>Ga0181561_10005479_pt1 | contig 10829 bp, 3 predicted proteins | sample 011ome_19_FD_133760 | JGI IMG/M metagenome (GOLD analysis project Ga0181561, IMG submission 133760) | Coastal salt marsh microbial communities from the Groves Creek Marsh, Skidaway Island, Georgia - 011510BT metaG (megahit assembly) | ecosystem: Environmental > Aquatic > Marine > Intertidal zone...
GTATACAAAGCAGAAGTGTCCCAGACGACGGAAAATATGCTGATCAACGCGTCGTTGACTGGCGATCCAAGCGATGTTCGACCCGAGGATGTGCTCTTAGTCGTGCGCGAGACTCAGAGCGAGGGATCCACACAGCAACCGAGCGAGTCGTCGAGTGTCGCGACGAGTTTCGCGCAAGTCGACGTCGATGAATCGGGCGATGTCTCAATGGACGAGTTCGTGACATTCGTCGCGACCGCCGTCGGCTTCCCGACCAAAGGTCACGCCGTCGTCTCGGACGCCGTCTGGAGGTCTTGGGACACCGATGGAACCGGCGAATTGGACAAAAACGAGTTTCAAGGCGTTGCGTCGAAGATGGTTTCCGGTGCGCTCGTCGCCGAACCAATCGTCGTTTACCCACCGATCAACGTGACGTACGACTTCGCGTTCAAGACGACCAGAACGTCGGCCAAATGCGAAAACTTTGTCTTGGCGCGCCAGGCGTCGTCGATTCTTCCGCGCAACAACACGGGGTGGAGCGAGTTTTATTCGAATCTCGTCGCGATTGGAGCCGATCCCATCGAACTGGTCCAGGGGTGTGGGGATTCAATCGTCGACGCGTTCGATCGCGGTGACGCGCAGCTCAGAGTAGTCGCGCCCATGCTCGCCGCGCCCGTTGGAGCGAAATCAATTTCCCTCGCTGTGTGGCAATCGAGCGATGAAGCGGACGTTTTGCGTCGATTTTTGTCCATCAACGACGCATCGAATAACGGCTTGAAGCTCGTGTCGAGCAATCGTCCCTTCGACGTCGTGCACGTGTTTAATCAGAAGGAGGACGAGCAGAATCCCCCTGGCGACGACGAAGACTTGAGTCACGCGTTCACGGAGACGGCTTCGATGCGCGTCGAGAAGTCACGCATGAGTTACAAATCATCGATGAATCAATTGTTCACGGATGACACCATGACGTACGTGAAAGGCGCTGTTCTTTTCCCGAAGAACCGCGTCGCCGGCTCCACGCGATGTGGGCTCGAAGAAGCCACCATCACCTTGACAGACAGCGCGGGAGCGAGTAACAATTATACGACGGATGAATCGGGCTGGTTCGAAATCGCGGTGACGCGCGGAAAGACGTTTACGTTTGAAGCGCATTTTTCTTCGCATACGCTCTGCTATGCCGGTCGAACGATCGCAGACGCCGCAGGAACAGAATACTGCACCGAGAAGCCTTTGTCGGTGACGCTGAACCAAGTCGTCGACGATTCGTTTATTTTCTTCGCGGACGTCACCGAGGGGAACGTCGACTTGGGATTGTACCACGGCGACTGCGAAGACACGTATACGGGCGCAAAGTTCAAAATTACTCCCGTGAACGGCTGTCACGCACCGGTGTACGTCACGAGCGAAGAGGTTGACGGCTGGCAATCCGACGTGAAAGGCGTTCCCGACGCGGTGGACCCCGTCCCACGGACCGCCCGCGTCTGGCCGTTTGCGGCGATGGACTACTCCATCATGCTCGACTCTGGACCGGACGGGAGCGTCGTCGACGCAATCAGAGACGAGCCGTGGTACGACCAAGACGCGTGTCAAACCGAAGACGGCAGCATCCTCACGTACTTTCGCCGGCGCAATACGCTTGAAAGACTCGCTCTGATGCGAGACGACAACTTGTGGAGTCAAATTCGTTACCGTTACCACGGGTACATATGCGCATACATCTCGAATATCGCCAAGATTTCTAACGATCAGGACGTGTGCTTGGGTGACGACGATGGACGACTCAAAGCCGATCACTTTTTGGGCGAAACAAGCGTCCAAGACGTACTCGGTTGGCACGATAGTACGAAACAATCGTTCAACATGAACCTGCAAGTGTTTGAAATACACGCGGTGGCGGGCGGCTACAAGAAATGCTTCAAGCTTCCAGGAAATGATGGTAACGAAGGAAGCACTCTCGCCAAAGTTCGACAAGACGTCACCGAAGCCGGGAACAACCCGTGTCATCCGAACAGCGGCGGCGGACCTGGATGCGATTTCCAAGTAGAACTCACGGATGAAGACTACGGCAACGTCGATCTCCCGCCCGAGAGCGCCGTGGTGAATCGCGGTTTACCAAATCTGGCGGGAAATCATCGACGCCAAGTGAGCGTGCAAGTCGCGCGCAACGACGGCTATCGCACCGTCACCGCGACGACGACGCGTAATCTGATCTCTCTCGGCAGTAAGCAACGTGGCGGTGACGGCTTGAGCGATGCCACGTTTTGGGCCACCGTGCCGCTCGACGGGTTGGTGTACACCGTGGTGCATGATCCACCAGGGGGCGATTCGTACGCCGAGTTGAGCTCGGGGTCGACGGTTTCGATCGAGTACACGCTCGCGAAAACCCGCGCCGGTGGAAATACGATGGACTTCAAACTCGGTCTGTATTATAAAACAGGCGCGGAGAGTACAACAGGTGTTTCCGTTGGCATGGGAGCGGAAGTACAGTCTTCGAACACTGCCGTGGCGAAAGTCTTCGATGAAACGACCCAAATAACCGATTTTGAAGTCCCATCACTCAAAGTGCGTAGTCGAACCAGAGACGCTTGGGACATGAGTTTGACCACGGAAAGAGTCATTCGAAGCAGCGACGATCCTGCTCTTCCCGGTCGCCCCGGTTCTACGATTCTCGGCGGCGGTATCGAGCTCGTGTATGAACTGTCAGACGTGCTCGATCTCACGGGAAAAGACGCGGCTGGATCAGCGAACTCTCACTGCCTGGAAGCGTTCGTGGAGACCACCTGGTCTGCGCGTAAGCCGACGTCATACGCGTTGACGGTGCAGTCGATTGAGAAGCAAATCATGCCAAATTTACAGTTTTTACTTCGCGCGAATGAGGCCAAAGGTGATTACGAGTGGAATAATACGCTTGATTGGAAGCGGTACATTCAAGGCAGAATCGACGCCTGGAGTCGCACGCTTGAATGGTCGATGCCGACGAGCGGCGTGCCGTACATCGGCGATTCGTCCGTTTTCCAGCACAACATCGACGCAAAGTTCGGGCACTACGACGACGAGTACGAGGCCAAGTGGACGGGGGGTTCTTCTGGCGTGCTCTCGGACCTGCAACGTGAATGGGCCGAAGCGTCGGCCTTAGACTTGAAAGCCAACGGGATCAGTAACTTCAATATAAATGCCGCAGTCGTAGCCTTCAAGGCGGCGCGTCAATTTACGCCTGCATCCATATTCGGAACAGTATTTACGGCGTTTACCAGCCTTGCTGCAACAAGTCTGCTCGGTCCCAGCAATTACTTATCTATTGGAGAGGGAATGTTCGGGGTGTTGGACACCGCCTCAGAAGACGAATACCAGGGGGGCATGTGGAACTACTTACGCAAGGACGACCTAGAACCAGACTACGACACACTCTTGAAACACGACACCGACGAAGTGTATTACTCTTTTGGCATGTCGAATGAGGCGGTGGACAGTATGGAATCTGCGGGTTTTGATTCGTCCAAAATCGGCGAACTCGACACGGACGGCGCCGAGCGTTACATTTCTCCAACGGATAATACGCGTATCATGGCGTCACTCATGGGTGGTCAGGGTCCAACCGGCTTCGACGATTCGTCGGGTGAAGTTTTGCTCACGTTTAGCGGCGGCGGCGCGGCGCTGGACTTTTCGTTCTCTTCGAATGAGGTACTGCATGACGAAGCGTATGAAGTCGACTTGGGCATTGAAGGTGGTGTGAAAACTACCTCGGATAGTCATTGGGATACGGAGGTGACAGCGATTGCGTTTACCAACGTAATGCACCTGAAGGGTCCCGACATCGACGGGCACTATCATCGCGAATTCGGCCGCGAGCGCGCGTTCATGTGGAACAAGCGCGGTCTTTTGACGTCTCATTACACGCTCGGCGATCCTGAATATGGCGATAAATTTGTCGTCAGCGTCAGTTCTGACGCTCGCTTTGGGACACCGCTCTTCATCACAAAAGGCGGTCGCAGTCTATGTCCCGGAGAGTTGGGCACCGTGTTTCGAGATTCTGGCGTCACGTTGGAACTCGCTTCTCGACGTTCGATGGAATCTCTCAACCCGGGTGAGCGCGCTATTTTCAGTGTCGTGATTCGAAACGAGTCACCTTACAGAGAAGCCCGCCCTTATTCACTACACCTCGTCGACGGTCTCGCTTCGTCGTTGGACGCAATCGTCGCCGCCGCCTACGCCGCCGCCGCTGAACCTGGCGCGACTGGTACGAGCGTGAACGACGCCGTCATCCTTGCCGCCGGCAGATCCATCGCGCGGGCATCTCCAGAAGTCGCCTCCGTCAAACAAGCGGCGAGTGACGCGGCTGGAGGCGGTCAACCTCCGATGGAAGTTGCGAACGCGGCGTACAAGGCGCGAAGCACCGCCGCGCCGTATCAAGACAAAGCGATGGGCGACTCGATGTTTAGCATCAACAAGAACAAGCTTTCTCTCGGCGATTACATGCCGTTTAAGTTTGTCGGCGGCGACGCGCTCGGTAGGCAGCAGTTCATCGCGCAACAGTACTTGGACGTCGCCGTCAATCCCGGTTTCGCGACGCGCAACATCGAGTACGTGCAGCTGCGCGTGCAAAGTTTTTGTGAGACGCAAATATGGGAACAAGACAATCTCTACCGCGATCCCATTGGATTCTCGCTCAACGTGGAAGAAATGAGCTGGCTTCAGCGTTGCCCGCGAGTGCAGTTCGATGAAACCACCATCGCGGGTTACTCTTCCTCTCGAGTTTCGCAGCAGTCTGATGCAACGCTTCCGCTCGTCGTCGTGAATCCGAATCCGGACGTGCTGTGGCCCGACGCCACGAACGCAACCAACCCGTCGATGAACACGAATTTGGACAAGGTTCGGTTGCAGTACCGCCCTGTTACCGGCGGCGAATGGATCACGGCAAAGAGCGAAGACGGTCGACTTAAAGACGACAACTACAAGTTCAATTTGTTGTGCGAAGATTCGCGAACCGTCGGATGCAAGTTTGATTGGAACTTGAACAACGCCTACGATAAATTGCTCAGTGGTTTCAAAGATGGCGCGTACGAGCTTCGCTTGAAGAGCTTTTGCATTAACGCTCCCACTCTTGCGGACATTTCCGTGCAAGAGTATGTCTCAGACACCACGCTCGCGCTCTTCGTCGACACCAAGGCTCCGATGGTCGTGAGAACTTCGTCGGGGGGCAGATTCTTCAGCGTCGCTTTCACGGAAGAAATCGACTGCGGCGCGCAAACGCTGCGCGTCACAAAGGTCAATTCGATGTGCGATGGCGCACAAGCTACCGCGACGAACGAACCTATTTCGGCAGAAAAAGTGCAGTCCTCGTACTCGGTGACGTGCGTTTCAAACGCCGGCGCCGGCACGTGGGTCATCGAGTTTCCCGACGACGCCGCTGGACTTTACCGAGTCACCGTCGACGGCATCACGGACTTGGCTGGCAATCCCGCGAAGACCATCGTGGACGTCGTCCAGGTGCGATGCGCGTCGTCGCCATCCGTCGCGCGATTGGGCGCGCGCGCCGCCGCCATCGTCGCGCGCGCCGGTCCCGTCGCCGCCGATCTCCGCGGCGTCGCTCTCACCGCGCTCGTCGCGATCGCGCTCTTCATCGCGCATCGCCGTCGAAGCCAGTTTTCGACGATTCGCGTCGCGCTCGAGTCCGACGCCGTCGTCCCGCCCGCGTCCTCGGCGTCGCCGCCGTCCTACGGCGCCGTCGCCATCTGACGCGACGCGACGCCCGGCCGAGTCCTCCGCCGCCGACGCGCCAATTTTCCAATCCTTCGCGGCGCGCGCGGTTATAATCCGAATTTTCGCCCTCTACGTCGTCGGTTCGCGTTCGCCTCGCGACCGTTCGCGACGCACCCGAGGATCGATCGCCTTTGTCGCGCTTTGCGACGTTCGATGCGTCGCTTTTGAAGGATGGTCGCACGTGATTCGTTCGATGCGTGATCGACCGATCGTGACTCGAGATTTGACCCCATGCCGCGCGCGCGTCGGGAAAAGCGCCGAAAACGCGTCGTGATCATGGGCCTCCGCGGCCTTTGAATACGTGGACACGCGACGCACGCGCGCGACGTCGAACACGCAAAACGCGCCCGCCCGACCGTTGCCCGCACACGCGCGCGATGGGGACGCGGCGCGCGCGCGCGCGGCGCGACGCGCGAGACGCGACGCGCGCGTCGACGTCGACGTCGACGTCGACGTCGCCGGCGCCGGCGTCGTGGCGCGCCGTCGTCGCGACGCGAACGGCGCGACGCGCGCGACGCGACGAGGCGACGCGCGCGACGGACGCGCCGGTGGTGTGGCGAGAGTACGCGCGCGACGACGCGCGCGCGACGGCGAGCGAGGACGCGCGAAAAAGTATCGCGCGAAGAAGCGCGCGCGCGGCGGACGAGGACGAGGACGCGGACGAGGACGCGGACGAGACGACGCGGCGCGCGGAGGATGAGGACGAACGCGAGACGCGGGCGGCGTACACGCGGGCGTACGTCGACGCGCTGCGAGCGCCGTCGTGGGTGCGGGACGTGGGGAATCGCGCGCGCGGCGAGCATCGGATCGACGAACGGGCGTGGGACGCGGACGGCGCGGAAGACGAGGAAGAGGACGAAGAAGACGAGACGACGACGTCGAGCGAGAATGAGGAAGAGGACGAGGAAGAGGAGGACGCGCCGTCGAAAGCTGCGACGAAGACCGTGGTCGGTGTGAGTGCGAGTGGAGGGGTGCGTGTGCACGCGGAGGATGAATCAAAGTCGAGAGAGCGCGGTGTCGTCGTGGATCCGCGCCGGGCGAATAGAGTCGCCGCCGCGGCGGTGGCGGCGCCGGCGGCGCGAAGCGCGGCGGCGATTTCCGCGAAGTGGGTCGCCGCGCTCGCCGTGGGTGCCACCGCGGTGGTGGCACCGTTCGTCATGCGCACGTCTGGGTTGAATTCGCTCGCGCCGGGAAGTTCGAACGGGGTGCAATTTCGTGACTTTGGTTTGTCGAGCGCGCGCCGATGGATGTACGACGGCGATCGTTCGCTCCTCGAATCGTCGAGTGACTTCGAGACTTTGCAACGGCGTCTCGCGGAGATGGAACAGCGGCTGCGCGACGCAAACGAGGAAATCGATCGCGCGAGAGAAGACGCAAAGGCTGCTGCGAAGATGAGGCGCAAGTTAGACGAGGCGCGAACCGAGGCGAGCGAAGCCAACGCGCGAGAAGCCGCGGCGGTGGCAGATCGTGACGCCGTGTGGAAAGCGCTTCGCGGACAGCTCGCCGACGCTGCGAAGGCGCGCGCGGCGATAGAAACTGAGAGCTTGGCCATCGCCACAGACTTGGAACAAGCGAAGACAGCGCTTGACGCCGCGCTGACTTCTCAATCGTCGTGCGGTGGCGCGGTGGACGAAGATTTGCGCGCCGCGCTCGATGACGCCGAGGCGAACAAAAGAACGCTTCAAGAAAAAGTTGATAACCTTTCGAACACAGTCGATCGCTTGAATCGACAGTTGAGTGAGCTGAGCGCATCCAAGTCCGCCGAGCTCGACGCCGCGGAGGAGCGCGATCGCCTTCGCGAGGAAACGCGACGTGTCACGGAGACGCTCGCCTCAAAGGAACAACGACTGGGTGAGCTCGAGCGACGACTCTCGACTTCAGAGATTGATCTTGATGTGCTTTCAAAAGAGCTTATTGATCGTGAAACGAAGTTGCGCGATGCTTTAGCGCGGGCAGAGGAGATGGAATCCGCCAGCTCGCTCGGCGAAGACGAATTCGCGCGAAAGCTCGCTGTGCTGCAAAAAGAATTGGAGACGAGCAAACGCCGTGCCGAGGACGCAGCGGCGGCATCAGACGAAGCCAAGAATGCCCGAGATGCCGCCCTCGACGAATTGCGCAAGGCACAAATCGAGGCGCAGAGCGAAGCCGACAAATTTGAACGCGCGCGCCAAGCGTCTTTACGCGAAACGAGCGCCAAAGTGACGCAATTGGAGAACGAACACGGCAAGCTGTTAACGCAGTTAAATCGTGCGGAAGCCGCGCTATCGGAGTACATCGTCGTTTCCACCGCGCATGTGAGCGCTGTAGTGAGTGAGCAAAAGATGGCGTTCGACGGGGAAACCAAGGCGCTTCAATCGCAGCTTGAAGGAAATTCGACGCTCGCGACACAGCTGGAGCAAACGCTCAAGTTGACTCGCGAGGAGCACGAGTTGACGAAAGTAGCGCTCGAAACCATGGAACAGGATATGCTCGAATCGCAAGAGCAGTGCATGAAGGAGGTCGTGCGCACGGCCACAGAGTTGTCGGAGAGCAACGCCGCTCTGACGCAAGCGCGCGAGGCGCTCGACGCGCTGGAACTCGAAATGTCCGAGTACAAGAATCGCACGACGACTTTAGACGTCGATATATCCAACGCTGTTGATACTGGTGACGAAATCGATGTCGATGCTCTCGTGACTGCGCGAGATGAGCTCAAACAAGCTTTGGACGCCGCGCGCGAGGAGCGGCAAAAACTCTTGACTCGCCTCGCTTTCGCTGAAGAGGAACGCGCGTTTCGTCGTAATGAATCAATAAAGTTCCAGGAAGCCGCGACCGAGGCTGGAAGACTTCGGAACGAAGCAGAGTCGAGACGATTAGCGCTCGAAGATGAGCTCGAGCGCGTCAAGGCTGAAGTCAAAGAGGCGGAACAATCGCGCGCTGAAGCCGAAAGCGCGCGAAAGCGCGCAGAAGAGCAACGAGTGTTGGCCTTGCGCGCCGTCGAAGAGGAGCGCAAGATGGCGGAACTCGCTGTGGCCGAGGCGCGCGAAGCGGTAAATTCGAATCAGCAAGCTTTGAAAGCGCAGATTGAGGCCGAAGCAGTGGCGGCTCAACGCGCCGAAGAGGAAGAGGCGGCGCGTTTGCGAGCCGAAGCCGAGGCGGCGGAACGCGCGCGCGTCGCCGAAGCCGAAGAGGCCTTAGCGCGAGCAAAGGAGCGAGAGCTCGAAGAAGCGGAGCGTTTACGAATCGCCGCCGTCGAATCAGCACGTTTACGAGCCGAGGCCGAAGAAGCAGAGCGTGCTCGCTTGGAAGCAACGCGACTCGAAGCCGAAGCCGAGGAACGTCGTCGCGTCGCGGCGGAGGAGGAGCAGCGACAACGTCTCATCGCGGCTGCGGAGCAGGAACAGCGCCGCGTCGCCGCCGCTGCGGCGGCGAAGCGCGAGGAAGAAGCGGCATTGGCCGCGGCGTCGCGCGCAGAGGCGCTGCGAGAGCGCGAGCGTGCGCAAGCTGAAATGGTCAAGGCAAAGCAAGCGCAAGCTGAAAAGCGCGTGCAGAAGCTTTTAAAAGCCGCCAAAAAAGCGTACAGGCTCGCCGAAGACGCTCACGCGCGCGCAAAGACGCTTCAAGACGCCGTGTCGAGCGTACCGCTCGTGGAGCGCGAAGACGCCCTCGCGCGCGCCAAAATCGCCGCCGACGAAGCCGCGGCGGCGCAAGAGAAGTGGGACAAGACGTACGCCCTGGCGAAGGAGGCTATGAGATCCCTAGAGTAGCATCACTAGCATTCTGTGAACGAGCGCGTCTAATTGCTTCGCGGAGTGCCAAGGATTTTTCGCGCCACCGCGTGCGTGTCGAAGTCGCGACTTTCGCGGCGTCGCGCGCCCGCCCAGTCCAGCCGATGCCCAAAAACTTTGCCAGCGCCGTACCTCGCCAGCGCGCGGCGTACGAATCGAATCGCGGTTTTGCGGCGAAAGACATCGTCGTCGTCGCGTGACGCTTTGGAGAATAGGCCACGCGCGCGTTGACCGTCGCCGCGTTGACTACCGCTAGTACTTTTACATAACATTCTTTCTATCGCGTACGGATGACTCAAAACCTCCCGAACGCCGCGCAGTTGTGATATTCGTTGTATCGATAGACGGACAACAGCGCCACGGCTAAGATGCCATCGATCAAGACGAACTCGCGCCACGTCCACGCGCGCGCCGCCGGCTGGTGCGCAAACGTCCCCGCGCGATGCTTACTCATGCACCACCACCCGAAACTCGTCGCGGCCAACGCTTCGCCGCGAAAGAACTCGGTTGAGTTGGTGTAATAATACTTCATCGTGATGTAGAATCCCAACGCGTACGTCAGCTGCGGTAGCGCGACGTCGCTCGTCACCACGCGTTCGCTCCGTCGCGCCGCGCTTCGGACGCACTTCAAATCCAGCGCCCACTCCAGCACCATCGCCCCCAGCGCGCTCCACGCCCACCACACCACGCACCGCTGATGCACGCCGAACATGCACCTCGGAAACGCGAACGTCCCCGCGAGCGCCGCCGTCGGAACGACGCCCGCCAGCGCTCTCGCGCACCTCGCCCAGCCTCGCGTCTCCCCTCGCGTCGCCATCGCGCTCGACCACGCGCACGCGTCCAGCGCTCCCGCCACGCTCATGAAGTACATCAACGCCACGTGATTCGGCACCACCTCGACGTATCCACACAGCGACACGTTCGCCGTTCGCGTCGTCGCGTACGCCGCGACTTCAAACAGTTGCCCGAGCGCGATCATCATCACCTCTCCGTGCGCGTGCCACGGCTCGCGTCGCTTGTCGTACCACACCCCCAGCTGCGTGCGACAAAATCGTTCCGCCGGCGTCCGCCGCTCGGGGTCCGCGCGCGCGCGCGCCGCCCGCACCGCCGCCGACGTCGACGACGCCGATGTCGTCGTCGTCGTCGTCGTCCCGACGTCGTCTCCCGTCGCGCCCTCGCGCGCGCGTCGCGCGCGCCCGAGCGCGAGCTCCGCGTCCTCGCCGTCGCCGTCCCGCGCGCGCGCCATCGCGGTGTGCCGCGCGCGGGCGACCCGCGCGCGTCCACCGACGCATCATACATCACAGACGTCGTACTGTTTGCCCA
>Ga0181561_10005490_pt1 | contig 10815 bp, 5 predicted proteins | sample 011ome_19_FD_133760 | JGI IMG/M metagenome (GOLD analysis project Ga0181561, IMG submission 133760) | Coastal salt marsh microbial communities from the Groves Creek Marsh, Skidaway Island, Georgia - 011510BT metaG (megahit assembly) | ecosystem: Environmental > Aquatic > Marine > Intertidal zone...
ACCCATCTATGGCGGTGTATGTACCCACTATAGGGTGCGTATACCAATCGTGAACCTAAGGGAAGATGGGTACACACACGTACACACACACCCCCACACCCCACGTCACCCTCGAAGGGGTGAACGACGTGCGTGTAAAATATCCCGCGATCTCGTTTAGCGTCGCATCCACGCCATGGCACTTTTTCGGGTGTGGGCGTGATTACATAGTGAAGGTGTGTTTTGTGCTATATATATATATACCCGTATCTTGTATGACCACCATAGACGACTCTACGACTATACGACTCGACGACCCCCCCCACACCCGCAAAAAGGTTTCCCGCGGTTTCGACGGTTTCGACGACGACGACGTCGGGGACGACGACCTCCGACCTCGGGACGACGCCGAGGGCGTTGACTGACGGGTATGCCGCCGGTGACGTCAGAGGTGTGACGACGACGTGTGTGAGAGGACGACGACGGTGTGAGGACGACGACGACGACGACACGGACGACACGGACGACGACGACGACACGGACGACGACACGGACGACACTCCCATGGCGCACGGACGAGGGAATGGGGAGACGCATGGCACACCACCACCACCACCGACGACGAATAAGACGAATAAGACGAATAAGACGAACGTGAAGCGACGACGAGTGGTGAGCGCGATGGCACAGCACATCAAGGCGAGGTTGATGACGAAAATGGCGGCGGGAGTTCGAGCGAAACAGGCGTTGTATGGTGAAGGCGCGAGCGCGCGAGCGACGCGAGGAGACGCGCGCGACGACGACAAGGATCTCACGTATGTATCGACGTATGATTTGAATATTGACGTCGTTGACGCGGCGAATGAAGCGAGAAGTGATGAAGAACGCGCGCGACGTCGTAAGCTTGATGTAGGTGGTGACGAGACGGCGACGACGACGCACGCGGGACGGCGTCCCGACGACGACGACGACGGCGCGCGCGCGACAAAGTCGCAGCTTGGAGAGTTTATACATGAGCCCGCGGCGGTGCGCACGCCTGTGATGATGGAAAATGATGTGCACGTCTTTGGTTCACCGTCATCGCGCGCGACGACGACGACGACGACGACGACGAGCGAGGAGGATGTGGACACCACGCGGGCGAGCGCGAGCAGCCAAGGCGGCGGCTCGACAAAGCCAACGACGTCGAATAAGCAAGGTAAATTGTGCGAGCTCAGGACTCAAGAGCGTGCATCAAAGACGAATACGTCTACGTTGCCGACGGTGTATGCAATTGTCAATCAAGGTGTGGTTCCAGAGGATTTGTTACAAGGCAAAGACGCCGACCAATGGCGAGCGTTTGTTGACCAAGGCGCGATGGTTCTCAGACTTCCGGATGGCTGGGACGTATTAGAAGACGTTAGCGCGCTGTGTGACTTGAACTGGATTGGCAAAAGGGGCTTGAAACTTCGCACGCTCGGACCGGACTACCAGTACCTACGTCAAAGTTTGCCAGATTCAAAAACTGGCTTGCTTCCGCGATTCACTGCGATGGATGGGTACGATTACGACATGGAACTCGGGGCATTCATCGACGATTTTCAGGAGAATGTCCGAGCGCACGCCGATCACTTTCGTTTAATGGGTGTCGATGCGCGCGAGAGTTGGTTTTTGCACCAAGTACACACTGGTTTTCCATTACAATTTCCATACTTGCAAGGCTTGGCGTACAAGGCGTTGATTGCAAACGTATCCGCCAAGGTGTTCACCGCGCAATGGGACGAATCGCACGCGTGGGATCCACGGTTGCTGGGCGAACGCTCACCGAGCATTCTTCGACGGTGCCTACAATTGTGCGAGTCGGTCAACCATTCGGTCATCGCCGAGGCTCGAGCGGCGGCGCCGCCAGATAGAGGCGCCATAGCTCTGGCGGCGCGCGAGGAAGAGATGCGAGCGACTGGCGGTAGCGCCATCTTGGCGAATTCAGACGCCGTTCGAAGGAGAATCGAGCGCAAATGCATTCTTGGAAAGAGTGGTGGCATCAATGCCGGTAAGAAAAAGGGTAAGCAGAAATCAAAGAATCCTGTAAAAGATTCGCCACCACCTCAACCCGTCGTGGCTGATGCGTCGGCATACATTTCCAAGGCTAGCGAGAGGCGTTTATGGGGCGTGGGTATCGTCACTCCGTGGTTGTACTACATGGGCGTAGGGTCTATCTTTCCGTTACACTTTGAAGATTATGCATTCGGATCGGCAAATGTCATCCTAGCTCGTCCCGATTCCCAAGCTTGGGTGGTTTGGTATAGCATTCCTCGAGCCGATTTGTATCTGCTTCACGTGTATCTGCGCGAGCTTCTCGGGGACGCGTACACTTTAGATGTGCTCGAAATGCGTAAACTTTGGCTCGATCCAGTGCGAATTGAGCAGTGGAATGCAAAGCGAAAGAAGAGTGAAGATAAGCTGCGAGTTTATCGTCACGTGCAAAAGCCAGGTGACTACGTCGTGACTGATTACGGTTCCGTGCACTGGGGCGTGAATTTGGGTGCTGGCTGGAAAGCCGCCGTCAACTTTGCGTACCTTGGATGGAAGCCTGCCGCTGAGGAAGTGAACGAAGTATATCGGCAATTAGAAAGCGAGTTGGGACAATCTCGTCACCATAGGTGTTGTCCTAAATTCCACGAAGTCGGCGATCGATTCTCTGAAGCAAACATTGTCGCCCCGGATACGAAGGAACGTTGAATAAACGCCACCGCCGAATCCTGAGGGTCAGAGTTCTTCAGAATGTACAAGTTAGACATTGTGTTCAACATGTTGTTGTAAATGAAAATGCACAAACAGATTATTTCACATCGCATCGCATCTCGGAGGTATCATTACAGACATTGAACACACATCGTCGCCCTTATTGTCGTTTGCTCTACGCCGTCTTTGGACAGATTGTTTCGGGATGATTTGGATTGAACACTGAGATTGGTGTTGGGTGCACGTCGTAGCCTTCACTTTGCAACTTGTCGATAAAGAATTCTGGAAACTCTTGCTCGAGCTCGTTTCGCGTATCTGGCAACTGCACTGGCGTATCTGTCAAGTACAATGGTTCTCTGAATGAAATGTTCAACCAAGGCGTGGGATCGAGTCTTCCATCAATCATGGCGCGTAAGAACGCTTGCCATGTTCCTCGACCCATGTTCGAGTCGACTTCATCGCGTACCATTTGCGCCATCACGATGCGACGGTGACCTTTAACCGTGCTTAGATCAATCCACTGTGCGTCTTCGGCATCGGCGATGATCTTTAGCCAGTGCTTAATATGCGCGATGCCCTCCGCTCGGGCGAGGCGTTCTTCGATGCGACGCGCTACTGGAAGCACCGCAGATTGGCGTTCTCGAGGTCGATTGCCAGCTGCCAGTCGTACGTCTAACGTAATGTGTTCTCTAGACAATCCTTGCTCGTGCCTCCACCATCCGCGCGGGACGTATAGAATATCCCCTGGACATAAGACAAAGCTCATCCCACGCACCGACGCGAACGCCGGCGTTTGACCGTAATTCACGTCATCGAAATCAACCATGCTGTAACCATCATAAGGATGAGCTACTGGGTACGGATACATACCTTTGAATGAATGTTCGGGAGAAATGAGCAGCACTCGTCGGCGTCCGCTGACTTGGAGTTGAAAAGAGTCTTCCAATGCGTATCGCGCCGGAGTCAAACAGTCGCGAGCGCCGGCGACGAGTTTCATCGATAAGAGTTGACCAAACCTCTGTGACTGACGAAGCTTGTGAAACCATTCCCAATTGATGCCGATTTGAATATCTTGAATGAAATCACCAGTACAATTTACAAAGTGTTCTCTCAACGGTGGCTCAGCTGTGGTGGTGGGTGCGCGCGCGGCGTTTGAAATTGGCGCCTGGTACACGTCGCTTTCAAATAAAATTGACTTTTGTTTCCACCCTCGGGCACACGACGTGAAGTCTTTGAAAGTGCATCGCATGATCTCAACTTCAGGTTCGCGAATATAATAGTACGAACCGTTCACATTCTTGGAATCATCGCACATCACAAACTTGTGTTTGCTTGAAGGACACATCGCGCACGACCACTGCTTGGGGCCGAGCGCTTCGGCGACGCGATCGAATCCCCAAGTTTGCTCCAAACCAGGGCGTCTGTTGGCGACGTATCGAGAGCTCACATCCCCCAAAACGCCAGTATTCATCAACAGCACAGGAGCACCGCGCATCATGCGTTCATGTGACGCATTATGTGCCCGGACGTTGGAACTTTTGGCGTCGCACACCGCCTCTCCAGTAGCGTCTTCGCCGACGCTCGGTGGATAACGCGCCGGTGGATCCTCCGCTTCCACCCCTCGCACGCGCGATTCGTGCGACACGATATCCAACCGAAACACATCTCTCAGTGTGCGTCCCGGAACTCCTCCGAGATCGCCCACAATCGCCGCATCAGGTACGTTTTTCCGCGCGCGAATCCTCCCTCGACCAAACCGTCCGCCGTCGCTCGCCACCCGCGTCGGCGCATCCCTCGTCGCGTCTACGTCCGTGTTCGCGGTCGCCGAGGCATCATCGTCATCACCAACACTCATGGTTGCGTCGCACGTATGACGTCATACGTCGGTCATGACACGATGGATAACCTCCTCCAGTCGCGCGTCACTTGACTTGACTTAAAAAGGCGTTTTTCCATGGGCGTTTTCGTGCAAAGAAAAATCACACAAATTAACAACGACTCATCGTCAGGGTTTAGCCGCATTGACGTCCACGCGAATAGGCGACGACGACGACGACGGAGGACGTCGAACGCGAGATGCGTGGATAGAAAACATAGAAAACATCGCACACGTCGCCACGCCATGCGACGACGAGGGAGAGACGCGGTGCAGAGGGGGCAAACGTGGGTGGGGTGGGCGAGGGACGCGCGCGAGGCGCGCGCGTCGGGTGCGAGCGCTAAGACGCCGATGGGTGCGCCGAGGGTGATGAGGTCGTGGTTTTCAACGCGCGTGGGTTTGTATGGGCTCAGTGGGTTGCATGTACCGGGTGATTTCGAGCGGTTGGCACGAGAGACGATTGGGAAATGTACGACGATGGCTGGGGCGTTGAAGGCGGCGCCCGCGCGCGCGGCAACTGTCAAAGCGTTGGACGAGATATCTGATGCCGTGTGTACGGTTGTGGATGTCGCCGAGGTATGCAGGCACACACACCCTAATCGCGAGTTCGTGCAAGCCGCTGAACGAGCGTATGTGCAGTTGCAAGATTACGTTGCGGCGTTGAACGCGGATGCTGGGCTGTACGAAGCGTTGCGCGCGGCGCGACGCACTGACGAAGCAGATATGAGCTCAGAGTGTCGACGTGTGGCGTTGACGTTGCAAGAGGATTTCGAGCGCGGTGGTATTCATCTCGAAGGGCGCACTCGCGCAAAATTTGACGACGCACTTTCCAAGAGCTTGGAGTTTGGGATGGAATTTCAGCGGAACCTGGTGCGTCCAGAGCACGTAAACGCCGTCGAGTTGGATGATGACGCCCATCGTTTGCTGCCACGAAAGTTGCAGCAGCGCTTTCAACGATCGGAGTCTACGTCGTCTTGGCGTGGTGTACTCGACGCATCGTCGGCATCTACCATGCTTCGAAGCGCTCAAAACTCAGACGTTAGGCGAAAGGTCTTTGTCGCTTCAAACGCTGGGCCAGAGCCAAACAAGAATGTGTTGGCTAACCTCCTATCTGCACGCACCGATGTCGCGCGCTCACTTGGGTTTCAGACCTACGCAAACTTTGCGATGTCTCCTCTTTTGGCTCGAACACCGGAAGCGGTGCGCGCTTTCTTGCTAGACTTTTCAGACAGCCTTAGAGAACGCGCCAAAGACGAGCGTGCTCTGATTCAAAAATACGCCACCAATAATCATCAATGCGATGGGGTTATATCGACGTGGGACAAGGCATATTTCATGTCACAAGCGCGCGGTAACGAATGTGAGTTCGATTCGAGGGCAATTTCCGAATACTTTCCTCTCGAAGGCGTCATTGTAGGTATCGGCAAGCTTCTCGAGCGAGTGCTTGGATTGGAAATTCAAATGCAAGACTTGGCGAGCGGAGAAGGATGGACCGAAGACCTGAAGAAACTCGTCGTGAAAACGCGCGATGGGGAAATGCGAGGAACTATATATTTAGATCTCTTGCCGAGACCTGGTAAGTTCAATCACGCTGCGCATTTCGTGATTCGTTGTAGTCGAAAGTTGTCACCGACCGAGCGGCAGCATCCGTCTGTTGCGCTTGTGTGCAACTTTGCTGCGAATAGTGGCACCGGCCGCGCACTGCTTACGCATGCAGAAGTAGAAACGCTACTACATGAGTTTGGTCACGCCATGCACTCCGTGTTATCAGACACTGAGTACCAGCACTTGTCAGGAACACGGGCGCCAATGGATATTGTCGAAGTGCCAAGCCACTTATTTGAGCACTTTGCGTGGGACCCAGATGCGCTGAAGCTTCTCAGTAAGCACTATCTGACAAGTGAACCGCTACCGAATGGGATGATAAATGCGCTGCGTAAATCGAAGAGCATATTTGATGCGATCGAGTCGCAACAGCAGCTGGTGTTTGCGATGACAGATCTTGAACTTCACAATCAAACGTCGACGCTCTCACCAGCGTCTATCGGTGATCTCGCGGCGAGCATTCAAAATGAGCACAGCTTGTTTCCTGTAGTGCCAGGAACAAATTGGGAACTAAGATTTGGTCATTTTGTAGGATACGGATCGACGTACTACTCGTACTTGTACGCCGATGTTCTCGCCGAGGATATTTGGAAGCGCTTCTTCGCCGGTGACTCTCTAGCTCCTGGTGCGGGTGAAAGTCTTCGCGACAAGCTTTTACGTCATGGCGGCTCTCGAGATCCTGAACTTTTAGTCAGAGAAGTACTAGGAAGCGATGCATTGTACGAAGTAGGTGGTGGATTTCGCCCGAGGGTATGACGTGTTTTTCAAACTCTACTTTTTTAGTGAAACAACAAATTTTTAGATTTAGTTCAGATAGTGGTAGCAAACGAAGCAAATTTAATCGAATGTGATCTTGGTAGCCTTGACAGACATGTCAACATCTTTAAAATGCGCCCCATAAAGTTTGCTTTCTTTCTTCTTCACGTGTGTACCAAACTTTGTGAGTTCTTCGGGAACTTCAGCTCCAGCTTCGCGCAAAACATTGACGAGTTCGCCAGCCCGCGCTTTGTCGTGCAGGGTGAAGAAAGTATGAGCTAAGCCGGTGTTACCGGCACGACCAGTGCGACCAATTCTATGGACATAATCCTCCGTGGTGAGAGGGAACGTATAGTTGATCACGTACTCGACTTCTTTGATGTCGAGGCCTCGCGCGGCGACGTCGGTGGCAATTAAAATCCGCGACGTTCCCTTCTTGAACGCATCGACAGACTTTTCACGATCAAACTGGGACATGTCGCCGTGAATACACACTGCGGGCCATTCTCGGCAAAGTCTTTGGTGCAAATTTGCACACTCCTTCTTATACAATCCGAAAATGAGCGTCCGGGGAACCTCTTTGCCTTTGCCCAAATATTGTTTCATCACACGCGCCAAGTGTTTGTCCTTGTCTTGAGGCTCCACAACCTCAACGATTTGAGTGATACTATGCGATGCTTTTAAACCCTCGGCACCAATTCGCACCTTTACGGGCTCATGCATAAATTCAGACGCAAGAGTTTGCACGCTTTGCGGCCAAGTAGCGGAGAACATGACGGTTTGTCTGTCTGCACGAGTGGCGCCTGCGATAGCTCTAATCTCAGGCTCAAAGCCGAGATCGAGCATTCTATCGGCTTCGTCGAGGACTAGGATCGTAACGCGATCAAGAACAATGACCCCTTCTTCCATGAAGTCGCGAAGACGACCAGGCGTGGCAACAATTACCGCAGCGCCACCGCCCGTTTTCAGTGCGGCTTTTTGTTCATACTTTGGTGAACCACCGTATATGCATACGCACCTCACCCCTGACGCCTCACCAGCATCGTCAAATACTTTTGCCGTTTGCTGTGCCAATTCACGTGTTGGAGCGAGAACCAAACAAATAGGATGCCCCGGTTTGCACGCCGGTTGAGATCGAATTTGTGTCAACGCCGGCATACCAAACGCGAGCGTCTTCCCCGACCCCGTGGCGGCGATGCCAACCATATCATATCCACTCATAATGATCGGCCACGATTGCGCTTGAATAGGCGATGGCGTGCTGAATCCCGCCGTCACGCGCAACAACTCCTTGGAAAACCCCGCATCGGCAAACGTCGACACAGGGGCCAAGTCGGTGGACAAGCCGTCGACTTGCGTAATGGCGAGCTTTTCTCTCGCGCTCGCAATCGCACTCGCCGACATTGATTTCAAAGAACTCGGTGGGTCATAAAACACTCTTTGATACTTTCCACCCGTCTTTGCTAATTCCTTATCGCCTACGTTTGCGTATCCAAACACCGTCGACGCCGATGACGCTTTGTGTGCGGCGTCCCCACCACCACCGTGCTTCTTCATCGCTCCAGAATCGTCACCACCGTCGTCATCCGCGCGCGCGCGTTTCTTGTCTCTTTTCTCAGACTTGTCCTTCTTGTCTTTTTTCTCCTTTTTCTCCTTCTTGCTCTTCTTCATGCCGTCTGATGACCCCATCCTTCGTCGTCGCGCTGTGTCGCGCCGTGTCGCCAAAACGGCGGCGGCTCACCATCGACCGATCGATCCGTCGACGGATCGACCGACGCCATCGACATCGATGGTTCTGGTGGCGTCACCGAAGTTTTGGTGATGACGACGGTGATGGATGGATTCCATGGTAGAGTCGTGCGTCGTCGTCGTGTGCGAACGTACGACAGAGCGCGACGTAGGACAGCACTCGTACACAAAGGTGTGAGACACGCACACATCACGATGACGGTGGTGCGACGCGCGTGAAGGGCGACGCGGGTGTGTGATTGGTGTCGCGCGCACACCGAGGACGCGCACGACGAACGAACGAACGATGGAGTTTGAGCACGATTACGACCAGGCGTTGATCGATGGCAGTCGACACGTGATGATTGCTGCGAGCATGGAGTCGTCGTCGACGACGTCGACGGCGTCGTCTTCGGTCTCGAAGGAGGCGCTAGAGGAGAATACTCGAGAGGCGGTGGAGCGGTTACGAGACTCGGTGCGCGCGGCGCCGATAGGTGTCGTTCGCGCGCGATTTATTGCATGCATAGTGCCTACGTTAGATGTTCTACGCCTAAGATGTCAAGCGCTGAACGTGGCGCTGGGGAAACCGCACGAGGACGCGCCTCCAAAGGTTGTGGCGAGACGCCGAGTCGCGGCGGAGCAGGCGCTCGAGACGACGCGGGTGGCGTTGGAAAAGATGATGGGTGGTAGCATCGAGGAGGACGTGAGTGTGCGCATATTCAGTGCATTAGTAGGCGCGTTGTCGTTACCACGCATTGGCGCGTATGAAAGTGTGTGCGAAGAGGTGCTATTGACGTTGCGCGCATTTTGCGCGAGCGCTCGAGGAGCGGAGGACTCGTCAATCGCCGCGTTTCAAAGCGAGCGCCTGGCACCAATGGTTGGCTTTACTATCTCTACATTACTCACCATATCACATGAAGAAGCAAGTGCAGGGGCGCTGGGGAGTAAGTCGTTGCGATCAAGTGCCTTGCTCACGCTCGAGAGAGTGATTCATTTCATTGGCGACGCCGACGCACTGGCGTTTTTTCTTCCGGGCGTCGTGTCTGGCTTGACGAAGGTTTTGGTAGCTGGGAGTGGCATTCGAGCAAACGAAGGTGCAGGACCAGGTGGTACCGCTAGTGATGGCGTTGAATACGCGTTGATCTCGTTATCTTCGATTTTAACGCTCGTTTTGAACGACAATTTATACGAGAGCCATGTCAGCGGTGGCGAAAACAAAACGAATAAAGCGGACACCTTACAGGACGCGTTGAAAGAGATTGTGTCTCGCTCTTCGCGTGAAGACGACGAAGTTTCGCTGCAAAAATTGCAAACACCAGTATTAAATGATCAAATGTCCACTGGAGACGTTTCCGAAAGAAGTTTCAATGTTAAACGAGACGGTGAATGGTTGCGAAACACAGCGCCGCGCGTTGAAACAGCTTTACTCGCAACAATCCCACCATTTGTCAGTAGCGCTCGCTCATCAGTGAGATTGGCCGCGGCAAAACTAGCAGGACAAGTGCTTCAACACTGCTCTGATGTTCTCGGACTCAAGGTTCGACGCAAAATGCTTGAATGTTTGCTAACGCTCAGCGGAGATTCCTGGTCTCAAGTCTCGACGCCAGTTTTGGAAGACTTGCGGTCGCTAGATAAGCTTGGGTGTATCAACACTGACGATTTGGAAATTCTGATCAAAGATGATTTAAGCACACTCGCGGATGTGCTTCGTCAAGATTCAGCTGCGGCTGCAGGGCATTTGCAGCGACTTTGTACTGAGCTCGAGTTCACCGGGCCGAGCCGTCTCAAGGAAATACTTTTTATCAGTCCAAGCTCGCGGCAAAGCCTGTGCTTGAACGTTGTTCAGTGTTTAGTGCTCACGTCACACGTCTCATTGAAAGAAAGAGCCGCAAAGGCGGTGCATCTAATTGACCTCGGGGATGCCTCGGTATCTACTGACACACTTCCGAGAGAACCGCTGCGATTGCAGTATTTTCCAGAGTCATCAATGTATACGAAGTTTGCGACCATCTTAAGAATTCTGGGGCAAGCCACAATAGCAGAGAGTGATGTACTCGTCGAGCCGCAGCTTGTGCCGATCGCGCAATTCTTTTTGGGTGCGCTCAGAGATGGATCAGAAGCAGACCATACGGGCGACGCACTCGTCGTGG
>Ga0181561_10005500_pt1 | contig 10811 bp, 13 predicted proteins | sample 011ome_19_FD_133760 | JGI IMG/M metagenome (GOLD analysis project Ga0181561, IMG submission 133760) | Coastal salt marsh microbial communities from the Groves Creek Marsh, Skidaway Island, Georgia - 011510BT metaG (megahit assembly) | ecosystem: Environmental > Aquatic > Marine > Intertidal...
ATTGTTGAATGTTGAGAAGGCGATAAATTTAACTCTTACTGAGTCATTAGCAATGTGGCCAACAGCAAGTGTGAGCGGATTATATTTTGCTCATCCTGAATCACGCTATTTCCAATTAGGCAGAGTGGATAAAGACCAAGTAGAGGCGTATGCAACTGCGCGAGAAGAAAGCATGGATGAAAATGAAACTTGGCTCGCACCAGTTCTCGGTTATTAAGAAAAGTATTAAAACGTATTTGTAAAGTTGCCACTTTATGAATTTCAATCTAATGAAAAATATTAAGGATATATGATGAGGATGAAATGGATTATTTGTTTATTATCAGTTTTTGCGTTGGCATGTGTCGAGGCTGATGAAAATTTTATAGATGATATTGAAGAAATATTGGTCCAGGCATCTTTGCTGCCTATAAGCTCAAAACGCTCGGCAAATGCAATAACAATTATTAATTCAGACCAAATTAAAAATCGTACAGTTTTAAGTATTAGCGATCTTCTCCGTGATGTTCCAGGTTTAGCTGTTAGCAAAAGTGGTGTGCAAGGCTCTCAAACCCAAATCAGAGTTAGAGGCAGTGAAGCAAATCACTTACTTGTACTAATTGATGGAATTGAAGCCAATAACTCTGCACAAAGTGATGAGTTTAGCTGGGGCACCTTAATGGCCAATGATATTGAGAGAATTGAAATCATTCGAGGTCCACAAAGCTCTATGCTTGGTAGTGACGCAATGTCAGGCGTCATTAATATTATTACCAAAAGTGCAGATGCGCCTAAAAGCATGAGTGTATTTTCCGAGGCTGGAAGTTTTAAAACTCAAAATAGTGGTGTAAATATAGGTTTAAACTCAGATAATTTTAACTCTCGACTGAGCTTAAGCGAGATTAAGACAGATGGTAAGAATATTTCTCGCCTTGGTGAAGAAAAAGATGGATACAACAATCAAAATATTTCCTTCAAGTCAGGCTGGACGATAAATGAGAAGCTGAAATCCTCATTTGTGGCTCGACAATCTGATGGTAGCAATGATTATGATTCTGATACTAACTTTGATGGCTTGGTGGATGATCAGGATAACATTGCAAAATTTGAAAACTCCACAAAAGGCTTTAAGGTTGACTATCTAGGATTAGAAAAAAAATGGCAACATCAGTTAGCCATATCGAATTCTAAAAATGAAAATAAAGATTTTACTAGGGGCTTGCTTGGCACACAGACTGCTTCATCTAAAGATCAGTTAAGGTTTATAAGCTCAGCTCAACTAAACAAACTTTCAAATAGGATTTCTTTTTTAGCAGAGCATGAAAAGGAAGATTTTTCTCAACGCGGTCAAGTTAACGATTATGGGGCGTATGGTATTTTTGACCCAAATCAAGATCGACAGCGAAAGACATCTAGTGCTGCACTTGAATATAGAGCTGATATTTTAGATAACATCACAGCAGCAGCAAGCGTGCGTCGAGATAATAATTCGGAGTTTAAGGATTCTAGTACCTATAGGCTTGAGGTAATTCTTGATGCAAATAATGCGCTAAGGGTCAGAGGGGCTTATGGAACAGCAGTCAAAAATCCAACATTCACTGAGCGTTTTGGTTTTTATACTAACTTTATTGGCAATCCAATGCTTCAACCAGAAAAGTCAAAAAATTGGGAGCTGGGATTTGATCATGAGCCGTTAAATAGAAGTTGGAAACTCTCCGCAACAATATTTAACTCAGACCTAGACAATGAAATAGATGGCAATGCTCTTGACCCGATAACATTTGGATACACAGCTATAAATAAAATTGGAACAAGCAAAAGAAAAGGTATAGAGCTTAATGGTTCAGGCAATCTTAAGGAAACATTAACTCTTAGTATTTCCTATACTTTTACAGACTCAGAAGAGCCTGATTCAAGCGGCATCTATCAAAGGGAGGTGAGGCGCCCTCGTCATATTGCAAGTTTAAATTTGTACTGGCAACAAAGCGACTCTTTTAACATTTCTGCAAATATTCAACATAATGGGTCCCAGCAAGATATTGTTTTTCCAAGCAATGTTAAGCTCTCAAAATATACAGTAGCCAATCTAAGCGCAAATCTAAGCATCAATACAAAATTAGATGCTTACTTGCGATTAGAAAACTTATTCGATGAAAATTATGAAGAAGTTTACGGCTATCAACCCCTTAGCTTTGGAGCTTATCTTGGCATTAGGTATAAACTTTAAATTTATTCAATAATCATCAACTGATATAGTTAATTTGAAATATTTTAGTTAGATATGAGCAATCAAAATAAAGGGGCAGACAGCACCCATAAGAAAAAAATGCAAAAGCTCAAGCAGAACATTGATGCCTCAATTAAATCAGCGAATATTGAAAGAGGTGTAGGCATTCTCTTAACGGGTAATGGTAAGGGAAAATCCAGCTCAGCTTTTGGAATGGTTATTAGGTCACTGGGTTATGACCACAAAGTTGGGATTGTCCAATTTATAAAGGGGCAACAGTTATCAGGCGAAGAAATTTATGTTCGAGACAGATGCCCCTCAGTAACTTTTCATCAAATGAATACTGGTTTTACTTGGGAAACTCAAGATCGTCAGGTCGATATTGCTGCAGCTGAGGCAAGTTGGAGTATCGCACTAAAGATGCTTCAGGATGATGATTATGATTTAGTGGTATTGGATGAATTAACTTATATGTTAAGTTTTAAGTATTTGGCAGAAGAGATGGTTATAGAGGCTCTTAGTAATCGTCCTGCCCAGCAATCTGTAGTTGTTACAGGGCGTGGTGGAGGTGCAGCATTGGTAAATTGGGCTGATACTGTCTCTGAAGTTAAAGAGATTAAGCATGCATATAATCAGGGCATTATGGCTCGTAAAGGAGTAGATCTCTAATGTGCAACTATAATTTTTATATTCAAGATACAAATCATTAAGGAGTTAAAATGTTAAAGAACCTAGCTATATTAATTGCACTAATTGCGGCAAGTAGATTTATAGGCTTGCCAGCAAACTTTTCTCCCTTGCTAGCATTGGCTTTATTTATGCCAAGACTTACCGATGATCTTCGTATCCAACATTTGCTTCCAGTCACAATAGTTGCCTTCACAAATTTATTCTTAGAGCCAGTCAATCTATTCATTTTGGCTGCATTGCTTTTTGTTTTTGCTATCACTCCTTTGGTGAGTCGCTACACTAAAAGCCTTTTTTGGGGAGTATTTGCAGCAGCATTAATCTGGCATCTTGTTGTTAATGGGGCTGTATGGATTATCGGCAAAGACCCACTTGTTGAAACATTTGTTGCCGCCATTCCGTTTGATTTAAAGCTTGCAATCAGCACCGGGCTTTATGTTGCATTGTTTCACAATGCTGAACAATTTTGGATGAAATATACTGAAACAAATAAAAAACTTTTAGACAGGCTTATAAATTAAATCCATGATTTTACTTTTTAACTAATTTGACTAACTTATCAGTAAGTGAGGTTTATGCAATTGGAGCTCCAATTGTTTTAGCCATGATTTTTGTTGAGATTTTGATCTCTAACTGGCAACAAAAAAATTATTACAAGACACAAGACACTCTTTGCACGATTGGTTTGCTAGCAGGGAACATCATTGTGGCATTTTCTATTAAGGGTTTAATTTTAGCCCTTCATTTTTACTTATACCAATATAAGATTTTTGAGCTTTCTGGAATGCTGCCATTGTGGTTATTTTGGATTTTGACCTTTGTCGTAATTGATCTCGTTTTTTATATATATCATCGAATGTCACACAGGATAAGATTTCTTTGGGCCATCCATCTTAGTCATCACTCAAGTGAAGAAATGAATTTTGCAGTTTCCTTTAGGCAGGCATGGTTTGGTCCTGTCTCTAAGATACCCTTTTTTATGTTGCTTCCTATGCTCGGGTTTGACCCAACGATAATTGCAGCAGCAGGAGTGATTAGTACTTTATGGGGAATAGTGGGCCACACACAAATTATTGGGAAGCTTGGTTTTATTGAGTGGTTTTTTAATACCCCATCACACCATAGAGTGCATCATGGTTCTAACAAGCAATATATAGATAAAAATTATGGAAATCTATTAATAATTTGGGACAGAATGTTTGGCACTTTTGAACCAGAGGAGGAGCCTGTGAAGTTTGGCTTGGTCAACAATGTTAATACTTATAATCCAGCAAAGATAACTTTTATGGCCTGGTCATCCATGATTGATGACATTAAGAAAAAAAAGAATTTAAGTGAAATGCTCAGTACAATCATGGAGCCTCCTAATACCCAAGCAGACAATAAAGTCTAGGATATTCGATTTTAAAAAATTTTTTGACTTCTCATGCTAGAGGTTTATATTTTTATAACTATGTACTATTTCAATAAATCAAAATCTATTTTTCTGATAGGATTGTTTTTTTTATGCATGCCAGCTTTTTCTTTCAATTCAGATGCCAAAATTTGTTCAGATATCGAGGATCCTTCCGCAAGACTCAGCTGTTATGACGCTTTATTTAAAGAAAGCAAATCTATTGAAAAGGTAAATATTATTCCCAAAAAAATCGCAACTACAAAAACAGATGACCAAGAGAAAAAAGATTTTGGTCTAGAAAAACCAAATGATGAATTTTCTATCACCTCAAAAATAGTCAATGTAAACAAGCGCGGAAATTATAAAATCTACATCACTTTAGAGAATGATCAAATTTGGCGAAGTGTAAAGGATATCTACGATCGAGCCCTAGTAAGCAAAGGACAAACAGTTATTATTTCCCAAGGATTTATCAGCGGTTATGTCATGAAGGTCGAAGGAAAGAAAACCAGCTTAAGAGTTAGGAGGGTTAAGTAACATGGAAACAAAAATTCCACCACCAATAGTCACTTTGATATTTGGCTTTTCTATTTATTTTTCTAGAGGTGTATTTCAGGCGGTTCAGATTCAGCATTCTTTTTACATTGGAATCCTTTTGCTCTTGGGAGGTGTGACGATCCTAATATCTGCTGTTAGATCATTTAAAAAAGACAAAACCACGATAAACCCTTTAAGCCCTGAGCAAGCAACAAGGTTAGTAACAGATGGAATTTTTAAGTATTCTCGAAACCCAATGTACCTCGGTATGGCCCTTGTATTAGGTTCGATAGCTGTATTTTTCAATCTTTTAGGCGGCGTTATTTTGATCGCTTTATTTTGTTTATACATTACAAAGTTTCAAATTATTCCAGAAGAAAGAGCTATGAGAGATTTATTTTTAGATGACTTTGATAAATATACAAAAGTAACCAGAAGGTGGATTTAGCAGAGAAATAAATACCCATGAAGTTATCAAATTTTATTCTTTTGTGGGTTTTTGGATTTTTTTTTCTTTTATCATTTGATTTATTTGTTGAAGCGTTTGTTTTTGAGTGGCTGAGCTGGAACGGAACAAATAAAAACGATTGGTTTTTTGTTTTATGGTGGGGTTTCGTTGTCGTATGGGCTTTGTATGGCTTTTTAAAGTTTTACTCCACTTGGAGCAAGCCTAACAAAGACTTATGAGATGAAAAAAATATTAACAGGCTCATTATTATTCTTTTTCTTTTCAATGACTGAAAATGTGATGAGTACAACAAAGGAGTTCAATTTGGATAATCAAATATACAAAGTCTTAACTATGGACGAGTGGGCGCTCGCCCAGACTTCTGGCGTAATAATTACCAAATTAGATAAAAAAGATGGCTTTGTTCACCTTTCTACAGCAACTCAACTCAATGCAACCCTATCTTTGTATTTTTCTAAAGAAGAATCAGTCGTACTCCTTCAAATAGATCATACTCAGATACACAATAAACTAAAATTTGAGGCTTCTGCTCCACCTGGTAATAGAACCAGCTCATTTCCCCATTATTATGGTGATTTAAATACAAAAACTGTTTCTAAGATGTGGAATTTAAACCGTGGCGCTTTCGAAATACCAATTGAGGTGATGCTTCAAGCCGAACAGGGCGCTAATTATTAACGCTTTGCTGTAGAATTAAATTTTTTATTGGAGATAAAATATGAAACTATTTCTTGCATTAGTTTTTTCGCTATCCTTTATGCCCAGTGCAGAAGCCGCCCATCATAAGCACAAATCCGCTGATGGAAATAACCCATTTATTCTTATTGCGAGGATTCATGTAAAAGAAGGAATGGTTGAGCAGTATCTTGATATTGCCAATGAAGTTGATAATGCTGTCGAGCTGAGCGAGCCAGGCATGCTATTCCATAATTTTGATGCAGATCCAGATGATCCTCTTGCCTTTACATGGACAGAAGTTTATTCAAACAGTGAAGCATTTATCAAACATGATGCAAACCCACCAGTTCAAGAATATGTAGCAAAACATGCAGAATTAGCTGATGGTTTTACTATTGAGATTTACGGCAATGTTTCTAAAGATGTTATTAAGACAATTAATCGTCTCGGAATTCCTTTGAAGCACTTTAAAACAACTCGAGTTGGATATGTAAGGGAAAAAAATTTTAAAGAGCATTAGTTTCTGAATCAAAATACATGAAAAAGTTAAAAGAAGAAGCCAGGTTTAACTGTTCAGCTAATGAACTGTGGGCCATTCTGTCTGATATTGGAAGATGCGACTGGGTTCCTACTATTGAGGAGATTGTATTAGACGGAGACCTGAGACATTTCGAGATGACTGGGATGGGGCAGATAACTGAAAAAATCATAAAACAAGATCATGCAAGCATGACTCTTCAGTACTCAGCCATACGGACCCCTGCACCCATTGAGCACCATTTAGCAACCATGGAAGTAGCATCCCTCAACGACCAAGAGTGCAAGCTAAGCTGGACAACTGAAATTTCTCCAGACATTTTTGCTGATGGTATTCACCAAGGAATGCTTGTATCGATTGAAGGTATTAAAAAAGTTATTTGAAAATGATCTGTAATATCTGCAGGTCAGATTCTGCCTCGAGCTTTAAAACGCTAGATAATAAGACTTATTGGAGTTGTAATGTTTGCGAGTGTAAGTATTTAGATAAATCTTATTTCATCGATTCAGCAGAAGAGAAACAGCGATACTTAGAACATAATAATGAAATTAAAGATGAACAATATCGAGCATTCCTATCAAGACTCTCTGATCCGCTTAAAGAAAAAATATCTCCTGGATCAAATGGACTAGACTTTGGCTGCGGTTCTGGGCCAGCGTTAGCAGACATGCTAATCCAAGATGGTTTCGCAGTTGCATTATATGACCCATTTTTTTACCCGAACAAAGATGTTCTATCTGCACAATACGATTTTATAACCTGCACAGAAACCGCAGAGCACTTTTATGATCCATTTAAAGAATTTAACAAGCTAAATGATCTACTAAAGCCCGGAGGTTGGTTGGGAGTTATGACCTCATTTTTGACTTCCGATGAGATGTTTGAGAATTGGTACTATAGAAGAGATCCAACCCACGTGACTTTTTATTGTGAAAAAACCTTTCAGGTGATAGCCTCTCAAAGGAACTGGAAATGCGAAATCAAATCAAAAGATATCGTGCTCCTACAAAAAAATCATGATTAAAGCACCTACTTCATTTATCCAGCGTTTAAAATTCATTGGGCCCAGTATCATTGTGACCGGTAGTGTTGTTGGAAGTGGCTCAATAGCTCTGTCGCCATTGTTAGGGGCAGCTACTGGCTTTGCTTTATTATGGTGGCTTTTATTGAGTCTTTGGAGCAAGCCACTTATTCAAGCCGAAATTAGCCGTTATGTGATAGCAACAAATCAGACTTTCTTAGAATCTTTCTCAGATATGCCTGGACCTAAGACCAACCTTAAAGGCAAGAAAGCTTCATGGTTAGTTTGGTTTATGTTTATTGGCGTGATTCCATCTGTCGCTGGTATGGGCGGTCTAGCAGGCGCTGTTGCAGAGGCGGGGCACTTGATGATACCAGTGCTTAGTATTGAGTCATGGGTTGCAACAGCATGTTTTATTACCTGGTTTATTTTATATCTTGGAACCTATCAAACATTAGAAAAGATTCTACTGGGAATGGTTTTCTTTTTTTCAGTTGTTACCTTAATAATTGCTATCTCTATGCAGTCAACACCATATGCAGTTACAGGTTCTCAAATTTTGGGAGGTTTTGCATTTGTATTTCCGTTCGAGCATGCGGCTTTAGCTCTTGCAGTTTTTGGTTTTACTGGAATTAGTTATGGAGAAATTATGGCATATACCTATTGGTGTCTGGAGAAAGGTTATGCCGAGCATGATGGCGATATACATGAAGTCAAAGCTTGGATTAAAGTTATGCAAACCGATGTGTGGGCAACAGTTTTTTTTGTAACCATAGGAACTCTTCCATTTTTTCTTTTAGGCGCATCGGTATTGAATACTTTGGGACTTTACCCACCACCTGACGGGGATATCATTCAAACCCTTTTAAATATGTTCACTACAATTTTAGGAACATGGGCAAAATGGTTTTTTATCCCCTTGGCTTTTTTTGTTCTTTTTTCAACTTTGCTATCTGGAACGGCGGCATTCACCAGAACAATTTCAGATTATTTAATATCAATTGGCCTTGTTGCAGAAAAAGAAAATACAAGGACGCACTTAATTAAAATTATTGCCTTTGTTATACCGATGTTTTCATGCATTGCTTACTTTTTACTCCCCAACCCAATTACTCTTTTGTTGATTGCTGGCATTTGGGCAGCGCTAGGGCTTCCGATCATCAACATTGGCGCTTTGTACCTTACAAGTAAATTAAGCAAGGATTTGCAACCCAAAAAGTTAACGAAAGCAGTATTGTGGGTTACTTTGATTCTTCAGATTGCAATGGCAGCGCTAATTCTATTCAGCCAATTCAAAGGTTTTAATTAGCAATAAATTTTTAAATATATCTTTTATGGCATAAAATGCCGATCTATTTCCTATATAAGAAAATGAATCAGATAGAAAAAAGACGATCTTATATCCACCCAGAGGGCTTCAAGTTTGCAGCAATCTCTCTATCGCTCTCAATAATTTTGATAGCGGTTTCTCAGATAATATCTGCAGTTGGTTTTGTTCTAACTTTTTTTATTCTTTGGTTCTTTAGAGACCCCAAAAGAAATACACCACAGGACTCAAGCCTAATCATTAGTTCAGCTGACGGTAAGGTGTGCTTAATAGATGAAGCCTATCCACCCCAGGAGATTCCACTCAAAGAAGAAAAAATGAAACGCATTTGTGTTTTTATGAATGTATTTAATGTTCATGTAAATAGGAGCCCTGTTCAGGGAGAGGCAGAGCATATTATTTATAAAAAGGGTCAATTCCTTAATGCAAGCCTTGATAAGGCAAGCGATAAAAACGAAAGAAGCAGTTTGGTTATCAAAACTGAAAATGGAACTCAGATTGTAGTTGTTCAAATAGCAGGCCTAATTGCTAGAAGAATTTTAAGTTTTATCCCTCCTTCTAATAAGCTTTTTCAAGGAGAAAGATTCGGCTTAATTAGATTTGGCTCAAGAGTAGATATTTACATGCCATTGGATGCAATAGAAAAATGTAAAGTTGGGGACAAGGTCGTTGCAGGCGAGTCAATTTTGGCAGAAATGCAGTAATAAATGAAAAAACTAGATTTTAAAGTCCTGCTTCCAAACGTGATTACATTGACAGGCCTTAGTTTTGGCTTAAGCTCAATTAGATTTGCGATTGAGGCTGATTTTAATTTAGCTATTGTATGTATTCTATTTGCTGGATTGTGCGATGTGTTAGATGGCATGCTAGCAAGGCACCTTCAAAGCGAATCCGATCTTGGAGCACAGTTAGACTCATTATCAGATTTCTTAAGTTTTGGCATTGCGCCAGGTCTGTTGATTTACATGTCGATTTTTAATCAAGATCATGGGATTGGCGCATTTGCTGCCTTGGCTTTCATAATTTTTTCTTGCTTAAGGCTGGCCTTGTACAATGTCAGGCTAGAAAAAGCCAAGACAAAAGATGGAGAGCCAGAGCACTTTTTTAGCGGCATTCCAACTCCCGTTGGAGCAATCTTGATTATGCTGCCATTAACCCATTCATTTATGGGCTATAACTGGGCTTATGAAAATCTTAATTTTGTTGCCGGCTACATCATTTTAATAAGTGGCTTGCTTGTTAGCAGGATTCCAACCTTTTCCATAAAGCGAAAGGGAGTATTCATCCAATCAAAGTTAGTATTTCTGGTTTTATTTTCCATCATTGCATTAAGCATGATCAATTTTCTTTGGATCACCATCAATGTCTTAGCCTTGATTTATATACTTACCATTCCTCTATCCATCATAGCTTGGCAAAGTGGCTCAAAATAGAGACCCTATTTTAACAGGGCCTCTATAAAAAATTAATTACTTGGTGTACTTGTAATAACCTTCTGTAGGTATCATCAAATGGGCATAATCCGTCCCTGCAAACATTACATAGGGCGCACCACTCATAAAATCTGTAGGAAATTTTTCAATGGTGGAAGGATCTTTAGGCATTAGCATTAGGTGAGGCCCAGATTCAATCCATTCACCAGGTGTTGAATCTTCCTTGTTGAAGACTCCGGCCTTGGTGTTATCTTCTCCCATATCCCCATTTAGCATCCACATGAAACTATCCCGTTCCATCTCAGGTTTTTTGCCTTGCATATACGCCATCATCCATTTCATGCCTTCATCGTCATGACATACCGCCATAGCCTCATGAGGATTTTTCCAACCTTTTTCAGGATAAGGTCTTGGATTTCCTGATTGGCATGTCCAGCCATTGCTGCCCTCTCTGATAACCTCTCCACTTGCGCCTATGATTGCGGCATTATCGCCAATGAAAGAAGGGGCGGCACTGGA
>Ga0181561_10005507_pt1 | contig 10805 bp, 8 predicted proteins | sample 011ome_19_FD_133760 | JGI IMG/M metagenome (GOLD analysis project Ga0181561, IMG submission 133760) | Coastal salt marsh microbial communities from the Groves Creek Marsh, Skidaway Island, Georgia - 011510BT metaG (megahit assembly) | ecosystem: Environmental > Aquatic > Marine > Intertidal zone...
CTTTGCACACCGTTAAGACGGCTTTCTGTTAACGACACCAAGTTTTGAACCACCGCCAATTTTTGATGACTTTGATACCACCCTAAATACGCCGAAACGCCATCGTAAATGAGTTTATTAAGCTGGGCCTGTTGCTTGGACTCGGCCTCCATATAACGCCACGCTGCGGTCACCTGGGCCATGCGTCGTTTGTCTGTATCACGGTTTTGTAGCAGCGATAATTTTACGCCAAGGCTGGCCTCGCCTAAATCCAGCGTCTCGCTGTTGGCCTCGTAAATAGGGAACTCGCCAGTGGAAATACGGTAGCTACCAAACACTTGGGCATTCAAAGACTTCAATGGCTGCACCAAGCGCTGTTCCGCATAGGCGCCGTCATAATAACCAGATGGGCGTATGTAAGATTCTTGCACCACACTCAGATCGAAAGCGGCCCCAGCTTCATCTCGCTCGCCACCTACCTGGTCGGTACGGGCCTGCATGGCTAAGTACTCAGGGTGATGCTGCTGAATCATTTGCACTAATTCAGCAACGGTTGGCGATACGGCAGACACCGTCGAAGGCAAGCCCATGACCAGAGACGCCACTGGCGCTACTAACCACTGCCTAAGCGTCATGAGCGTGCCTGATCGGATGTTTTTTTCTGCGGTGGGAAGTTATTGAGCTGACGCCAAAGTTCGTAGCCCAGTTTCACCTCTTCTAACAAGATCCATCCTTTCACGCGACTGCCCAGCCTTATATGGTACGGATCGGGCCATGCACTTTCGTTGGGGTGTGGCTTCACCCAAACACGGAAACGGCCCTCAGCGTTGGCCACAGGCTCCACAAAATCGACGACCCCACTAAAAGTGCCCACGCCCATATCGGGCCACCCACTGAACTGAAATACCGGCCAGCCATCAAATTGCAAACGTACCTCATCACCTTGAGCAATCAACGGTGCATCAAGACCGCGAACTGTTATTACCGCAGAGCGCTGTACACTTTCGGGAATGAAAGACGCCAATAAATCACCGGCTTTTACATAGGTTGCACTTCCGGATGAAACTAAGCGCAGTATGGTTCCGTCCCGCGGCGCCACTTGGGTCTGTAAAGATTGACGGGCTTTATCTACCTTGAGGCGGTTGAGTTCGGCATCGATTTTGGCAATTTCGGCACGAATTTTTTGAATATCAACTTGTGCAGTTTCAATGTCCCTTTGTGATTTGAGACCTTGATCGCGTAAGCGTTTTTGCCGCTCGAGATTATTTTCCTCCGTTGTCAGGGCACTAAGTTGCGCCTCTTTTTGATTCTCTGCCGCCTTAATCTGGTTCTCGAGACGCTCGATAAGGGCGGGATCAGAATCTGCCAACGTTACAATGGGGTCGCCTGCTTTTACTAGCTGGCCTTCGCGAACATGCCACTCTTGCACTTGTCCGGGTACTAGCGCGGAAATTGCTTGAATGCGCTGGTTTGGGTTAATGGTGTCTACCTCGCCCTCTCCATAGGCGGTTTGAACCCATGGCACCCACCATAAAATTGCTAGCGCCAGCAAAATGCCGCCAATCAGCATTGTGGTGAGGACGCGCTGTACTTTGGGTAATCGCAACTGCTTGAGCGTGGCCATGTGCTCGAAATAATGGTCTTTAAAATTACTCATCGGCGTGTACCCCCGCTGCACTAACGTTGGCACTCGTTGCAACAAGCTCAAGCGTTTGTTCGAAGAACGCCTCATCGGGTTGGCTGGTGAAATACAAGACTGTGAAGGCTTGTCTTTGTAGCAGATCCATTACGCGCTTACGTGAACACCCCAACAGGTTGTCAAAACGTTGATTGAGCACCACTACCTGCGGCTGACACAAAATAGCGGCCGCCAGTTTGAGTAGCAGGACTTCAACGCTCTGTAGCGGCGCGCCTAGAGCTGATAATTGGGTGTCAAGTTGCTCTGGAAAAGCACTAATAACCGGCCACAACCCTATATCAGTAAGTACCCTCAGCATGGCGTCGGTGTCGGCCTGTGGTGCACTGAGCGCCAAAAACTCACGCACAGAGCACTCAACAATCAACGATCTATCGACACTGTAGATCACTTGGCGAAGTTCGAATGGGTCTAGGTCAGCTAAAGACTTGCCATCAACGCTAATCCATCCAGAGTCAGGTTGCTCGTGAAAGCGCAACACATCAAGCACCTTGCGTTGAACCCAAGCCTCGTTGGCTTGTAAATAAATTTTTGCACCTGTTTTTAGTGTGAAGTCGACGCGGCACTCGCGACTATCGCGTCTTAAAGTGACATCGTTGAAGCGGACGGCGCCCGAGGTGGGCACGGCCTTGGGCCGCTCAAGCTCGCTCTCTTGTGGAATCGAAAGTAGTTCGGTGATTTTATCGGCTGCGCCATAGAGCTCGTAGTAAGACTTTAGATAAGTCACGAACCGAGAGAGGCCTAAAAATACCGATGCCATAATGAGCTCGGCTGCGACCAACTGCCCAATAGAAAGCTCCCCATTACTAACCAGCCAACCACCTAGGCCTAATAGCGCGGCGCTTCCTAGTGCATACAGCAGCAGAAACATCACTGCCTGCTGAAACGTAAAATTAAAATGCGCAGCGTGGCTGCTGACAAATTGATGGCTGCGACTTTCGGTAGTTCGTCCAGCGAGCTCTACATGGCGTGTGGACTTAAAAAACTCGTGCGCAAACTCTAAGTCGTTTAGCCATTTGGCGGTGGCATATTTCGCTTTAGAAAGCTCGATGGCGGTGCGTTTGGCGCCCCGTGACCAAATAACCCAAGTGACGTAGATAAACGCGGCAACAAGGCTATTAAATAAAAATAGCCACGGGTGGTAAAACGACACCAGCGTAAATCCAACGAGCATTTGCAGGACCAGCGCAAACCCGTCGACCAATAGTCTGGGTACATTTTTTTGCAAAATCATGATGTCGAAGTAGCGATCGGTAATACCGGCATTGCGCCGGCCTTCAAAAAAACTGTGTGGGGCACGAATGACGCGATAACTTATTTCCGCTGTGAGTCGGGCATAGACGCGGCGCTCGTAGAGCTCTACAGCCCATATGCGCAAAGCACTGAGAACACCCGACACTGCGAGAATCAAAAATAGTGTGCCCGAGAGCACATAGACGGCACGCAAAGAACCAATATTGGCAATGGTGTTGATCAAGGTTTGAACGGCGATAGGCACGCCAAGGGTTAACAGGCTAATACCTAATCCATAAACGACGATGACCCACAAGAAGTCCTTTTCGGGCAGAACCAGCTGCCACAACTTTTGTCGCGTGGCTGCTAGATCAATCACTTTTTTGTCCATTGATGGAGTTTTCCTTAACGCCTTGGAGTTCGGTTGTGCGCGCGAACGTTACCCTGTATTTACGATAAATAGCGCAACTAGATTTATGATCTTGTGATAGCTTGGGTCTATCTTAAATCCAAATTCATGCGTTAGTGCCATATCAGTGCACGAGCTCGGGAATTCCTGATGCATCGCTTGCTACGTTCACGGGTCATGCCGGGTCCGACACCGGAGGGTATCTATCAGTCGCTCCACGATATTCGCTTGGTGATAGACACCCTCCGCTGTCTGCCCCTACCACCGAAACACTATCGATTGTCGTAGTGATGGAAGGGCCGTTCGTCCGGTACTTGCTGGCACAAAGCGAATGCCGTGGAGCAACTGCCAGTAAGTGGCCGGCGGGCGGCCCGAGAGCTCAAGAAAGAGTCAGCTTTAAACCGAAGGGTGTAAATGGTGCCCAGAGACGGAATCGAACCGCCGACACGGGGATTTTCAATCCCCTGCTCTACCGACTGAGCTATCTGGGCAATGTGAGAGGTCGCGTATTAAACCCGTGTGCACTCAATAGGTCAAGCATCTGTTACACAATCCCTACCGCGCTGGGCGCAATTGCTTCGTCTGCCACTTTGTCAGCGTCGTCGCGGTGGTCTGAGGCTAGCACGGCATAAATAGCTGGCAGCAATACCAAGGTGAAAAAGGTGCCTATTAGCATGCCCACCACCAAGATAAAACCAATGCTGTTGCGGGCTTCGGCACCGGCACCACTCACGAGCACTAGCGGAAAATGTCCGAGTACCGTGGCACCTGTGGTCATTAACACTGGGCGTAATCGGCTTGCTGAGGCCGCACGAATCGCCTCAATCTTGGCCAGACCGTCGCGCTGAGCTTGGTTGGCAAACTCCACAATCAGAATCGCATTTTTGGCCACCAAACCTGCGAGCGTGATGAGCCCCACCTGAGAGTAAATGTTGATGGTTGTTAGATTAGTAAAGGTAATCACCAGCGCGGCAAAGAGCGCTAGGGGAATGGACCCCAGTAAAATAATGAGCGGATCGCGAAAGCTATTAAATTGAATAGAGAGCACAAAAAACACCAGCGCCATGGCAATGGCGAGCACACCCAGTAGCGTATTGCCTTCGCTGCGAATCTCGCGAGACTCGCCGGTGTAATCAACAATGTAGCTCTTAGGTAAGATTTCGGCAGCTTTCTCCTCAATAAACGCCAGCCCCTGCTCTTTGGTCGTACCCGGTATAACGCCCCCGTAAATTTTAAAGGCGTTCTTTTGCTGAAAGCGTGTGAGAGCACGTGGTGCTGTAATGCGCTCAAGCGATGCCAGCGCACCTAGCGGGATCAGGTCGCCTGTGGGGGTGCGAATGGGTAGGTCGAGAATGGCCTCCGGTGACTCGCGCTCATCACGCGCAACTTTAGGGATAACCCGATACGCACGACCGCGATCGTCAAAGCGGGTGATGTAACCCTCATTATTGAGTAGCCCAATTTGGTCTGAGATATCACCCAGCGTCATACCCAGGTCGGCAACGCGTTGCTTGTCTACGTTAATGCGTGCCTGAACCAAATCCACCCGCAAGTCGGTGTCGGCAAACATAAATAGGCCCGACTCCTCTGCTGAGGTGACCAACTGCTGGGCGTAACCAAGCATGGTTGCGGCGTCATCGGCGCTGCTAATGGCAACTTCTACATCAAACTGCCCTGCGCTGGGCAGACTAGAGTCTAAAATGGGGAAAACACTCAATGGCGCGATTTGCTTGAGGTCGTCGTACATGGTGAAGATGCGCTCTTGCAGCGACCAGTTGCGCTGGTTGGGCTCAACAAAATCCTGCCCGCCATAGGCACCTGATGGCAGTACCACGTGCCACATTTCTAAAGCACCCTCGTACTCACCCAGTGCTTTTACCACGGAGCGCATGCTTTCATAGGTATCTTCAAGCGCGCTCTCGGGGGCCGCATCGGACACAATGGTCACGCCACTTTGATCCTCAACAGGTGCCAGCTCTTTCAGAGAAAATAGGTAGAGCGGTATGGTCAGTAGGCTAAAAAACACACCTGCTGTAATCAATTGCCAGCGGTACTGAAGTGATAGATCGACTACCTTGGCGTATAGCCGGGCTGAGCTGTCAAAGCGCTTGTTCACCCACCGGGTTGCGCGAGTCTCATGCCCCTGATCGGGGCAAACCCAGGCACTCATAATGGGTGAAAGGGTAATAGCTACCACCCCCGAAATTAACACTGCCACCGCAAGTGAAAAGGCAAACTCTTTGAAGAGCACGCCAGTGAGGCCGCTGAGAATGCCGATAGGGGCATACACCACCGCTAGCGTCATTGTCATTGCAACGATGGGTGCCAGCAGGCGCCTTGATGAGGCGAGGGCAGCTTGTTTTCTCGTCATACCCTCGCGCAAGTTCCGCGCGACGTTCTCTACCACCACAATCGCATCGTCTACGACCAAGCCCACCGACAGAACAACCGCCAAAATGGTCAACAAATTAAGCGAAAAGCCCATCATCGACATGGCAGCAGTGGCGCCCAAAAGCGAGATAGGAATGGTGAGTAGTGGTACCAACGCGGTGCGAAAAGAACCCATTAATGCCACTACCACAAAGCCAACCAGCACGATCGTCTCAGCCAGCGTAATAAAAATCTCTTTCAATGCATTACGCATATACAGGGTCACGTCGTAGCCAATAAATAACTCAAGATCGTCTGCAAGCGTTTGGTTAATGGCCTCTATCTCGTCATACAGCGCGTCTGCTACAGCAATTTCGTTGGCCCCCGGTGCCGGATAGATACCAATAAAAACAACCGCAGTTGTGCCATAACGAGTGAGCCGAGCCGCTTCCTCTGCACCCGATTCAACCATGGCGACATCGCCTAGGCGCACATCTACACCGGGCTCATTGCGCAAAACAATACTGGCAAAATCCTCCGGTGTGCGTGCTTCTGTATTGGCAACTAGGTCAATTTGCTGCGCGTTATTTTGTGCGCGCCCAAGTGTGCTAATGACATTGTTGCGTCGCAATGCAGTCTGAATATCGCTAGCACTAATATTCAAAGCGGCCATGCGAGTACTGTCCAACCAGATGCGCATGGCTGGGCGTATTCCCGAGTTAATGGCATTTTGGACATTGGGAATTGAGGTAAGCCGAGGCAAGATATCGCGCTGCATTAGGTCGGTAATTGATGCGCGTGTTTCACCCTCTGGTATTGTCAGCGCCAAATAAAACGATGCGTAAGCACTATCAGCTCGAACAACATCGATGGAAGGGTCTTCGGTACCATCAGGTAACTCATATCGAATCTGGCTGAGCCGAGTGTTCAATTCTGCCAATGCATCGGTACTATCTTCGTTGAGTTTGAGCCACACTTTAACCAGACTCTGTCCGCTGGTTGTGGTGGACTCTACATAGTCAACGCCAGGAACGCTGGCAGCAACACGTTCGATCGGTTCAGAGACGAAGCCGCGCACGGTCTCGGCACTTGCACCCGGATAGACGGTCAGGATTTCCAGGGAAGAACTCTGGATAACAGGGAACTGAATAACCGGCAGCTCGATGGCCGAGCGAATGCCAACAAGCAACAAAGCGAGTGATAAAACGACCGCCACCACGGGTCGCTTAACAAACAGATCCGTCCAGCGGGGTACTGTTTCAGGGTGCGAAATCATTGCCCGCCCACCTCGCCTGCTATGCGAGCAAGACTGCCATCGTGTAGTTTAAAAGCACCCTGGTAGGCTACGAGCTCGCCCTCGGTGAGATCGCCTTGCACAAACACCTGACCATAATGAGCGCCCAATACGTCGACCCGGCGCGTCTCGGCACGATGCCTCACATGTGCATTCTGTTCAGCCTCACCGAGTACAAAGACATGCGGACCGTCGATATCCCAGCGCACTGCAGGCCCAGGTAGCGCGAATGCCGTGCGCGCATCGCGCGTGCGCACTTCAATCATGACAAGTTCGCCGTGGCGCAAGCTCGCATCGGCAATTTCAGCGCGCACATCAAAGGCGCGTAACCCGGGTGTGAGCGCGTCGGCTACCGCAATAATATGTGCCTCGCCAAGGGGTGTATCGTCAAGCGATCTCAGACGAACCGTATCACCCACAGAAACGCGGGCGACACCCTGTGGGATTTTAAAGTCTATCCAGCGAGTAGCGCTGACACCCGTCAGCGTAGTCAGTACATCGCCGGCACGCATGAGATCGCCCACGGTCTGTGTGTAAATGCCCAGCCGGCCGGTAAATGGCGCACGCAACGTTAGTCTGCTGAGCTGTGCACTGGTGGCGGCAATTTGCGCGCGTAAACTCTCGCCGCGCGCAAGCAGCGTATCCAGCTGATCTTGAGACGCTAAAGATTGCTGTTTGAGTTTCTGAGCCCGCTCAAGCTGCACCTTGACTAAATTGAGATCAGCGTTAAGCGCATCGCGTTGTGCTTGCAAGTCTTCATCGAAGAGTCGAACAATGATTTGGCCTTGCTCAACCACATTACCGGCAGTGACGGGCAACGCTACCACCCGCCCGGTTGCCTCGGCGGCAACTTGAATGAACTCGGGTGCTCGCACCGTCCCGGTCAGCTGACGCACTGGCGTCCAAGGCTGGGCAGTTACCGCTTGTGCCGTGACCACGGCGTAGGGGGGTGGAAAGCTCTCTGCCATGGCCATGGCGGCTGAAATTTGAAGATATTTGATGCCTGCCAATCCGCCTGTGACAACAAAACAGACGCCGACAGTGACAGCCCAGGGAACGATACGCATAAAAAGATTCCGATAACCATGGTTAAGCAACTGCGCGGTATTCTACGCGTTTTAGCCGTTTGGCGTTTACTCTGAGGGCGGAACGTATCCTTCGGCACGTTCGTGTTGTTCCCCCGCTAGGAATTTATCCATTTCGCCCTGCAAAAACTGCCTAGCTTCAGGGTCGAGCAGGCTTAAGTGCTTCTCGTTAATCAGCATCGTTTGTTCAGCTTGCCACTCAAGCCATGCTTTTTTACTCACGTTGTCATAAATTGCTTGCCCCTTTGGGCCTGGTAGCGGTGGTCGGTCTAAGCCTTCAAGCTGTTGCCGATACCGTGTACAGAAAACGGTTCTACTCATGATACTGTCCGTGTTGGTTACATAATGTAGTCAAAGTGGCGATGCTCTGAACGCTGGGCTAACTCAGGCTTTATCGCTCTGAAGCTATCACACTAACCCATGCGCAACAGCCTACTCCAATTTCAGCGCGCTTTGATGAGCCACAGGGTCATTGCAATCCATCCTGTGTAAGCCCCCTCAATATTTTAACCACTGGCGCGGGCAAGCCTAGGTTACCCGTGTCGCTTAACGCAACCCAACGCCGGCGCGGGTTGTCAGCAACACCACTCAGTTCAGCGTTTAAGGCCACATAGACAGGCTGAATGGCTAAGTGAAAATGACTAAAGGTATGCCGAAGTGGTGTTCCCTTTCTCAAGGAGTGCGTCGTTTGCCCAAGGTGAGTGACACACCAAGGGTCAATTTCATCGGGTCCGGAGACTTCTGGGAAGCTCCACAAGCCCCCCCAGATACCGTGATTAGGTCGCCGCTCCATGTACACATCGCCTTGGAGGTTTTGCACAATCATAAAAGTGGTTTCTCGCGTTGGCAGGGCCTTTTGAGGTTTTTTGCCGGGAAATTGTTTAGGGCTTTGGGTTCTTAATCCGAGGCAACTGGCGGCTAGTGGACATCGTTCGCAGGCGGGTTTAGTGCGCGTACACACCGTTGCACCCAAGTCCATAATCGCTTGGGTATAGTCAGCAATGCGTTTGTAGGGGGTATGTTGCTCGGCCAGAGACCACAGTTGCTTGAGGGTATCGTTTTTGCCGGGCCAACCGGCAATCGCGTGATGGCGGGCTAATACGCGCTTTACATTACCGTCGAGTATTGGCGCTCGTATTCCCATGCTAATGCTGGCAATTGCTCCCGCCGTAGATCGACCAATACCGGGCAGTGCTTCGAGTAATGCGGTATCGGCCGGAAACTCTCCAGCATAATTATCAACTACCTGTTGGGCCGCCTTGTGCAGGTTGCGAGCCCGTGAATAGTACCCGAGCCCTGTCCAAAGCCCGAGAACCATGTCTTGATTGGCTGCAGCCAAGGCGTGCACCGAGGGAAAACGTTCAACGAATGCTTCAAAGTAGGGGATAACGGTATTGACTTGAGTTTGCTGCAGCATTATCTCCGACACCCACACCCTGTATGGCGTGATTTTTCGCTGCCAGGGCAGGTGTTTTCTGCCGTAGACATCAAACCATGCGAGTACGCGTTGCGCGAACTCGGTATCGGTACGCTGGGCTTCTAAATTGCTCGCGTGAGTTGTGTGAGTGCTGGTCATTGAATTTTGCGCCTGGATATTAGGCTGAATTAGTGGGCGTGAACTATGGCCGCTGTTTGGATACAATCCGCGCCCTAGTGTAGCGTGCTGGAGGCTATTGGCCGAGCCCGCAATTATGATCTACTTGCCAGTAGATTCTTCGAAAGGAAATGAACATGACCGATGTCAGCGAAGTGCGCAGTGCCAGCGTTAACCGCGATACCCTAGAAACACAGATCAGTGTTGATTTGTGTATCGATGGGTCGGGTAAAGCCACGTTCGATACGGGTCTACCTTTTCTCGAACATATGCTCGACCAAATTGCACGTCACGGCATGATGGATATGACTATCCGCGCGCAGGGCGATTTGCACATCGATGCCCATCACACGGTTGAGGATATTGGTATTACCTTGGGTCAGGCTTTTGCCAAGGCAGTTGGCGACAAAAAAGGCTTACTCCGCTATGGTCACGCATATGTACCCCTCGACGAGGCGCTATCGCGCGTGGTGGTTGATTTTTCTGGTCGACCGGGGCTGACCTTTGAGGTGCCTTTTACCCGAGCTGTTATCGGCAATTTTGACGTCGACTTGTTTGTCGAATTTTTCCAAGGCTTTGTTAACCACGCCAACGTTACTTTGCATGTTGATAATCTGCGCGGTCACAATGCTCACCACCAGGCCGAAACAGTTTTTAAAGCATTTGGCCGTGCCGTGCGGATGGCGCTTACCCGCGATCCAGCCATGGCAGGAATAATGCCCTCAACCAAAGGGGTACTCTAGACCCGTGGCAGGTAGTGTGGCCGTAATTGATTACGGTATGGGTAATTTGCATTCGGTCGCTAGTGCGCTTGAGGTGGCCGGTGCAGGCGAGGTGGTGGTTAGTAATGACCCAGCCGCGATTGCACGGGCCGACCACGTGGTATTTCCCGGTGTCGGTGCCATCCGTGACTGCATGCTGGAAATGATTCGGCTTGGGTGTGATCAGCTACTACGCGCCGCCCTCGCCGATGGCAATAAGCCTGTTTTGGCTATCTGTGTAGGCATGCAGGCATTAATGACGCGGTCCGAGGAAAACGGTGGTGTCGACACACTGAATATTGTCGAGGGTGATGTGCAATTTTTTGGGCACAACCACAGCGATAACAACGGGCTGCGGCTTAAAGTGCCACATATGGGCTGGAA
>Ga0181561_10005508_pt1 | contig 10803 bp, 8 predicted proteins | sample 011ome_19_FD_133760 | JGI IMG/M metagenome (GOLD analysis project Ga0181561, IMG submission 133760) | Coastal salt marsh microbial communities from the Groves Creek Marsh, Skidaway Island, Georgia - 011510BT metaG (megahit assembly) | ecosystem: Environmental > Aquatic > Marine > Intertidal zone...
ATGACAGACACTGCAGCACGGATCGAATCTTTAAACGCCAGAGCACCCGGCTTCATCAAATTACTGGGCGGCAAGATCACTGCGCTCGATGTTGAGGCGCAACAGGCGGTATTCGAGTTCACCGTGCCGCTGGACTTTTGCCACTCGGTCGATGTGGTACAAGGGGGCTTCGTCACGGCCATGCTGGACGCCGCCATGTCCCACGCCCTGTTTGGCACTGAAGATAGCGTCAGCAATGTTGCCTCGCTGGATATCACCACCCAGTTCATCAGCGCTTGTCGCGGGAACCAGCCCCTGAGCGCAATAGGAAGAGTCAGAAAAGCCACGTTTCGCACTGCATTTCTAGAGGCGGAAATCCAAGACGCGACGGGGGCAGTCGTCGCGACAGCTCAATCGGTTGCCAAACTGAGCCGTCACCCCGCCTAGATCATCCACAAACTCCGCGTTAGCGCAGTCGCGGCAGTACCTTTTCGGCGATATAAGCCATTCTGCGATCCCCCGCGGCAACGCTCTCACCCGGGAACTGGGCCCAGAAATGGATATCCGAGATCTGGGGATACTGCTCGATCATGGCACTGAGGTTCGACACCGCCTGGTCTGCATCCCAAAGCTCATAGAGACCGTTTTCTATCGCGGCACGCGCATCAGGGAACAATGGCGTTTGGTCCGGCGGGCCAAAGGCGCCCCAGCGAATGTATTCATTGGATTGATAGAGCACGTGCTCACCCACACGCTCGGCCTCCGCCTCGGGATCCTCGGCAATAATTGCCCAGCAGCCCAGAATAATGTTGCCGTCCTCCGGCGACTTACCGTTCGCCTCGAGGCACTCCACATACGTATCCATACCGATACCGCCGGTGCAGAGAAAGCCATCCGCAATGCGCGCAGCGCGATCAATCGCCGGCGGCGCCATACCACCCAGTAACACTTTGGGTGCTCGATTGGGTTTAGGCGTTATTTTGAGGTCGCCTACGGTAAAACGCTTGCCCTCAAAGTTAATCGCATCACCGGACCAGGCGCGCCGCAAAATTTCAATACCTTCCTCAACCAAGCTCGGACGATGCGAAATTTTTCGATCGAACTGATCAAATTCCAGCGCCCGATAACCGATGCCTACACCGAGATCGAAACGACCGCCTGATATCAGCGACAGCGTCGCGGCATCCTCTGCCATGCGAACCGGGTCAGCCAGCGGTAGAAGCATCAGGTTGGTACCGAGCCGCATCCGCTGAGTGCGGGCAGCAATCGCAGCGTGAATCACCATGGGCGAGGGCGTATAGCCGTCATCACAAAAGTGATGTTCCGTCAGCCAAACCGAATCGAATCCCATGCCCTCGGCGCGAACAATCTGATCAAGACGCTCCGCATAGAATTGCTCAAAGTCGATCTGCCATGGCTCCGGGTTACGAAAGTCGTACCAGAGGCCAAAGTCCACATTAGACGCCATACTTTCTCTCCTTATCAGAGCCCACTGACAAATTGATTGAGGGCCTCGAGATACCCGTCTCGTTCTTCGATGAACGGAGCATGACCACTCTCGGGGAACTCTACGCCCGTTGCACGCGGGTGGTTCTCTGCCACCCAACGTGAAATATCGGGCGCCACAAATCCGTCCTGACCACAAATAAATGACAGGACCGGAATATCGAGCGCCATCATCATCTCTCGCTGATCGAGGTGAGCCAGCTCTGCCAGGGTCGCTGAAGCACGGGCACTGGAGTTGATAAAAGCACCGGCCATCCATGCCAAAACGGCATCCGTCGGCGGTTTTGCGCAGATGGCGGTGGCCAGCATCGTCAAGAAATTCACCCGGTCATCGTTCATGGCAGCAACGTTACCCATGACGTCCTCCGGCATACCGCCGATAGAAAGATCGGGCTTTTGCGTGTAAATCGGGCTCGCACCTGCCGTCAGTACCAGCCCGCTGCAGCGATCTCCAAGCAAGCTCGCTGCGTGTGTCGCAACGGCTCCACCCAAAGACCACCCGTTCACCACAACGTCGGTCAGACCCAAATGACCCACGAGCTTGGCGACGTCGCCTGCGATAGCGGCGATACCCAAATCGGCGAAATCGTGATCAGAGCGCCCGCAGCCCCGATGATCCAGCGTGATCACACGATGCCCTGCCGCCTGGAGCGGCAGAATGACGCCATCCCAACACCGATTATCCATGCCCCAGCCATGAATCAGGATCATGGCCCTTCCTGAGCCCCCCAAATCTTCGAAATAAATACTTTTACTGCCGTCGACTTCTAATCTAGCCATGATCAACCCTCCGGTTGGGTAATCGCCGCCAAAGTGGTAGCAGCAAAAGAATCAAAAAACGTGTTGATATCGATGGCATCGGGGGCCACCACCCACTGATAAATCGTGCCAAACATCGTCGAGCAGTAACCCACCGCAAAGTGCTCAGCATCGACCTCTGGTTTTACCTCACCAGACGCTTGCGCCTGCTCTATCCACTGGCGCACGTCTCTTCGATAAATCACATGATGCCGAGCCAGACTCGCGCGAATATCAGACTCTCTCCCGAGGGATTCGTACCACAGGATATACATCGCCCGAAGATAACCCGATTCCCGGGTGAAGATGTCGCGTTGCGCCTGCATCGCCGCGCGCAGTGCACCCAGACCGGATTGCCCCGCGAGATACTGTGATAAATGCGCCTTCCAGATGTCGTCAAACCGAGCAAAAAGCTCCATCCAGAGCCCGTCTTTCGAACCAAAACGATAGCTGGCCAAGCCCCGGCTGTATCCCGCGCGCTCGCCAATGTCCTTCAAGGTTGTTTTGGCAGTCCCGCGCTCGTTGACCAGCTCGATCGCCACCTCGAACATCCTCTGGTCCGACAAGGCACTGCGTTCCGCCTGTGTCGTCACCTGCGCGGGCGTCGGCGCCACGGACACCTGCTCCCTCACGTCATCCATTTCCCCCTCCTTTTTTGCCGTACTGCGTGATCGTCAGCTGGTTATCCTCAAGCATGGCCCGCAATACTTTTTTATCCATCTTACCCACACTGGTTTTAGGTATCTCGCTGGTGAAGCACCAATGCTCGGGCACCCAAAACTTCGCAACCTTGTCACCCAAAAAGCGCCGCAGCCGCTGCATTGCAGCAATTTCGTCCTCCCCGGACGCCAGAACGATCACAGCCAATGGACGCTCCTGCCAACGTGCGTCGGGGATGGCGATCACGGCGACTTCGGTAACATCCGGGGACTTAAGCAGCACGTCCTCTAGATCAACAGACGAGATCCATTCTCCACCGGATTTAATAACATCCTTGGTGCGGTCGGTCAGTTGCACGTAACCCTTGCCGTCGATCACCCCAACATCGCCCGTGCGCAACCACCCGTCTGCGGCGAAGGCATCGCTGTCGGTCTTAAGGTAGCCGGCAGTGACCCACGCACCGCGCAATTGCAATTCGCCGACCGTCTTACCATCCTCGGGAAGGCAGGCGCCAGACTCGTCCACTACCCGCACCTCGATCCCGGGAACGGGCCGACCACTTTTCAGGCGCCAATAGGTCTCCGATTCACCACCCAGGGCCTTCGGGGGGTGCGACAGCACGCACATGGGGCTGGTCTCGGTCATCCCCCACCCCTGAATCACGGGAACGCCCCAGCGATCACGGACACCCTCGATCATGGACGAGGGCACAGCCGAACCGCCCGATACAATCGCTCGAAAACAGGAGAGGTCAAGCGGTGCCTCTGCATCCGCTCGCAGTAAGTCACCCAGAATCGTCGGTACCATCGCCGTCAGCGTCGGCCGTGTGGCTTCTATCATGGCGCGCAAATGCGGACCTTGTAGGTGAGGGCCCGGCATCACTATATCGGCGCCCGACATCCAGCCGCTGTAAGGAAACCCCCATGCGTTGGCATGAAACATCGAGGGCAACATCAGGATCGTATCGCGTTCCTGAACCGCAAAACTGTCTACCGCGCGCGAGGCTAATGCATGCAGGTACGTGGTTCTCTGACTGTAGGCAACACCCTTGGGATTCCCGGTGGTACCACTGGTATAACAGATGCCCGCCGCCGCGTTTTCCTCTGCCTCTGGCCACACATATTCAGTCGCTCCCTCAGCCACCAACGCGTCATAGGAAATCACGCGCTCATCATCGAGCACAGCGGGATCACCCACCACCAATAAAACCTCAACAGTAGCCAGCAATGGGAGCACCGGGTTCAGCAGTTCGGCGAGACGGCCATCCACTACCAAAAAACGATCCTCCGCATGATTGATGATGTAAGCAATATGCTCGGGAGACAGGCGGCAGTTAACGGTGTGGAGCACGCCGCCCATTGACGGCACGGCCAGATAAACTTCCAGATGCTGGGTACTGTTCCACATGAAGGTGCCGACCCGGTCGCCGCGATTCAGCCCCAATCGCGTCAGACCGTGCGCGAGGCTCGCGCTACTCTGATCGATGTCTTGATAGGTGCGCCAGTGAACTTGCTGGCCATCGTAATCCCCCACGCGACTGTCACCGAAATGGCGCGCGCCGAATCGGTGTAACGTCGCAACACCAAGGGGGGTATTCATCATCGTGCTGAGCATCAGGCCTACCAATCCCCAGCGGCGGCGCGTTCTGCCTCCGCGAGCAATGCGGGCACGTCATACTCGAGTCCGCGCGCGTAGGCCGTGTCCAATTTTCCCGCCACGTGTAGGCCGTAGGCACCCTCAATAATGGCCGCCAGCCGCCAGAACGAAAGCGCCATGTAAAAGTTCATGTGATGCAAAGGGCGCCCCAGCCCTTCTGCCCATCGGCCCGCCAATTCTCGGCGGCTAACCACGCCAGATCGCCGTGAGAGCGCCTGCAAGGCACCGAAAGCCGGCGGCTCCTGAGTGCGATAGTCGCCCCAGAACATCAGCATGAGAGCGACGTCCATATAAGGATCGCCCACGGTGGCCAACTCCCAATCAATAATCGCCAAAATTTCAGGCCTGTCCCGCGCCGCCAACGTGTTGTCGAGGTGGTAATCCCCGTGAATCACGGCAGGCGGCGCGCCCGCCGGAACATGCCGACCCAGCCACTCACCTAAGGCAAATAATTGCGGCAGCTCTCGAACCGCGTGCTCTCGCCGCACACCCAGCCAGCGGTCAATCTGCCGCTCCACAAATTGCTCCGGGCGCCCCAACTTGGCCAGCGCCGGCAGATCAGTCGGCACCCTGTGCAAAGAGACAAGCTGATCAATCAAGTCCCGGCCCAGCGCATTGACGCTGTCGGCGGTGTCGGGATATTGCTCCGGCATCGCGTCGGTCAGCGCAACCCCGTCGATCCACTCCTGTACCAGGAAAGGCCTGCCAATAACCGACACATCATCACACCAGGCCAATACCTCGGGCGCCCGAACGGGATAAGCCTCAATCGCCTGCAGAATCTCCGCCTCTCGCTGAATCCCGCGGGCAGAGGTTGGGGAGATGTCGTTAGCCGGCGGGGTCCTTACGACGCAAGCACGATCACCATCGCGAAACTGCCACGTGAGATTGGAATTTCCCCCGCTTAGGGCAGTCCGGAATTCGGGCTGCTGCCAATCCAGCGTCGCTTTCAACCACGTCGCGACGGCATCAGTGACGTCTTCTGCCATCAGGCAACTCCAAAGCTAGACAGCAAACCGCCATCAACCGGCACACAGGCACCCGTCATATAACGGCTCTGACTGACCCAATAAACAACCTCGGCGATTTCCCGCTCTTCGGCAAAGCGACGCATGGGGATCTGACCATTCATTTTTTCGAGCGCCGCGTCACTAAGACCTGAAGTCATCTCGGTCAGCACAAGCCCCGGTATGACAAGATTCGCCGTAATCGCTTTAGGGGCCAACTCAATCGCCAATGCTTTGGTCAAACCCGATAAACCCGCTTTGGATGAGGCGTAGGCAGCGTCTCCCGGAAAGCCTCGGAAACCAACGACCGCGCCCACGTTCACAATCGCACCGCCCGCATCCATGTGTGCAAGTGCGGCGCGGGTCATGGTCATCGCACCCGTTAGATTTACCTGCAGCACTTCCTGCCATGCCTCATCGCTCAGTCGGGGAAGCTTGCCTCCCCGGTGCACGCCCGCGTTATTGACGAGGGTGTCTATCCGACCGTAGCCCGCCACCACGGCTGCAATCGTGGCGTCGATGGACTCGCGGTCGGCCACATCGCACTGGAAACCCTTGGCGCGATCACCCAGCGACTCCGCAAGCGCCAATACCGCCTCCCCACGGGCCAGCAACGCGACTTGGTGCCCTGCCTCTATCGCCACACGCGCCACCGACGCGCCAATACCCCGCGACGCCCCGGTCACGACCCAGACTTGACTGCTAGACATACGTTACTTCTCCTAAAATGCCCCCGACAGGCGCCGTAAACGGGCAGTTTTCTTATCGGTCGCGTTGCTTGTTTGCGTCTAGCAAGTCTAAACTAGCGCCCTGATTTGGCAACCCTGCGTTGGCCGCGCGACGCAGTTGCGCGCCCGCTGCGCGCCACGGCACCGAGGAGGTAACGGCTGTGTGGTCCTTTGAGACAGACCCTGAATTTCAAGCTTCTTTGGACTGGATCGACCAGTTCACCAAAGAAGAAATCGAACCGCTGGATCTGGTATTCAGAGAACCAGGCGACCCATGGGATCCCAAGTCTCCCGCCTTTGCGGCGATGGCGCCCCTGCGTGAAATCGTCAAAGAACGCCGACTGTGGGCCTGTCACCTCGAGCCCGAGCTGGGGGGGCAGGGATACGGCCAAGTGAGCCTCGGGTTAATGAACGAGATTTTAGGTCGCAGCCGTTTTGGCCCGAGCGTTTTCGGATGCCAGGCACCCGACTCGGGGAACGCCGAGATTCTCGCCAAATTCGGCACACCAGAACAAAAAGAAAAATACCTCAAGCCCCTACTCAATGCAGAAATCGCCTCCTGCTATTCCATGACAGAACCGCAGGCGGGCGCCGATCCCGGGGAATTTCTGTGCACGGCGACCCGCGATGGGGACGACTGGGTGATCAATGGCGAAAAATGGTTCGCCTCGCACGCGCGCTTTTCGGCGTTTTTACTGGTGATGGTCGTGACTGATACCGAGGCCCCTATCCATCAGGGCGCCTCGATCTTTCTGGTCGAGCAAGGCACGCCGGGTATGAACATCATCAGAAATTCGGCCGTGGGCCCGTATGTCGAGCAAGGAGACGGGGTTCACGCCTATATCTCGTTTAAAGATTGCCGCGTGCCCGCAGAGAATTTGCTTGGCAATGAAGGCGAGGGCTTTCATGTTGCTCAGACACGCCTTGGCGGTGGACGCGTGCACCACGCCATGAGAACGGTGGGTGTGATTCGCAAGGCGTTGGATATGATGTGTGAGCGCGCCTTGAGTCGTCGCACGAAAGGCGAACTCCTTGCCGACAAGCAGATGACCCAGGAGAAAATTGCCGACGCCTACACCATGATGATGCAGTACCGCCTTCATGTGCTCTACACAGCGTGGCTGATCGACAAGCATAAGGAATACAACCGTGAGGTCCGCAAGGAAATCGCGGCCATCAAAGCGGCGACACCCAAAGTCCTCGTCGAGATTGTCTCCCGCGCCATGCACCTGCATGGCAGTCTGGGCAGCTCCGATGAGACGCCCTTGGCACACATGTGGGCCAACATCCCGGAATTGGGTGTCGTCGACGGCCCGACCGAAGTCCACAAAATTGCGGTAGCGAAAGCCGTGCTACGCCACTATTCGGCCCACGACGCACTATTCCCTAGCTATCATACGCCCACACTGCGCGCGCAAGCTCTGGAAAAATACGGACACTTTCTGCAGGCATGATCACAAAACGCGTCATCGCGTAAGGCCCGCATCGCCAAAGATCGCGGGACGTCATTGAGGACGAGCAAAGACTCGAATCGTGGAGGCCGCAACCCTCTGCAACCTGAACGGGGGGCTGTTCAATGGTGAAATTAACGGTGAAAGGGCTCGCGGCAATTGCGCAACTATTAGCTGTGACCAGCGCCCTGGCGATCGACGCGGGACAATCGCTCTACGGTAAACATTGCGCCACCTGCCACGGCGCCTCGCTCAGGGGCTCCGCTCATGGGGCCACGCTTATTGGCCCGGGGTTTCTGGAAAAATGGTCAGCGCAATCCGCCCGCGCGCTACTCGATTATCAAACCAGCGCCATGCCCCCAGGCCAGAGTCATACGCTGTCTGCCGAAGAACACATGGCGATACTTGAGTATGTTGTCGGCGAAGCGCCATTTGAAGAGACCAGCACCCTGCGCACCTCGGTCGACGCGCTCGACTCCGACACGGCCGATGCCGCGGAGGCAGTTGAATTTGCCGCCGCTGGCAGCGTCATGGATTTCGCGCGCAACGCCGGAAATCACTCCATGCGGAGCGTGGATAATTTCCGTCCGGTAAGCACGGCCGAGCTGAACGTGCCTTCCCCCGCTGATCGGCTCAACTGGCGTCGTAGCCCCGACGGTCATGGGCACAGCCCGCTGACTGAGATATCGCGGGATTCAGTGGCAAACCTCACATTGAAGTGGTCTATGGCAATGCATCCGGGTAGCAACCAGGCAACACCGCTGGTCCGGGATGGCGTCATGTTTCTCACACACGCAAACAATAAAATTCAGGCGATCGAAGCGGACTCCGGCGAACTGATCTGGGAGTACCAATACGACTTTCCACCAGCGGCCAAAATGTTGGGCGGACCGACGCGCAATATCGCGCTGTGGCATGACAAATTATTCCTCGCAACCTATGACGCGGCATTAGTCGCCATCGATGCAGCCACCGGCAAACAACTCTGGCGTAGCGAGAAAGCAAACTACCGCGAAGCCTTCACACACAGCGCCGGACCCATCGTCGCAAACGGTGTCGTCGTGAGCGGCATCAACGGCTGCGAGCTTTTCACAAAGGCCGGCTGTTTTGTCACGGGCCATGACCCGGAGACAGGCGAAGAGCTGTGGCGCACGTCGACACTCGCCCTCCCGGGCACACCGGAATACGCCACCTGGGGCGATGTCGCCCCGGATCGGCGCGGCGGTGGTGACATCTGGATTGCTGGTTCGTACGACCCTTCACGTAACTTGGTCTACTTCGGCACGTCGCAACCCAAACCCTGGGCGGCGCCGAGTCGGGGCATGTCCGTCGAGGACGCCGCGCTCTACACCAATTCGACGCTGGCCCTCAATCCCACCACGGGCGAGCTCAAGTGGCACTTCCAGCATATCCCGGGCGAGACCATCGATATGGAGGTCGGCTTCGAGCGCATCCTGGCCGATATCGACGCCACGCCAGTGGTCCTGACCGTGGGCAAAGACGGAATCCTATGGAAACTCAATCGGGAAACGGGAGAGTACCTTGACCTGCTTGACACGATGGATCAGACGATTTTCAGCGTGGATAAGGCAACGGGAGCGTTAACGTATCGCGCCGATATCGCCGACGCGGGCATTGGCGACACGTACACCGCGTGCCCCGGCATATACGGCGGACACAATTGGCAATCTGCGACCTATGACGCTGCGCGTCACCTTTTATTCTTGCCGGTTCATCAACTGTGCTCGGACATGACCCCCCGCGCCGTGGATCTAGGCCCGGGCGGTGGCGGCTATGGTGCGGACGTAGCCACCTACCCGATGCCCGGCAAAGAAGGCAAAGCGGGAGCTTTGCTGGCAATTGACGTGTGGACAATGGAGATCAAATGGCGCATTGAGCAGCCCGCCTTATTCCTCAGCGGTGCGCTATCGACTGATGGAGGGCTTCTCTTCATTGGCGACCTGGATCGCAACTTTCAGGCGTTTGATACCGATACCGGGGCCAAGCTGTGGTCTTCTCGGCTACCCGCGCCGGCCCACGGCTACCCGATTACTTATCAAGCTAACGGGCAGCAATTCGTTGCGGTGCCATCCGGCATCGGCGTATTCAGGGCGCTAACCGCGATGATCTTCCCGGATATATATCAGCCCCCGGATGGCCAGGGGCTGTTCGTGTTTGCTCTGCCAGATCGGGTGCGTTAATCGAGACCCGTGCGGCCCGCCTCACGTTGCATAGGCTTGTATTCGTTGAATGCGGGCTCGCCCGCGGTAGAGCCTGTCGTCAACCCCGCATCCACAGTTAACGTGAGGCCACTTGTATAGCCCGACTCATCGCTCGCCAGCCACAATACCGCATTGGCAACATCCTGCGCCAAACCCGGTCGGCCTTTGAGGGGAGATATATCCACCAGAGCGGCTACCGTGTCATCAAGCTTTGTATGGTCGCCCAAAAAAGCCTCTGCGACCATAGGAGTCGCTACTGCGGAAGGAGCAATACAATTAACACGAACGCCAGAGGCACCCACCTCAGCAGCTAAGCTCTTAGTCATTCCCACCACTGCGTGCTTAGCTGCACAGTATGCATGTGGACCCAGTCCACCCATTATTCCTGCGGTACTCGACATGCTGATGATCGATCCCGATCCAGCTCGTTTCATATGCTTACTCGCGTGCTTCATGCCATAGAACACGCCATTTATCATAATATCCGTCGTAAGCTTCCACTCCGCCGCAGGGGTCGTCTCCATCGGTCCCATTGCACCGACAATACCCGCGCAGTTAAACATGACGTTAATGGCACCGAACTCAGAGATCGCAGTCTCGACCAGCTGAGCGACATGTTCCTCAATGGTCACATCGCAAAGGCGAAAAACTGCAGCCCCGTCACCACCTAGGGCCTGAGCCAGCTCACTGCCTGGCGCTTCCTGAATGTCACCTAAAACCACCTTCGCGCCATGTGCCACCAAGGTTTTTGCAGTGGCTGCTCCGATACCGCTGGCCGCCCCCGTAATGACGGCAA
>Ga0181561_10005514_pt1 | contig 10797 bp, 10 predicted proteins | sample 011ome_19_FD_133760 | JGI IMG/M metagenome (GOLD analysis project Ga0181561, IMG submission 133760) | Coastal salt marsh microbial communities from the Groves Creek Marsh, Skidaway Island, Georgia - 011510BT metaG (megahit assembly) | ecosystem: Environmental > Aquatic > Marine > Intertidal...
CGGCGGAACATCATCACCACATTGATGAGGACCGAGGCGGCAACCGCCGCCAGCGCCGCATCCACCGGCAAGGGCCAGCCGAGCCCGAACTGAACCGTCAGAAGTGCGACCAGCTGCCCGACAATGGCCACCCAGCGAATCCAGATAGTCGTGCGCAGGCGCACCTGGCGCACGGCCGCCTGTTGTCCCACAAGCGCCAACTGCCTATTTTCGATCACGTCCTTAAAGTTCTCGGTCTGGGCCATATTGCTACGCGGTCCCGCTCAATCCTGTCCTTGGAAAGCCCATGTTGCGGCCCCCCGCCGTCAAAGTCGAGCATCTGACAAAGCGCTTCGGCGCGGTCGAAGCGGTCGCCGACATCTCGTTCGAGATTCCGCGCGGCAGCTGCGTGGGCCTACTCGGCGGCAACGGCGCGGGAAAGACGACCTCCATCGCCATGATCATGGGTCTGTTGCTGCCCACCAGCGGGCGGATCGAGGTGTTGGGCGAAGACATGCTGGCCCACCGGTTCCGGGTCCTGCCCCGGATCAATTTCTCCTCGCCCTATATGGAACTGCCCCATCGTCTGACCATCGCCCAGAACCTGACCATCTATGGCGAGCTCTACGAGATTCCCGATCCCAAACGCCGGATCGCAGAGATCGCCGAAACCCTGGATCTGGTGCCCCTGCTCTCACGCCCGTCGGGCAAGCTCTCCGCCGGACAGAAAACCCGTGTCGGCCTGGCAAAGTCGCTCCTGAACAATCCGGAGTTTCTGGCGCTCGACGAGCCCACCGCCAGCCTGGACCCGGACACAGCGGACCGGATCCGCGGCTATCTCGACCAGTACCGAAAGGACACCGGCGGCAGCATCCTACTCGCCAGCCACAACATGGCCGAGGTGGAGCGCCTGTGCGACGGCGTGTTGATGATGCGGTCGGGACAGATCGTCGACCGGGGTGCGCCTGCCGACCTGATCGCACGCTACGGGCGCGAATCCCTGGAAGAGGTCTTTCTCGACATCGCCCGCACGCCGGGTGGCGAGAACGCGCCACCCGCTCAGGCGGCCCAATGAGACCGCGGTGAGCCAGACATGAGTGATACGACACCAGCACCCATTCATCTGTTCTCGGCCCGCCGCGTGCTCGCGATGGTACGCCGCTACTGGTATCTGCTCCGCGGCTCCTGGCCTCGGATTGTCGAACTGATGTACTGGCCGACGATCCAGATGATCATGTGGGGCTTCATCACCCTGCATCTGCGCGACACCTCGACCTGGGTGGCCGAAGCCGCCGGGGTGCTACTCACCGGCGTGCTGCTCTGGGACATTCTGTTCCGGGGTCAACTCGGCTATACGCTCTCGTTTCTCGAAGAGATGTACTCACGCAATCTCGGCCAGCTGTTCGTCAGTCCGCTCCGGCCCATCGAGATGGTGGCTGCACTGATGACGATTTCCCTGCTGCGCACCCTGATCGGTATTCTGCCCGCCGCCCTGCTGGCCATTCCCCTGTTCGCGTGGAACGTCTTCACGATTGGTCTGCCGCTGCTCTCGTTTTTCTTTCTGCTGCTGGTCATGGGCTGGGCGGTCGGGATGATCGTGACAGCCCTGCTGCTGCGTGTCGGCCTCGGCGGCGAGAGCCTTGCCTGGTTCATCATCTTCCTGCTGATCCCGGTCAGCGCGGTCTATTACCCGGTCGATGTGCTGCCGGTCTGGCTGCAATGGGTCGCCTTCGCCATGCCGCCGGTTTACGTGTTCGAGGGCATGCGGGCGGTGCTGTTCGACGGGGTCTTCCGCTGGGATTACTTCGCCGCTGCCGTGGGGCTCAATATCGCCTATCTGGGCATCGGCGCGACCGCCTTCCTGTGGAGCTTCCACGTGGCGCGCAAACGCGGCCTCTTGCTCGCGGGCGGCGAATAAGGGGACAATTCCTCCCGCATCCGAAATCAAGCTTGAGAAAGGAACCACCCATGGCCAGCGACACCCTGCACGCCCCGCGCGAACGGCTCAGCACGGAAACCCTGTCGATGCATCACGCCATCGTCTCGCTCATGGAAGAGCTCGAGGCGGTGGACTGGTATCGCCAGCGCGCCGATGATTGCGAAGATGAAGAGCTCAAGGCGATTTTGCTGCACAACATGCGCGAGGAAATCGAGCACGCGGCCATGGCGCTCGAATGGCTGCGCTGGAACAGCGACGACTTCAACAAGGAGCTGAAGGAGTATCTCTTCACCGAAGGCAGCATCGCGGGCCACGAGGAAGAGGCCACCTCCTGACGTGAACATGGTCATCGACACCATGCGCCGGGATGACTGGAAACAGATCCGCGAAATCTATGGTGCGGGGCTGGCGACCGGTCTTGCCGCCTTCATGACCACACCTCCGAAATGGGGCGCATGGAATGCCGGTCATCTCGATCTGGGCCGGCTGGTCGCCCGCGCCGCCGATGGCACCATTCTCGGCTTCGCAGCCCTGTCGCCGGTACCCGACACCTGAGGTGCCGCCGGGGTCGCTGAGGTCAGCGTCTATGTCGCGGAACGCTTGCAACGCCAGGGGGTCGGCTCGGCCCTGCTCCGGCAGTTGATCTCAAGCTCTGAAGCGAACGGCTACTGGACCCTGCAGGGTCAGGTGATGGCACCCAACACCGCCAGCCGCGCGCTCCTCACCCGCAATGGCTTCCGCGAAGTGGGCCGCCGCGAGCGCTACGGTCATATCAACGGTGTCTGGAACGATGTGTTTCTCTACGAACGGCGGAGCGCCCGCGCAGGCGGCCCAAACCTGCCCACAGTCAGCTGTGGCTAGGGGCGGGTTCTAAATCCGCCCGGACATTTCGGGTCCGGCCAATCCTTCGGGTTCAGTGCGTCCGGCCACTGACCCCGGCGCTTTCGAAACTCGCCATGCCCTTGTGGCAGGCCAGTGCGGCACGGACGATCTGGATCGCCAGCGCCGCGCCCGAGCCTTCGCCCAGCCGCATGGCGAGCGCCAGCAGGGGCACCTGATTGAGTTTATCGCACAGCATCCGGTGGGCCGGTTCAGCCGACAGATGCCCGACCATGCAATGATCGATTGCGTGTTCGTCGATGGCGTGCAGCACAGCCGCCGCCGCCGTGCACGTATAGCCATCAAGCAGCACCGGAACCCCGGCAAGCCGGGCCGCGATGATCGCCCCCGCGATGGCCGCAATCTCATGACCACCCACTGCGCGGAGCACCTGCAGGGGATCGTCGAGCAGTCCGGCGTTGGTCGCCACAGCCGCTTCGACCGCCGCAACCTTGGCGGCATAGGCATCACCCGAGACGCCGGTACCCGGCCCGACCCAGTCCTCGGCCCGGCCGCCATAGAGCGCGTGGCAGATCGCGGCGGCTGCCGTGGTGTTCGCAATCCCCATCTCACCCAGCGCCATCAGCTCGACGCCGGCTTCCACCGACATCATCCCGTAGGCGATGGCCTTGGCGCAGTCATCCTCACCGAGCGCCGGGCCTTCGGTGAAATCAGCTGTCGGCGCGTCGAGCGCCATTTCGTAAACCCGCAGATCGGCATCGGCCATCTCGGTCAGCTGGTTCACCGCCGCCCCGCCGGCCACGAAGTTCTGCACCATCTGTTTGGTGACCTCCGGCGGATAGGCCGAGACGCCTTTTGCGGCCACGCCGTGATTGCCCGCAAAGACGGCAATCCGTGCATGGGTGACGTTGGGCGGGTGACGACCCTGCCACGCAGCCACCCATTCGGTGATCTCCTCCAGCCGCCCGAGCGATCCTTGTGGCTTGGTCAGAACTGCTTCCCGTTCCCGGGTCGCCAGCACCGCCTCTACATCGGGGGCGGGAAACTCGGCGATGATCTTGCGGATCTCGGCAAAATCCGGACCCTGCCCACCACCTGCGCCATTCGCACCGTTTCCGCCTGTGTCGCTCATCTCACGTATCCGTAGATTTCATTTCCGAAAGACGGGGGTTGTCCTATAAGTCGGCCATGGATGCAAACACGGACGATCCAAAATTTTCCGCCCGCGCCCAGCTGCGTTTGGCCACGGCGTTTCTCACGCGGTTGCCGATAGAGAAATCCGATGCGCCGGAGAGCGAACCGTCAGACACCGACGCCGAATTTCCCGAAGCGGGCGACGCGCGCCCGACTCTGGCTGCGTCCATCTGGCTCTTCCCGCTGGTCGGCTTCGGCATCGGCGGTGTGGGCGCCATCGTTCTGGGTCTGCTCGCATGGACCGGCGTGCCTGCGCCCGTCGCCGCCACCCTCGGCGTGGCCGCCATGATCTGGCTGACCGGCGCATTGCACGAAGACGGGCTGGCCGATATCGCTGACGGGTTCGGCGGTGGCCGGGACAAAGCCGCCAAGCTGCGGATCATGCGCGACAGCCGGATCGGTACCTACGGCGTCGTCGCGGTCGCCATTGTTCTCATCACCAGGATCGCCGCCCTCGCCGCACTGGCCGACTGGAGTATCGGGGCGGCCGCCGGGGCCATGATCGCCGGGGCCACCTGGAGCCGGGCGCTGTTTGCGCCCACCATGCGCTGGCTCGACAAGGCCCGCGAAGACGGGCTGGGCGCCGGTGCCGGAACTCCCGGGGAAGGCACGAGCTGGCTGGGCATGCTGCTCGCCGCGGCGCTGTCATTGCTGGTCCTGCTCACTCCCGCCGGGTTCGGTGTCATCCTCATTCTCGCCGCCGGCGGGCTGGCAGCCTTTCTGGTCGGCTGGATCGCCCTCAAGCAGATCGGCGGCTATACCGGCGACACGCTGGGCGCCGCGCAACAGGCCGCTGACGCGGCCGTGCTGGTCGCCGCCAGCGCCATCATTCTGGGATAACGCACATGACCTCACGTACACGCTGGTGGTGGGTCCGCCACGCCCCCGTCCGTTCCACGGGCGGTCGCATCTACGGAAATTCCGACCCGGTTGCCGATGTGAATGACCCGCCGACCTATGCGGGGCTGGCGAAGTTCCTGCCGAAGGATGCCCTGCTGGTGACCTCCCACCTGCAACGCACCCACCAGACCGCCAACGCGATCCGCGAAGCCGGCCTTGAACTGCCCGAACCGCACATCGAAGAAGACCTCGCCGAACAAAATTTCGGGGAGTGGCAGGGCCGCAAGCGGGAAGAGGTCTACGCCGAGCTGGAGGCCAAGCACACCTTCTGGCTGACCCCGGCCCACAGCCGGGCCCCGGGGGGCGAGAGCTTCGTCGATCTGATGACCCGCACCACCGCAGTCATCGACCGGCTGACCACCGCCCATGAAGGCCGCGACATCGTGGCGGTCACCCATGGCGGCACGATCCGCGCGGCCATCGGCCATGCGCTCGGCCTTGACCCGGAAGCCGCGCTGACCTGCCAGATCGACAATTGCTCGGTCACCCGGATCGACCGCTTCGGCCCCACCGAGAGCCACCCGGAAGGCGCCTGGGCGATCTTCCACATCAATCAGATCCCCAGCATGGACTCAGTGCTGGCTCCCGATCCCACCGCCATGCTAGCCTCCGTCCAGCGCTGAAACAGGGAAGTCCGGTGCGGAGAGGCCAGGTCCAGAGCCAAGTCTCTCCAAGGCCGGTGCTGCCCCCGCAACTGTAACGGGGAGGCCGCGTACAACATCCCACTGGCCGGTTGGCCGGGAAGGGTGTGCGGGGCCGGTGATCCGGAGCCAGGAAACCTCTTCAGCACACAATATCAGCGCATACGACCCTCGGGAGGAGGACCGGCGCCATGACCGAAACGAGTTCCAGTTCGAACGACAACGCGCGCGCTGACGCACGCCTGCCCGATCTCACCCTGGTTCTGGGCGGCGCACGGTCGGGCAAGAGCGCCTATGCCGAATCGCTGATCGCCGCGCATCTGGATGCCGACACTGCCATCCGCCGCGCCACCTATATCGCCACCGCCGAAGCCGGCGACGGCGAGATGGCCGAACGGATCGCCGAACACCGGGCCCGGCGCGGCAACCAGTGGCGCACCGCGGAGACTCTGCTGGCCCTGGGCGATGCCATCGTCGCAGCCACCGCCAGGGGCGAACCGGTTCTCGTGGATTGCCTGACCCTGTGGCTCTCCAACGTCATGCATGCCGAGATGGACATCACCGCCGAGACCGTGGCCCTGCGCGACGCGCTCGACCGCGCAAACGGTCCTGTCGTCTGTGTCTCCAACGAGGTCGGGCTGGGCATCGTCCCGACCAGCCAACTCGGCCGTGAGTTTCGCGACGCCGCCGGACGCCTCAACCAGCACATCGCCGCCCAGGCCGACCGGGTCGAATTCATCGCCGCCGGCCTGCCGCTCACCCTGAAGAACGAAACGTCATGAACCGAATTCCCGCCACGGTGATCACCGGCTTCCTCGGTGCCGGCAAAACCAGCCTGATCCGCCATCTGCTGGAAAATGCCAACGGCCGCCGTATCGCGCTGATCATCAACGAGTTTGGCGATCTGGGTGTGGACCGCGCCATCGTTGACGGCTGCGCCATTCCCGGCTGCGAAGAGGACGACGTGGTGGAGCTCGCCAATGGCTGCATCTGCTGCACGGTCGCGGACGATTTCCTGCCGACGATTACCGCGCTGCTCGACCGGGAGACCCCGCCGGACCATATCGTCATCGAGACCTCCGGCCTGGCCCTGCCCAAGCCGCTCGTGAAGGCCTTCGCCTGGCCCGAAGTGCGGGCCCGCACCACCGTCGATGGTGTGGTGACGGTGATCGACGCGGCGGCGGTCAGCGAAGGACGCTTTGCCGATGACCACGACGCGGTCGAGGCCGCGCGGGCGGCCGACGAGTCTCTCGATCACGACAACCCGCTGGAAGAACTTTTCGTCGATCAGGTGAGCTGTGCCGATCTGATCATCGTCAACAAGTCCGATCTGGTCTCCGGCGACGGGGCCGAGATCGACACCGCGCTGGCTCCGCATCGCCGCACCGGAGTGAAAGCCGTGCGCGCGTCTCATGGCCGGGTCGATCCGGCGATCCTGCTGGGACTGGATGCGGGCGCCGAAGACGATCTCGACACCCGCCCGAGTGTCCATGACGGCGCCGCGGAACACGACCATGATGACTTCGACAGCTTCGTCGTGTCGCTCGGCGCCGTGGATGACCCCGACGCGCTTGAGACCCGCCTGAGCAAGGCGGTTGGCGCCCACGACATCTATCGCATCAAGGGCTTCGTCCACGTGCCGGGCAAAGCACGGCGGCTGGTATTGCAGGGCGTGGGCAACCGCTTCCAAAGCTATTTCGACCGCGACTGGACCGACACCGAAACCCCCCACACCGAACTGGTGGTGATCGGCAAGTCCGGCATGGACCGCGCGGCCATTGAGGCCATGATCGGCTGATGCATCTGCTCGCCGCAGCGCCGGGGGCGGTGGATGACGGATCGGAAGCCGTCGATCTGGAACAGAGCCCGGGTGATATCCTGGTCCTGACCGCCGCCGATACGGAGATCACCGCGCTGGCCGTCGCCAACCGGGCGCGGCTCACCGCCGACCCCGACGCGCCCTCCCTGCGGCTCGCAAATTATCTGCGCCTGGGCCACAACATGTCGGTCGATCTCTATGTGGAACAGATGATCGGGTCCGCCAAACTGGTGGTCTGCCGGCTGCTGGGCGGGCGCGGCTACTGGACCTACGGGGTCGATGAAATCGCGGCGGCCTGCAGGGCAGCAAGTATCCCTGTCGCCTTCCTGCCCGGTGACGATCAGCCCGATGCCGAACTGGCCGCACGAACCACACTGGATGGCGAGGCGGCCCATCGTCTCTGGCAGCATCTCGTCCATGGCGGTGTGGCGAACGCGTCCGGCTTCCTGAACTACGCACAATCTCTGATCGGCCATGACGGCGACTGGCACGAACCCGCTCCGCTGCTGCGCGCCGGGCTCTACTGGCCGGGAGTGGGCAAAATCTCACTGGATAACCTGCGCGCCCACTGGACCGAGGGTGCGCCCGTCGCCACGCTGGTCTTCTACCGGGCGCTGATGCAGGCGGCCAATCTGGCGCCGGTCGATGCCCTGATCGCCGCCCTGCGCCAGCGCGGGCTCAACCCCCTTCCCGTTCATGCCGCCAGCCTCAAGGACCCGGTCGCCGCGGCAATCGTGGCAGAAAGTTTTGCAGCCGCATCGCCCGACGTGATTCTCAACGCCACCGGTTTCGCCCTCTCCGCGCCGGGTGCCGCCACCGCGCGCGGGCCCTTCGAAGAGACCAATGCGCCGATGCTGCAGGTGGTCTTCGCCGGGTCCGACGCGGAGAGCTGGCGTGGCAATGCCAATGGCCTGTCGGCCCGCGATATCGCCATGAATGTTGCACTGCCCGAGGTGGACGGTCGCATCCTGTCGCGCGCCGTCTCCTTCAAGGGCGCGGCCCGGCGCGATGCCGCCAGCGAAACCGACATCGTCACCTACGAACCGGTGCCGGACCGGATCGAATTCACCGCCGATCTCGCCGCCAGCTGGACACGACTGCGCGGTACGCCCGTTGCCGAGCGTCGGGTCGGGATCGTGCTGGCGAACTATCCCAACCGCGACGGACGGATCGGCAACGGCGTCGGTCTGGACACACCGGCCGGCGTGGTCTGCGCGCTCAACGCCATGACCGAAGCGGGCTATCAAATCCGCAAGGCCCCCGAGAGCGGCGACGCTCTGATCCGCCGCCTGCAGGATGGCCCGACCAATGCGGGCATCGCCGTGCGGCAGGTTTCCGAAACCCTGCCGCTCACCGACTATGAGATGTTTTTCGCAGCCCTGCCCCGTCCGGTGCGCGCGGCAGTCGCGGCGCGCTGGGGGGAGCCCGAAGGCGACCCGATGTTCCGGCCCGGGAACACCGATTGCGGGGCCTTCGCGATCCCGGCCTTTCGCTGCGGCCATGTGGCGATCGGCCTGCAGCCGGCGCGCGGCTACAACATCGATCCGAGCGCCAGCTATCACGATCCCGATCTGGTCCCGCCCCACAACTACTTCGCCTTCTACGCCTGGTTGCGCGAGAGTTTCGGGGCCCAGGCCGTGGTGCATTTCGGCAAGCACGGCAACCTCGAATGGCTGCCCGGCAAGGCGGTCGCGCTGTCGCGGGACTGCTACCCGGAGGCCGCGCTGGGCGCAATCCCCCATGTCTATCCGTTCATCGTCAACGATCCCGGCGAGGGGACCCAGGCCAAGCGCCGGGCAAGCGCGGTGATCATCGATCATCTGACCCCGCCGCTCGCACGTGCCGAGACCTACGGACCGTTGCGCGATCTCGAGGGGCTGGTGGACGAGTATTACGAGGCTGCCAATGTGGACCCGCGCCGCCTGGCCGTGCTGGGCAAACAGATCGTCGAACTGGTCCGCGAGACCGGCCTCGACCGGGATCTGGGCTTCGCCGTCGATGCGGATCTGACCGATGCCGACGCGCTCAACCGCCTCGACGGCTATCTCTGCGAACTCAAGGAGCTGCAGATCCGCGACGGGCTGCATGTCTTCGGGCAAGCCCCGGCGGGCGACCTGCGCACCGGCCTGCTCGCCGCACTGGCCCGCATGCCGCGCGGCGACGGGGACGGTCCGAACGCATCGCTGCTGCGGGCGCTGGCCGCCGATCTGGTGCTGGACTTCGATCCCCTGGACTGCGACTTCGCCGCACCCTGGACCGGCCCGAAACCCGATGTGCTGAACAGCGGCGATTCCTGGCGCAGCACCGGTGATACGGTCGAGCGGCTCGAGGCATGCGCCGCCGCCCTGATCGAGGGTACGGCCGCGGCAGACCCCGCCTGGCCCCGAACCACAGCCGTGCTGGCGGAGATCACCGCTGCGCTCGCACCCGCTGTCGATGCCTGCGGCCCGGCCGAGCTTGAGGGTCTGATGAGGGCGCTGGACGGGCGCTTTGTTGCGCCCGGTCCCTCCGGTGCGCCGACGCGAGGTCGCCCGGACGTGCTGCCGACGGGGCGTAATTTCTATTCGGTGGACACCCGTACGGTGCCAACCCCGGCGGCGTGGCAGCTCGGCTGGAAGTCGGCGCAACTGCTCACCGAAACCCACGCCCAGGAGCACGGGGACTGGCCCCGCAACGTCGCGCTGTCGGCCTGGGGCACCAGCAACATGCGCACCGGCGGCGACGACATCGCCCAGGCGCTGGCCCTGATCGGCGCGCGACCCACATGGGATTCGGCCTCGCGCCGGGTCACCGGGTTCGAAATTCTGCCGGTCTCCGTGCTCGACCGACCCCGGGTGGACGTCACGCTGCGGGTCTCGGGCTTTTTCCGGGATGCCTTTCCGGGCCTGATCGACCTGTTCGACAGTGCCGTGACTGCGATTGCGGCGCTGGAGGACGAATCCGAAGCGAACAATCCCCTCGCCGCCCGGGTCGCCGCCGACACCGCCAGCGGAATCGAAGACGGCGTCGCCCCCGATGCGGCCCGGCGGAACGCCAGTTTCCGGATTTTCGGCTCCCAACCGGGCGCCTACGGGGCGGGATTACAGGCCCTGATCGACGAAAAGGGCTGGAACACGGCCGATGACCTGGCCAAAGCCTATATCGCCTGGGGCGGCTGGGCGTACGGCGCAGGTACGGGCACCGGCGCAAAGAACGCGTACGGCGTCCCGGCTCACAAGACCTTCGAATCCCGCCTGTCCCGGGTGGAAGCTGTGCTCCACAATCAGGACAATCGCGAGCATGACCTGCTGGACAGCGATGATTATTACCAGTTCGAGGGGGGTCTGGCAGCCGCCGTGGAATCCAAATCCGGCAACCGGCCAGTGATCTACCACAACGACCATTCCCGGCCTTTCGCACCCCGCACACGTACACTGGAGGACGAAATTTCCCGGGTTGTACGTGCGCGGGTGACGAACCCCAAGTGGATTTCGGGGGTGCTGCGC
>Ga0181561_10005518_pt1 | contig 10793 bp, 9 predicted proteins | sample 011ome_19_FD_133760 | JGI IMG/M metagenome (GOLD analysis project Ga0181561, IMG submission 133760) | Coastal salt marsh microbial communities from the Groves Creek Marsh, Skidaway Island, Georgia - 011510BT metaG (megahit assembly) | ecosystem: Environmental > Aquatic > Marine > Intertidal zone...
AGATTTGCTCACAACTAACGAGCGAAACAAACACCTACCATCCCCGGCGATTTTATGAATGTCGTAAAAATCGTTCGGACTGCCTCCTTCTTTAAGAAATGCGTGCGCGCGACAAGACATTGCGCGTCTTTTCTTCGCATTCATTAGGTTCGATGATACTGATGATGAAGATGATGATGACAACGACGAATACTGACGAGGGGAATACGCGCTCGCAAAAACAGGACCAGAAAACATCACCTTGTTGTTGCTGTTTCCATTTCGCGGCCAAGAGGAGGAGGAAGAGGAAGAAGAAGGAGACCGCGACGAGGAAGAGGATGTGAACATCACCGCGGTAAAGAAGACCGCTAAAGGACTCGCGCTCACCATCGACGCGACTACTTTCGTTTTAACGACTTTCTCTCTTTTTTTCCGCTTTTTTTTCGTCCTCCCGCCCTCTGCGCGAATCTGCGAATCTTGACTGTGGGTAAAATTCAGGTTTCAGAGGTGGTTTTTGAGTGATGTTTTTGATGAAGCTCCAAATTTTCTTTAACAACGATACTCTCTAAGTTCCTTTCAATCTCTTCTTGCTCGACTTGTGATGGTGTTTTTTGTCTTTCTTCTTGTCCTTCTTCTTATCTTTGTCGCCGCCGTCGCCGTCTTTATCGCTCTTGTCTTTCTTCTTCGCGTCCCACGGGATGTCTTTCTTCGAGTCTTTTTGTCTGTGCACGGAGAGGATTTTACCGTCGCCGCGAGAGCTCTTGGCGTCGATGGCGGCGGCCCACTCTTGGTCCGTACCAGCGATGGCGTAGCGCTGAAGCTCGCTTTCTTGAAGTAGTTCTTGTTGCTTTTTGCGAATTTCTTCGCTCACTTTATCCGCTCTGTGTGTATGTGTGTGTGTGTGTGTGTCAAAAAGAATTTTTACGATTCGTCAGTTGGTACTCTCTCGATGACGTAACAAACGCGAAGAGAGAAAGCATAAAAAAATGAAATCAAACGGATCAGATCTGTTGAGCTTTATGTTTAGCCACACGGTAACTCGACGACTTATAACCCCAAATACATGGTGGCGCCGCCAAGCGTATGCTTCAGATAAATCCCTTAAGTTTAATCCATCACCTCCGTTTTGAAATTTCGATGCAAAGTGGGAAACGCGAAATAAAATAAAAACAAAAGAGACGTACCCTTCTTGCAAATCTTCGTCGACACCAATAGCGTGCGGTTTTAAGTTCGGCATAACGTAGCTCGGGAGCGCTGCTTCGATTTCTTTGACGCGACCTAATTTCAACGCCCCGTATATTCTTCGCATGGCTTTGTTAAACAACGCCATCACTTGTTGCGGAGGCAGATCCAACTGTTTCGAGCTATCGTCTAACGTTCTTTGCTGTAACCCCATGCCTAACAAAATAGCTGCTTGCGCGTACGATAGCGTCACTGGTATTCTCTTAGCAAAGTACGCTCGCGTTATCGGAGGTACGAGATCCGTAATGACGTGGTGATCAACCAATGAACTCGAGTATTTCTCCAAACGTCGCAAATCGTGCGGCGATAAAATTTCATTATCGGTTCGAATAACCGCGTCTCTTCCTGCTCCGCTTTGCTTATCACTATCATCGTATTGAACCTGCGGGTTCAACACGGAAAGTGCCAGCGAAGGCGGAAGGTCTCGGAAAGGCGCTCCAAGCAACGAGCGGAATCGAACTCTGAAATCGTCCGAAAATGGTGCGAGCCAAGCACCTTCAGGAGCGGCATCATCATCGTCGTCGTTAGCATTGCACGGGCGAAGCATCACGCACGAGTGCTCCCCAGTGATATCCGAAGCAACTTGACGCACGTAAACTGGTTCATACCCTGATTTGGACCAAAATCGATAGAGCTCAGAGGTCAAACCGAACGCTGTTCCTGTCCAGTGCACTCGCTCGCGTTCTCGTTCGGCTAAATTCACTAAAAGCGGCGGTAAATCTTCTCTCGGTTTCACGGTTTCACTACCTAATCCGGCGTTCACTTTGTTGCGTCCATTTTCTCTATCATCTGCATCTTTATTTTTCTTGCCAATATCCATATTTTCGCGCATATCGATCAGTTTTCCTTCGTAATATTCGTGTAATAGTTCAAGTGCTCTCGTGCCGTATCCTTGCCTCGGCAAATCTGGATGCACCGCAATCCGAACTATTCTCGCTCCAGTTAAACCAGGAAACGCGTCGTCTTGAAATTGCCCAGAGATTGTCCACGGGATCAAATCACCTGAAGGGGCGCTACCAGCTGCTAACGACGCTCTCGCCGAAGCTTTCGAGATGGCACCTTCCAGAGCGACTTGCAAGACGCACAAAATCTCTGGCAACGCATTTGATTGCTCGTTGACTGGTGCTAATAACACGTACAATCTGTGAGCTGGTGCGTCTGACATCAATTGCAAATCGTCGGGTGTATTCTTGTAGTGCGACGAAACGTATAAAGCCATCATTCGCTTCAGGAATTGCTCCGAGGCTTTGTGTGCGGAAAATAAAGTATCCCTGGAGACTTCGTACAACTCGCACGCCGATGGCGGTGGGATTGTATTAATGAGCGGTGGTAAAGCATCAGCGGCGTCTAAACAGAGGAGTTGATTCAACCACGACTCGATTCTATCTCCTGGAGCGTATCTGCACGGCTCTGAGAGTTGCACTTCTCGCAGCAACCGACCGCTACCTCCTCCTCCTTTATTACTATTGTTATTATGTTTGTTATTCTTTCCGTGCCTACCTTGTTGCCCTGAAGAACTCGAGGAAGCTTCCCTTCTTAAATTCCCAATTAATTTAATCGACAGCGCTCTTCCGGTGCCTTCGTAGCCGTTAATCGTCGAGCACAAAAAGACTAAATATGGCCCCAATAACGCTTTCACCGTCGGCAAAGGAATCGCCGCGGCTTCATCAATCACCAACAATTCCGCCGTCGCTGCTCTTTCGTGATGCTGAGGTAATATATACTGAATCGTCTGTCGATGGTTCCTCGTGACATTAATGCGAACTATTGATTTACCAAACGCCGGATTTGATGATTCTACTAAATCGTAATCCAAGTGCTCCTTATATCCGAGCTTATCGAAACCTTTCAAAACAAACTCGAAAAACGTCTTCAAGTTCTCCGGCGACGGCGAAGTGACGAAAATGTTCGAGTATCCCATCGCAACAGCACCTGCGATGGCAATACCCATGGCGGCGGATTTCCCTCGACCTCTCGCCGCAGTCAACGCCACGGTCGAACGCAACGTTTTCTCGCTCGCGGCATCCAAGAACGTCACCACCGCTTTCGCTTGGTCTAATGTTCTACACTGCGAGACCAACGGCCCAGCCGGCTCGGTTTCTTTCAGGGATTCTTTCAAATCAGTCAAATCCGCGTGTTCCTGAGCAGCTTGCTCGCTCGTCACCGGCGCGATCGATCTGATGTGCGACGAAATTGGTAGAATGTTCAACTCATCGTCCATTATTGCGCACGTTTGACAAGCTCCCAAAGACAATATAAACCGCTCGTTAAATCTCGGCACCACTTTATCGTGCGACTCGGTTCTAAATCTTGCGTGCACGTCCATCGACATCGTGTACAATTGCGTCAAAGACTCTAAATTCGACAACAACAACACGATAATTCCGCCTCCTTCGACGGTTTCAATCGTTCTTGCCAACAAGTTTGGCGTCAATGCTTCAAAATCTTGCAAAACCGCCATCCCAAACGTATTCCCGAGTACTTTTTGCGTCTCGTGGTAATAACAGTATCGAATCTGCGTGCTCGACACGAACAAGTTGAACGGATCTTCGTTCTCTTCGTCCATGGCCCCGCTATTTTGCATCATTTTCACCTGTTTCTGTCGTTTCCTTTTATTTGAACTCAAGTATAAGTCTTTCTTGTAACACCACAACACGTTCGGTCGCGCTTTGACGACGGCTTTGGAAAGCATGTAGTGAATGTTGACGATTTGCTCTCTCGCGTTGTCCCCGACGACGACGAATAACGTGCGCTCGTTCAGTTTCACTCCATTTTCGACGAGCGTTCGGATTCGAGAGTCTACCTTCTTCCTCATCCTTCTTTCGTTTCTTCTCGCTGTTTTTGTTTTTGTTGTTGTTGTTGTTGTTGTTGATTACGAGCAGCGCTGTGGGTTGAAGAGTGAAGAATTTATTGTTTTTGGTGGCGGCTCGAAAAAGCGTCAAGTCCTCTTCTTTTCCCTGTGTGCTCTCTCTTTCTTTCTCGTACTCCTTCAGTTTGTTACGCAGGGGCTCTCTCTCGCAACCTACCGCGCGGGCTGCCGTAAAACGAATAATAATACTCAAATAGAATAACAGCGATGGGTAAATCATCGAAAGATAAGAGAGACATATACTACAGAAAGGCGAAAGAGGAAGGCTGGAGAGCGCGCTCTGCGTTCAAGTTGATACAAATAGACGAGAGTTTTCATCTGTTCAAGGAGGATGTGCGCAACGTGGTGGACTTGTGCGCCGCACCGGGGAGCTGGTCGCAAGTTTTGAGCAGGAAATTGTATTTGCCGACGTTAAATAAAAGTAACGACGACGACGACGACGGTGACGATAAAGTTAAGCCGCCTAAAATCGTTGCGGTCGATTTACAACCCATGGCGCCTATCGAAGGTGTCGTTTGCATTCAAGGGGACATCACCAACGTTGATTGCATGAGACAAATAATATCTGAGTTTGAAGGCGAGAAAGCAGATTTAATCGTCGGCGATGGTGCGCCAGACGTGACGGGATTGCACGATTTAGACGAGTTTATGCAAGCGCAGTTAATTTTAGCTGGTTTGAAAGTTTGCGCGCACGTGTTAAAGGAAGGAGGGACATACGTGGCGAAAATCTTCCGCGGGAAAGACATCGGGTTGTTGTATAACCAGTTGAAGTGTTTCTTTCCGAAGGTGACGTGCGCGAAACCGAAATCGAGTCGGAATTCAAGCATAGGTGCGTCGTTAGTATTCATCGTCGTCTTCTTTTCGTGCACATTCATTCGTTTTTGGTTTTCTTTTCTTTTCTTTTCTTTTCCCTGCATGTTTTCTATGTATTTACGTTGACGCTTTCTCTTCTTCGGACACCTATCGCTACGGCGCTTCCGCCACTCCTCCTCGGTAAATAAACAGAAGCGTTTGTGGTGTGCGAGAACTATTCGCCTCCGAAAAATTTCCAACCGAACGATTTAAGAGACGTTCTAGAAAAGAAATTTCGTTGGGGACTCACGCAAGACGGCAAAGAGAGATTACCGGACGATTTTGAACGAACGATTGCGGTTCCGTTCGTCGCCTGCGGAGACTTGAGCGGTTACGACGCCGACCAGTCGTATTCGCTCAACGAGGAATCGAAGGATGGTCGATACGAGTTTAGCAAACCCGTCATGCCGCCCATAGCTCCGCCGTATCGCGAAGCTATGATGAAGAAGTAGAATTATTAGTACTAAAAGTAGTAATAGTAGCGAGAGAATAGAAGTAGAAGCGCGTAGATGTGTGTGTTTGTGTAAAATAATATGATAGAACGACAATAATACCCTAGCATCCTGAGTTCCTCTGGACACGGTTCTCTCGTTCCTAAAAATAGAACACGAAACTTGCTTTTGCTTCAGAAAAAAGAGGAATATTTATTTTACACGCAGAAAAAAAGATGTCCATCCCGAACACCGCGTTATCTAACGTATTCGTCTACGGCACGCTGAAACGAGAGATGTTCAACCACAGAATACTCGAAGTCGGGAATGCAAACAGTAGCAAATTCATCGGCGTCGCCGAGACTTCGAAACCGTTCAAATTTTCAATGCTTTTGTCAAGTTTCGGCTTCCCGTATCTTATCGAAGACGAGGACTCGCCGTCGGCCACCAACGCGGCCGTGAGAGGCGAAGTTTACAGAGTTGATCAACAAAAATTAGAAGAGTTGGATATTTTAGAAGATATAGCGTCGGGATTATACAAGAGAAGCGTGATTGAGGTGGAATTATTGACCGACGAAAACGATGAGAAAATTTCAGTTGAAGAGGGTGAAAAAAATATTCTTTCGGCGTTCGTGTACATCGCCGGAGACAAAGAGGACAAAAGAGACTTAGCTAGGATCGAAGAGTACACGAAGGAAATTCACGACGAGAAATACATACCAAAAGCCTCGCGAGGCGATTGGTAGGAGGTCATGAGGGTATGAAAAGTGTAAATTGATGTAATAATAAACGATTTTTTAAGGGCGTAAAGAGAAGCATCGCACAGAACTCTTTTCAAAATGTAGGCACATCGCGAACAACTTTTGCCCTTAGTTTACTACAATACATTCGCTAACAAGCTAAAAACCTATGCACTAATAAAACTACGCGCTTCTTTTTCCTTCTTTCTTACTATCGCATCTAAAAGTCGTCGTCGTCCTCGTCCTCCTCGTCGTCGTTCACGAATCCCGGCATAATGCCAACTTGACATTCTCTCATCATAAACTCTCCGTTGACATATTTATGAAACTTATCGAACAACGTGGTGCAGTCGGTCCCAAACGCTTGCTCTAAAATCTTCGCCCCACCCGGGTGGAAGTGAATATACGGCGTTAAATTGTACACCTTTCCTCGAAAGCCAACCCACGCGTCTTCTTCGGTGTTATGTTGGGCGATTTCTTCTAAAGTAATCACTCGTTTGGAGACGTTCACTTTCTTTCCTCCGAAACCATTCAAGTTGTTGTTTTTGGTCCTCGTCAAACGCATCCAATCCATCTGAGAGTATCCGGGCGCCAGCTGCACTTTGCCCACTTTCTGTTGTTTATTCGAAGACGCGTGTGTTCCCGCGCTGACAGGAACGACAGGCGTCGTGTGTTTTTTCCCGTCTTTGCCCACGTGAGAAACCGTGGCGTGCTTTAATAACCCCTCGTATCCAGAAGAAGAGGTTGCGGTACCAGCAGACGTAGTCGTCGCGTTCGTCCCATTCGAAGCGCTAGTATTTGGTCTCTGAAAGTGGACGTTGTTCGCGTTCCTCAGCGGATTATTCGCGTCTTGCGGAGATGACATTATGTTGTTATTCTTTTTTTGCTGTTATCAATCTTCCTCTCTCTCTCTCTTCTTTTTCGTTCACGCGGTGATGATATCAGAAGAAGAAGAAGAAGAAGAGGAGGAGAGCGCCTGCGTTTTGGAGTTTTTTGTGGATTTGCGAACGTCACTTCCCGCCCTTCTCGCGGTGAAAAAAACGAGAAGAACAGAAGAAGAAGAAAACTATAGCGAAGAAAGATGACGACGACGACGACGACGATGAATGCGCATCATCGCCAGGCTGGCCGCGCTTCGATCAGCGGACGCGGTCGCGTCGTTTCGTCTTCTCGAGTGGCAGTCGTTCGTCGTCGTCGCCGTCTCGTCGCGCAGCAGCTGCGCGACGAGAAGACGAACAGAAGCGCTGCGGGTGAACTTCAGATTACGACGAGTGCGACGGCGACAACATCCATCGTTCGCGACGGTGGAGCCGCGCGGAGAGAGGAAAGAAGAAGAAATAGAAGGAGAATAAAAACAAACGCTTTAGCGGCGGAGAATGATAACGGTAGCTTAACGAGCAACGAAAGAGGATGGGGCCCGACTCGAGAGGAAATAGAAACGATAGAAGAAGATTTAGAGTTTGATTCGTTAGAGCGAGTCGGATGGTTCGAACTCTTATCGTTCGTCAGTGAGTATACATCAACGGCGTTAGGGAAAGCGCGGTTATCATCCAGTGAAGGTGAGAGTTTGATTTCGGAAGTGTATTCGCAGGAAATGTCAGAGATGCTTCTGGATGAAACTGAATCGGCAATGTACATGGAATCCGTGGCGGGCGTTTCATTGGATTTTGGCGGGATGCTCACAATCGAGACGAGGAGAAGCGTGCACAAAGCGTCGCAAGGGGCACCGTTGGGTGGCGACGAGTTGATGGCGGTAGCTAACTTTTTAGAAAACGCGCGGCGATTGAAACTGTCCATCGAAAATGTCTCTCACGAAGACGACGAGACGGGCGAGATAGAGGTACCGAGGGCGATGATGCCGCTGAGAAATATTGCAGTACAAATGGAAACGTTTTCGGAAGTGGCGGATCTAATTAAGTCAAAGGTTGACGATACTGGATCGTTCAAAGATAACGCGAGTCCGGAATTACGTAGAGCACGGGCGCATTTATCCGGGAAAGAGACGCAATTGAAAGAGTTGTTATCGAGGATGCCCGGGAGCGCTGTTTCGTTCCGAGGACGCATGTGTTTGGCGGTTTCGCCAGAGAGCGCTCCAAAAAACGCCCTCGTTCTAGGCACGCAAAGTGGATTAACTCTGATTGAGCCTCCATCGGTGGTAAATTTGAACACGGAGTTGGCGAAGGCGAGGGACGACGAGGAGTCTGCGATAGATGGCATAAAAAGAGAGTTGTCGAGAGTCATCATGGAAGTTGCCGGGGAGATTTTACGATGTTTGGAGTTGACTATTGATTTGGACGTCATTGCGGCGAGGTGTCGACATGGGCAAGCGTTGAATTCAGTGCGTCCAACGTTTGCGAGAGAATCTGATTTAGAAGATGCCATAGAGGAAAGATTTAGAGAGGAAGCGGCGAGGAATGAAATGAACGACGGAGAAGAGGAGGAAGACGAGGACGAAGAAGAGGAGAATTTGAGCACGAAAAATGCATTCGTTCAAGCGGAACTCGAAATTGCGAAATCTAAAGTGTATCTCCCCGGCCTTCGTCAGCCAGTGCTGGCATCGCAAGCGGTGAAAGCAGCGAAGGATAAACGTCGCGAGGCGGCCGAAAGAGAAAGAAGGAAAGAAGAGGACGAGGCGAGTTCGCAACCGAGATTTAAAATTGCCACGAGAGAATCGAAGAAAAAAAAGAACAAGAAACTCCAAAACGAATTAAATTCTCAAGATGAATTCGATTTCAACGACGATTTTGATTGGCTTTACGATGGGAAAAACGAAAACGGAAGCGATGCAAATCCTTTCAGGGTGAAAGGACCGGTGCCCGTGGACGTTTTCGTGGAGGCGAGAACGAAATGTGTCGTCATTACTGGTCCAAATACGGGTGGTAAAACGGCAGCAATGAAAGCTCTTGGGTTGAGCGCTTTAATGGCAAGAGCTGGCATGTTTGTACCCGCAGAAAGAGCGCACTTACCTTGGTTTGACTACGTCTTATGCGACATTGGCGACGACCAAGATCTACTCACGAATTTGAGTACGTTCTCGGCACGCTTAACGACGCAGAAAGCTATTTTGAAGCGCGCTACCCCTCAATCTTTAGTTTTGATCGACGAAGTCGGCACTGGCACGTCTCCTTTGGAAGGTGCTGCAATAGCTCGCGCGTTTTTAAAAGCCTTGGCGGGATTACTTCCTCGTCGACTCGGTGTTTCTTTGGCATTTGCGACTACGCATCAAGGCAGTTTGAAAGCGTTGAAGTACGAGCACAAAGATTCTGGCGCTTTTGAGAATGCTGCGGTAGAATTCGATGAAGCTGAGTTACGTCCGACGTATAGGCTTCTATGGGCTGTCCCCGGTCGTTCAAGAGCATTGCAGATCGCGCAGAGGAATAAATTGGACGAAGATGTTATCAACTCGGCGAAAGAAGTCATGGGACAAAGTTTCGCTACGTTGGACGATGTCATCGCAGAACTCGAAGGCGCGAGGAAAGACGCAGATAAAGCCGTTGCAAAAGCTATGCAAATGCTGAAAGATGTTGAAAAGCGCATCCCGCAAGCACGAAACGCTGAGCAGAAAGTCTTACGAGTGAAGGAGGACGTAGCGATGAAGCAGGCTACAACGATTGTGAGAATCTCGAGGGAGGCAAAAATTCGCATTCAAGGAGAAGAGCGACTGAAACGACAAGAACTCTCGGCGAATTCGAAAAAGTCAATGATTTCAAAAAGTGCCGCCGGAGAAACAGATCGAGAGCGTGAAATCCGCTTAGCTAAAGAGCGCAAAGCAGCAGCGGCAAATGGTGAAGCAGTCACACAAGAAAGTAATCAAGAGTTGACGGAAATGCCAGCGGTTGGAGACCAAGTCATTTTGAAAGCGAGTGGTTTAGCCGGGAAAGTGACGAAAGTTTCCGGAGAAATCGTAACGGTCGCTGCGGGATTTATCATCGCGGAAGCTAAATTGAATGAGCTTGAGAAGCCGTCGTCATCTTCTCCTTCATCGGTGAAGACAGCTTCTAATCAAACATTCGCTGGAGTAAAAAAGAAACCGACATCGCCTTCGAGAGCGGCTCGCGAATTTGATGCTCTTCTAGGAAGCGGTAAAAGAAATACATTTCCGAGTGGTGATAGCAGAAGAGTTTCTGGTGAAGATTACGATGTTTGGGATAATGAGCCGACTAAACTCGCTCAAATAGGAGACTCAGTCCAAATTTTGAAAAACAACTTTAAAGGCAAGGTGGTCGAAGACGAAGACGGCATGTTGACAATCCAAGCGGGTCCTACTCGAATGGTTGCCCCAAGTCATGGCGTCAAAGTTACTAAAAAAGCTAACGTCGGAAGTGCAATGAGCGCGGGTGCTGTGAACGTTCCAAGATCGACAATGAGTAACAAAAAGAAGAAGAAGAAGCAAAGCGCTTTTCCTTCCGGAACAAATATCACGACAAACGCGCCTCCAGCAGTACCTAAGAAAGAGGAAGCTTCTATAGAAGATTTGATGAAAAAGTTTGGAAAATAATAGTATTATTAGCAAAAATAGAGAGATCAATTACATGTGTAGTCGTATGACTTTAAAAGTAGTAGTAGCAGTAGTACAAGTGTAGATCTGCGTGGGATTTTCAAGTCGCCGTGCTTGTTTTTTTACTGCTGAGGGGCTCGCCTGTCTTCATATCTGTTCCCGCCGTCGCTTCCCCTTCTATC
>Ga0181561_10005519_pt1 | contig 10793 bp, 8 predicted proteins | sample 011ome_19_FD_133760 | JGI IMG/M metagenome (GOLD analysis project Ga0181561, IMG submission 133760) | Coastal salt marsh microbial communities from the Groves Creek Marsh, Skidaway Island, Georgia - 011510BT metaG (megahit assembly) | ecosystem: Environmental > Aquatic > Marine > Intertidal zone...
CGTTGAGGCCTATTCCATCGAATCGAATCGATTGAGCCCAGAGGAGTTTGAAGGCTTTTACGAGCGGATTGTCAAAACGACCACGCAAGAAGTGCCATTCCAAGCCCCCGCAGGATCTTTCCTTATTTCCGCCGATCAGCCCCGCTTCCATCTCACCAAAGAATTGCTGGAACCTGAAGCTGACAACGGCTTCGTTCGATTCCGCATCATCGAACCGTACGAAGACGGCTCCATTCCCATTTTTCGCGTTCCGCGACCCTACTCCCCTTTCCCATGAAATTACACTTGAACCTTTGGACATTGACCGCTGCCTTGGTGTGCTTCGGCATCGGAACGGTCGCCGCTCAAGATGATGATGAATTTGCCGAAAGCCGTTCCGCTGTCTCAGCGTCGTTGAGAAACGGTAACGGACTCGAGGTCCTTTTCCCTTCGGAACAGTTTTCATTCAGTATGACCGGGTTGGCACAACCCGGTTTGGCGGTCTCGAAACTGGATGTGGACACGACCGGGCAACTGGGCACCTTCATTCGCCGTTCCTACTTGACCTTCAAGGCGGAGGACCTTGAGCGAAAAATCGCCTACGTCGTGCGGGCCAATTTTGTCGCAGCCTCGCCTTTGCTGGATGCCTACATCGATTATTTGCCCGGAAACCGGTGGCAGATTCGGGTCGGACAATTCCAAAATCCGACAAACAACAGGGAGATGCAATTCTATGAAGGCCACCTCGCCATGCCCCAACGTTCTTTCCTGAGCAGAACATTTGTGGAAACCGGCCGTGAATGGGGTCTATCGGCAAGCTATTTGGTCGGCCAGGAGGCGGGATTCTCGTTGCGCCCAACGATCGCCGTGACTTCTGGAGACGGCATCAACAGTTTCGGCGCGTTATCAAATGATGTGGACCTCGGCGGATTGAAAGTGGGCGGAAGATTGGACGTCATGCCCTTCGGTACATTCGATGCGACGAGCGCCTCTGATTTTGAACGCAACGCGTCCGTCAAAGCGATTTTGGGCATTGCCACCAACTACAACATGGGTGCCTCTGGGCCGGTTGGCGAAAGCCACGGCGCTTGGTTCCTTTACGGAGCCGACGGAACGCCCCAACTGCCGAATTACCTCAAAAACTCCGTAGACGTATTGGTCAAATGGAAGGGCGCATCGGTGATGGCAGAATACGTAAATGCCGCCGCGTACAATCTTCAAGGATCGCTGACCAGCGCATCCCTCGGAACCCTTTTGTTGCCAACGGAAATCAGCACCTACCTGGTGCTCGGCAATGCCTACAATGTCCAAGCGGGATACCTCCTCGAAAACGGTTGGCAAATCGATGCCCGTTTCGGACAAACCTTCCCCGAATTCGCAACGACCAATGAGGCATCAATTCTGCAAGTGGTGGATGCGTTGGGAACCTGTGTAACCTGGCATGTAAACGGCCAAGGCTTGAAACTCCAAGCGGGGTTGGATTACCTAAACTACCCTGATGCGCCTGCCCAAAACGGTTGGACGAGCACAGTGCAAGCCCAAATCCTGTTCTAAAGGCGGGGCATCAACGATCAAGTCCCTTTGGCAAAGTTACCCGTCGTGGTGAGTGAACCGCCGCGCATCATAAACCGCCCTCGACTGACCACATCTTGCAAATCCCAGCGGTCGTCGAACAGGCAGAAATCGGCATCCATGCCCACAGCGACGCGTCCCTTTCGCTTCAATCCCATGGTTCTCGCCGGACCTGAAGTCAACAAACCGATGCTAAGTTCTGCCGGCACTTGGGTTTCCCGAAGCAATTGCTGGACATTCCACAAATTCAAATCGATCGGAGCCTTCTTATAGCCCGTTAATTCGCCTTGGGCATTCAAAATCCCGATGCCGGCGTTGCCGTCGCTGCTCAAGGTGAAGCGATTCAAGTTGACCCCATCCTCATAAGCCTGCGCAACGGCTTTCCACGGCTCTGTGAACTGGGTGCCTCCGGTGGAGAGGTCGACCATTCCGCCAAGTTCCGCGAAACGTTTGGCCTGCTCGAACAGGTGTTCGGTCCGGCCAACATGCGTAGGAGATAAGCGACGAATGTCGACGTGGTATTGCTCTACCAATTCGAACAACATGTCCATGCCTTCAGGCAAGGCCCCTAGGTGTATGTGGAGCACCCCTCCTTTGCCCGAAATCATTCCTCCCACCTGAATTTCCCGCAGCAGGGCCAATAATTGATGTGCTGTTGGATACGAAGACCTGACGTCGGCAAGCGCAACCTTGCAACCGACTACGCGATCCACGAACAACAAATCATCGTGTGTGCTGCCCGTGATGGTCTTGGGAGGCAACCCGAAATAACTGGTCAACATCCAAGCGGATAAGCCTTCATCTTCCAAACTCGCACATTTCGCGTAGAGCGAATTCAGGCTCCTCGCGGTGCCATCGGTCCCCAACAACCCCACCACCGTCGTAGTGCCGCATCGCACCAAATCCGTGACGTGCACCTCCGGCGTCATCGAGCCGTAGCCGTATTTTCCACCCGCACCGGTGATGTGGATGTGTTGATCGATAAAACCCGGAGTCAAGCGCCGGTCCGATGAATCAATGACCTCGAGATCCGGGATGCCTTGAATTTCAAGGGGGCCCTCGGAACGGGGTTGAAGCGCGACCACTTGGCCTGCAGCCACGAGCACATCGGCGCGACCGATGGATTCGGGTGCAAACACTTCTGCATTTTGGAACAATTTCATAGCAGTATCCATGATTCAGTAATGAGCATCATTGCAAGCGCCACAGCCAGTGGCAATAGGTTTCGTTTGGCCACGTGAAGCGGGTCCACGTCAGCGATGCCCGCTGTCGCGATGACAACCCCGGAGATGGGCGACGCCGCGCGTCCCATGCTCGATGCCAACTGCATGGGAAGCAGCAAACGAATTCCTGAAATCCCCATGGTCTCGGCAACGCGGGAGACAAGCGGAGCAAACGCGAAAAACGTCGCATTTCCACTTCCCATCAGAATGGAGGCGAAAAAAATCAACAGCACGAAAACCAACAGCACCCCGACCGCCCCCCAACCCAATCCGTTTGAAAACTGCACCAATCCCTCAATGAGGCCCAACTGAATCAAGCCTTGAGCAAACAAATCCGCAGCGATGATCAACGTCACAACTCGACTGAACGCCTGCCCCATTCCATTCCAGCAGGCCTTGAGGCCGGCCTCCACCTCGCGAAACCCCGCACCGGAAAGGGCATGGGTCAACATCGCTACCGCCAGGGAAACCAACATGGCGGTGGAAGTGTCCAACACGACCGGATTTGCCCCTGTCTGAAAGAAGGCACTGAACACCATGAGGAGAATCAAAGGCAAGATGGGCAACAACGCATAATACGCAGGAACAGCAACTTGGGCTTCGGTGACCATCCCGTCTTCCTTCGCATTTCCTTGGGTTTCAAATCGCCGCAACTGCAGGTAAACGACGGCCATGATTACTAGAGTGAAAATACCGGCAAACGGCGCTTGATGCCCCAAAAAATAAGTCACATTATCCATGCCCAGCAGCTCCGATGCCCGGGCCGTATTTGCACTGGCAGGGCCCATATCGAAGCATGTGCACAACACAATGATGGAAACCGAGGCCAATTTGGAAACACCGATGCGCATCAAAATCGGGTGCACCGATGCAATCATCAACAAACCCAGTCCCGCCGCACTTGGCACGCACAAAGACAACACTTGACCCAAGGGCAACACCAAAACCGCAGCAAGGTTGGGTGTCTTTTTCAAAAATGCAATCGGCTTCACCGCCGCCTCCACCAAAGACCGTGTGGCTCCCATGTGGTCCATGTACGCCACAAATCCCGCGATGACCATGATCATCGTCCCGATGCCGCCGAGTTTGGAACGCATGGATAGCGTGATCTTCTCAAACATATCAAAACCCGGCCAACCCGTTGGCGATTTGAGGACAATCGGCTGACCCAGCAACCAAGCCGTGGATAAGAGAACCAATCCAGCCGCCAACAAAACCAACTGCGGCTGTTTTCCTTTAATCAAAAAGTATCCGGCAACGCTTGTTGCTACCGCAGCAGAAATGAGTCCAGCCCACAGCATTATTCAGGAATCACCCCCATCAGCACCCCTCCTGCAGCTGCCACTTGATCGTAAATCACAGCGGGTATGGCAATGTCCGCGGTTCCTAAGTTGCCGTCGGGACCGGGATTATCCGATAAGTCAATCTCTTCGATCAATTGGGTATTCGACGACAAATCGATGTTTATGAACGCATGGCTTCGCAGGTGCAAATGGCGGAGCGCAAGGTTGTTGGAAAGATCCAATTCCGACAACAACGCAGCGGCTTGGGAACTGCCCCGGAAACGCAGTTTTTGCAATTGAGGACAAGGGGTCAAATCAAGGGCTTCAACCTTGCAAAAGTTCATGCTCAATTCAACAAGCGTCGGATTGCCGCTCAAATCCAATTCCGTTAAATCATTCGAAGTCAGCACCAGCGTGTCCAAGCCGCTGAAAAATTCCACGCCGCTCAGATCGGTAATCTTCTGACCTGCGGTTGCTAATCCTGCTGCCTCCAGAGCCGATACGTTGGCACTGGTTTTCGACAAGCTCAATGAATTGACACCGACCACCAATTCCGGATTCAAGTAGAAATTGGTTTGCAAAACACCCGTATCCAGCGTGTCCACCCGCTGTTGTACCCCCGGCACACCGAGGTAGACCATGTACTCTCCAAACGCCCGATCTGGAATTTGAAACGTATACCCTTCATTCGGATCCGCCGGAATCTCGATGTCAACATCATCCGTTTTGGCGCATCCGACGAGCATCAAAACCGAAACACCCAAGGCGGACAAAACGCAACTCAACAGGCGTTTCGTTCCAAGGCCTTCCGAAAAATTCCGAGCTGTTTTCATGGATAAAGTAGATCAATTGCAGCCGAAGCCATTTCCAAATAATTGTGCCCGACGCCTTCAACCTCTTCCAGCGTCCATTGGCAATTTAGTCCTTCTTCCAAAGCAATGGATTGGACTTTATTGAAAAAATAATGTCCGCGATCAAATCGGTTATCGCCCTGGGCAAATGCCCCGGTCCAAGGCGTGTCCATAAACGCATTGTCCAAGGTGCCTAAATGAATGACCAACGGTTTGCTGAACGCCCCGCCCAAATCGGACTGACTCCTCGGAATTCCGCCCAATCCGTAGGGGAATTCACTGGCATCTTCTGGCAAGGTATACCAACCTGAATTCGCTGCCACGGCCATCCTCACCCGGGGTTCATTGGCCAAAAGCATGAACCGGTGCACAAACTGCCCGCCTCCGGAATGACCCCAAACATCGTACGTCGGTTTCAAAACACCCAAGCGCACGAGGACCTCATCAAAAAGGGGGTCAATCAAATGGAACAACCACTCCTCTTCTGGACGAACGCTCGCTCCAGCAATCAAATTCCCTTGCTGATATCCTGTGCTTCCGGGGTAATCCGTTTCTGAAAAGTTGGGCGCGACCAATATGCAACCTGCTGTTTCTGCCAACCCTTTCATCGCATTGATGTAAGCTCCGGCATTGCGCTCGGCCCCATGGAACACAAACAAAATCGGCATCGATTCAATGTCCTCATTTAAGGGCACATAGTAATGCACATCCAATACCTCGGTAGTTGCGCCATCCGGGGTAGACCACTCCAACATGCCCTGACCACGGGTCAACGAAAACCCATCCGGATTCGTTATCGGTGGGTTTGCCCCCTCTCGGCATTGGGCGAACAGAACAATCAGCATCAACAGCCAACCCGCCCAAGGAGAAGAATTATTCGATACCTGATTCATCAGGCGACCAAATTACGTTTGAAGCAATTTGAAAATTACAAAACGGGATTTTAATGACGGAAATGGGAAATATTTAGCTCAAATCGTTAAATTACACCACAAATCAAAGACCAATGTCCTCTTTCCAGACCACCTCTTTCACAAAAAACCTCATGGCCATGGCCGTTTGTTGGTTTTTCGCTTCCGCAGGATTTGCACAGAATGACCTCGCCTTGCAAGGCATCATTGATTTTACCGTTCCTTCAGGAGGTTCTGACGGCAAGGCTATTCACCTTGTGGCTGCCGCGGACATCGCTGATTTAAGTGCCTACGGCATCGGAGTTGCAAACAATGGAGGCGGAACCGACGGCCAAGAGTATACATTTCCCGCGGTAGGTGCTAGCGCAGGCGACCACATTCTCGTGGCCAGAAGCCTCACGGCCATGTCAGCCTACCTGCTCGCTGATTGCTATAACGCGTTTGCTATAAGCTTGGAAGACGCCAGTGGAGCCATCAGCCAAAACGGGGATGATGCCATTGAGCTGTTTTTCAACGGTGAGGTGATCGAGACCTTTGGAGACATCAACGTGGACGGTTCAGGTCAAGATTGGGAATACACCGACAGTTGGGCATACAAAGTAGATGGTGCATGGACTTACGGCGTGGTTAATTGCACAGACGGGACCACGACCATTTTTGACGCCAGCTGCCTCTACCCATTCTGCGAAGTGCCTGCGGATATTCCGGGATGCACCGATCCGACAGCATTCAATTTCAATCCAAATGCTACGGTCGATGACGGTTCTTGCGAGGCCGTGGTGGTCGGCTGTTTGGATACCGGAGCCGATAATTACGACAGCACTGCCAACACCAGCTGCGATGACTGCTGCGAATTCGGTGGATGCACCGATAGCGGTGCATTGAATTACGACCCCGACGCCAATGTCGACGACGGGTCATGCATTTTCGATAACGGCGAATTAACAAACGCTTTGGCACTTCAAGGCATCATTGACTTCACGGTTCCTGAGGCGGGTTCGAGCGGAAAGGCACTTCACGTTGTGGCCGTCGCTGACATCGCGGATTTGAGTGTTTTCGGAGCCGGAACAGCCAACAACGGTGGCGGAACCGATGGAATCGAATTCACCTTTCCCGCCATGTCCTTGAATGCCGGTGAGAGCTTGTTGATCGTGCGCGACGCGGCGGCGATGACCAATTACTTCAGCACCTGTTTTGGAAGTTTTGACCACGTTGTGGAGAATGGAAGCTGGCCAGATCACAACGGGGATGATGCCATTGAATTGTTCGAAAACGGATTGGTCATTGAAACCTTTGGAGACATCAATGTGGATGGCACAGGAGAAGCTTGGGAATACACGGATTCCTGGGCGTTCAAAGAAGCGGGTACTTGGACATACGGCACCGTTGATTGCACGGACGGAACCACCACCATCTTTGACGCATCGTGCGTCTATCCTGTTTGCGCATTGCCTTCCGGATGCACGGATCCTTTTTACGTCGAATTCGACATGATGGCTGAGGTTGACGACGGTTCTTGTGCCACCTTGGTGGTGTTCGGTTGCCTCTATGAAATCGCTGAAAATTACGATTCCGCAGCGAATACAGATGATGGTTCTTGTATCATCCAGCAGACCAACGCATGTCCAGGTGACTTGGACGGAGATGGGCTGGTAGCCACACCGGATTTGTTGACTTTCTTATCGGTCTTCGGATTGACTTGCGAATAACCTCGGTCTAAATTCCAGGGATTCAACAGCGTTTTATTCCAAGAGGCGCTGCATATTCGCGACTTAAACAACTCAATTATGCGAAAGTTGACTCGGAATGTACTTGCCATGGGCCTATTGGTTGCGGTCTATGTTCAGCCGGTTGGTGCCACTTTGGACTCTTTGGTGCTACAAGGGATTCTTGATCTTGATGTTCCCTCTGGAGGAAGCGACGGAAAAGCCTTGCATTTCGTTGCATTGGAGACCGTTCCTGATTTAAGCGTTTACGGCGTGGGAACTGCCAACAACGGTGGCGGAACCGATGGGCAAGAGTACACCTTTCCCGCTGAGGAATTAATGGCAGGAGAGCATTTGTTGTTGGCTCGCTCTACAGCGGCTATGAGTGCTTATTTCGGAGCGTGCATTGCAGAATTCGATGCCGTTCTTCTATCCACGGACGCCATCAACCAAAACGGAGATGACGCCATAGAGTTGTTCCTGAATGGAGCCGTCATTGAAACCTATGGTGATGCCGACATCGACGGGACGGGAATGGATTGGGAGTACACGGACAGTTGGGCATACAAATCCGAATCAGGCGACTGGTTTACCGGCGGAATCGCCTGTTCCACGGCAGAAACAACCGATGCTTCCGCATGTCCATATCCGTTGTGCGAGGATGCAGAAGGCGTACCCGGTTGTGTTGATGCTGAAGCTTGCAATTACAATCCTGAAGCCACGGTGGACGATTTGACCTGCACCTACCCGGGTGATGCTTGTGATGACAACGACCCTTTCACGGTGTTTGACGCCTTGGACGAAAATTGCGACTGTGCAGGAACCGTGTTTGAAGCTTCCAATCAAATCGTTTTAACCGGAGTCATTCATGCAGGCGCTGCACCAAAAGCACTGGAACTGTATGTTTTGGATGACTTGGAAACCATGGGGCTCTATGGCCTGGGAACGGCCCAAAACGGCGATGGAACAGATGGCGTCGAGTGGCAATTTCCCGATGAAGGGGCCGAAGCGGGCACGTTCATCTACTTGGCAAACGATGTTGAGGCATTCACCAGCTTTTTCGGCTTTGCCCCTACCTACTCCGATGGCGGCGCCGTATGCAATTTCAATGGAAATGATGCCATCGAATTGTTCGAAGCAGGGGTCGTAGTGGATCGCTTTGGAGAAGCGGACGTCGATGGAACGGGTTCCGCTTGGGAATACACCGGCGGATGGGCGTACCGGGTGAATGGCACGGGGCCTGACGGCAACGAATTCCAACTGGGGAACTGGACCATCAGCGCATTGAACGTGCTCGACGGGCCGGCTGCAAATGAATTTTCAGACGACCCCTTTCCCACGGGAACGTACAACACGACGGCTATCGATGTGACCTCCCCTCATGTTCCGCTTGAATTTTCAATTTTCCCCAACCCAACATCGGGTGGACAAATTCGCCTTGCTTTGGACGAGCGTGTGCAACAGGTGCGGATGTTTGATTCAAAGGGGCGATGCATTTGGGAAACGAGCAACCCTTCTTCCATTCTTCACATCGACGTGACGGGGTTTGAAGTAGGGATGTACACCGTTCAAATCTTAGACGGCAATAACCAATGCCACACAGAAAAGCTCATTCGATACTGACCGAATGCGTGGTTCGCAGATTTGCACATCCAACGCTGATCTGCCTCCTACTTATGTTCCTTCACTTGTCCGTTGCCGCTCAGCTTCGGATTACCGGCTTGGTTCATGGACCCTTGAGTGGCGCGCCGAAAGCGCTCGAACTGTATGCAGAGGTTGATATCGAAGACCTCTCGACGTTCGGCATTGGGACGGCAAACAACGGCACCGGGTCTGCAGGCGTGGAATGGTGGTTTCCTGCCGTTTCGGTGGATGCAGGAACATTGCTCACCGTTTCAAAAGAATCCCCGGTTTTCGCTGCATTTTTCGGAGTCGAGCCGGATTTTGTGGACAACGGTGCGGCCTGCAATTTCAATGGGGATGATGCGGTGGAGCTTTTCTACGGCACCTCGGTGATCGATCGCTTTGGCGACCCTGATACGGACGGGACCGGAACGCTTTGGGATTATGAATACGGTTGGTCCTATCGGAATTGTGGTGATCCGGGAACCAATGGGTTCGACATCGATTTCTGGGAAGTCGTTCCTGGAGCCATGTCCGGCATCCTGACAAATGAAGATGCAGACTCGCCGTTTCCGTTGGGCACGTACTGGATCCCTTGTGCTCCCAGCATCCCCGGTTGCACAGAGCCCCATGCGGACAATTACAACCCCAACGCAACAACAGACGACAGTTCTTGCTCTTACATTCAATTCTTTGCTTCAGGTGGTTGCACTTATTCCGGTGCCTCGAATTACGATGCAACTGCTCTCTTCGATGATGGCACATGCGCCTTCGACGCATCGGCCTCTTGTCCTTCGGACTTGAATCAAAACGGCTCGGTCGATGTGGCCGATTTATTGATGTTTTTGGGCGCTTTCGGAACCGCTTGCACATGGGAACCCGTTTTCACAGGTTCCGGCATCTACACATTCAACGATGACATCCCGATCCACTATTTCATCCCATCATCTGTTACCCCCGATGCCGACATTGTCATGGTCTTTCATGGAAACAACCGAAATGCCTCAGAATACCGCGACAGTTGGATCGCCCAAGCGAATGCATACAACTTGATCATTTTGGCGCCTGAATTCAGCGCGAGCGATTTCCCTGGAAGTGCCGGCTACATGCAAGGCGGCATGTATGATGAAAACGGTGAAGAGCAGCCGATGGAATCTTGGACGTTTTCTTTGATCGATCCGATGATTGTTGACTTTCACAATCTATTTGGGTCCAACGATGGCCTCATCGATTTGTGGGGCCATTCCGCGGGTGGCCAATTCGTTCACCGCTTCATGCTCTTCAAAGGGTCCCAATGGGTCGACCGTGCCATCGCTGCCAATTCCGGTTGACACACGTGCACGACGGCTGACGTAGCCTATCCCTATGGGTTGCTCAACGCACCTGCCCAAGGCATTGGCACAGCGCAAGCATTTTCGAGTAACCTAACCATATCGCTTGGAACTGCAGACACGCTGTATTCCGGCCCCATTCACACCCCGGAAGCGGATGCCCAAGGATTGAATCGGTGGACCTTTCAATTGGTCCTTGTTTGAAGTCGATGGCGTCGGCCACACGCATCAAGCGATGGCAGCGGCGGCAGCGTTATTTTGGTTTGAATAAGCGGTTAAATTTATTTTACCTCTTCTTCCCAAAACAAGGCTAA
>Ga0181561_10005536_pt1 | contig 10774 bp, 8 predicted proteins | sample 011ome_19_FD_133760 | JGI IMG/M metagenome (GOLD analysis project Ga0181561, IMG submission 133760) | Coastal salt marsh microbial communities from the Groves Creek Marsh, Skidaway Island, Georgia - 011510BT metaG (megahit assembly) | ecosystem: Environmental > Aquatic > Marine > Intertidal zone...
CTTAATCTTACTTTCTAGAGATTTGCTTCAACACATGACGCGCTGGACAAAGTATACGTTGAAGGACTTTTTAATAAGGTGATGCGCCTCACTTGAAACCCAGATTTTAACTTTACATTCAAATCAAAAGTACCTGCAGTTTCCACATTAAATTTAGAAATCCGATTGTAAGCAACCAAAGCATATTCCATTTACCACTTGTAATTGTCTGAATATCTACCAAAATCAATCGGTTGTTGGCAAAAATAAAGGTGTCTGAGATCGATTTAAATTCCATTTCTTGTTGGTGACTTTCAGTGAGTAATAAACTGAAGTTTTTAAATTATCCTTTCGAGCTCACTGCACCAACATATCCAAAAAGAACTGCAAATAATCCTTTGTTTTTTTTAGCTAAATAGTCAATTTTCCTAGACTACGATGGATCATTTGGCATTCAATAAAGGTGGAAATTGCCTTTAAAAGGCTTTTTTTTAAGAGAAATAGCGAATTTCTCAATCTTCTACAGAAAAACGGTAATCGACGGTATGTGTATAGGTTTCCCCAGGTCGCAGTACCGGACTTGGAAAATTGGAGTGGTTGATTGCATCCGGCCAAATTTGGGATTCTAAACAAAATCCCCAATGGGTATCATAGGTTTGGCCTGCTGCTCCAGAAAACTTATTCAGAAAATTACCAGTGTAGAATTGAACCCCCATATTGTCCGAATACATGTCTAAAACCCGACCACTCTCGGGGTGTCGTACTCGAGCCACCTGCTTCATTTCATTTGATTTTTCCCGCTTCGTCACGAAGTTATGGTCAAAGCCTCCCCCATTGGCTGCGATTTGGTTTCCCAGGATTTTTGGCGAACGAAAATCAAATGGGGTACCTTCCACGTTCTTCACCTCACCTGTAGGAATAAGCTCCTCGTTTACAGGCGTGTAAGCATCGGCCCAAAATTGAATTTCATGATCCAACACATCGCGTTTCATCCCCCCCAAATTAAAATAGGTATGGTTAGTCAAGTTGATTAAAGTGGCTTGATCTGTGGTGGATTCAAATCGAATTCGGAGCGTATTATCTGCCTGAAGTTCCATCCATAGTGTCGTCTGTAAATTACCAGGATAGCCCTCTTCCCCATCAATGCTGAGGTAGGTCATTTTTACTCCAACTGCATCGTCCGTGGAGTACGTTTCAGGTGTCCAGACCTTTTTATCAAACCCAATCTTTCCTCCATGCAGGTGATTTTTTCCATTCGTTTTTGCCAAATCATAGGTCTCCCCATCCAAATTGAATTGCGCATTTGCGATTCTGTTGGCTACCCTTCCGGCAGTTGCGCCAAAGAAAGGATTTTCTGTAGACAAAAAATCTTCAATTCGATCCAACGTTAAGGTCACATTCTCCAGCTTCCCATGACGATCTGGTGCAATAATTTTATAAACAATCCCTCCAAAATTAGATAGCTCTACTTGCATAGTGCCATTATTCAGGACGTAGCGGTAAACTGGTTGTCCCTGAAAGTCTGTTAAATGTTCGGAATGAATCATAAATGTGGTGGTTACTGAGTTGGAATTTTTTATGGAAGGAGAAGTACAACTACTTATCAACAAAGCAACAAAAGGAAGAAGTTGGCAAATAGGGAGAATCAAACAATTAATTAGGCGCTTTTTCATGAACAGTTCAATTTCTAAGGTGATTTTTTTCGATTCGGTCTAATTGACCTTGAAGTTCTTCTCTGCTTATCCATTGTCCTCGAATCACTACCCCAGTAGGTTTTTGGAGAGTTTTAAGGTCCAGGAGTGGATTGTTCTCCACCAATACAAAGTCAGCATCAAATCCAACTTTTACCTTTCCCCAACTACTCTCTGTACCCATGTATTGTGAAGGAACGATAGATCCCGTTTTTAAAATCTCCAAATTGGACATCCCAGCTGCAGACATCAAGGCAATCTCATGATGGATAGAAAAGCCCGGCACATTAAACACTTGCGGGGAATCCGAGGCCATCAGCATGGGAATTCCTGCACGATGCAGCTCCAAAAATAGTTTTCTTCGAAACGCAAGATAGGGAGCCACTTTTTCTTTGTCCAACATTCCCGCTCGCTCCAGCTGCTTTTTGGTATTTACCCATTGCTGAATTAAGGGGCCTGGCAGATACTTCATTTCTGGAGCCAATCGAAAGGTGTCTGCTGGAATATATCCAAAATACCTATCAAAAAGTGTGAGGGTAGGTGCAAGATAGCTTCCTGTAGCCTTGGTAAGCTGAATTAATTCGGGCAATTTATTCCAATCAACCTGACTCACCAAGTTGAGATTAAAAGGTCCTGAGGTGGTGGGGTCAATAGTAAGGGTAGCCGGAAGCAAGCCTTCCATATAGCCATCCATATGTTCCACCGATTTGAATCCACTTTGTAAAGCATTTCGAATTCCTACCTCCAAGGGCACATGCCCACCAAAAGGAATTTGTTCTTGTTTGGCTGTCTTGGCAATGGCTAACATTTCCTCCATACTTAGCCCGGGGTGGATTTTTAGGTGGTCATATCCTTCCTGTTTTTGTTCCCGCACCCGGTCTGCTGCCTGTTGTGGATCAATTACAGTGGCAGCACTAAAAGAGGGACCCGAAATTACGATTCGTGGCCCAATTAACTTCCCAGAATTAATCCGTTCTCTCAGCTCCAAATGACTCAAATGTCCTAGCATACTACGAATACGAACAACTCCATTGGCCAAATACAACCACATAGATTCTTCTTGAAGTTGCGTACTGCCATCGTTGGACACGGGTAAGTGAGCATGAAATTCCGCCAGCCCAGGAAAAACATAACTTCCTTTTCCGTCAATTTTAGTAATATTTCGATTTCCTTGAGGCAGCTCACCAGCAGGGATAATTGCCTTTATTTTTCCTTCGGAAACATGAATAGATCGGTTTTCAAGAAGCTGCCCGTTTTCCAAAGAGACCACATGTACTCCAGTGAGTAGCAGGTCCTGTGCAAACAGGATAGAAGACAAAAACAAGGATAAGAATGTAAAAACACAAGATTTTAAATACATAGGATGAGGTTTAGCGAAGATCAGCGATGAAGTTCGATTCTTGTTTTACCAAATGCAACTCCACTGATGGAATTTAAAAAAAATAGAGATTTATTTGGCAGTAATTTCTAATTAAAAAAAGCTGGACATTCATCCAGCTTTGGTCTAGCATGCAATTTAGGAATTTGTCCATTGCGTATGGTAAAACTTGCCACTCGGATCGTCCTTTCGCTGGTAGGTATGAGCCCCAAAGTAATCACGCTGTGCCTGAATCACCGAAGCGGATGAATCCGAAGTAATCCGACCGAGGAGGTAGTTGATTCCAGCACTCATCACTGGCAAGGCAAATCCATTCGTCACCCCCAGTCCGACCAATTCTGCCAAGGCCTTTCTTCCTGAAATCACTTGTTCTTTCACCCCTTGTATTTCAAAGAAAGCTACTTGATCCGCATACCTAGTAGAAATTGTCTCCATCAAACCAGAACGAATGATACAGCCATTGGTCCAGATACGGGCGATTTCATTGAAATTTAGCCTCCAACCATTGGTATCTGACACCGTTTTCATTAATCGGAAACCAACCTCATGATTGATGATTCGTGCCAAAGCATAGGCTTCTTTGATTTTAGGTAGCCAGGTTTCCAAGGTACCTTCTACCTGCTGAAATTCATGTTGAAAGGTTTTGGAAAAAGCCACCCGCATCGCCTTTTCTCCCGAAACACCTCGAGCGTTCACGGCCTCTGCCAAAGGGCTGTAGGGAATTCCATACTCCAAAGCGGTCGTTAAGGACCAAGCCCCCGTCCCTTTTTGACCAGCCTGGTCCAAGATTTTATCGAGTAGTAATTCGCTTCCTTCTTTGAAAAGCAATAAATCGGCAGTGATTTCAAGCAGGAAAGACTTCAATTCTCCTTTTGCCCAATCCGAAAAAATGGCAGATACCTGTGCGGCTGAACAACCGAATCCAAAACGCAGGAAGTGAACCAACTCCGCCAATACCTGCATCTCCCCGTACTCGATCGAGTTGTGGACCATTTTGATAAAGTGCCCTGATCCTCCTGGACCAACATAGGTCACGCAGGGCTTTCCTTCCTTGTCTTTGGCAGCGATTCTGCCCAAGAAATCTTCCACCTTCGCATAGCCCTCCGCATTCCCACCAGGCATAATGGATGGTCCTTTTCGCGCCCCTTCTTCTCCTCCAGATACACCCATAGGAAGGAAATGCATACCCACTTCTTTCAGACGATTGACTCTTCGATCCGAATCTAGGTAAAAGGAATTCCCTCCATCGATCACCAAATCATCTTTTTCCAAAATAGGAATTAAAGCATCCAACTGAGCATCGATAGCAGCACCAGCAGGAATCATCATCAAAATGCGACGCGGGGTAGCCAAGGAAGCTACAAACTGATTTAAGTCCTCAAAAGCAGCTATTTGAGTGAATTCAGGATTTTCTAGAAGAATTTTTTGAGCAATCCCCTCCTCTTTACCCGCCACAAAACGGTTGTATAGAGATACGGAAACTCCCTTTTCTGCTAGGTTGAGCGCCAAGCTTTTGCCCATTACTCCCATCCCAATCACACCCATGTTCATTTTCATGTCCTGCATTTTTAAATAGTGTAGCGAAACCTCCAGTACTTCGGCTGGGGTTCCATTAATAGCAATTAAATGGCCTACCTCTGGTTTCTCCCAACTAGCAAGTTGGGAATCCAACAGTCCTGCCTTCATGTAATGGTTTTGACGCGCAAGCATTCGTTGCTTAATGAGGTCTCTGTCCCCAATCAAATGAATCCAACGCAAACTTGTATTCACCTGAAGTTGCTCCCTATAAGCATTTTTAAGGGCCGAACAAGCGAGTATAGCACCTCCATTGGCCTCCATCTCTACCAACTTCGCTGCTAAACTGGCTAACCAAGGTTGTCGATCGGCGTCTGTCAGCGGCTCTCCGGAGCTCATTTTTTTAATGTTGGCTGCAGGATGAAAGTCATCTGCATCCAGAAAGGGGATACCAAGTGCCTGTGACAAGCCCAACCCTAGGGTAGTTTTCCCTGTACCTGACACTCCTGTAACCACTACAAGCATGGGGCAAAGGTAACTTTTTGATTTCAACTGTGCACCTTTTCAGCCATCTTCCAATACATTTTTAGGAAAATCCAAATCAACCGGCATGAATCAGGAGTTTGAAGCATGACCTGTCCAGTTACAATCCCTTCCCACACTAATTTTGGCTTAGGTGATTTTTCGAAGTTCTGAATAACTACCTTTGCTGCTCAATTTCAAGTTCACATGATTTCAGTAGACAATGTATCCGTCATTCATGGCGGCTCCCCCTTATTTAGTAACATTACCTTCAACATCAATGATGGGGATAAGATAGCCTTGATGGGAAAAAACGGGGCAGGAAAATCCACCCTTCTTAAAATTATTGCTGGAGAAAACAAACCCAGTTCGGGGTCAGTCTCTGCTCCCAAAGACTACGTGGTTGCCTACCTCCCACAGCACCTGTTGACTTCAGACGATTGTACTGTCATGGTAGAGGCTTCAAAAGCCTTCGCCTCCTACTTGAGCATGAAGGAAGAAATTGAATCCATCAATGAACAGCTGACTGTTCGGACAGATTACGAATCAGAGGAGTATTACAAGCTCATTGAAAAAGTTTCTGAACTCAGTGAAAAATTTTATGCCATCGAGGAGATTAACTACGAAGCAGCCGTAGAAAAGGTATTACTAGGTCTGGGTTTTTTGCGTGAGGATTTTTCACGTTCCACTTCTGAATTTTCTGGAGGTTGGAGAATGCGGATTGAACTGGCGAAGATTCTATTGCAAAATCCTGATCTTATCCTTCTCGATGAGCCAACCAACCATCTGGACATCGAATCGATCCAATGGCTAGAAGACTTTTTGCTAACCAAAGCCAAAGCAGTGGTAGTCATCTCCCACGACCGGGCCTTTGTGGACAACATCACCACCCGAACCATTGAGGTGACCATGGGGCGGATTTACGATTACAAAGCCAAGTACAGCCATTACCTCGAACTGAGAAAAGAGCGTCGAGAACAACAGCAAAAACACTACGAGGAGCAGCAACGCTTTATAGCAGATACCACCCAATTTATAGATCGGTTTAAGGGGACCTATTCCAAAACTTTGCAGGTGCAATCCCGAGTGAAAATGCTTGAAAAACTAGAAATCGTCGAAGTGGATGAAGTAGATACCTCTGCTTTGAAACTTCGATTTCCACCTTCTCCTCGCTCCGGAAAATACCCGGTCATCGTCCAAGATATGAGCAAAAGCTATGGAAACCAGGTACTATTCCGTGACGCTTCCTTGACCATTGAACAGGGTCAAAAAGTAGCTTTTGTTGGAAAAAATGGAGCTGGAAAATCCACTATGATTAAGGCCATTATGGGGCAAATTGAATTTGAAGGAAAATGTGAATTGGGGCACAATGCCCTCATTGGCTATTTTGCGCAAAATCAAGCTTCCCTATTGGATGAAAGCCTAAGTATTTTTGAAACTATTGATCAGCTTGCCGTAGGAGAAGTTCGGACCAAGGTTAAGGACATTTTAGGGGCCTTCCTTTTCCGAGGCGATGACATCAATAAAAAAGTGAAGGTGCTTTCTGGAGGTGAAAAAACCCGTTTGGCCATGATCAAACTCCTCTTGCAGCCTGTCAATCTTCTCATCCTTGATGAACCAACCAACCACTTAGACATGAAGACCAAGGACATCATTAAAGATGCTTTAAAAGCTTTTGACGGAACCCTCATCTTGGTATCACACGACCGTGACTTCTTGGATGGACTAGCTACCAAAGTATTTGAATTTGGAAACCAGCGGGTACGCGAGCATTTTGAGGATATCAATGGGTTCTTGAGAAACAAGAAACTAGAAAATCTCCGAGAAGTAGAACGCAAGTAAACTTCCCTTTACTTCCTACAAACAAAAAAAGCAATTCGATCGAATTGCTTTTTTTGTTTAGTTCCAGGGGACTTAGCGAGCATAGTTTACGGCTCGCATTTCGCGAATAACCGTCACCTTGATTTGTCCTGGGTATTGCATTTCTTTTTCGATTTTTTGAGAAATATCGAAAGAAAGTTGGCCTGCCTTCTGATCGTCTACATTGTCAGCATCTACCAAAATTCGTAACTCCCTTCCTGCCTGCATGGCAAAGCATTTGTTTACTCCATCAAAGTTCAATGCGAGTTCTTCCAATTCCTTGAGGCGCTTTACATAGCTATCCATGATCTCCCGACGGGCACCAGGACGGGATCCGGAGATCGCATCAGAAGCCTGAACGATAGGAGAAATCATGGAAGTCATTTCAATTTCATCGTGGTGAGCACCGATGGCATTGCAAATTTCCGGATGTTCTTTGTAGCGCTTGGCAAGCTCCATACCCAAAAGTGCGTGTGGCAATTCTTGCTCTTCAGGCCATACTTTCCCGATGTCATGGAGTAGACCGGCGCGCTTTGCGAGCTTCGCATTGAGCCCCATCTCTGCAGCCATCGTAGCGGAAAGCTTGGCCACTTCTCTGGAGTGCTGAAGCAGGTTCTGTCCGTAAGAGGAACGGAAACGCATCCGTCCTACCATCTTGACCAATTCGGGGTGTAGGCCATGAATACCTAAATCAATACAGGTCCTTTCACCAATTTCTACAATCTCCTCTTCGATATTTTTTTCTGTCTTCGCTACGACCTCTTCGATACGTGCCGGGTGAATACGCCCATCCTGTACCAAACGGTGTAGGGAAAGGCGGGCAATCTCTCTTCGCACCGGATCAAAACCAGAGATGATGATTGCTTCTGGGGTATCGTCTACGACGATTTCCACCCCTGTGGCTGCCTCGAGTGCTCGAATATTTCGGCCCTCTCTACCGATAATTTTACCTTTGATGTCGTCACTTTCAATGTTGAACACAGATACACAGTTTTCCACTGCATGTTCGGTAGCAGTACGTTGGATGGTATCCAAAACAATCTTCTTAGCCTGCTTGGTAGCAGTCAATTTGGCCTCGTCTAGGATATCTTTGATCTGGGAAGAAGCCTTGCTTTGTGCCTCTTCAGTCAGGATGGTGACCAATTGCTCTCTCGCCTCTTCTCTACTCAAGCCAGCTAATTTTTCCAAGTCTGCAATTCGCTGATTTGTCACCCGGTCTAGCTCTTCTTTTTTCACTTGAACAGCATGCAATTGAGCCGTCAAATTTTCTTTTTTAGAGTCCAATTCTGCCTCTCTGCGCTTGACATTTTCTTGCTCTTTGGCTACCTGCTGCTGCAGTTGCTTCACCTTATTTTCGTTGGTGATGATCAGGTTTTTCTTGTGATTGGTCTCCTCATCAAATTCAGCTTTTAGCTTCAAGAACTTTTCTTTTGCTTCCAGCATCCGGTCTTTTTTGATGGTCTCCGCGGTCAATTCCGCTTCTCGGAGCATGGATTTAATTCGCTCCTTGTTTTCTTCTATCTGTTTTGATTGTTTATTTTTAAATAGAAAGCCTGCTAATGCAACTCCCCCCCCAAGCCCTGCAAGGGCTGCTAGGATAGAAAATAAAAGTACGTTTGCCATAAGTAGTGAATATATAGTTAGTTCAACTACCGGCTCTAAAAATCACCAAAAATGAGATAAACTAAATCTTAAACAGCCTTTGCAAGCAAGGCAGAAATATGGGCAAGACTGCGTTGAACGTGCTCGCTATCCTCCGCATTTCCTGCATTGGTTTCCAGGGATTCTACCATGCAATCAAAAGCTACCATGGCCAATAAATCAGTAGAATCATCCAGGCCAAACTCAGATTTATACTTTCTTAACTTCTCATTGATTACACGCCCAGCATGCCGGATTTTCCCCTCATCTTCAGGCTTCACACGCATGGGATACTCCCGGTCACCGATTTTTACCTTGATGGCTAAAGTCTCCATATTATTCGGACAGGTAGGTAATCAACTGATCGATTTCTTGTATATAGGAATTGATTAAGTCACTCATTTCGACGGCATCTTCAGAATTTACCGGTCTGTTATCTACAATGTTACTAATTTTAATCTTATTATTAAAATGGTCTAGGGCAGCATTCTTCTCCTCAACCTGCTGTTCAAGCACCTTTATACGCTCATTTAGCTGTTGATTTTCAGTAGTTAACACCTCTACCTTTTTACTTACTTGAACAGAAAGTTTTTCAAGTTTTTGTAATTCCTCTTGAATCATAACTTAGCTCCGGATGATTGCCCCTACTTGCTCTTGAAAGGCACGAATTAAATTACTCATAGTTTTTTCAATTTCCTTGTCCGTGAGTGTATTTTCTTGATCTTGAAGAATAAAACTCAACGCATACGCTTTTTTCCCAGCCTCCAACTTATCTCCTTGATAGACATCAAATACATCCAGCTGCCTTAATAATTTTCCTCCAGCCTTTTCAGCCACCTTCTTGACACCCGCAAAAGTTACTGCCTGGTCAAGTACTAAAGAAAGGTCGCGACGAACCTCCGGAAACTTGGATAGCTCTTGAAATTTTTTCAAGCCTGAAGATTTTTTGGATAGCAAATCCCAGTCTAGCTCTGCAAACCAAACTTCCTGCCTTACTTCGGCCAACTTCAGTTGCTTTTCTTCTACTAAACCCAAGGTAGCTACTATTTTTTCTCCCAACATCAAGCTCAAACCATACGAAAATGGAGCTGCTTCAATTACATCTACCTCACTTACCGTTACGTTCAAGCGTTCGAGAATTCGAGTTACGGTGGCATAAAGGTCGGCAAATGCAAAAGGCTTCGTCGGCTCCACCCAGCTCTCAGAAGACCGGTTACCTGACTGAAAAATTGCCAAACGTCGCGACTCCTTGTAGCCACCTTCCGCATTCTTTTGATACACCTTACCAAACTCAAAGCACTTTAAGTCAGTTTGTCTTCTGTTAATGTTATGTGCCACTACCTCTAAGCCCGAAAATAAGAGCGTTTGTCGCATGACACCTAGGTCTTCACTTAACTTATTGTAAATCTCTATGGTGGTGCTGGCATCCAAAAAACCTGACTTTTCCACATACTTGGGGCTGGTCAGACTGTTGGTCACCAACTCAAAATAGCCTTGATTGGCAAGAAGCTCGGTGAGTCGGTATTGTAGCTTCGCAACATCCTTCATGGGATGATCAGCCAAGTAATCCGTACGCAAAGCTTCGGAAAGTGGTACCTGCTGGAAGCCATGAATTCGCAAAACTTCTTCAATGATGTCTGCTTCACGCGTCACATCCACCCGGTAAGGCTTCACGGTGGCCACAAATCCTTCAGTGGTTAGCTCTGACACCTCGATTTCCAAACTTTCTAAAATTTCTACCACTTCTTTAGGTTCGATGCCTTTGCCAATCAGACGATTGATATGCCCAAAATTGACAGGAATTCGAACTTCCTGCTTAGGCTCAGGATAAACATCAATAATTTCGGAGGCTACAAGCGCACCTGCATAGCGCTGCAGCAGGAATACTGCCTGCTTGAGAGCATACACCGGCATGTTGGGATCAGTTCCTCGCTCAAAACGGAAGGAAGCATCAGTCTTCAACCCATGCACTTGAGAGCCTTTGCGAATTATATCAGGGGAAAAATAGGCTGACTCCAAGAAGATGCTGGTGGTCTGATTAGAGACACCCGAAACAGCTCCTCCAAAAACCCCCGCGATACACAGCCCTCCTTTCGGATCACAAATCATTAATTCCTCACCAGACAATTTCCGCTCTTTCCCGTCAAGGGTCAGAAAGGAGCTCCCTTTTGGAAGTTTGCCTACCCTA
>Ga0181561_10005538_pt1 | contig 10771 bp, 5 predicted proteins | sample 011ome_19_FD_133760 | JGI IMG/M metagenome (GOLD analysis project Ga0181561, IMG submission 133760) | Coastal salt marsh microbial communities from the Groves Creek Marsh, Skidaway Island, Georgia - 011510BT metaG (megahit assembly) | ecosystem: Environmental > Aquatic > Marine > Intertidal zone...
CGTTACTTGAGTGAGTCCGGTCATCTCAAGGTTGCTCAGGGCGTTTCTGGTACAGTGCGAGATAAAGGCTCGGTGAAAACCATGATCCCTTACCTTGCACATGGTGTTAAGCAGGGCTTTCAAGATCTCGGTGCAAACAGTTTATCGAAGGTACACGATTTGCTCGCAACTGGTGAGCTTACTATGGAAGTGAGAACTGGAGCAGCACAACGAGAAGGTGGCATTCACGATATGCACAGCTACACAAAGGTCGCATGGTAATTTAATATGCACATAAGTTAATGAGTTTTAGGTCATCTATAATGCTCATACTACCAATATTCGTTCCAAACAATCAACATCTAATTTTCTTATTTCTTTCTCAGCTGCAAAGAAAGTACTAGGAAAGCTTGACGCATGTCAAAAATGGTACAGACGGAAATTAGAGCAGAACTTACATATCGCAATCGAATTCACGCATAGCAGTATGACAAATGGATCGTAATCTTCGCGTATTATATTAGATCCCACCTGGTACATCGGCGCCTGCGGTAATTTTAGATAAAATATCAAGAAAAAAACTTGCAAGACAAGCAACCTTGATCTCAACTAGTGTCCGCGCCGCAAGCGATTCAGACGACGCGTGACACACAACGAAATGCTTTGAGACATTGTTTTGCGAAAACCTTACGCGCGGCAGAACATGTTTCCTATACATTTTAGCATTACTGTGCAAAGAATGACGTGGCTGAGCAGTTCGCTCGCTGTCAGGTTGAAGCCTAGTTATCCATTTTAAAGACTGTGCGGTATTTTTGGCGCACATATCACAAAAGTGAAAGTCTAATCAGTCCACGGCCTGCAACTACTGTTTCATAATTGCGGCGTCACGCACCGACGGGCAACTTTAAACTCAGTCGTGGACTCACAGTGCGCTCCATCAGTGAAAGTTGTTTTTGTGATTCGGTTGTTTTGACAATTTGAGTTGGCGACTAATACTTTCGAAAAAATGTGTCTACAACAGGTCGAAAATAAACCAATTCGTTTATTCACATCCTGGCCCCAGGATCAGTGTTTATCAATATTTTAATCAATATATTATGATAGTTTCTGGAGCAAAATTAGCACTCGGGGCGTTGCAACTGTTCCGCGGCGGCGCAAACCACCAGTTTGTCTTCCACAACTTGAAAACCTAAGAAGCGCGGCAAAGCCAACACATCTCCCTGCTGCTTCCACGTAGGACCATCCAAGTTCATATGCGGCACGTTTACGATCACATTTCGTATACTACGAATGGGTCTGATAACCAAGCGGACGGTGACGAGCTACTAAATACGATAGGAGACGTACCTCGAGCGTGGTATCGCAACGAACAGCATGTAGGCTATGGGCGTTCTGGGGTAAAACTACGTGGGAGTGATGCAATAGATGGCCTAGATTCTCTCTTACGCAATATAGATGATAGAAGCTCTTGGCGCCAACTATTCTATGATACTAGTGGGCAACAACTGCGTTTGTCATCTTCTCAGATTGCACTATTACAAAAGTTAGAAAGTGGCGTTTTACCAAGTTCTGGTTACGTGGAGTTTTCGACAGAGAGATCGAGCTTCTCACAGAGTCAAAATCAAGCGGAACCCAAAAGAAGATTTCTCCCTTCAAGATTTGAGGCACGAAAAGTGTTGGCGCTTGTTCGCATACTGCGGAAGTCGTTCTCTAGTCCCAAACAATCAGTATCAAGTCCTCATACGAATGAACTGACCTTGGATATATGGGGGACGCCCGAAAGTAATGAGAGTCTTAAGTGCCGAAGGACTTTTGGTCGGGCACCACGCTCTGCATTGGCTGGAAACGCCGAGTCCTACAATGCACCAAGCGAGTATGTCCTCCACAGCTCAAATTTAGTATCAAATGGCCGTAAATCTTTACGCACTCTTGCTGCAAATCCGAACTTCATAAAGGAATGTTTCAATCGATGTTTAGATCTCTATCTCTGTCCAAGAGTAGAAAAACGAACTCTACAAATGGAACCTGATTCCCTTCTACCACATATTCCTAACCCTACGGACTTAAAACCGTTCCCGGCGCTGTCTTCTACAAGATATTTTGACTCTAAAGATGAAATTTGCTCCATATCAGTAGATACTACGGGCACGCTACTCGCATCAGGAAGTAGCGGCGGTCGTCTACAAGTATGGGATATTTTATCCAGTCGTTGTTTACGTACACTAAGTTTCACAGAACCTATTGCATGTGTAGCTTGGCGCCCAGGTCCGTTACAACAAGTTGCAGTGAGCAGTGGACAAAATGTACACATAATCACATTAAAACCAGTATTACACCATTATCAGAATCGCGAAGCATATGACGAAGCATGGAGTGAGGGTGACTTTGGATCCCTTGTTATCCGACACACTTGTCACGTGAGCAAACTCAGTTGGCACTCCAAAGGGGACTACTTTCTGACTGTAGCAAAACACACGGGAAAGCTATTTGTTCATAGACTAGCCACGCGCACAACGCAGGTCTTATTTGGCGGTGACAAGAATGTAGTATCCAACGCTTTATTTCATCCTTTTGAAACAAAGCTAATCACTATTACTCAATATCACATACGGATTTTCGATATTCGTCAGCAGCACTTATTACACAAAATCAAACCTGGAAATAGTTCAATATCATGTTTGTCAGTGAATGAGTACGATGGATCTATCATGGTTGGTACCAGCGACTCAAAACTTTTCATGTTCGATGTTGAAGTATCATCAACTCCAAGCAAAGTTATCCAGTTGCCAAGTGGAACCGTTGTAGCCTCAAGTTTTCATAAAAGACTGCCACTCTTTCATGCCACTTTGTCCACCGGATCAACACATATATTTCACTGGCGATTGGCAAATGATACATTGCGAACACCTACGATAGTGCCTCTGAAAGTTCTCACTGAGAAATCAGTGGGGGGAACTGTCAGTACGTCGGACTGTGTATTTCATGAAACACAGCCGTGGATATTTTCTGCATGGGGATCACGCATTACATTGTTTATCGAAGAAAGGATCGGTTGAAAGGGAAAAGTTGTAACTTGAATCGATGTATTTGTGTAAGCGTAATCGACGTGCTCGACGACACCCCGAGAATATAAAAAAGTTGAACAGGCTTTTCATTAAAAGTTACCAAAAGTTCTTGTGTTAAGTCCTACTTTGCTGCAAGCCCTGATATGCCCGCCGCTATGCGCTCTTCTCTACGTGAGATTTTTCGTAATCTAGTCGACTTATTCTTTGATCTTCGGGCTTCGAATTGATCAGCCAGCGACTTTTCGCGTGCCTTCTCAGCCTTCGCCTTGTGGATCGCCTCCATCAGAACTCGTTTGTTCTTGAACACGTTACCCTTGCACTTGAGGTACATAGAATGATACATGTGCTTGTCGATCTTCTTTGCTTCTCTATACTTCTTCAGTAATCGTCGAAGAACTCGGTGCCTTCTCAACCAAAGGATTTTTGTTGGCAGTCTGGCCTCCCTGGTACCACGCCGTTTACCGTAACCGGTGTGTCGACCGAGACGTTTAGCAGCTTGTTCTCGGCAAGTTCTTGCGCGAGAATGGATCTAGTTACGTAAGAAGTCAGAAAAAAATACGGAGACTGCAGTTGATCTCACCTTCGTGGGTTTTCTGATCACGAACCCATCTTTTATCAACTTACGGATGTTTTGACGCGAGTTGGCGGAAGAAATTTCGCTTATCTGCATGGAAAATGTCAGAAATGAGAAGAAGAAGAAGAAGAAAATTATTTGTTTTCAAATTCGAGGACACGTTGCGTGCTGGTAGCTTCAAAGGAAGCCTTGGCGCGTGCGTGCAAACTAACTACACACGTACCTCGTTAGGGTCCATCCAAATCTTGCGCGCACCGCAGTTCAATACTGAAGCCGCGAGCCTCTTTTGTAACTTGAGAGAAACCATGATGTGAGGAGCTTTTATCAGGCGCGAATGTAGCGTATGGTATGCGTTGTGAACTGCGCAGCGTGACCACGCTACCCGAGCTGCCTTTCGATCACACTCCGCCGCAATTTTCTCATTTACCCTAAATTCGATTTTATCCCCGAGTGAAAATACCAGAACATGACAGTAGATGATATATTCCAGGCATCAAAGGACTGATACTTGTACTATTTCTAGAAATTATTTTCATTTACAAAAAGTACCGTATTTAGTGTTAATTGAATAATATAATTACATTAGAATCGCATCAGTTGACAAAAATACGCGCTTTCGGTGTCAAGAGTGGAGTCTGCGGACGTGTAGGGCACATCACGTCTGACCCGGCCTCGAAGCGCGTACGCTCTGCGAGAGTTCGTGCGCGGAATATTTCCTTCATCAAAAAAGTCCGCGTTATCTCCTGACGTACACTCGCGTGCTCTCAGTCACGATGAGCCTCATTCAGATGTGTGGGCGTGCACAAGACTTTTGCTGTATTCAAAGACCTACTGCGCGACACGCGAGATGCCAGCCCCGGTAAGTAGTTCGCGGTTACAGATTGGGATTCTCTTATTTTGTTGCGTATCTCGCGCACGACCCGCTACTCCGCATCCGCTGTTTAAACCCCAACAGTCGCCGATACTGAAACCCTGTTCCTTTCGCAGATTTGGTATGAGAAAAGTTATGTCAAGGGCTGTCAAACGAGACATTGCTACGACGCTGAATCATTCAATGTAAGTGCTTGTCTGCTGCTCAATTTCTCAATCCCACCGAAGATCTGCTACAGTACCTCCCCAGTTGCCCAACAAGGTAAAGGCCCCTCACCAATAGTTATTGAACGCTTTCAAAGCGTTGCGAGCCAACTCATGAGTCAGGTACGTCGCTATGCCATGACAAAAAACTTTAAACAATGAGAGTGATCTCTTCCTAGCGTATCATTCGCCTCGGTGGCGCTGTTGACGATGATAGTTGCAACTTGATAGTGGCACAGCTCTTGTGGTTAGACGCTAATGACCCAGAACAGGTAACACTCCTCAACAAAAGTTCACTCTACTGTGAGTCTCATTCCATCAAGGATATCACTCTCTACGTTAACTCGCCCGGCGGTTCAGTAACGGCCGGTATGGCGGTCTTCGATACCATGCGTCACATTCGGCCATCTGTATCGACTGTGTGCGTCGGCTTAGCTGCTTCAATGGGTAATTGTCTTGGAAACAATTAGACATTCCAAACTTAATGTTGAATACAGGGGCATTTCTTCTGGCTTCCGGAGAACAGGTGTGATGATCATAAGAAAGAACTTTAGCGCAGAACTCACCCATTGTTTTCTAGGGGAAACGCTATAGCTTGCCAAATAGTCGAATTATGATTCACCAGCCACTTGGCGGCGCGCAAGGGCAAGCTGCTGATATCGAAATTCAAGCCAATGAAATCATGGTAAGTCTATTCATGTGATTCACTCAAGAAAAAATCGATAAAGATTATCGCACAGCACCACAAGTCTACGTTGAATGGTTATCTTGCAGAATTTACCAAGAAACCGTTACAGCAGGTTCGTCAAATTTCGAGCAAATTACCAAGTACAAGTTCATCGAAAGTCGCAGGTCATGGAAGATACAGATCGAGATTTTTTCATGTCAGCGCAAGAGGCCGTTGAGTATGGTCTTATTGATGCAGTTATCGAACACCCGACACATTTGGCGGTCAATAGCTCAGGGATTCCCATGTTTGCAAGCGAATTTTAATGCACCATGCACATGGCATGCATTGGTCAAGCATGAGCGACAAACGTGCGCATCTATGCGCATCTATCATGCGCAGCCTACGATAGCGCAGTCGTTGTATTAACACGAATTCAGACGCTTTCTTCACTTTCCGATCACATCTTGAAATACAAATAAACGAAATGCAACTGAAAGAGTGAGTGAAGAGCATGCATTTAAGCTTAAACTTGAAATTAATGTTGCGAGGGAAAACAAACTTTACTTAGTATTACAACTGAGTAAGTAATAGTTTTCTATCAGAGATGCTTTGACTTGAGTTTAAATCAACTTAATTTTCGTCAACGCCAGATACTGAGGAGACATTCAAAGTTAGGCGAACTCGATCAATAAAAAGGACATAAATCGTACCGTTCCAACCGCGAAGGTGAGGGAAGTGGTCAAAAAGCCAAAATAAAGAAGCGGAGTAGGAACGTCAGCAAGTTGAACAACCTCGAAAGAAAATGAAAATGAGATTGTACAAATGAGATAGATTCGAAAGAGATACCTGCACTTCAATAGAACGGATTGCCTCTTGTGCGTGAGCTTCGTTAGCGATGGTCGCGCAGCCTATAAAATACAGATCAGTTTGGCTTCTCGATGATCCGCACAGAAGTTATCTCGTGAGGCGGAAAGCGCCTTGCAAGTTCCATCTCAGACGTGAAGATGGAATACAGCTTGTAAATTTTTATTGCTCATACGGACTTACCAATCGCGATTGTCGTTGGGAGCGCGACCCTTTTGCTACGTTGAGCGTGCACAGAAGTAGGTTTCGCTCCAGACGCACGCGTTGATTTGATCTTTAACGCGGGCCTGGCGTTGATGTTGACGGCGTTCGCGACCATGTTGAGTGGAAAGCACAAAAAAATTCCTAGGAAGCGCGCAGTTGTAACGCACGATTGCGAAGCACGGTATTCTACACCTTGCGATAGACCGCGCTATCCATTCACCGCGTTTTCAACTCCTATCCTCTTTCGATAGAAAATCAAGAATGCTTATTAAATGCACATCGACTCATACATCCGTATAATATGAAAACTTAATACTTTAATTCTGGATTCTGTGCACAGATAAACGGTTCGGCGCCCATTGGTTCTTATATCTGCAAGATGTTCTCTAAGTATGTTACATATTAGGTGTGTTTTGAAAAATATTTAATAGTGTAAACGAGCGTTGTTTACGAAGCGTGAAATGGCGAAGTAAAACACAAGCCCTCGCGCCGTCGCGCCGTCGCGCCGTCGCGCCGTCGCGCCGTCATAGATCAGCGGCGTTGAACGAACGGTTGAACGTGAAAAAGTTAACAGGAAATCCCAATGGTACGACACTTTGCTCGAAGAGCTCGCAAATTTGTCTCGCGGTGTGCTTCTGAAATACTGTGCGAACACTGGAAGTATTAACGTTTTTACTTCTTCCTCCAACGCAGGATGAAATTAAACTGTAAGTTATGGTTCGCGCGTCGGTCTGAGAAATGCATATCCAAGTTGCGAAATGTCGAAAGGATTTTGCGTTTCACCCCTGCGAGTACTGCCCATTGTTTGATTTTACGAAACTGACGCGCCTACACAGGGCAATCGTAATGAAGGTTATCGGCCGCACGGGTTCGCGGGGCCAGGTATGAAGACTCTAACGACGACGAAAACGACACATTCCTGATTTGATCGATGCGCTTTATATACAACATGATATCTACTCTGATCCCGATCGCTTGTCATTTACTGACGCCGTCTTTGCACAGGTAACTCAAGTTAGGGTCAAGTTTCTTGATGACCAAAACCGCCAGATCATGCGGAACGTCAAAGGCCCTGTTCGCGAAGGTGAGATTTTGCCGTAGTTGAATCACATGTTTTTACAACGAATCATAGGTGACATTTTGACCTTAATGGAATCGGAACGCGAAGCTCGAAGACTTAGATAGGTCCCTAGACGCATTCTACGTGTAATAGGAAAACTCAAAACTCGATCACCTCAAAACTCGATCATCTGCTGGCAGATTCCGAACTATCAATGATTTGAGCGCTGAACTACTCGAAGTAGCCGTACAGGTTTTCAACAGCATTTCTTCGAGCTCTCAATCGGTGGATTGGCGAGTTCTATAAAACCACGGGGGGGCTCTTGAGTTGTTCCAACAGCTGGCTTCTCCTGTGGCTTTTTTTCATGAAAAAAGGATAGTGATACAAAGAAACGCGAAAATTACCTGGCACATAACTGAGTAAGTAGACGTCAACAAATTAGTAAAGGCTTCTTCCACATTTGATGCGTCGAAAGCCGATGTTTCAGTGACAGTCAAAGCTGGTTTGAGAATTTTAGGTGAGTCAAGAGGCACAGAAAAGAGTTCAAATTCGAACCTTCGGCACTCGCTAGTTGCTTGGCTTGCTCAACCGAAACAGCTCGAAGATGTTCTAAGTCGCTCTTGTTTCCAGCGAGTAAAACAACGATGTTGGAATCGGCGTGGTCTCTAAGTTCACGGAGCCACTTGCTTGCCGCAGTAAAAGAGTCTACATATTAGTCAGGAATAATCACCAGCGCTATCTGCAAAAAACCATATACTTACCTAAATTCGTTATGTCGTATACCAATAGAGCACCCACGGCTCCTCGATAGTAAGCACTAGTGATTGCTCGATATCGTTCCTGCCCAGCTGTATCCCAAATTTGTGCCTTTACCGTTTTCCCGTCTATCTATTCAAAGCATTAGCCAGTGACTCCCCGTGTTCTGAAAACTAGCTCACCTGTACACTACGTGTCGCAAATTCGACGCCAATAGTCGACTTCGATTCCAAACAGAACTCATTTCGAGTGAAACGTGAAAGTAGATTGGACTTCCCCACGCCTGAATCGCCGATTAAAACAATCTTGAAAAGATAGTCGTAGCTATATGAAATATGTTAGTGTTGGAATAGAGGCGAGTACACATTCTTTGTTCTTACTCGTCTGAATCTTTGCTCTGTGACATGTTCTTTCTCTGCACGCGTCCCCGTATCAACGCAACGCCGAACGAACGTCGGTTTGCTCTCGGTCCAAGTAAGTCTCGACACTAAACTGTACATTTTGTTTTTGTTACAACCGAGTTCTATTCAGGTGTAACAAGTTGTTTTTAAATGTAGCTATGAGGACCTAATAGTGGAATGAGATATTTTTATAGGGCTTATCGCATTTTAGTGCATACAAAATTCCACCTTACCCGTTGACGTTATAATTTCAGCCGCTAATACTGTTTATGGAGGCCATCTCGCGGCCGGAAAAAATATATCTGAAAAGACAAGACGAATTTTCTCATACCTAGACATACGATACGAGTCGAGTAGTGCTCGCCGCCGGAACTTGGTAAGTGCGGCAACATACGCCGTAAGTAGTTACACTTTAATATTCTATCCATTTGCGCGCTCCGAGCAGAGATTAATGGACGACACATACCTTGTGTCGGTGACTTCAGAAATTGCGTCCAGCATACGAGAGAACGTACAAGCTTTGAGCGTAGAAATTGAAGGCACAGATAAAGATGGTAAGATTGATACAGCTCTTTACCTTCATATTATGCAACTATGAGCCTCAGGATTCAAACTAGTCGTGGATAAACACAGGCATAGATGTGAAGTGCCGACAAACTGCACGGTTGAGCTGTGGAAAAGTTTGGATGGAGTTCACTCTTTGAAAAGTAATGACATGCAGAGGGCCCTGATAAGTGAAGCTGAATCTCAGAGGCTGAATTTGGACAGATCTCAACACTGGTTCGTGTTGTACTGAGGTCTTGATTAGCGTGTACACAACTTATTGTTTCACACAGTGAACTTGCAGACCCAAGCTCAGGATTACAGTCACTGAATGTCGAGGTGAAAGTTCCAACTATCTAATTACCGCAGACAGTTGACGACATTTTGCAGCTGGACATTTCTCGTTTGACTAGTAGTCATGCAGCTTCAAAAGCTACTACGTTTGTTGAATACGTAGCTACTGTTGAACAAGATGAAGGTTAGTATCGTTGAGTTCGAAATATTTCGTCAGCATGCGATCATGGCTTACTTGCCATCGCGTGCAATATAAGCAAGACAAAACATGCAGCGCACACTTCCTGGCGGCGGCGGCTTCAAGTGAACAGCACGAGTAGCATACGCCTTATGTACAACCTTGTAAGTTTACCACTGAGATCCACATATGAATCAACTATTTCTCCAAGAGAGTCCTGCAAGAGAGTGTACACTCTCTGGTGTACGAAGAGCCACTTATATCGGGTAATTGCATCACTTTTCCAAAAAGTCCGTTGTGAGTGCCCACCCTCTCGTTGTTAAAAAATTTGAGCGTTCCATGTTACTTGGTCGGTCGTAATTTCGTTCATTAACTCGTATGTGTACTGTACTTGTACTAGTACTTGTACTCATATTTTGATAGTACAAGAGCTCTAGATTTGAAAATAGCGTCATGGACGCAGCACACAACTAGAATTGAATAGATGAGTAGAAAGTGCATGGAAGTCTCGGTGAGGTCGCAAAGCAAAAAGCATCTTGTGGTTTATATATATATATTATAGCTATCTATAGCTATATGCAATCCAATGCGCGTGATTTCAAATAAGACTGGAAAATGCCTGCATTAGTTGCATTGGTTGCGACGCTGCCCGCGTTTACTGGGACGTCTTCACAAGGGACTGTCGCTTCACGCTGTGAGAACGAGAGTATCATCGTTGCTAGCGCAACGTAGTAACGATAACGAGAACAACAAAAACAGGCGCTCTGTAGATCAGCCGAATTTCATCGGTCGATAACTTGAGTCAGTCGCCTTCGGAAATAATAAAGCATGGTTGCCAAGGAACGCATTTGCTATTATTATGACGAAGCTGTTGGTAGAAACTACTATGGGCCCAATCATCCTATGAAGCCACACAGGCTCTGTATGACGCACAATTTGATTCTCTCCTATGATCTCCATAAACACCTTCAAATTTACAGACCACGCGTTAGTACCAGTGAAGAATTCACACAGTTTCACAGTGAAGACTACGTGTCATTTCTTTCGAAAATTACCCCTGATAAGCAACAGCAATACGCAGAACAAATGCGTAGGTTCAATCTTGGCGA
>Ga0181561_10005540_pt1 | contig 10766 bp, 10 predicted proteins | sample 011ome_19_FD_133760 | JGI IMG/M metagenome (GOLD analysis project Ga0181561, IMG submission 133760) | Coastal salt marsh microbial communities from the Groves Creek Marsh, Skidaway Island, Georgia - 011510BT metaG (megahit assembly) | ecosystem: Environmental > Aquatic > Marine > Intertidal...
GACGCCTTTCAACTCCCCTTCTGACGCCGTTCGACTCCACCCCGCCGTGCGTCGCTTCGTATGGGCAATCACCCTCGTCGATCGATCGAATCATCAGTCCACGTGCACGCACAAGGCTACGAAACGCGGCCTCTCGCAGCTCACGGCGTCGCTCTCGGAAGAGCTGAAAGAGGCGGGCGTGCACGCCGTGGGGATCCACCAGCTCTCGCCCGGGATGGTGCTCACGGACTTGCTCCTCGACGGCGCGTCGCCCGTCGCGCGGAGGTTCTTCAACGTACTCGCGGAGGAGCCCGAGGTGGTGGCCGCGGATCTCGCGCCGAAAATAAGGTGAGTCTATTTACGCCGGTCCCCGTACGACCGCGTCGGCGCGGTGAACGCCGTTCCTTAAGGACTTTCTCTCCCGGCGTGTATTTCTCTCCGCCCAGGGTCCCTCGCTTTCGATCCTCCCGACACGCCCGCCGCGACGCCTTTCAACTTCAACTGACGCCTTTCGACTCCATCCCGACGTCGCTTTGAACGACGGAACGACCCCAATAAGAGCGGTGGAGGGCACGAACACGTCGATCGAATTTCTGTCGTTGCCAGGGGCGGTATCGAGGGTGCTCACCGGCGTGCCCGCGATACTCGGCGGCGGGCGGTTCTTCGACGCGAAAGGGAACAGGGTCAAGGCGGACGAGGAGAAGTACAAGCCGAACGGGACGCGGCTGTTGTACGACGGCATGGAGTGAAGGACACAGGAAGGACGATTGACGACGACGATACTCGTAAACAGAACGGATTTTTGGACGGCGTCGCCGCGACGCGTAACCGCTCTGTAACCGCTCTGTAACCGCTCATCACGCCTCGTACACCCCCTTCTCCTCCTCGTCGTCGTCGTCGCCCTTCCTCGGCAGCTCCTTCGTCGCGTCGTGCATCCTCAGCACGAACAGATTCCCGCGGTCCCCCCTCGAGACCCTGATCTCTTCGTCCAAGTACGTCACGCTCAGGGTCGTTCCATACAAAGCGATGGCGGGGTGGAGTTGAAAGGCGTCAGTTGAAGTTGAAAGGCGTCGAAGTGTGTCGGGATTGAAAGCGAGGGACCCTGGGCGGAGAGATACGCCGGGAAAGAAAGTCCTTAAGGATCGGCGTTCACCACGCGAACGGGGTCGTATGGGGACCAGTGTGATATAGAACGCACCTCAACGCGCCCCTCGCCGCCGCCGGCGCGTCCACTCGGATCAACCCCCCGAATAGCTTAAACTTCACGAACTGCACGTCCACCGCGGCCGCCGACGTCGGCGTGAGGTCCGCGTCGACGGCGTTGAAGAACGGGAACGTCTCTCGGTTCGCCGCGCGTAATCTCGGCACGTCTATGGTCTGATAGATGGGCCCGAGCGGTCGGAACGGCCACGGTTTATTCGCGCCGATGATGGACGCGCTCGTCGTGTACAGGAGCTCCCACTCGCCGTTCAGAAGGTTACACGACAGCGCCCTGGCGTTTGGGTTCAGGCGCTCGAGCGTGACCGCGAGCGCGTCGATGGCTTCCTTGTCCGCCTCCGTCGCGGTGACGCCGCGCTCGACGGTCGCGATGGCGTCCAGCAGCGCGTCTTTCGCGTCGCGACGCGCGGCAGCCTTGTCGACGGGGTGGAGTTGAAAGGCGTCAGTTGGAGTTGAAAGGCGTCGAGGGCGGGGACTGAAAGCGAGGGGTGGGCGGAGAGATGCGCCGAGAAAAGTCCTTAAGGATCGGCGTTCACCACGCGAATGGGGTCGTATGGGGACCAGTGTATAGAACGCACCTTGTCGACGCCGATCACCGGCAGGGAGCGGACGAGCGACGCGAGGAGCGCGCCGAGGTCTTGCCCCGCGGCCTCGGCGCGCGAGCGCGGCGGGAGCGCCGCGGAGGAGGACGTCGTCGCGCGCGAGGAGTCCGAGAGCAAGCCCGCGCGCGTCGTCGTCGTCGACGATCGACGACGACGACGACGACGCGTTTGCGTTTCGCCGGAAGTGGGCACCGCTTTGATGATCTCGCGCGGCGACGCGACGCCGCGCGAGGAGCGCAGCGCCGCGCGAGTCGTCATCGCGGAGGACGTCATCGCGGTGGACGCCATCGCGGTGGACGCGGTCGTTCGGAGGAGGACGTGGAAGCGCGGGACGCGCGCGGGAGGGAGTGCGAGGGACGACGGTTCGGGATGACGTCGACAAAGAAAACTCGGACGCGCCGACGACCTGACAGCTGTGTGCGCCTCACGTCGCGGAAACGCCGACATCGCTCGCGCGCGCCGTCGCCGCGTGCACGCGGGGCGGCGCGCAGTTCCGCGGACGGCGCGCGCGATGCGGCGCGGCGCGGCGGCGGCTCTCGCGCTCGCGACGTCGCGCGCGGCGCGTCCGCGGGCGTCTCTCGGCGCGACCGCGTCTTCGTCGTCGTCGTCGTCGTCGTCGTCGTCGATCGCGCGAGGACTACTCCGGGAATCGTCGTCGTCGTCGTCGTCGTCGTCGCTCACGTCGATGGTGCTCTACCGCGACGACGACGTCCTCGTCTTGAACAAACCCTCGGGGCTTCCCGTCGTCGGCACGGGCACGGGGAACGCAAACGCGGCGGCGCCGTCGCTGTTCGCGATGCTCGCGTCGCTGACGTTCCACGCGGACGCGCCCTGGAAGCCGCCGCTGACGATCGTCCACCGACTCGACAAGGACGCGAGCGGGTGCGTCGTCCTCGCGAGACGCGCGGTGGCGGCGAGGACGCTCGCGCGCGCGTTCGCCGCGAAGTCCGCCTCCGGCGGGGAAGGCGCGCGGGAGGAGGAGGAAGAGGGCCTCCTCGGCGGAGGTCGCGCGGAGAGCGACGCCCTATATAATATAGAGCGCACGTACTGGGCGCTGGTCGCCGGTCGCCCGTCGCGAGACGAAGGCGTGATACGCGCGCCGCTTCGCATCCCCGGGAAGAGGAATGGGAATACGAAACGACGAGACGGCGGCGTCGTGTTCTTCGCGGACGACGCGACGGACGAACGACGCGCGCGGCTGCCGCGACCGCCGGACGTCGCGCCCGGCGGCGGCGGCGGCGCGAGCGAAGGCCGCGTCGAGGCGACCACCGAGGACGACCCCCGCGGCGTTCGCGCGGTGACGTCCTACCGCGTCATCGGCGAGGTACCGCGAGACGCAGACGGCGACGACGGCGACGATGACGAAAAAGTAACGCACCCGAGACCGACGTTACTGGAGCTGACACTCTCCACGGGGCGAAAGCATCAGATTCGCGTGCACCTCGCGTCCGCGCTCGGCACGCCCGTCGTCGGCGATTACAAGTACGGGTATCGAGACACGCCGCGGACGCGACGCGGGCGCGAGATCGCGCCGCCGGCGTGGATGGAAGCGCTCAGGGACGTGGAGGCGGCGGCGCGGCGCGGGAGCGGTACGATCAGGGATCCGGCGTCGGCGGCGGCGTGGCGCGCGCGTCGGAGTTTGGCGTTGGCAGACGACGACGGCGGCGGCGTGCCGTTGCACCTGCACGCGCGTTCGCTTCGGTTTCCGAAGCCGAGCGGCGGGGACGTCGTGCGTGTCGTCGCGCCGTTGCCGCCGCACTTGGCGTCCGCGCTCGAGCGGCTGGGGGTGAAGGTATCGGTCGAGAACGGATTCCGTAGGCGTTAGGTAGTAACAACTTATTAGTCGGGTATGTCAGGTAACCTACTAGAACCTTTTCGGGACGCGTCGCATACTTCCGTCGGCGCTTCTTCGTTTATCATAGGCGTCGCGTCGTCACGGACGACGGACGGGACGGCGGCGTTCGTTCTCTAGCTAGGATCGCTACTTTGTGTATCGTCGTTCAGTGGCGTCGATCACGATTCCTCCGCGGTCGCGAGGCGCCCTCGTTTCGTCGCGCGCGACGGCCGCCCCCTCCCCCTCTTCGCCGCGGGCGCGGGCGGCGACATCTCCGCTGGCGGCTCCACCGGCGCCGCCGGCGGCATCGCCACCGACTCGGGCTCCGACTCCGGGACGACCCTCCGGTCCGACCCCGCGCCGCCGCCGCCGCCGCCGCCGCCGCCGCCCGCGTTGGACCGCGGCGGCGGCGGCGCCGACGGCGGGTACGCGGCGTCCTCCTCCGCGGCTCTCGTCGCCGCCTCGCGCATCCCCTCCCGCAACGCCGCCGCCGCGTCCTCGATCGCGCGCGCGTGATCCTCCATCGCGCGCGTCCGCGCCTCCATCTCGCGCGCGCGCGTCAGCGCTCGCGTCTCGCCGTCGCGCGCCGCCGCCGCGGCGGCGCGACACAGTCGCTCGTCGTTTTTCAAGTCCTCGTACTCGCGTCGCATCCGCGCGCGAACCGCCTCCTCTCGCTTCGCCTCCTCCCTCCGTCCCTCCGCGTCGCGCTTGAGCGACTCGATGACAGCCTTCTGCGACGCGATCGCGTCTCTCGACGCGACGTCGCCGCGCTTCAGGCTGTCGATCTCCTCGCGCAAGCGCGCGAACGTCTCTTTCGCCGTCGCCCTGTACTCCTCGGCTTCGCTCGCGTTATCCCTCGCCGCCGACGCCGCCGCCTTCGCGAGCGCGAGATTCTCGCGCGTCGCCGCGAGCTCTCGGTCCTTCGCGGCGATCTCCGCGGCGTGCTCCGCGCGCGTCGCGTCGAGGCGCGCCTCCATCGCGGCCATCTCCGCGCGCGCGCGCCTCTCGTCCTCCGCGGCGGCGTGAAGCTTCGACTCGGCGACCTCCGCGGCGGCACGCGCGCTCGCGAGCGCGCGCCGCTCCTCCGACGCGCGCTCGTCGTCGACCCTCGAGTCCGCCGCGCGACGCTTCTGTTTCTCTTCCTCCAGCGCCGCTCTCGCGTCCGCGAGCGCCGCGGACGCGTCGCTCGCGGCGACGCGCGCGTCGCGCTCGGCGGCGACCGCGCGATGGAACTGCGCGGAGATCTCGTCGAGCGCGCGTCGGGTCTTCTCGAGGTCCGCGGCGAGCGACGCTTTCTCCGCGCGGAGCTTCTTCTGCGCGTCGTGATGCGTGATGAGCGCCGCCTGTGCCTTCTTGAGCGTGACCGGGTCGTTGTGCCGCCCGTCGTCGTCGTCGTCGTCGTCGTCGTCGTCGTCGTCGACCGCGGCGCCGAGACGCTGATGAGATCTGCCGAGGTTCTCTTGCCGCTGCGGCCGCGACCCCGGCGCGGATGGCTGCGACGGCGCGGATGGCTGCGACGCCGGCGCGGCGACGCGCTTAGGTTTCTTCCATCCCGCGGTCGCGGCGGTCATGACGACGCCCCGCGTGCGCGCTCGCGCGCGCGCGGAAGACTGCGAGGACGTTCGAGACGACTCCGAGAAGTTTGAACAGCTGTCGCCCAGGAGGGCGAGGGTGCCAGTTTCAACAGCGCGCCCCTCCCCCCTCCCCCCCGCGCGCTCGACATGGAAACGCGAACCCGCCGGCTCCGCCGCGCGGTCGACGACGTGATAAACAACGAGGACATCGCGTGCGTCATCATGTCGCACGTCCAGTCCGCGCGCGACCGGTGCGCGCTCGCGCGCGTGAGCCGAGTCTTTCGAGACGCGGACACGAGGGCGGCGTCGCTTCCCGACAGGCTCGGCCCTGCGATGCACTCCCCTTGCGGAGTTTTGCTCTGCAAGCATGCGCGCATCTTTCTTTCCCTACCTCATGCAACACGACGGCATCCTGGACTTGCCGAAGGAGCGCATCGAAGAGCTTCTCAGGTTCGTCATACTCGGCCCGGACTGCCCGTCAGACGCACGCTTTGAGACTATTGAACTTTTGAACTATCAAGACCACGTGTGCTGTTGGGCCACGGTGACGGGGCAGCTCGAGCTCTTGAAATGGGCGCGCGCGCAGGAGTACTCGATGGAGATGAAAGTAGCGAACGCGGGCGTCGAGGAGAATCCGCGAGAGTTCCTCACCATCCAAGGCATAGCGGCGAATTTCGGTCACCTCGAGGTCTTGAAGTGGGCGCGCGAAAACCGCCTGCCGCGGTGCCCGTTTATCTGCGAATTCGCGTGCGAGGGCTACCAGTTCGGGGTGCTCGAGTGGGCGGTGATGAACAAAGTGGAGGACTGGGAAGCGCACGTCCCAACTTATGAAGAAACGCGCGAGATGTTATTCTGCGGCGCTTCCGAAAGCGACGATAGTCGAAGCGGCGTGTAGAAACGGAGGACGCCGCCTCCGCGCCCGCGACACTGCGTTTACGCATAGCATGACTACGTTATCCATTTCAACGCCAGCGGAGTATGTAAAGAATTCTAAAGATGAATCAATCAATCGTCGAGGCGGCGACGCGACGCGCTCCTCGGCCCGTCGACACGATCACGCCTCCTCCGCGGTCGCCGCGTCGCCGTCCTCGTCCTCGCTCTTGCTCGGCGCCATCCCCTTCAACTCCTCCGCCGCCCCCTCCTCCGCCTGCGCCGCAGCCTCCGCGGCGGCGACGCGCTCCCTGAACACCCGTCCCATCTCCTCCGCCTTCTCGAACACGAGCGCGGGGTTCCTGAGCATATCGCCCGGGCTCGGCTCGAGCTTCTTCGTGGACAACGACAGCCGGCTCCGCTCCGCGTCCTTGGAGAGGATCAGCACCTTGAGCTCATCCCCGGGGGAGAGGACGTTCTCCACCGCGACGATGCGATCGTGCGAGATCTGCGAGATGTGAAGCAACCCGGAGACGCCGCCGACGTCGACGAACGCGCCGTAGGGCTTCACCGCCTGGACGATGCCCTTGCAGACGTCGCCGACGCCGAGGCCCTCGCCCGAGACGACGTCGGTGGCTAGCCTGTTGGACATCACGAGGCGGTTCTTGTCTTCGTCAACCTCGAGAAACTTCACGGGCACCTTCTGCCCGATGAGGTCCTCGCGGTTCGGCGTGCGGATCGCGATGTGCGACTGCGGGACGAAGCCGCGGAGGTGCTCCACCTCGACGAGGAGGCCGCCGCGGTTAACGGAGAGCACCTCGGCGGAGACGGCTTCGTCGGCAGCTTGCATCTCGCGGCAACGGTTCCACGCCGCCTCGAGCTGCGACGCGAACGAGGGAGACGGGGGAGGGACGCGTCAGGCGGCGCGAGGGTCTTCTTCGGCGGGGGGGTCGCGCGGCGTGGGGGAGGAAGTCGCCGTCGCCGTCGTCGATCGATCGACGCGACGCGACATTCATTCTTTTGAGGGTTTAGGGTCGAATCGACGAGCGAGCGACGCGCACCTGAATCTTCCGCACGGAGAGCGTGAGGCATCCGTCGCCGTCGTCGTCGCGGATGATTTCGAACTCGTACTCCTCGCCGATGTCGAACACGGAAGCCGCCTGTCGAGCGCGGGGGAGGAGAGCGGGGACGCGCGACGTCAGGACGCGCGTTCGACGGGAAGGGCTCGGGCGTCGGGGCTATCCGGCGAATTACGCGAAATCGCTCCGCGCGAAGCGGAAGAAAAAGCGTCCGTCGAAACGTGTCGCTCGTCGTCCCCTCGGAAGACGCGCGCCGACGCCGCGCGCGTCGCGCCTCCGCGCGTTTCGACGAGAGGAACGGACGACCGCTCGAGCGTCGATGTCGAGGAGACCGCGAGAGCGAGGACGCACGTTGCGGACGGCCGCGAGGGACGCCTCGGAGCCCGGGCACAGCGCGGCAGCCTTCGCGCCGATGTCGACCCACGCGCCCTTGCTGTCGCAGTGGAAGACTTTCCCGGTGACGCGGTCCCCGGACTTGTACGAGAACTCGTAGTTCACGAGGAGCTTCGCGAACTCGTCGTACAGCGCCTTGGACGCGGGGGCCTGGACCTCCTCCGCGACGACCGCGAGGACGGTGCGCTGGGCCATCTGCGCGGCCACCTTGCGCGACGCGACGCGATTCGCGAGGCGAAGGCTTCCGGCGGAGAAATTCCCGCCTAGGGCTTGCTTCGACGCGGAAGACGTCGCGACGGCCGCCTTCGCGCCGACGGCGGCGACGCTCGCGTTCGCGATGACGTGAGCCATGGTGTGTGATGCGTGCGGGGGGGTTCGAGAGGTCCCGACGGCGTCGCGTGTGCTCGCGTCGCGTGTTGTGAACGCGTCGTCGACGACGTGGAGCCGCTCGCGCTTTCCCTATCGTAGTCGAATCATCACGGATAAAATGCAGCGAGATTCCGACGCGTGGCGATTGCGTATGCGTATTTGGTCTCACGTGTCGTTTTTTTCCGTACGTAGTAGTTTCGCGGCGCGATTCATCACGTGGTGCCGACAGCGACAGCGACAGCGACGCGATCTCCCGAGCTCATCACCACTCGCGCGTCCGCGGCTCGAGGCTCGAGATGGCGTCTTCGCAGACGACGACGTTCGCGCCGCGCGCGATGGCGTCGACGGCGACGCGTCGTCGCCGTTCGGGGACGTCGACGGCGTCTCGCCGCGCCGCGTCGACGCGACCGCGCGCGGCGTCCTCCTCGGACGACGCGATCGCAGATCGTCATGTATCGTCCTCCGCGCCCGTCCGACGCCGCGACGTCGCGGCCGCGCTCCTCGCGTCCTCCGTCGCGCTCTCGTCCGTGATGACGTCCCCGTCCTCATCCTCCGCGGCGACGATGCCGGACAGCGAGCCGACCGGTCTCGACGCCAACGGCCGCCTGCGGCGATGCCCTTCCAACTTCAACTGCGTCTCGACCTCATCCATCGGAGGCGCGCCGGAGCAGTACGGCACGGCGTGGACGGCGAAGACGGCGACGGTGGACGACGCCGTCGCGCAGGTCGCCGCCGCGGTGTCTCGCGCGTGCGGAGACCAGGGCGCGAGGCGCGTGGAGAGCGTTCCGGTGGAGAACGGGCACTACCTGCGGTTCGAGATGGACGGGAAGCTCGGGAAGGACAACGTCGAGTTCTTCATCAAGAACGAAGGGATCGGCGACCGGAACGGATGGGAGGGCGACGCGGGCCGAGAGAAGGAATTTCTCGTCTTGTACAGATCGCTAGCGACGACGGTGAAGTACGTGTATCCGTTCACGACGCCGGTGAGCGACTTCGGGGAGCAGAAGAAGCGCATGGAGAGGATCAGGGGCGAGGTGGGGTGGCGACGCGTCGGATGCGAGCTCGAGGAGTGCGAGCTCGACCTGTGACGACCGGAACGATCCTCCAACGTTAATTAAGGTAATAATGAGGTTCCCATCCCATCTTCTATCTCGTATTAATTATAAAACGGCTTCGCTACACGTTTGGCAGACTGGACCGAGCTACCTCCTAGACATAATTATTAAACGGCTTCGCTCTCATCAGGACGCTCCCAAAACGTTCGCGACGACGCCGGCGATAGATCCTTCTCTAACCGCGCCGCTAAGAACGCCGCGGTCCTCGCCCCGAACGCCTTGGCGTACGCGGGCCGGATGACGCACCTGCCGCAGTACCGCGCGATGTTCGGCCAGCGCGAATACGACGCGTCGTTAAAGAACTGCGGCACGAAGAGCAGGTACGACGCGACGGCGACGTCGGCGACGCCGAACGCCCCGGCGCCCTCCCCGGCGAGGCACTCGCGCTTCGACAGCACCGCCTCCAACCTGTTCAACGCCTTGGGCGGCGTCGCCGCTCGCACGCCCGAGTCCAAAACCTGGCCGCTCGCGTTCTCGACGAACAGGCACGGGTCCAGCGACGCGTTCGCCCAGACGATCCACTTCCCCGCGTCCGCGCGCGTCGCCGGCGCGTCGAGGCCGCCGTAGGCGTCGGCGAGGTATTGTAAGATCGCGCCGCTCTCCCAGAGCTCGACGCCGTTCGCGTCGTCGCGCAGCGCGGGGATCTGCCCGAACGGGTGCGGGTTCGATGCGTCGCTCGGCGCGCGGAGCTCGAAGTCGAGGCCGAGCTCGTGGAGGTACCAGTCCACGAGCGGCGAGCGGCTGCCGGGCGAGCCGAAGAGCGTTATTCGCGACGACGACGACGACGACGACGACGGCGACGGCGACGGCGACGACGACGCGCGAGTCCGGACGCGAGGCGAGGGGGCGCGGCGGCGATGACGGCGATGACGGCGATGACGCGCCGCCGCGGCGGGGAAGGCCGCGGCGGCGGGGGCGACGGCGGCGCTCATGGCGTCGGCGACCGCGCGCCGTTGCGCGCTCTCGGAGTGACCGAAACATCGCCGTCGCCCTGAGCGAACGAAACCTCGATCGGTCACGCATCATTCGCCGACGCGCGCGGCGGGATGGCTTCGCACGCCGCGCTTCGCGCGTCGTTCGTCGGCGTCGCGTCCGCGTCGTCGGCGTCGCGGAGAGATCCTCGAACGCCGACGCTTCGGCGGCGCCGCTCGTCGCCGCCGCCGCCGACGACGACGACGACGACGCGCGCGTCCTCGTCGGACGCGTCGTCGTCGCCGTCGCAACATCAGAAGGTCTCGCCGTCGGTCCGGCGCCCGCCTCCGCCGCCCGGGCACGCCGAGATCGCGATTCGATACGCGTACCCGGGCGTGAGGTTCGCGCAGGGGAACGTCGTCGTCGTCTCCGTCCCGATTCCTCTCGACGACGACGACGACGACGACGACGACGACGACGGCGCCGCGACCGAGAGAGTTAAATCTAAATCCTTGGACGTCCCCGCGTCGACGGTGACGACCGCTCTGGCATCGGACGGCGTGGACGTCGTCCGATGGCGCCCGCGCGTCGCGCTGTCGCTCCCTCGCGGCGGTCACGGCGGCGGCGGCGAAGACGCCGACGCGGGGTGGCGCCGGCTGCGCGACGACGACGTGATATCGTTCGCGCATTCGACGGGAGAAGGTGAGACTGCTTCCCATACGACCCCGTTCGCGTGGTGCACGCCGTTCCTTAAGGACTTTTCCCGTCGTCACTCTTCACCCGCGCTTCCCTTTCAACGTTTGACCGGTAAGACGTTCGAC
>Ga0181561_10005542_pt1 | contig 10763 bp, 6 predicted proteins | sample 011ome_19_FD_133760 | JGI IMG/M metagenome (GOLD analysis project Ga0181561, IMG submission 133760) | Coastal salt marsh microbial communities from the Groves Creek Marsh, Skidaway Island, Georgia - 011510BT metaG (megahit assembly) | ecosystem: Environmental > Aquatic > Marine > Intertidal zone...
AAGATGGTCGTTGGACGCGTCGGCGTGGTCGAGGTCGGCGATGGTCGGCGACGCACCTGCAGGACGCCCGGCGCGTCGCGGCAGAGGATGTCGAGCCTGACGACGCTCGACGAGCTCTTGGAGCGCGCGGGTTGCGCGCGCGGCGCGGAGGACGAAGCGAAGAGCGTCCGCGGCGAAAAGATCCCAGGCCTCGGACGTCGTCGAGGGACCGCGGAGCGAGCGTCGTTCGCGGACGTCGTCGCGCGCGGCCCGCGGCGGGCGACCGCGCGCGCCGGCGCGGGCGCGCGGACCGACGGGATCGCGAGCATCGAGGCGGGCGGTCGAGGTCTCCGCGGTCGCACAGGGGCGCGCGGGAGACGGCGGCTGCGCGGAGGAAAGTGTCTCGCAGCTTTCCGTGTTCAGAAACCGCGTGAACGAAAAAGATCTTGAGATTTCGCGCGAAAAAGCCCCCGCGGCCTTCGACCCGTTGTCGGCGTCGCACTTCCGCGGCGCGACCGCGGCTCGCCGTATCGCGATGGTCGTCGTCGTCGCGAACGACGCGCGCGCGTCGAACCCCGCCGCGCGAAAATCAGCGGGCGCGTACTGCTCCCTCCGCGCGCCCGTCGTCCGCGACGAACGTCCGGAAGAAACATTATTCGCGGGATCTGCTGCTGACGACGACGACGACGACGCGCTCTGCTCGCGGTCGTCGCCCGTCGTCCGCGACCCGCCGCTCTCGCTCGCCCAGGTCCGCGCGATGTTCCCCGCCGTCTCCGTCCCGCGCTTCTCGCTCGGGTACGCCTTCTTCGAGAACGCGGGCGGGTCGCAGGTCCCCGCGCTCGTCGCGGACGCCGTCCGCGCGCGCATGGTCCGCGCGCACGCGCAGCTCGGCGCGGGCTACCCTCACGCCGACCGCGCCGAGGCGTGCGCGGACGCCGCGCACGCCGTCGTCCGCGCCGTCATGGGCGTCCGCGCCGGCGACGGCGACGTCGCGCTCGGCCCGTCGACGTCCCAGCTCCTCGCGAACCTCGCGCGCGGGTTCGAAGGGAGCGCGAGCCTCGCGCCGGGAGACGAGATCGTGATTCAGCGCGCGTCGCACGAGGCCAACGTGAGTCCGTGGACGCGGCTCGCCGACCGCGTCGGGTGCGACGTCGTGTGGTGGAACGACGCGGACGCCACCTGGGACGGGTGGGAGGACGAGACGACGCCGCCGCCGCCGCCGACGACGACGACGACGGGAAACGCCTCAAAAACGCATGCGCTCGATGCGTTACGAGCGGCGGTCACCCCGCGAACGAAAATCGTCGCCGCGTGCGCCGTCTCCAACATCCTCGGCGGCGTCGTCGACGTCCCCGCGCTCGTCCGCGTCGTCCGCGAGCGCGCGCACCCGTCCTGCCGCGTCGTCCTCGACGCCGTCGCGTACGCGCCGCACAGGCTCGTATCCGTCGCGGAGTGGGGCGTGGACTGGTGCGCGTTCTCGCCGTACAAGACGTTCGGGCCGCACTGCGGCGCGCTGTACGGGCGAGAGGACGCGTTCGCGGAGGTTGCGGAGAGCGGACCGAACCACTACTTCGTCGATCCCGCCGCGCGCGCGTACAAGTTCGAGCTCGGCAGCGTGGCGCACGAGGCGTGCGCGGGGCTCGTGGGGATGGGCGCGTACCTGCGCGCGCTGAGCGGGAGGCGCGCGGGCGTGGGGACGCGGACGGAAGGAGAAGAAGAAGAAGAGGAGGAGGAGGAGGCCGTCGATCTCGACCTCGCGCCGCCGACGCGAGAGGACGTCGTCGTCGCGTTCGAACGCGTCGTCGAGCTCGAGCGCGAGCCGCAGCGCGCGCTCGTCGCGATCCTGACCGCGCTCGAAGACGAGGGTTTGATCGCGATTCACGGGCCGAGGACCGCGGACCAGGCCGCGAGGGTTCCGACGGCGGCGTTTTCGCCGACGAAAAAATCGGCGGCGGACGTCGTCGCCGCGGTTCGAGCGCCGCCGTATAAGATCGCGATGCGCAGCGGACACATGTACGCGGTGCGTTTACTGGAGGATCTCGGTTTGGACCCAAACGTCGGCGTCGTGCGCGTGAGCTTGGCGCATTACAACACGACGGAGGAGGTGGCGCGGTTCGGAGAGGCGCTGGGCGCGGCGCTGCGAGGAGAATAATGTGTTTTTACTCGCCGTAAGATGGACGCTCTACGCCACGCCCAAGTCCGCGGCGACCATCTTCTCCGCGATCGGATGATACATCCCGCGCGTCTTCTGAAACGTCTCCTCCGCGAACGCTTTCCCTCCCTCCTTGCACAGCTTCAGCGACCGGTACAGCGGCCGCAGGTACTTCATCCGCCCCATGCTCCGCAACATCTCCGCCGTCGGCGCGAACGCGTCGACGTCCCCGGCGCCCAGCCGCAACTGCAGCCACTTACACTTGATCTCGCTGTTCTTGTACGCGCTCAGGCCGTACAGCTCCTCGAGCGACGCGATCACCGGCAGCGACAGCGGGTGCGTCCCGCCTCGGTACTCCAGCAGCGACAGAAGGAAGTGGTCGATCTGCGTCGACGACCACCCTTCCACGTCCGCGGCGGAGACGTCCGCCGGTCGGCTCGGCGATCCCATCCCCAAGACGTCGCACAGGTGCCAACGCCTCGCGAGGTCGCCGCTCGCGGCGGAGGACGACCCGTCGTAGTACGCGCCGACGTCCACGGGGGGCATCCCGGGCGCGCGGAGCCACGCGTCCCAATCGACCTGCGCGGACGCGACCGGGAACGCCGCCGCGTACGACGCCCGGAATTTCTCGCTCGTCGTCGTCGCGAACTTGTTCTTCTCGAAGTGCGACCGCAGAAACGTCGCGAACGCGTCCGTGCCGTTCGCGGCGTCGAGCGCGTCCTTCTCCCCGTGACCGTCCAGCCGCGTCATGTGCTCCAGGTACACCAAGAACGCGAATCCCTTCTCGTACGGGACCTTGCTGAACACGTCGTCCGGGTCGACGCCGCCCTCCAACGTCGGCTGCAGCACAGTGTGCGGATGCTCGGGGCCCAACCGCGCCACCGTCTCCTTCAGCTCCATCAGTCCCCCGATCGCGTTGAAGTCGAAGATCGCCTTGCCGTACAGCTTGTGCATGATCTTCCGCTCCACGAACACCGTGAACCCCTCGTTCAGCCAGAAGTGCTCCCACGTGCTGTTCGTGACGAGGTTGCCGCTCCAGCTGTGCGCGATCTCGTGCGCGACGACGTGCGCCTGGCTTCGATCGCCCGCGAGTAACGTCGGCGTGACGAACGTTAAACACGGGTTCTCCATCCCTCCGTACGGGAACGACGGCGGGAGGAGCAGGAGGTCGTACCGCCCCCACACGTACGGCCCCGCGACCTCCTCCGCCGCGGCGAGGAAGTCCTCCGTCTCGTTGAACTCAAACGCGCCCGCCTCCACCATCGAAGGCTCGCTCCACACCCTGCTCCGCGGCCCGATCTCGCGCGACTCCAGATCCCCGACCGCGAGCGCGAGGAGGTACGGCGGGATCGGCACCTTCTGCTCGAACGCGTACGTCGTCTTCGCGCCGCCGGGCGCGGGCGTCGAGCCCGTGGGTATGGCGGACATCAACGCCGTCAGCGCGGACGGCGCCGACACCTTCGCCTCGTAGGTCATCTTCGCCGCGGGGGAATCTTGGCACGGGTACAGCGACCGCGCGTGGATCGCCTGGCACTGCGTGAACAAGTACGGATGCGAACCCCCCGCGGTCTGCTCCGGTCGCAGCCACTGCACCGCGGAGGACGACGGCGACGTCTTGTACGACACCTCCACGGACGCCGTCGCGCCCGCGGCGAGAGGGGTCGGGAACGCGATCGTCAGCGCCGAGCCCATGACCGGGTGCGCGTCGGCTTGCAGCGCGAACGTCGCGTCCGCGCCGTCGACGACGCACTTCTCGATCGCGAGGTCGCGCGTGTCGAGCACGAGCTCGTCCACGTCGTTCGAGGCGAGGACGGAGAGGACGACGCGCCCGGCGATCGTTCTCGAGTCGAAGTCGACGTCGACGTCGAACGCGGTGTGCGTCACCTTCGCGGTCGGGTAGTTGGACTGCGAGGAGTGGTCCGTGAACGCGGTATCGGCGTTCGTCACGGCGGCGGCCATGGCGACGGCTCGCGGCGACGCGCGGCGATGCGCGCGGAGGAACGGAGCTCGGAGGACCGCGGCGGAGCGCTGCAACCCTGCCGCGTGCATCGAGATCTGAAGAGTCTTCCGCTTCCGTTCAGTTCGTCGATAAAAAATTGGAGGTGCCTACTGCCCGCCCCTCGCACCCGCTACCTAGTAGTCTATCTACCTATGATGATGCCTACGATGATATCCCCGCGAACGCCGCGTACGCCGGGCTCAGCCGCGCGCAGTGCCTATACAGCCGCATCGCCTCCATGTGATCCTCCCGCGCCTCCGCGGCCTGCGCGTCCACGTGCAGTCTGTACGCCTCCCGCCCCGCGTCGTCGTCGAAAACCTTCACCCGGCGCTCGTACATGACGTCCGTGCGTATGAGTATCTTCTCGCACCCTTCCCCGACCGGGACGCCCTCGTGCGGGATGTCCTGCCGGAATATCAGCGCCGTGCCGGGCGAGCACGGCGCCTCGTCCGCGCGCCAAGCCTCCGGCCACCGATACTTCCCGCCGCCGCCGCCGCCGCCGTCGTCGTCGGTGGGCGGCAGAAACTTTCCCATCGTCGTCCCCGGCGGCGGCGCGAACAGCGCCGTGCCGCCGCCGTCGTCGCACGCGTTCAGGTACACCAACACGCTGTACAGACTCCGAGTGTTCAAGTCCACGATCGTCGCGCCGTCCGTGTGCGGCGAGAAGTGCCCGTTCGGTTTGTACTTGTTGAAGAGCAGGTGCGGGTTGACGCCGATCGCGACCCACTCGCCCTCGACGCCCGACTCGTGCAGCGGATGCGACGCGTCGACGACGACGGTCGGGACGACGTGCGCGCGCAGGCGGCGCCACAGCGCGTTCGCGCACTTCGCGGACGTCACCTCGACGGTGTCCGAGTCGCGGAACGCGCGCGAGGACGCGGACGCGTTCCAGAACGAGTACGACGCGTCGTCCGCGCATCGTACGAGCGCGGCGCACTCGTCGCGATCGAGGACGTCCGAGAGCACGAACGCGTCGAGCGGGGGACGCAGGCGGCGCCGCGAGACGGCGGACGCCGCGCGGTCGTTCGCGTCGTCGTCTGACGGGAGGACGCCGTCCAGGGCCTTCGAGTGCGCGTCGCTCGCCTGCGTCTTCTCCACCGGGCGGATCGCCCCGGGGTCCACGTCCACGAGCTCCTCCGCGACGTCGCGCATCGCGTCTCTGATGGCGTTCGCGTTCGCTTCCGGAGATTTCGTCTGTTTCGGCCATCACGACGATCTCGTCGCCGCCGCGCCCGTCATAGCTCGGCGCGCTGAGCGGCGTGACCGCCGTCCGACCGCGTTCGTCGTCGGGACGTCATGCTCCTCGCGACGCCGCCGCTCCGCGCGGCGTCGCTCCGCGCGTCGTCGAGCGAGGGCGTCGCCGGACGCGCGCGCGCGTCGACCGCGTCGTCGATCGCGAGCTGTCCGTGTCCGAAGATACGGCACCGCGTCGACGCCGTCGTCGTCGTCGTCGCCCCCGCGCGGTCGCGTCCTCGCGCGGGGAGAAGCGCCGCCGCCGCCGCCGCCGCGGGGTGGTCCGGACGCCGCGGGCATCGTAGCGGCGCGGCCGCGCGCCGCCTCACCCCGCCCGCGGCGCTCCCCGAGTGCCTCTTCAGCGTCGGCACGGTCACCGTGCTGCCGCTCTACGCGTTGATGATCGGATTCCCGAGAGCCGAGCTCAGCGCGCGCGTCATGTCGTCCGCGCTCCCGTTCGCGGTCATGGGCTGTCTGTACGCGTCCGCGGCGTTCCTATCCCTCCAGAGCGCGGGCGCGTGGGCGCTCGTGAACACGTTCGTCGGCGACCTTGTCGGCGCCGCGTCCGCGGCGTCGTCGTCGGCGACGGCGTTGTCGTCCGTCGCGGACGGCGGGCTGACGTTGCTGTCGGGGTTTCTCGCGACGACGGAGACCGCCGCGAGCGCGTGGTTGCACCTGCTGACGCTGGATCTGTTCGTCGCGCGGAGCGTGTACTTGGACGCGCTGAGGACGAACGTGCCCGCGGCGCACTCGCTGGTGTTGTGTTGCATGTTCGGGCCGTGCGGGTATCTCGCGCACGCGGCGACGAAGGTATTTTGCGATGGACGACGACGACGACGAAGACGCGAGGGAGGGGGGAGGGAAGGGACCGGGTCGGGGGGCGAGACGTCGAGGGGGTGACGTCGCGTCGTGTGCGTAGTCGTTTGTATTACATGTAATAGCCGTGGAGTATCTTGTAGAGCGTAACTCGTTGATCGTTTAAACGAGTGCGCCTTGTGCGTTCACGGCGATGGTTGCTACGAGTATGAGTTCTCGGACTTTTTCCTTTGCTTCATCATCGCCCTGCTTCGCGGCTTTCGTGTACCATTTGATGGCCTTGGGGATGTCTTTCGTCACGCCCTCTCCGTATTCGTAGCACATCCCGAGGTTGTATTTAGCATCACTATCGCCTTGAGCGGCCGCTTTCGTGAACCACTCGAACGCTTCCTCATGTTGGCTCTTCAAGGCGTGGACTTCGCCAACACCGCTTAGTGCGGAGGTGTGACCCTTCGAGACTGCCTTCATGAACCACTCAAGCGCCTTGTCGACGTTTTTCTCCACGCCGTGGCCATCAAAATAATTGACACCTATATTGTATTCGCAAATCGTGTTCCCCTGCTGTGCTCCCTTCATATACCACTCCATCGCCTTCTCGTCCCGCTTCCGCTTGTCGTAGAAGTAGCCGAGTTCGAGTTGTTGTGAACTTTTGGACAAGTCAGCGCCCGCCTGTCGAAGAAGGTCGTGAAAGTGCGCCTCGGGCAGATCGAGGACGCCTTCGAAGCCGACGACGTAGTCACACCTCAACGGCCAAGTCTCGATCTCGTTCAAGACGTCAGGAGGAGGACAACCCGTGAAGTCGAGAGAGGCGGGCAGAAAAGACGCGTGTTTCGACGCCTTCCTCCACACGGAGTTCACCTGCGCGAGAGCGACGCGCGTCCGGACGTCCTTCACGTGCGCGAAGACCACGCTCGCGAGCTGTTCGTTCGCGTCGAATGTCGGGTGGATGGCTTTGACGCGATCGTTGAGCTCCGCGAGCGTCCTCCGCGTCTCCAAGTGCTCCGCCCGCGTCTCCTCCCTGCTCCGTTCGAGTTCTCCTTTGAGCTCGTCGAACCGAGCTAAAAGGAGGCCGAGGACGCCGCCGCCCGTCGTGCTGTCGTCGATGTCGACGCTCGGCGCGTCGCGCGCGGGCGGATCGACTCTACGCCGCTTAGATCCATCGTCCATCGCACTCTCGCGCAGTCGCGACCGTGCGGCAGCGCGGGTGAACGTGGCGCGGGCGGGTCGTTCGCCGAGCAGCCGAGAAAACTCAACCAGCCACTGTGGCCAGCTTGCACGAGCGCGGTCGAAACGGCGCTTCGACCGTCTCCAGAGTGGGCGCGCGCGAGTCCGCGGGGACACGGTCGGGTCGCGTCCCCCCATCACCCCGAGCCCACCGCGAGCGCCGCGTCGCCGCCGTCATGGACCTCCTCCTGTCCGGCGCGCCGATGCGCGCGTTCCTCAAGAGCGTCCTGTGTCTGTCGAGGATCGGTGCGTCCGCGCGCGCCTTCGATCTCGTCCGCCCTCGTCCGACGCGCCGCGCTTCGACGCGACGACGCTGACGCCCATCCTCCCCGTCGTCCTCTCCACTCCCCTCAACAGGTTCCGAGGTGCTGTTCGAGGCGACGCAAGAGGACGGGGTGCGTCCACGTCGACCGTCGCCGGCGAGATCCGACGCGACCGACGTTTGGGTGCCCACATTTTGAATCCACGCGTCGTCGCCCGCCCGACGACTCACCGTCCCCTCCCTCCCTTCCGCGCCTCTCCCTCGCAGCTTTCGATCAAATCGATCAACACCGCGCGGTCGGCGTTCTGCTCGATCGTCCTGAAACCCGCGGCGTTCGAGAAGTACGCGCTGACGAGCGGCGAGGCGACGGTCCAGACGTGCGTGCTCTCGAAACATCTCCTGGCCTCGATGCGCACGACGCGGATGGAATCCCTCAGCCTCGCGCTGGACGCGGACCAGACGACGCTGAGCGTCACGATCGTGTGCAACCGCGGCGGGGTGAGGAAAACGTACAGAATACACGTGATCGAGGACGCGGAGCACTTGAAAGCGACGATCGACGCGGAGTCGATGCCGGTGAAACTCGTGCTTCGGCCGCGGGGTTTCTCGCGGCTGCTGTCGCACTTCCAGCCCGGGCAGAACGACATCACGATCGCGTGCCTGCCCGAGACGGACGGCGCGGAACGCGTCGAGCGGTCGTTCGGGGTCAACGCGAATGAGCCGCCGCCGCCGCGGAAGAACTTGAAACTCACGTCGTACGTGGACCCGAACGCGCCGCCGAGCGGCGCGCTGCAGACGTCGATCGGCATGGACACGTCGGAGGACGCGGTGCTTCGGTACGAGGCGAAGAAAGACGAGACGCTCGAGGTCACGGTGAACTTGAAGGATCTGAAGGCGATGGTGGCGTTCTGCGAGCACGTGGACGTGGACGTCGCGATTTTCGCGGACTCGCCCGGGGCGCCGGTGTTGGTTCGGCCCTGCGCGGAGTTCCGAGAGATCGGCGGCGGCGGCGGCGGCGGCGGCGGCGGCGGGGGATACGGCCAGCAGCAGCACGGGGGATATCCACAGCGCGGGCAGTTCGACGGGCTGAGCGGCGTCCCCCTCGACGCGGAGCTCGTCCTCGCGTCGATGATCCCGCTGCAGCAGGAGCTAGACAAGAACGAGGGCGGCGCGCACGGCGGCGGGGACGGAGGGGCAGGGGCGGGGGGAGGCTTCGGCGGCGAATCGAACGAGGACGAAGACGCGTTGTTGCTCGCCGCGGTGACGCAGGCGGAGCAGCGGATGTCCGCGGCCGCGTCGCGCGGGGGCGAGATCACGGAACGGCCCGCGCGCGGGAAGCGACGCGCGGCGAAGGATGCGGACGCGAGCGTCGGCGCGGCGGCGAGCACGGGGATACCGGATTCGGTCGACGACGACGGCGGCGGCGGCGGGCGCGCGCGCGAGGCCGCGTCGGTCGGGAGCGCCGGGTTGGCGTGGGCGCCCGGGGAGAGCACGCGCGCGGATGACACGGACGACGACGACGACGGCGATCAGTTCGTCGAGCCGACGCCGCCGGATAAACGTCGACGGAAGTGATGAGCACATGATAGTAGCACGCGACGGATGAATTGAATCGTATACAACAGTCGGGTTCGCGACGGAAGGTCGGTCCTCTTCATCACGCGTTGAGCGCGGCCATCTCCTTTTGAATCACGTCCAGCGACTTCCCTTTCGTCTCCAACACCGTCGTCTTCACGAACAACACGGACACGGCGCACATCCCCGCGAACCCGACGAACACCGCGGGCGCGCCGACGGCCTCGACCACGGGCAAGAACATCTGCCCGATGAAAAAGTTAAACACCCAGTGCGTCATGAGACACGCGCTCATCGCGCTCCCTCGCACGCGGCTGCTGAAAATCTCCGACGACATCAGCCCCGGGATCGGCCCGACGCCCAAGCCGAACGACATGATGTACGCCAGGGTTGCGATCACCGCGGCTGGGCCCGCGAGCGCCCACGCGCTCTGCCACGCCATCGCGTACGCGATGCAGAGACACGAGAGTCCCATGCCTACGAACGACACGTACAACAGAGGTTTGCGACCCGTGCGGTCCAAGACTTGCCCGGAGACGAACGTCCCGAAGACGTTCGTCGCGACGACCGCGACGGACGCCGCGACCGCGGACTCCACCCTCGCGGCGACGAACATCGCGCTGCTGAAGTAGATGACCGCGTTGATCCCCGTCATCTGCTGCAGGAAAAACAACGCCGTCCCGATCGTCATCTGCCTCCGATTCTCCGCCGCGAAAAGGTCCGAGATCGGCGCGTCCGCCTCCTTCGCGCCGTCGTCGCCCTTGTCCTCGCCCGCGCTCGCGCCGAGCACCGCGCCCCACAGCGCGAGCTCCGCGGCCTGCGCCTCGCGCGTCTTCCCGCGCCGCCGGAGCCACGACGGCGACTCCGGCACGACGGTCATCAAAGCGCCCTGCAACCCCGCGGGAATCACGCCCAACAGAAACATCGTCCGCCACCACGCCGGGTCGCCGCTCAGCGGCAGCCCGGCGACGACCGCGCACAGGATCCCGATCGTGATCAAGAGCTGGTTCAGCGAACCGAGCGAGCCGCGGTACTTCTCCGGGGAGATCTCCGCGATGTACATCGGCACGACGTTGGACGCCGCGCCGAGGCCGACGCCGCAGAGCGCGCGGCCAATCAGCATCGCGGCGACGTTCGTCGCGTACGAGCACAGCAGCGACCCGACGAAGAGCGGGCCCGCGGACGCGACGAGCGCGCGCTTGCGCCCGATCGCGTCCGCGATCTTCCCGCCGAACGTCGACCCGATCGTCGCGCCGGCGAGGACGGCGGAGACGACGAAGCCCTTCAGCCGCGCGTCGGCGGCGATGCCGAGATCGCGCGCGAGGTGCTCCAATGCCGGGTTGACGACGCCGAGGTGGAACCCGAACGAGAACGCGCCTAGGGCGGCGACGAGGACCGCGGGGAGGACGTTCGCGACGAGCGCGGAGCCCTCCAGAGGCGTCGCGGGTCCCGGCGGCGGCGCCGCCTTCTCGAGGTCGACGACGGACGTTGTTGAATCGTCGGCGTCGGCGTCGGCGTCGTTC
>Ga0181561_10005550_pt1 | contig 10752 bp, 7 predicted proteins | sample 011ome_19_FD_133760 | JGI IMG/M metagenome (GOLD analysis project Ga0181561, IMG submission 133760) | Coastal salt marsh microbial communities from the Groves Creek Marsh, Skidaway Island, Georgia - 011510BT metaG (megahit assembly) | ecosystem: Environmental > Aquatic > Marine > Intertidal zone...
AGGTTTCTTCGAGAGGAGATGGACGCGTTGCGCGCCTCGAACAAGTGCGTGTTGATAGAAGGGTTCCCGCGGACGTTGGAGCAAGCCATCGCGTTCGAGGCCAAGGTTCGCGCCGTCGACTTCGTGCTGTTTTTCGACGGCGAGCCGGAGACGATGGCGTTACGACTGCTCAAGCCCGGGCGCACGATCACGAGAGCGAGCGTGGAGCGGCGGTATGAGCATTTCGTGGAGACGTACATGCCGATCGTGGAGCACTATAAGTCGGAGGGGATGGTGCACTCCATCGCCGCGGACGCGAGCGTCGAGGAGGTCAACGCGGACGCGTTGGACGCGGTTGCGTTGGAAAACATGACGCGGAGCGAGCTCAACCAGATGCGCGTGACCGAGGCGGCGACGAGACGTCTGGAGAACGACCCGGCGTTCGCGGGCGAGAAGACGACTATGAAGCCGCAGTGCTTCTTCTCGCACCCGTTCCCCGCGTACCTCGCCGCCGCGAGCGCGAAGAACGCGCGCGACGCGACGCGGAAGAAGGATGAGTACCAGGTGCCCGCGGTGAAAGATCTGTCCAAGTATCCGAGGAGCGGGTCGTGGAAGCGGTGGCACGCGAACCACCCGAAGAATCGGACGACGCGGCCGTCGACGAACGCGGGGTCGGTGCGGAGCGACGCGTGAGGAGAAGAGAGGAGCGATTTTCGCGCGTCGTGGTGCGGTATTTTTTACTTTCATCGAAAGGATTAGGTTAGCATCAACTTTCGACTCTTTCTCACTCGCGAGCGCGCGCGTCGACGTCGTCGACTCGTCTCGCGTCCCCGTTCGTCTCTCTCCGTGCCGTCGCGTCCGAGCCGAGTCGTCCTGCCACGACGTCTCGCCTAGGTCGCAGTCGCAGCAGGGTGATGAAGCTCACGAGTGAGCTTCTTCATCCCGGTGCGTTCTTGAATGTGTCGTGAAATCTCTCGGGCGTCGATGTTTACGTCATCACGCGAGTGCCCGAGCCGGCGACGCGGCAGTCTGAAAAAAAATTGCCGAGCCGCCAGGAAGACGTCCTTCTTCTTCTTCTTCTTCTTCTTCTCTCTATCCCTCCCCGGTATCTTCGTTCGTTCGCCGCTCCCGCGTCTAGTATTGGTAGAGGCGGAAGTCGCGCGAACAGGAGCGCTGTTGGATGCTTCCGAAACCAGTAAAAATTTGGCCGTAAGCTCCGCGTTTATCGCGACCCTCTTTCGTCGTCCGCGGGCGGCGCGAGCGTCGACGCGCGTGCGCGCGTATACTGACTCGCCCCGACCCGCTAGTTCATTCCCCGTGTGTGTCCCCTTTGTGTTCGTTGTTGTACAATTCAATTGTGTGTTTCTTCGTGTCTTGAAGTTACAACCGCGGCGGCGTCTGGGCGCGTACCCGTCTCGCCGCGGCGTCGTCTCGGAGAGGCGGGTTATCCCAGCCTCTGAAGCAGCCGCTGGAAGTCGTCCGACGCCGGCGGCGCGCGCGCGCCGTACGGCGCCGGCGCCGGCGCCGCCGCCGCCGGCGGCCGCGACGTCACGCTCGGACCCGCGCTCGCCATCGACAGCAGCTGCTTATTCCTCGCCGCCTGCGCCGACGCCGACGCGCTCCGACTCGCGCCGCCGCCGCCGCCGTTGACCATCGCCGCGAGCGCCTCCGGCGTGAGCAGGTTCGACTTCGCGGGCGGCGGCGGCGGCGCGTGCGATGCCGCGTTAGACGGCCGCGCGTTCGACAGCATCGACATCAGATCCGGCGCGGACGCCGCGTGATGTGGCGGGTGCGGCGGCGGCGGCGCCGCCGCCGGCGCCGGCGCCGACTGCCCGAGCATGGCCATCAGCTCCGCCCCCGCGTTCGCGGGCGGGGAGCTCCGCTGCGCGGCGGACGACGTCTTGCCGCCGCCGCCCATGAGGAAGTCCGGCACCGGCAGCGCGTCCGGCGCCGGGGAGTTGCTGAACGCGGGCCCCGCCCATCGCCGCGGCGCTTTCTGATTACCGTTTTGCTGCTGCGTCTGGTGCCCCGTCGTCTTCTGCTGGTTCAGCAGGTTGGGCGCGCTCGCGCTCCCTTTCGGCGCGGGGACAACCTTCGGCGGCTTGGTCTTCTTCGATTGCTTCGGCTTCGGCGCCGGCGGCGCCTGCTGCGCCGGCGTGGACACTTGATGCTGCAGGTTCGGCGTCTGTCGCTCGTAAGTATGCTGCTGCCGCCCCGCGTTGATATTCCCCGCGTCGGCGTAGTAATTATTGACCCCCGCGTCCGCGTTCTCGTCGCCGTTCGCGTCGAAGTACGGCACGAGGTCGCGGCCGTACCCGGGCATCGGCGCGGTGTTGTACGCCTTCTCTTGCGACGCCGCGATGAGCGCGTCGACCATGAGGTCGCCCTCGCCTCGAAACACTCGCGTCGGCGGCATTCGTTCCGCGCCCATGTAGGGTTCGTTCCCGCCGAGAGAAATAATAATTCCCGCTTCGGGAGTGTTCCTCCTCGCGCCCGCGCCCCGGATCTCGTCGCCGCGCGACTTCTCTTCCTCCCGACGCGCGCTCGCGCCGCGCCGTCCTCTCGCGCGTGTTCGCACGCGTGTCCCTCGCGCTCTCGCGTGGACGTTCGCCTCTCGCCTCTCGCGCCCGGCCGCGTTCGCGAACGACGCTCTGCGCGTGATTTGTGCCGCGGCTTCTCGAGGCGCGTCGATGATGACGAGGCATCGGCAAACGGCCACAGGCTGGCACGATGCTGCGAGGTTTCTGTGCGTTCAAACAAACGTTTTTCACCCATCGCTCGGTTTCAAGATTTGATCGCGTCCCTTTTCAACTGTGTGTTGACCGATGAACAGTCTGACGACGCGAAGGCCTCGGCGGTATCGCTATCGCCCCACTTCCTTCGACGCGGCGCGGCGGTCCGAGGTCGAGAGGTCGAGAGGTCGAGGAAGCGTCCACGTCGTCATGCCCGCGACGGCGACCGCGTCGACGGCGTCGATCGCGTCGCGCGCGTCCGGCGGCGTCGGCGGTCGACGCGCGCATCGGCGGCGGACGCGAGGCGCGCGAGTGGGCACCGACGTCGTCGTCGCGACTCGGGCGCGATGTCGTCTTCGTCGCGACGCGCGCGACGACGACGACGACGACGACGACGCGTCGTCGTCGTCGTCGTCGTCCTCGCCGTCCGCGATCCGCCGCCGCGAGCTCGCGCTGGGCGCGACCGCGGGCGTCCTCCTGAGCCCCGCCTCCGCGTCCGCCGCGACGGGCGCGCCCCCCGCGATCGCGACGACGGAACCCGACGTGACGCACGTCGTCTTCCTCGACGTCGCGCTGTGCGACGCGAACCTCCGCGCGGACCGCGCGATGGGCGGCGGCGGCGGCGCGCTGTGCGAGAACGCCGCGCCGCTCGGCCGCGTCGAGATCGGACTCTACGGCGACGCGGTCCCGACGACGGTCGCCAACTTCCTCGCGCTCATCCCGCCGAGGTGTCCGCCGGGGGACGGGTACGTGCGCACGGTGTTCCACCGCGTGAAGAAGGGCGAGTACGTGCTCGCCGGCGCGCCGGGGTCGAACCGTCTGGGTCAGACGCAGATCCCGACGACGCGCGCGAACGACGAGCTCGCGCCCGGGGTCGAACCGCCGACCTTCCAGCGGTCGAACCCGGACGCGTTGAACGGTCGCGCGCTGTCGCGGCGGCACTTTCGACCGGGGACGGTGTCGCTCGCGCTCGGCGCCGCCGTCGGCGGCGGCGACGGCGGGTTCGAGCGCGCGTCGCCGACGGAATTTTTGATAACGACCGGCCCGGGTCCGGCGCCTTCGTTGGACGGCGAGAACGTCGTCTTCGGCAGGGTGTTGAGAGGGCTCGACGTCGTCGCCGCGATCGCGGACGTCCCGACGTTCAAACCGAGCGGGAACTCGATCGCGTGGAACCAAGTCGCGGAGTGGTTCGGGGACGACCGCGCCGCGAAGGCGAGGGCGGTGTGGACGAAGCCGACGAAGGCGATCGTGATAGAGAACGCGGGGGTGTTGAGCGCGCCTTGAGACGGCACCGGGCGCGGTGGGTCGAGCGATGCCGGGAACGAGGCGCGGTATGAGCATCAATTGTATAATCATCATAAGGTTAAGACGATCGCGCTCGCGTCGTCAATCAATCTTCCGCGCCGTCGTCGTCGTCGCACGCCTGAAGCACCGCCTCCGACGCGCTCTTCGGCAGCGGCGCGTTCGGACGATGCACGAACCTCCTTATCGTGTCGCGTAAAAACCCCGCGAGCGTGTCCGGCTCGTTCTCGTACAGATGCATCAGACCCGCGCTCACGGCGACGAACAGCGCGAGCTCCGCGTGCGGCACGGCGGGCAGCAGACGCTTCGCGTTCACCGTGTTCACGAACGCGTCCACCGCGCGCGGCATCAAGTACAACGCCAGCTCGGCTCGGCGCGACTTTTTCTCCACGAACAGCGCGCTCGCGGCGAAGACGCCGGCGACGTAGTAGAGCGCTCTGTGATCTCGCGCGAACGCGTTTCGACTCGCGCAGACCGTGGACATGTACAGACCGACGAACGCGCTGATGAACGTCGTGCTTCGCGCCGTCGCCGCGGCGGCGTTCGCGACCGTCTTCCACGGCGACGCGAGCGCCTTTCTCGCGTTTAATATCGCGTACGGGACGAGGTGTATGGACAGGTAGAACGGAAAGCACTTCCGGAACGTCGCCAGCGACGACTGCGCGACGTGCGACGCGCAGGACGGGCATCCGGTGCTTCGATGCATCGCCGCGCACGGGACGCACGGGACGAAGACGCTCGACGACATCCCGCCGGAGAGCGTCCCCGCGGCGAGCGCTTTCCCGCCGAAATCGACCGTCCCCGTCCCCAGACCCGCGGACGTCGCGCCGGGGATGAGCAGCCCGGTCAAGTCCACGGCCTTCCCGTTGCAGTTATCGCGCACCGCCGCGAGCGTCTCCTTCCCGATCGGCCCCGCTCTCACGATGAAATTCCAAAACCCCCGGTCCAACGTCTCCGGTCGCATCACGTACGAGTACATCACCTGCGCGGACGACAGCGCGAAGAGCAACACGTCGCCGTGGTCCCAGTGGCTTCCCCAGAAGTGGAACCGCCCTTTCTTCTTCTGGTTTGCGTACCAGCTCTGCGCGAGCCGAGCCATGAGATATAAGCCGTACGCGCGGCGTTTGTTCTTCTTTAAAAAAATCGACCCGAGGCCGCCGACGCCGCCGGCGAGCAGCGCCAAGCGCTTCGGGCTCATCCCAGTCCGTCGCGACAGCTGGCATCGCACCGCGTGATACCCGCCCGTGAACGACCCCAAGAACATCCCGAGGCGCACGGCTTCCTCGCGATAGAACGTGTGCTTCTCGCCGAATAAGAGCTCGATGTTCAGCGCGTCTCGCGGTCGGCCGCTGCGCGCTAATCCGACCCCGCGCGAGAACACCGCGACGCCGGCGCGGACCATGTACGCGAGCACGAACGACCGCCAGAACGACGAGAGCGCGTGTTCGGTGCACGACGTCCCGACGTGCCCGCACGCGCAGCGGTTCGCGCTCGTCATCGCGTCGACGTCCTCGTTCCAGCTCACGCGTCGTCGGCGATTCGACGGCGACGCGACGGGCGATTCCGATTCCGACGACGCGAGCCCCGGAACGCCCCGCGACGCCTCGAGTCGCGCGAGCTCGCGCGACTTGGACGCGAGGAGCCGCTCGTACTCCTCGAGCTTCGCGCGCAGGGCATCGGTCGTGGACGTCGCGTCGCCGCCGCGGTCGTCGCGCGGCATCGCGGCGGGCGCGCTCGTGCCGTGGTGCCGAGAGAAAATAACTGAACGACAGGAATAAATCTCGTCGCGGCGCTTCCGAGAAAATTTCTCTCGGCGACGCCGAGAACGACGTCGTCCCCGCGACCTCTCGCGCGCACTCACAGACGCGCCCACCGCCGCCACAACACGATGTCCTATACCGCGACGGGCAGCCAAGAAGGCAGCGGCCACGGCGGCGCGCGAGCGCTCGACCGCCTGCTGCACCTCTCGTCCCTGGACGACAAGTGGACGGTGGAATACATATGGCTCGGTGCGGTTTTTTCTCGTCGCCCGGCGCGGCGCGCTTCTTTTTCTCTCGGCCGCTCGCTTCCTGTCGTCGGTGGTCCGCCGCTCGCGCGTCCTCCGCGCCTTCGTGAGACCCTCTCCCGCAACGCGCGCCAACGTCCTCGCGCGCAGGCGGCAACGACGGCGACCTGCGCGGAAAGACGCGGACGCTGGAGGGTCCGATACGCGCGGTATCGGACATCCCGACGTGGAACTACGACGGCTCGAGCACGAACCAAGCCCCGACAGCGAAGTCACGCTCGTTCCGAGGAAAGTCTACCGAGACCCGTTCCGCGCGTTCTCCCCGTCCGCGACGACCATCCCCGGCGGCAGCACGCGCCTGCAGCGCTCGATGGCGATCCGCCCCGGCGCGCCCGGCGCGCGGGGGCCCGCGGAGATCGCGCTCGCCGCCGCCGCCGCCGCGGGAAGCGCGGGGGGCGGCGCGTCGCCGAGCGCGCCGCCGACGCCCGCCGCCGCCGCCTCCGTCGCCTCCGCGTCTCAGGTGCGTTCTATACACTGGTTCCCATACGACCGCGTCAGCGTGGTGAACGCCGATCCTTAAGGACTTTTCCCGGCGCATCTCTCCGCCCACCCCCCGCTTTCAATCCCCTCCCTCGACGCCTTTCAACGCCAACTGACGCCTTTCAACTCCACCCCGACTTTCGCTTGTATAGAACGGCCCTCAGCCGTCGGCGACCGACAGAGACGACGAGTCCACGCGACGCGTCACCGGGTTCTCCGAGGACGAGTACGAGTACGTTGGCGAGCTCGGGCGGTTCCCGTTCCCTTCCGGGAACGGGAACGGTCACACGGTCAAGGGCGAGACCGTGTTCGGGGAATGCCGCGAGCTCCTCGTGTTGTGCGATTGCTACGAGCCGGCGACGAGAGCGCCTCTTAAGACCAACGCGCGCGCGAGAGCGGCGCGGATCTTCGAGCACCCGGACGTCGCGTGCGAGGAGCCTTGGTTCGGGATAGAGCAAGAGTACACGCTGCTGGACTCCACGACGGGGTGGCCGATCGGTTGGCCCGTCGGCGGGTTCCCCGCGCCGCAAGGTCCGTACTACTGCGGCGTCGGGAAGATGTACGGACGAGAAATCGCGGAGGCGCACTTCCGAGCGTGTCACTACGCCGGTCTGGACGTCGGCGGCTTAAACGCGGAGGTGAGACTCGATAGTTGGTAGACGACTGTTTCTGCGTCTTTCCACGCGTGATCCTTCCTCCTCGCGGTGTTTTGAACGTCGTAACGTCGGTGGTTGAGGCGTTTCTTTCTCTTCCCTTCCCTTCGCTTTCGCATTCGCCGCGCGCAGGTGATGCCGTCGCAGTGGGAGTTCCAAGTCGGCCCGTGCGTCGGCATCGACGCCGGCGACCAGCTCTGGGTCGCCCGGTACATCCTCCAACGCGTCTGCGAACTCCGCGGCGACGTCGTCGTGACGTTAGACCCCAAGCCCGTCGCCGGGGACTGGAACGGCGCGGGCGCGCACGCAAACTACAGCACGCGGTCCATGCGCACGCCCGCGCTCGGCGGGATCAAAGAGATGGAGCGCGCCATCGCTCGCCTGCGAGAACGTCACGCGGAGCACATCGCGGCGTACGGTTCCGGGAACGAGCGACGGCTCACGGGTAAGCATGAGACCGCGGCGATGGACGAGTTTAGCTACGGCGTCGCGGACCGCGGCGCGTCCATTCGCATTGGGAACGAGAGTTACCTCGCGCGCGCCGGGTACATGGAAGACCGCCGCCCCGCGGCGAACATGGACCCGTACGTCGTCACCGCGATGCTCGCGGAGACGACGTTGCTTCAGGCGCGTCCGTTCCGTCCGTCGCGCGGGCGGCTGTTTTCCGTAGACTACGACGGGTTCTCATCCCTCGCGCGTTTGCGTGTTCAACGACGAAGGAACGAACGTCGTTTCTTAAGGCGTTTTATTTTTATAATCTCTCTCTTCGCCCGCAGCCCGAGGACGCGAGCGAGGTCGCCGCGGCGTTGGACTTGCCCGTCGGGTCGACGTCGAAGCCGCCGGCGCCGCGAGGGTCGCTGTCGAGCGCGTTCGCGGGGATATCGATGGGAATGAGAGGCGGCGGGAAGGGCGCGAGCGAGGACGTCGGCGACGACGCGGACTCGAGCGCGTCCGAGTCGGCGCGCGCGCGGCAGCCGATCGCGTGAGGCGCGTTCGATACACTGGTCCCCATACGACCGCGTCGGCGTGATGAACGCCGATCCTTGAGGACATTTCCCCGCGCGGCAAGGCCGATCGCATGATGAGACGAAGACACGACCGACCGATGAAGACGACGACGAGAGAGAGAGAACGAACGAGAACGAACGAACGAACGAACGAACGAACGAACGAACGAACGAACGAACGAGCGAGCGAAGCGCCGTTGAACGACGACTGAACGACTTGTCGATCGAAATGCAATCACGCCGCGAGCGTGTCTCCGACGCCCGCCGCGTCCGCGCGCTCGTTCGTCGTCGCGCCCACGCTCTCCTCCTGCCCGATCCCGTGCTGTTGCGCCTCCCACATCTCCGCGTACCTCCCCCCTCGCTCCAACAACTCCCGGTGCGTCCCTTGCTCGGACACCACGCCGTCCTCCAACACCGCGATGCGATCGCAGTGCCGCGCGGTGGAGAGCCGATGCGCGATGAGAATCGTCGTCCTCCCGCGCATGAGATTCCCGATGGAGCTCATGATCCCCGCCTCCGTCTTCGTGTCGAGCGCGCTCGTCGCCTCGTCCAACAGCACCACCCCGGCGTCCTTCAGAAACGCGCGCGCGAGCGCGACCCGCTGCTTCTCCCCGCCGCTGAGCTTCAGCCCGCGCTCGCCGACGACGGTGTCGTACCCGTCCGTCATCGAGCTCACCGGGTCGTGGATCGCCGCGCGTTTCGCCGCGGTCACGATTTCCTCCTCGCTCGCGGCGTGGTTCTCGCGTCCGTACGCGATGTTATACCGGATCGTGTCGTTGAACAAGACGCAGTCTTGCGGGACGACGCCGATGTTCCGTCGCAGCGATTTCGACGACACGTCTCGGGTGTCCTGCCCGCCGAGCCTCACCGCGCCGCTCTGCGCGTCGTAGAGCCGGTACAAGAGACGCAACACCGTGGACTTGCCGCTGCCGGACGCGCCCACGAGCGCGAGGCTCCCGCCCGCGGGCACCGCGAAGGTCAGGCCCTTCAGGACGTCGCCTCGCCCGTTCTCGCTGCCGCCGCCGTACCCGAAGACGACGTCGTCGAACGCGACGTCTAACCCGTTCGGCGGGATCGTCAGCGGAGGCGCGTCCGGCTTGTCGGCGATGGCTGGCGTCGTCTCCAAGAGCGTGAACATCGACGTCATGTCCACTAAACTCTGCCGCGTCTCTCGGTACACCGTCCCCAAGAAGTTCAGCGGCACGGACAGCTGGAACAGAAGTCCGTTGACCATGACGAGGTCGCCGACGGTGAGCTCGCCTCGCGCGACGCCGCCGGCGCACAGTAGCATGGCCGCGGAGATGGACGCGGAAAAGATGGCGTTTTGCCCAAAGTTCAACGCGCTCAGCGAACTCTGCGTCTTCAGCGCCGCTTTCTCGTACCCCCTCAGGCACTCGTCGAACCTTCTCGACTCGTGCGCTTCGTTGTTGAAGTACTTCACGGTTTCGTAGTTGATCAGCGAATCCAGCGACCGGTTCCCGGCTTGATTCTCGAGTCGATTCATGTCCTTCCGAAACCGCGTCCGCCACTGCGTCACCGCGAGCGTGAACGCGCCGTACGTCCCGATCGTCCCCACGGTCAACACCGCGAACTCGGGCCCCAGACGCGTGCCCAGGATGTACGCCACGAGGCCAATCTCGAACGCGGTCGGGACGACGTTGAAGACCATGCTGTTCAGGATGAATTGAATCCCGCGCGTCCCTCGTTCGATCGTTCGCGTCACCGCGCCCGTCTGCCTCGAGAGATGAAAACTCAGATCGAGCTCGTGGAGGTGGTCGAACACCCGCAGCGCGACGCCGCGTATCGCCCCCTGCGCCACCTTCGCGAACGTCGCGTTTCGCAGCTCGTTGCAAAACGACGCGCCCGCGCGAGCGGCGCCGTAGCCGACCAGCATCGCCGCCGGCGTCCAACCCAAGACGACGGGGCCCGCCATCGCCGTCAACGCGCTCGCGCCGGTCGCCGCGCCGGTCGCGCCGACCGCGAGCGCGTCGACCGCGTACTTGAACATGAACGGCGTCCCGACGTTGAGGAACTTGGAGAGGACGAGGAGGGAGACCGCGCCGACGACGCGCGCGCGGTGCTCGGGTTTGCCCTCGGGCCAGACGTACGGGAGCACCGATCGGATGATCTTCCAGTCGACGTCCTTCTCCGCCTCCGCGACCGCAGCTCTCGCGCCCGCGACCGCGGCGGCGGACGGCGGCGGCGGCGTCGTCGACGTCGTCTTCGCGGCGTCGTCGTTCGCGGCGCTCGCCGCGGAGGAGGACGACAGGAGGCGGCGTCGGAGACGCGAGCGGTCGAACGACGACGGAGACGCGTTCGAGGACGCGCGACGAAGGCGGCGACTCGACGCCGACGGCGACGGCGACGGCGACGGCGCGCGCGACGGCGCGCGCGACGCGCCGCTCGACTCGAGCGCGAGGAGTCGACGCAGAGGGCTCGTCTCGGCCGCGACCGCCCATCGCTGGTGCGCGGAGGAGAACCCGCGACGCGTCGTCGACGAAAAAACAGCATCGATCGCGGCCGCCGAGGAGGAC
>Ga0181561_10005553_pt1 | contig 10746 bp, 7 predicted proteins | sample 011ome_19_FD_133760 | JGI IMG/M metagenome (GOLD analysis project Ga0181561, IMG submission 133760) | Coastal salt marsh microbial communities from the Groves Creek Marsh, Skidaway Island, Georgia - 011510BT metaG (megahit assembly) | ecosystem: Environmental > Aquatic > Marine > Intertidal zone...
GACGTGGCAATCGCCGGGCCCGGCGGCGGCGGTCTCGGCGATGCCGATGTGCATGGGCATCGGCACGTCCACCTTGCCTCTGGCGAGCTGCGCGAACGCGTCCTCCACCGCCTCGGTGAGCGCGCGGGAGGGTTTGACGTTGTCCACGATGGTGTCGTAGTCGTACAGCACGGGCGCGGGCAGCTGGCCAGCCTTCGCCGGCGCGACGGGCGCGGGCGGCGCGGGCGGCGCGGCGGGGCTTTGCCCGTTCCTGTCCAGCGCGGCCGCGCGCTCGCCGCTGAACGCGCTCTTGGGCCTGGTGAAGTCCACGGGGTACTTCTCCGCGAGCGCCTCGTACAGGCGGTCCGCCATCTGCGGCCCGGTGAGCTCGCACGTCACCGTGACCTGCACGGAGTGCGAGTCGTCCTGCAGCCACGCGCGCTCGTGGTTGATCTGCTTGATGGACGCGCCCACGAACGCGATGGTGGCGCAGAGGCCCGCGATGCCGCCCGGGCGGTCGGGCACGACGCAGGAGAACCGAATCAGACGCTCGTCGTTCACGAGCCCGCGCTCGAGCACGTTGCCCAGCGTGGACGTGTCGATGTTCCCGCCGCACAGGAGCACGGCGACGTTTTTGCCTTTGAGCTCGGGCAGCTTCCCGGCGAGCACGGCGGCGATGCCGGCGGCGCCGGCGCCCTCCTGGATGAGCTTCTCGAGCTCGACCAGTCGCAAGAGCGCGACGGAGATGTCTTTCTCGGACACCGTCACCAGCTTGTCCACGCGCGTGCGCAGCACCTCGAAGGAGCGCGGGCCGACCGCGGGGACGGCGAGGCCGTCGGCGAGCGTCGGGCCGGGCATCACCACCTTGACCACCTCGCCGGCTTCCATCGCCGCTGCCATGGACGCGCAGCGGCTGGGCTCGACGCCTATGATCTGCACGTTAGGGTTGATGGTCTTCACGGCGAGCGCGACGCCGGCGATGAGCCCGCCGCCGCCCACGGGCACGACGATGGCGTCGATGTTCTCGGCGTCCTCCAGAATCTCCAGCCCCACCGAGCCGGCGCCGGCGATGATGTTGAAGTCGTCGAAGCCGTTGATGTACTTCATGCCCTCGTCGCGCACGTACGACTGCGCGGCGAGCGCGGCGTCCGCGATGGAGTCGCCCTCCAGGATCACGTTCGCTCCCAGCGCGCGGCACTTCGCGATCTTCGTCAAAGGCGCGATGGAGGGCATCAGAACGGTGACGGGGATGCCCAGCTCGGCGCCGTGGTACGCCAGCGCGAGCGCGTGGTTCCCGGCGCTGGCGGCGACGACGCCCTTCTTCCTCTGCGCGTCTGTCAGCGCGAGCAGCGAGTTGCGCGCGCCGCGCTCCTTGAACGAGCCCGTGGCCTGCTGCCACTCGTGCTTGAGAAAGATGTTCATCTCCGTCACCGCGCTGAGCTGGCGGCTGCGCACCAGGGGCGTGCGCACGACGCCGTTGCGGATGCGGAAGTGCGCGGTGGACACATCCTCGAACGCGGGGAGATCCTGGCCATTGACCACCAGACGCGTCGAGCACACCGGGTCCGCGCACACGGTCTCCAGGTCCGCGTCGACGTCCTCCGCGCTCGTCTCCGAGCGCCGGGGCTCCTCCACGGCCTCGAGCGGCCGGACGAGGGGGCGCGCGGACTTCGCGGGAACGCGCGGCGTCGTGTTGGCGCGGTTGTTTCGTCCGAGAGCGCCTCGGCGCGCGGGACGGGGCGCCAGAGGCGTGCCAGACAGCGCGCCGGCGGCGGCGAACATCGCGGGAGCGGACGGCGGGTGGACCTGAGAGCGGTGAAGCAGACGAGCGGACCTGCGCGTTGGGGGGAATAACGGAGGGTCAGCGCGGCGGGGCGGGGTGCCGCGGTGCTTCCTGTCGGTTCATCTTGTTTCTCTTCGTTTCGCGACGGACGGTGCTGACTGGACACGACTCTGGACACGCGCGTCCGGGGGAAACGCCGACGCTCGCGCAATGCGGGGAGACGCGCCGAGGCGGACACGTTATTATCGTACCTCTGAGCGCGAAGCGGGTTCGTGCGTGTGCGTGCGGCGTCCGCGGATGGGCGCGCGCGGTCGTCTTTGCCGCGCCCGAAACGCGTCCATCGCTTCCATAACGCACGGTTCAGTAAACGGTCGATGCCAGTTGGATAATGGGTCCCGAAAAATCTGTCGGAAGTCCAGTGGGCATTTAGTCTGAGAGGTCGATCGGCAACGCAGCATCGGCACCCCCGAATCCACGTCTTCGGGAAAGCATTTTCTCGGACTTGCCACTTGGCGCGCTCCTGCACTTTTCGCGGACACGCCTGGGCGCTGGGAAAGTGGGCTCGAAAAAGTCCGCAGACGCCGCCGCGCGTGACTCCCGACCCGCGGCGTGGCCGCGACGATGGCGCCCCCTCCCCGCGCGCAATCCACCAACGAGGTGTTCATGATCTCACCCACGGCGTTCGAGTTCAACGCGCAGGCCACGAGCGATAACCACTTCATGTCACCCACCGCCGACGGCACGTCCGCGCCCGCATCTTCTGACCGGGATCGATGTGTCGTGACCGCGCGCGTCGTCGCGGAGCACGCCTCCCTGGTCCGCGTGCTTCGCGAGGAGATCGGCGCGGTCGTGCACGTGTTCGACCACGCGCGCGAGCACGGCACGCCCGACGCGGTGTTCCCGAACAACTGGTTCTCCACCGACGCGCGCGGGCGCGTCACGCTGTACCCCATGCGGCACCCGAACAGGCGCGCCGAGCGGCGCGCCGACTTGGTCGCGTGGCTCGCGGCGCGGTACGGCGTCGATGATGACGAACGAACACGGAAAACACGCACGGGCAATGACGTGTTGATCGACATGACGAGCGAAGAGACAAATCCACAAGGGCCGCGGTTCCTGGAGGGCACGGGCGCGTTGGTGTTGGACCGAACGCGCGAAGTCGCGTACGCGTGCCTTTCCGAGCGCTGCGACGAAAACGTCGCGCGCGCGTGGGCGGAGACGCACGGGTACCGGCTGATCACTTTCCGCGCGCGAGACGAGTTCGGGCGACCGATTTACCACACGAACGTGATGATGAGCGTCGGGACGCGCGGCGCGGTGGTGTGCCGTCCGAGCGTCTCGGAAGAGGCGTACGACGAGATCGCGCGTTCTCTGCGCGCGACGGGCCGCGACGTCGTCGACATCGACTTCCCGCAGATGGCGGCGATGTGCGGGAACGTGCTCGAGGTCCTGGGGCGGGACGGGAAGAAGTGCCTGCTGATGTCTCGGCGCGCGCGAGAGAGCTTCTCCGACGCGCAGATGGCGCAGATCGAAAACGCATGGGACGCCGTGCACGTCGCGGCGATACCCACGCTCGAGGAGATCGGCGGCGGCGGCGCGCGCTGTTGCGTGGCGGAGCTGTTTTAACACACGTCGTTAAAACGAAAACGCGAAAACCGCCACCCGCGCGGGAGACGTCGCGCGCGCGCGTCGCGGACGGACCCGGTTCAGCCCGGTTCGCACCGCACGAACGACGCGGCACGATAACCGAGCCATCGCGACATCATCGTCGCGACGGCTCGTTCACGGCGGCGAGACGTTCGTGAACGCCCCCGCCGTCGACGCCTCCGCCGCGCGCGACGCGACGTACACGCGTTGGACGCAGTCCACGTCCACCGCGGCGCGCACGAAGACCATTCCCGTCTCGCGGTCCGGTTCCGGGATCGAGACTCGAGACACGGATCTCGAACACGGATCCGGTACCATCACGAACGAACCCGCGGAGGCTTTCGAGTCCGAGCCGTCCGAGTCCGAGCCATCCGTTCGCGTCGTCGCGTTCGCGTTCGCGTTCGCGTCGGCGTTTTTTTTCTCCTCCGTCTTTTCACGTCGCGCGTCGCGGCGAATCGCCTCGGGATGGTCAAAGTCCAGCTGCATGACGTAGAAGTACCCGCGTTGCTCCGCGAGCTGCTCGTTGGCGTGCGCGAGGAGCTTGTCCAGGTCGCGGAACGTCTCGATGCCCCCGAGCACGTGGAAATCCTCCGTCACGTACCCGTCTCGGCCGGCGCCGATGGGGAGCTGCGCGTTGAACCACCGCGCGGGGACGAGATGGTACAGCGCGCGCTCGTTCGGGACGACGTCCCGGTACCGACCGTACACACCCCTGTGCACCCCGATCCTGCGGTGCAGCTCGTCGTCGGGAAGTCCCACCTGCGACGGCGCGTGCCGTCGCGGTGCGTTGTCGCGGAGCCGCCGGCGGTGGAGGCGCGGAGGGACGACGGGTCAGGCGCGCGAGATTCGCGGTCGGGACGGGAGGCGGGGCGTCGGTGAGAAGACGTTTTCGGGGGTGAGATTCCGAACCGCGCTCGAGCGCGGTTCCTAGGCGCGCGCACCATGTTAGGGCTCGAGAGGCACTGCATCGCCACCGCGTCGACTGCGTCTCGCGCGCGTCCCGCGACGAGGTGTGGCGGACGCGCACGCGCGAACGCGCGCCTCGCGCGGTGGGCGACGTTTCTCGGTTCGGCGATGGTCGGGAAAACGGCCCGCGACGACATTTTTCGTTTTTCGTGGTGTTGATGAATGCGTTCGATTGCACAGTCTGACAGTCTTCGTTGGCGCATCACGCGTCGGTCACGCCGTGAACTTGAGACAGCGCGTCTCGGTGTGCACGGCGTTGCACTTCCTGCTGCAGAAGCGCATGCCGCACCGCGCGCAGTTGTAGCAGGACTGGAACCCGCACACCGAGCAGAACTTCCGGGGGGCTGCCGCGCGGGGAGGGGGCGCCGCCGCCGTGGCGTACGTGGGCACCTCCGGCGGCACGCGGTCCAACATCGCCTCGTCGAGCAAACCGGCGAAACTCCGCGCGCCCTTCTTGCTTTGCTTCGCGCCGCGCGTCGTCCGGCCGGTCCCGCCGCTTTTCTTCCGTTTCAGAACCTTCCCCACGCCTGCGTCGTGCGTCGTGCGTTCGGGCGGAGCGCGTGATTTGAGTGTGCGTGTCGGGGCGAAGCGCGTGATTTCAGCGTCGCGAAAACGAGCGTCGGCGCGAGCGCGAGGGAACCGCCGTCGCGTCGCGCGAAGGCGTGGAGATGGATGGGGAGAGAGATTTAGGGATGGTGCGGACGCCCGCTCGATCGTGACGCGTCCGTCGTTCGCACCTTCGCCTTCCTCTATTTCGTACTCGCTGTCGTCGCTCCCCCCGCCCTCCGCGTCCGCGTTGTCGTTCTCGAGCGCGTCGAGACGCGCGGCGGCCACCTGTTTCGGTGGAGGAGTGAAGCCGGGGCTGCGGTCAGCGATGACGCGCCGGGCGGGAGAAAAAGTGGGCATCCGGGGCGGGGCGCGAACCCGCGTCGCGTCGCACCTGACGTCGCGTGTCCTCATCCACGCGCTTGAGCGCCTTCGCAACAGTCTTGACACGCGTCGATTTGCGCTCGCTCATCGCGCGCGACTCCCGTCCGATGCGCGCGGCGGGAGTGGTTTCGCGGGAGCGACGCGACGAAAACCAATCTCGAAAGCACGCCGTGGATTTTTTCGGCCTCGAGCGCCGCGTACGTGGCTCGACCGACCTCTCAGCCGCTGAACAGGATAGGCTGGGGTCAACTCAACCCTATCGGATGCGCTTGATTGGGGTTTTGTGTTTCCTTTGAAAGACGCGAGGCCGGGTCGCGGACGACCGCGGCTCGGCGTCTCGCCGGGACGAGAGCTGCGTCTCCGCGCGGACGCGCGCGCCGACGATGTCCTGCGAATCGCGCGCGGGTCGCGCTGAGAGCGAGACGCGCTCAGTCGCGCGGAGAGGCGCGCGCTCGAGCGGTCGCTGAACGTTTCAGACCGATCAGGCATGCCGCATGGGCGAGTGGTTGGTGCGATGACTGGTGAATCTTTTGAAAAGCGTCGTTTTCGCAGGCGATTACCGCCCCTCTTCCCTACCGTGCCGCGTTCGCTCGATCGCCGAAACCTCGCCCGTCGATCGACACACGTTCGACGTTCGCATGGACAGGTTTCGACGCCGTTCGCGCGTCAAGTCCCTCCCCTCTCTCTCTCCGAAGGCGTCTCACAACCGCACGCTCACTTCTTCGTCTTCTTCGCCTTCTTCCCCGCGTCGAGGCTGCCCATCATGCCGCTCTTGGGGTTCTCGGGCGCGTTCTTCCACTTCGCGGCGCAGTGGGCGAAGATCTCCTTGGGGTTCATCTCCTCGTTGGGGGGGACCTCGCGCCTCTGCTGGTCCGCCTTGACCTCGGCGACCGCCTTCTTCATGAACAGGTTGAAAGCAGTGGGCGCGCGAGGCGCGCGCTTCTCCTTCTTCTTCTTCTTGCCGTTCTCGTCGAATTCCCCGGCGCGCTTCCCCAGGACGCCGCCCGCGCCGGCGAAGATGTCGGAGATCTCCTGCGCAGCCTCCGCGAGCTTCGCGAAGGCGGGCGCGAGCTTAGCGATATCAGCCATGGTCGATTGGGACGCGAACGATCGAGCGCGAGCAGTTGTGACTACGATTGACGCGAGACGCCTGTGAAGGCTTCCCTATCAACGGTTAAACCTAGACGCCCTATCGAAAATTTTGAAAATCGAGTTTCATCGCTCGGCTTCAAAAGCGCTTCGACCTTCGAAACGCGATTCGATCGAGTGTGCCAAGTCACCTTCGACACCGGTCGCCGGGAGCTCTCGTCTCCGTCACATTCACGCGCACCGCACGCGATGAACGCGTTGAAGGAGAAAGCCAAGGCTGCGGCTGAGGCCGTCGCCGCGAAGGCCAGTGCAGCCTCGGAGGTGGCCATCGAGAAAGCGAGGAAAGAGACGGTGCGTCTCCCCGCTGACGCGTGCCGCGCGCGCCACCGCGCCTCTCCTCGCGCGAACACCCGCGGAGTTACCCGACTCGCACGGCGGGCTTCGCGTCCCGACCCCCACTGACGCCTTTCCCCCCGCCTCCCCTCGGTATCGCAGGAGAGCGCTAAGGCGTACGTCGCGGCGAAGCGCGAGGAGATCAGGCCCAAGCTCAAGGCTGCGATGGACTCCGCGGAGCCGTCGCTTAAGGAGTTCATGGCGCACCCGCAGATGCAGTACCTCAAGAAAAACCCGAAAGCCATCGCCGCCATCTGCGCCATCCTCTGCGCGGTCGGCATCCCGGGTGCGGCGTCCGTCTCCGCGCTGGTCAGCCTGATCGGCCCGGCGGAGATGCTCTTCCCGATGGTCATGATGATGGTGAACCCGGTGGCGGAGGTGATGACGTGAAGCGTCGCGCGGAAGAACGTCGACTTTGTCAACGTCATCATCCGTATATAGACTAGTATCCCTCGTACGAATTGCAACCGGGATGAAAAAGCCCGCGCTCGTCGAAGCGCACGCTCGGCTCACAGCTCCCCCTCTTCCGGCGAGTCCGGCGCGGCCGGCGGTGGCGGCGGCGCGCCGTACCCGTCGTCGCGCGCGCGTTTCCCGCGGTCGTACTCGTCGTAGCCCCCGCGGCGGCCGTCAGGCGACCGGTCGCGTTTGTACCCGTCGCCGCCGCGCCTTCGGTCCGAGTCTCGGCGGTCGTACCCCGCGTCCCTTCCGTAGTTCCGCTCGGTTCCGCCCCGGTCGTAGCCCCGGTCGTAGCCGTAGCCCCGGTCCCGGTCCCGGTCCCGGTCCCGGTCCCGGTCCGACCCGCCCCGCGCGTATCCTTGACGCGTATCCTTGTCGTCGCCGTACCCCCGGCGGTCGGACCGACCGGACCGCTCGTCGCGGCGGTCGCCGTAGCCGTCGCGACGCGACGACGGCGCTCGCGCGACGTTACTTTGACTCGCGCCGCGCGCCCCGTACGCTCGGTCGTCCTCGCGGTTTTCGAACCCTGGTTTCGACCCTTTCTTGGGCCTAGCCAGCCTTCCCCGCCCGACGCCCCCTCCCAACCGCCGCGGGCGCCAGCCCGGAACCGCGCGACCGCGCTCGGCGTCCACGACGACGCGGCGCCCCTCGATCGTCCGCCCGTTCGCGCCGCGGTACGCGGCTTTCATGTCATCCTCCCTGGCGTACTCCACGAACGCGTACCCGCAGTGGCGCGGGGTTTCATTTTCATTTTTATCATTCCGTACCACAGGAATCGTCACCGTCCGCACGTCCCCGAACGTCTCGAACTCGCGCCGCAGCGCGTCTTCGTCGGCGTCGTACGCCAGCCGACCGACGAACAACGTCTTGTACGGGTCGGTGTCCTTCGGGATGTTCACGTCCGTCTTGGGGTCGTACGTCACCGATTGTTTCTGCAGCTTCGCCGCGTGCCTCTGCTTTTTTTCAAGCGCGATGCGTGCCAAACGCGCGTCCCTGGTTTCCAGGCCGACGGGGACGCGCGTCTCCGAGGTCTCGGCGGGTTTCGAGGTCTCGCCGCGTTTCGGATCCTCGAACTCGCCGACGAGCGCGGCGATGCCCGTCAACGCCAGGGTCTTCTTCGGCCGCGCGGGGGGGGGCATGTACTCCAGCGGTGGCCGAGGCTCGAACAGAGCCAGCAAATTGGGGGGTAAACCCGTCGGGTGCTGCGGGCCCCCGCCGCCTCCCGTGCCGCCGCGAGGCGGCAGTTGCGTCGTCGGGCGAGGCGCGCCGCCCCCGTACCCGCCCCCGGGAGGAGGCGCGTAGCCCCCCCGACCGGGAGCGGGAGGGAGACCGCCCCCGTAGCCCCCGGGCGCTGGAGGCAGCGCGCCCGGAGGCGCGCGAGGGAGGTCCCGGAGCGACGCGGGCGCCGGTTTCAACGACATGCCCGTCGCGCGCGAATAGGGTAATGAATGGCCGATCGAACAGCGCTCGCTGAAACTCGTGGAAGAAATCGAAACTCGGCGAAGTCATCGACAAGTTCAAACACTTGTTTTTTTTGAAAACTCGTCGCCATCCTCAGAGGCCTCACTCCAACGCGCGCGGTCACACCACGCGTCGTCGTTCCGCCGTTCTCGCGGACTGCGTTTCCCCCGCTCGCGTCTCGCCCACGCGAACGCCCCGCGCGCCTCGCAGCTCGCCGTTCGTTCACTCGAAGGCGGCTCGAACCGAACACAAGCGGTAGGCACCGCTTGTTGGCACACGCCCACGATCGCTCGTGGTCTTCGCGCGGTCGCGCTCACCGTCCGCCGCAGTTGGTCGGTCGCCGCACCGTCGCTCCCGCGCACGCTCACGCGCGTCGTCTCCCCGCGAGTTCCTCGCGCCGCCTCGAACGCGCCCCGCGCCTTCGCCTCCTCCGCCTCTTCGAGACACCCCTCGACCGTCGCCATGGCTTCCACCGCGCGCGACTTCCAGGTCGTGGTCGCCGCGACCAAGGACGAGATGGGCATCGGCCTCGACGGCCAGCTCCCCTGGCGACTCCCCAAGGATATGGCGTACTTCAAGTCGCTCACCGCGCAGACGGACGAGCCCGGCCTGCGCAACGCCGTGGTCATGGGCAGGAAGACTTGGGAGTCCATCCCCGCCAAGTTCCGCCCCCTGCCCGGCAGGCTCAACGTGGTTTTGTCCAAGTCGGGCGCGATGCGCGAGGCCACCAACGAGAACGCCGCGCCCGAGAACGGCAAGGAAGTGGAGGTGCTTCCCGAGGGCGTGCTTCTGCGCGAGAGCCTGGACGACGCGCTTCAGACGCTCGCCTCTGACTCGGAGGGAGGAAAGAACGTCGAGCGCGTCTTCGTCATCGGCGGCGGGCGGGTGTACGCCGAGGCGTTGGCGTCGCCTCGGTGCTCCGCCGTGCATCTCACCGAGGTGACCCCCCCCGCGTCCGCGCCCGACGCGTTCGAGTGCGACACTTTTCTGCCGAAACTCGACCCCGCGCGGTTCAAACTGTACGCCGCCGCGCCGGTCGTCCGCGAAAAAGACGGTTCCTTAATCCAGTTCCTCACCTACTTCGCCGCGGACCCCGCCACCGGGAAGGCGCGGCAGATCGGGTCCGCGACGGTGCCGGCGGCGGCGCGCGCCGCGGGCGTGGCGCACGCCGAGGCGCAGTACCTGGACCTGATCCGCGAGATCATCGAGGAGGGCAACGTGAAGGGCGACCGCACCGGCACCGGGACGATTTCCAAGTTCGGCAAGCAGATGCGCTTCGATCTGCGCAGGAGCTTCCCCTTGCTCACCACCAAGCGCGTGTTCTGGCGCGGCGTCGCCGAGGAGCTCCTGTGGTTCGTGGGCGGGCGCACCAACGCCGCGGAGCTGCGCGAGAAGGACATCAAGATCTGGGACGGCAACGGCTCGCGCGAGTACCTGGACTCCGTGGGGCTGGGGCACAGGGAGGTGGGCGACCTCGGCCCGGTGTACGGGTTCCAGTGGCGCCACTTCGGCGCGAAGTACGAGGACATGCACGCCGACTACTCGGGGCAGGGCGTGGACCAGCTGGCGGAGGTGATTGACAAGATCAAGAACAACCCGAACGACCGCCGCATCCTGCTCACGGCGTGGAACCCGGCGGCGCTGAAGGAGATGGCGCTCCCGCCGTGCCACATGTTCTGCCAGTTCTACGTCGCCAACGGCGAGCTGTCGTGCCAGATGTACCAGCGGAGCTGCGACATGGGGCTCGGCGTGCCGTTCAACATCGCGTCGTACTCGCTGCTCACCTGCATGATCGCGCAGGTGTGCGGGTTGAAGCCCGGCGACTTCGTGCACTGCTGCGGCGACACGCACGTGTACAGCAACCACGTCGAGCCGCTGACGCGCCAGCTGGAGGTGGAGCCGAGGCCGTTCCCCACGCTCACCATCAACCCCGAGAAGATGGACATCGACGCCTTCGAGTTCTCGGACTTCACCATCACCGGGTACGACCCGCACCCCAAGATCGAGATGAAGATGGCGGTGTGAACGTCCGACGATCTACA
>Ga0181561_10005556_pt1 | contig 10743 bp, 13 predicted proteins | sample 011ome_19_FD_133760 | JGI IMG/M metagenome (GOLD analysis project Ga0181561, IMG submission 133760) | Coastal salt marsh microbial communities from the Groves Creek Marsh, Skidaway Island, Georgia - 011510BT metaG (megahit assembly) | ecosystem: Environmental > Aquatic > Marine > Intertidal...
ACCTGGCCGATGAGGCCTGCGCCGTTGCCGTGGTTGGCCCCATGCCCGCAGCCATGGCACGCCGCGCCGGTCTCTATCGATGTCAGCTGCTGCTTCACAGTGCCAGCAGAGCCCGGCTGGCAGGCCTTACAGAAGCACTCACCACCCTTGCAAGGACCCTAAAAACCCCAACAGGGCTACGCTGGTTCGTGGACGTGGATCCCACAGAAACCGCGTAAGCGGGGTCGAAACGTTAAATGATCCCCTTTCTCACTCTGTCAAAAAGCCTGGGTTACAGGGATAATCCCAGCCCAGCTAAACCGTCAGCCGATTGGAATAACAGATGTCCGAAACCCCAGTAAAGGAAGCGCTTACTTCGCTTTTAATAGCCTCGATTGAAGCACTTAAGAGTCATGGAGTACTTCCCGCTGACTTGACCGTCGCGCCGCAGGTAGATCATACCCGGGACCCCAGCCACGGCGACCTCGCCACCAATCTGGCCATGGTGTTAGCAAAACGCGCTTCAATGGCACCCCGAGATTTGGCCCAGGCGATCCTCAATTCGATTCCCGCAAACACTTTAATTGCGCAAAGCGACATCGCCGGCCCCGGCTTCATCAACTTTTTTCTTAGCCAAGCGAGCAACACCCAGCCAATACGGGATGTGTTGGCGGCTGGCGCCTCATACGGCAAAAGCGACGTGGGTCTAGGCCAGAAGGTTCAGGTTGAATTCGTGTCAGCCAACCCAACCGGGCCTTTACACGTTGGCCATGGTCGCGGTGCCGCCATTGGCGACGCTCTCTGTCGACTGCTCAGCGCCACGGGTTGGGATGTTCACGCCGAGTTTTACTACAACGACGCTGGCCAGCAGATTAATAACCTGGCCCTATCGGTGCAAGCAAGGGCGAAGGGCAAGACCCCTGAGGATGCTGACTGGCCCGAGGACGGTTATCGGGGCGAGTACATTATTGACCTAGCCACCGCCTATCTCGAAGGCGAGACCGTGAGCGCAGCCGACCGTGAAATTACTGCCTCTGGCGATGTAGAAGACCTAGAGGCCCTGCGTGACTTTGCCGTGGCATGGCTACGCCGAGAGCAAGATGCCGACCTTAAGGCCTTCGCAGTAGAGTTCAACGAATATTTTTTGGAGTCTTCCCTGTACACCTCTGGTGCTGTCGAGGAAGCCGTTGCAACCCTCATAGCCCGGGGCCATACCTACGAGGAAGGTGGCGCGTTGTGGCTACAGAGCACCGCGTTTGGGGACGACAAAGATCGAGTAATGCGCAAGCGCGAGGGCGGCTACACCTATTTCGTCCCAGATGTTGCCTACCATTTGAACAAATGGCAGCGAGGCTATCAGCGGGTTATCAATGAGCAGGGCGCCGATCACCACAGCACCATCACCCGGGTTCGCGCGGGACTTCAAGGGTTGGAAATGGAGATCCCCGAAGGCTGGCCAGAGTATGTACTGCATCAAATGGTCACGGTGATGCGCGACGGTGAGGAAGTGAAGCTGTCAAAAAGAGCCGGGAGCTATGTCACCCTCAGAGACCTCATCGACTGGGTAGGACGGGATGCCACTCGCTTTTTCTTGACGGCCCGAGCCGCGACGTCGCAACTGACCTTTGACATCGACCTAGCTCTGTCCCAGTCCAACGAGAATCCCGTTTATTACATCCAGTACGCCCATGCACGGGTGTGCAGCGTTAAGCGCAAGGCCGCAGACTTAGGCGCCCAATGGCGCCCTGAGAACGGACTAGAGCATTTAGATCTTCTCCAAGAACCAGAAGCCTTATCGCTAGCCCTGGTGTTAGCCAAGTACCCCGAGGTTGTAGCCGGCGCAGCCAAACGCCTAGAACCCCACGATGTTGCCAATTACCTCCGCGAGCTGGCCGGCGAGTTCCATTCCTTCTACAACGCCCACAAGCTGATAGACGAGCAGCAGCAAGCCGTGTCACTGGCCCGTCTGGCGCTGGCTGAAGCCGCGCGGCAAGTGATTGAAAATGGTTTGGATTTGCTCGGTGTATCAGCGCCCGAGAGCATGTAGCCATGGCTAATGCACCTCGCAAGGCTACACCGCGTGCCGGCAGCACCGGCAAACGCAGACCGGCGCCGCGCCGGTCTGCCAGCCGCCAAGAAACGGTAGCTGGCCCTCCCTCCCTCACCAGCGCCCACGTCAAAGGGTTTTTAGCGGGGGCATTGGCGGGCATTTTGGTGGGCGCAGGGGGCGTGGTCTACTTGACAAAGGAGTCGCCGGAGCTGCCTTTACCCCTTTCGGTTAGCGATCAGAACCCAGATGAGCGGGCAACCGGGCAAAAACCGAGATTTGATTTTTATACGGTGCTACCGAGTCAGAATCTAGATCTTGGGGCCGATGTTGAACCGGCAGAACTCGCCGAGCGCGCCGGCAACCGAGACTTATATCTGCTTCAGGCGGGCTCATTTCGGCAGCGCTCCGACGCGGACCAGCGCCGAGGCGAACTGGCTCTACTAGGACTCGAGGCCCAAATCGAGCGCACCGAAGGCGAAAACGGAGTGTGGTTCCGGGTGTATTTAGGCCCCTTTGAAAGCCGGTCCGCCATGGCACGTGCGCGCTCAATAACGGCTCAGCAAGCGATTGATACACTGCTGTTAAAAAGACCAAGGACCCCGTGATCCAGCGCTCTACGCTTGATTTCATTGGCAAGCACCACCATATGAAGGACTCGACTGAGGAGTGAGCATGGAACAGTTCCGCGGAACTACAATACTTTCTGTTCGCCGAAATGGTGTTGTAGCCATTGGCGGCGATGGACAGGTTTCAATGGGCAATACGGTGATGAAGGGTAACGCCCGAAAAGTTCGCCGCCTATTTAGAGATCAGGTACTTGCCGGTTTCGCAGGCGGCACGGCGGACGCGTTTACCCTATTTGAGCTCTTCGAGGCCCAGCTGGAGAAATATCAGGGCCAGCTAACCCGAGCAGCGGTTGAACTAGCGAAACTCTGGCGCTCAGAGCGCTCGCTTCGTCGCCTAGAAGCCTTGTTGGCCGTTGCCGACACGCAAACGTCGCTGATCATTACCGGTAATGGCGACGTAATTGAACCCGAGGACAATCTCATCGCCATCGGCTCTGGCGGACCCTTCGCCCAGTCTGCAGCCCGCGCGCTGCTCGACAATACCGATCTATCCGCCGAGGACATTGTTCGCAAGGGATTGACCATCGCGGGGGATATTTGCGTGTACACCAATCACAATCACACCATCGAGACCCTAGGTTAACTGATGTCTAACATGACACCGCGTGAAATAGTTCACGCCCTCGACCAACACATCATCGGTCAATCTGAAGCAAAACGCGCCGTATCTATTGCCCTGCGCAATCGCTGGCGTCGGCAGCAGATCGATCCCGAGCTTAGAGTAGAGATTACGCCCAAAAACATACTGATGATTGGCCCTACGGGCGTGGGTAAAACCGAGATTGCACGGCGCCTGGCCAAACTCGCCAACGCCCCATTTGTGAAGGTGGAAGCAACCAAATTCACCGAGGTGGGTTACGTCGGGCGCGACGTCGAATCCATGGTGCGTGATCTCGTTGAGACCGCTATCACCATGTTTCGGGAGAGCGCTATTGAACGGGTGCAGGCCCGTGCCGAAGACGCTGCCGAGGATCGGATGCTAGATATTCTTCTGCCACCGGGTCGCGATGATTCCAATGCCAGTACCCGGCAAATCCTGCGTAAAAAATTGCGCGAAGGAGAGCTGGACGACCGGGAGGTCGAGATTGAGGTCAAAGCCCACGGAGCGAGCGTCGACATTCTAGCGCCCCCGGGCATGGAGGAGATGACCCAGCAGCTGCAAGGGATGTTTTCAAACATCTCAGCCAAGGGCAAAGCCCGTAAAATGCCGGTCAAAGACGCCCTCAAGGTGCTCAAAGAGCAGGAGGCGAGCAAGCTCGTTAATGACGATGAACTCAAAGCTCAGGCCATTGAAGCGGCCGAACAAAATGGCATTATTTTCCTCGACGAGCTAGATAAGGTTGCCAAGCGCGGCGAAACCGGCGGCGCAGATGTTTCACGGGAGGGCGTCCAGCGTGACTTGCTGCCCCTCATTGAAGGCTGCTCCGTCACCACCAAGCACGGCACTATCAAGACCGACCATATTTTGTTTATCGCCTCGGGTGCCTTTCACTTATCGAAGCCCTCCGATCTGATTCCCGAGCTGCAGGGCCGGCTACCCATTCGCGTGGAGCTGAATCCGCTAACCCCGGAAGACTTTAGAAAAATCCTAACGGAGCCAAAGGCCTCACTAACCGTCCAATACCAGGCGCTTCTGGCCACCGAGGGAGTGCTGCTGGAATTCGCAGAGAGCGGCATCACCCGCCTCGCGGAGATTGCATGGCAGGTTAATGAGCGCGCTGAAAATATTGGTGCGCGAAGACTACACACGGTGATGGAACGATTGCTGGAAGAGGTTTCATTTAGCGCCTCAGACGTTGGCTTGGAGCACCAAAAAGTGGTGGTTGATGCCGCCTATGTCGACGCACGCTTATCGGATTTGGCTCAAAACGAAGACTTGTCCCGGTTCATCCTCTAACGGCATCGAATGTTCTGTCATGAAAGCTGTCAGCAAATTAGTCCATGATATCCAGCTCCGTTGGGCTGAGACGCCATGACCGTTACGCGCATCAACTACGCGAGAAGTCGTCGAGTATTGGAGCTGGAGTTTGCCGACGGCAACAGTGGCGAACTTAGCGCGGAGTTTCTGCGGGTTCACTCCCCCTCCGCTGAGGTGCGTGGCCACGGTCCAGGGCAAGAGACGCTACAAACCGGCAAGCGTGACGTACAGGTATCTGCCATTAATCCCGTTGGTCACTACGCCATCCAGCTAGTCTTCGACGATGGCCACGACAGCGGGCTGTTCAGCTGGGATTATCTCAGGGAGCTTTGCTCGAAACAGGTGGAACTTTGGCAAAGCTATTTGGATCAGCTAGCAGCGGCGGGCGCTAGCCGCGACTCGGATATACAAGTCCTTAATTTCACCCCCTGAAGGGGATCTCACAGTCGGGTACAATTCGCTATCTTAAATGCTGGGGCAGCCCAATGTCTGACCATAATCAACACCACGACGAAGACGGCGAAACCACCGACTTTGGCTTTCAGCGAGTACACCGTAGCGAGAAAGAAAAGCTCGTGCGCGGGGTATTTGACTCCGTAGCAGACCGATATGATCTCATGAATGATCTCATGTCCGGTGGCATCCACAGACTCTGGAAGCGTTTTACCATCGAACTCAGCGCAGTCCGGCCGGGGCAAACCGTTCTTGATATTGCGGGTGGCACTGGTGATCTGACTCTGAAGTTTTCACGCCTCGTAGGCCCCGAGGGGCGAGTACTGCTGGCAGACATCAACGCTTCAATGCTCGCCGTAGGGCGAGATCGGCTCATTGATTCTGGTGCCGTAGGCAACGTGCACGTGGTGCAATGCGACGCCCAATACCTGCCGTTCCCCGACAACAGTGTGGACTGCATTACCATCGCCTTCGGGCTGCGCAATGTCACCGATAAAGACAAAGCGCTGCGCTCGATGGAGCGAATTTTACGTCCCGGAGGGCGTCTGCTGGTGCTTGAGTTTTCTAAGCCCACGAATCCTGTTCTAGAACGTGTCTACGACACCTACTCCTTCAAGCTGCTGCCATTTATGGGTCGCCTTGTGGCCAATGACGAAGATAGTTACCGCTACCTGGCGGAATCGATTCGCAAACACCCCGACCAAGACACCTTGCTGGGCATGATGGAAGACGCGGGCTTTGTTGACTGCCAATATCACAACATGACCGGCGGTATCGTCGCTGTGCACAAAGGCATTAAGGCATAGCCGTGGTGGAACGTCCCCGCAGTGGCGCAGTTGTTCACGATCCGGCAATCGTTACCGCCGTTCTTGCCGCCGTGGAATCCGCTCTCAACGCAGCGTTAGAGTTAGCCCCCGCCGCGGCGCTGGAATTACACGAACTAGCCAATACCGTGCTCGCAGTGGAATGCACCTCACCACAGGTAGAAGTATTTATCCTCGTCGAGGCGGCCAGTGCCGACAGCGGAGCACTGCATCTAAGCAACTATACGGAGCAAAAGGTCAGCACCCGAGTGCGAGGCAGCCTCGAAGACTTTATCGCCTTAGCGAGCTCGGATGATCCTGCGGCCACACTGATTAACAGCGACCTCGAGATCGTGGGAAATACCGCGCCATTACTGGCTATTCAACAGATCATCACGCGCATGGACTTAGACTGGGAGGCGCCTTTAGTCGATGCCCTCGGAGACGTAGCCGGCCATCAGCTCGCCGAGATTCTGCGTGGGGCATTTAGCTGGGGACGCGAGGCTAGTCAGAGTCTGCGCAGGCAGCTCTCAGAGTTTATCCTTGAAGAGGGTCGGTTATCCCCGCCCGCGGCAGAGCTTGAGCATTTTTACAACGAAGTTGAGAAACTGACGTTGCGGGTGGAGCGCCTACAATCCCGAGTGCAACGGCTGGCGCGCAGCCTCGACGGCTCTAACTGATGATTAAGCGCCTATTAACTGTCTATGGTGTAGTGGGGCGCTATCGACTCGACACCTTAATACCCGAAGAGCACCGAGGCCCCCTACTTCGCACATTGGTGGCGCTTAATCCGGCTGCTACGGCAAAAAATGCCGAGCTGCCCCGAGGGCAGCGACTCCGACAAGCCTTAGAGAGCCTAGGCCCCGTGTTTATTAAATTCGGGCAACTGCTTTCGACGCGACGTGACCTGCTGCCCGACGATATTGCCGATGAGCTCGCCTTACTTCAGGACAAAGTACCCCCCTTCCCCTCCGACCAAGCCATAGCACTCATTGAGCAGTCGCTCGGCGCACCCATCGAGCAGCTGTTTTCTCGCTTTGAGCATGCGCCGCTTGCGGCCGCCTCCGTGGCCCAAGTTCACAGCGCGACTCTACCCACCGGCGAGGACGTGGTGGTTAAAGTCCTGCGACCCGATATCGAGCCTGTAATCCGTCAGGATCTACGCCTGATCAAGCAGCTGGCGTATTGGATCGTGCGAATGTTCAGCGACGGTCGACGGCTGCGTCCGGTCGAAGTGGCCGCGGACTATGAGCGCACCCTGCTTGATGAGCTAGATTTGCGGCGTGAGGCAGGTAACGCATCCCAGCTACGACGCAATTTTCTGGGTAGCAATCTCGTGTACGTACCCGAGGTTCACTGGCCGCTGACCACGCAGAAAGTCATGGTTAGCGAACGCATCTACGGTGTACCCGTCACCGACGTTGCCACACTCAACGCTCGCAACGTCGACATGAAGCTTTTGGCGGAGCGCGGTGTTGAGATTTTCTTCACCCAAGTTTTCAGAGACAGCTTCTTCCACGCTGACATGCACCCCGGCAATATCTTTGTGGATGCCAGCAATCCAGCTGACCCCCGATATCTGGCCATAGACTGCGCCATCGTGGGCCAGCTTGATGAGGCGGATCTATATTATTTAGCGCGTAACCTCCTCGCTATTTTTAAACAGGACTACCGGCTGGTGGCGAAGCTCCACGTCGAGTGTGGCTGGGTGCCCCCTGAAACGCCGATCGCCGATTTCGAGTCAGCTATGCGCACCCTGTGTGAGCCGGTATTTGAGCGGCCGCTGTCGGATATATCCTTTGGACACATGCTAGTGACTCTGTTCCGCACAGCGGGTCGTTTCAACATGGAAGTGCAGCCCCAGCTGGTTCTTCTGCAGAAGACACTGCTGAATATCGAAGGACTAGGGCGGCAGCTATACCCTGAGCTGAATCTTTGGGACACGGCACAGCCGTTTCTTGAACGTTGGCTTGCAGAGCGCTACTCGCCACAAAACCTTATCAAGCGCTTGCAGCAGGATGCGCCGGCCTGGCTAGAGTCGCTACCGCTGGTTCCCGACCTGCTATTGGCAAGACTAAAGGGAGAGGCGGCAGCACCCATGACGCCTACCCGCCGCCGTAGCTCTTGGTTGGTAGTGGTTGCGGGATGCACCACGGGCCTGCTGCTCATAGCGGCCGCATTGGGCACCCCACAACAACCCTTGCTCGCAGCGGCCGGGGGCGTTGTTATTACTGCTTCACTGCTTGCCGCACGCAAGCCCTGAATAGAAAGGCGCGTCATGACGATCGACTCCAACACCCCCAAAACCATGCAGCCACGCTGGAATGCTGATGGCCTTATTCCGGCAATCGCCCAAGACGCGGGAACCGGGGAGGTACTGATGATGGCCTGGATGAATGCGGAGGCCTTGGCGCTAACACTGACAGAGCGTCGAGCTGTGTACTGGTCTCGCTCCCGTCAGTCGCTGTGGCGTAAAGGGGAGACCTCTGGCAATGTACAAAAGCTGGTAGATATCGCCTTGGACTGCGACGGCGACACGCTGCTGCTAAGGGTTGAGCAAATCGGCGGAGCTGCCTGTCACACGGGCCGTCGCCACTGTTTTTTTTACCGGCCGTCTCCCGACGGCTGGGAGCTTGAGGGGGGCGCCTAATGGACAGCGTGCTGGCGGCACTGCAAGACACTTTGGAACAACGTAAGTCGGCGGAGCCTGACGGCTCCTATGTCGCCAGCTTATACGCCAAAGGGCTCAACAAAATCCTAGAAAAAATTGGCGAAGAGGCAACCGAGGTCATTCTAGCAGCCAAGGACTATGATGAAACCCGCGAGTCACGCTCGGCACTCATTGGTGAAATTGCCGATTTGTGGTTTCACAGTTTGGTTGCTATGACCCACCTAGGCCTGAGTCACGCCGAGGTGGAGGCTGAGCTGGCGCGGCGATTTGGCATTTCTGGATTGGCAGAAAAAGCCGCTCGTTCTGGGGCATAATGCGCCCCACTGGGAGACAACCCCACAATTTATTCACCACAATGAGAGCAACACTATGGGTCTGGGCGGAATTAGCGTTTGGCAGCTTCTTATTATTTTGGCCATCGTGGTCATGATTTTTGGTACCTCGCGCCTCAAGAATCTGGGTAGCGACCTGGGGGGCGCCATTAAAGGCTTCAAGAACAGCTTGGGTGAGGGAGAGAGCAAGTCCAAAGATGAAGACGACTCAGCGCAAAAGCGCGAGCAATCGGATGAAATTGGCAAGGACGACTCTAAATCCTGATTATTGCGACTGAGCTGTAAAAATCATGTTTGATATCGGCTTTTTTGAGCTGTTGCTGATTGCTGTGGTCGGTCTACTGGTATTTGGACCTGAGCAGTTCTTGGATGCGGTGCGAACCACAGCCCTGTGGACCAAGCGCGCCCGCCGGAGCTTTGATGAGGTGCGGGCCGAAGTTCAGCGCGAGCTGCATAACGACAAGATCATGCGCGACCTCAAGGAGAGTGCGAACAAGGTGCAGGAAGAGCTGCGCGAAGTGACCGCCCCCCTCGACCAACAGGTCAAGCAGGCTGATAGCGGCATGCGCGGTACCTTGCAGGCTATTAACCATTCGGTGGATGAAGCCGCTGCCGACAGTCAGGCTGCCGTTGCGTCGGATGCGGCCACAACTAATACGCAGTCGAATGCAGAGCGCGAACATCGAGGAGATGGTTCGTGACGGACGCAGATCTCGATACACCGCAGCCGCTGGTAGCACACCTAACCGAGCTTCGTGACCGGCTGCTGCGCGCCGTCTTGGCCATCTTAGTCGCGTTTATCTGTCTTTTTCCCTTTGCAAACGAAATCTATGCGTTTGTCGCGGAGCCACTACAGTCGCTCCTGCCCGAGGGCTCGAGCATGATCGCCACCGAGGTAGCCTCGCCCTTCCTAACCCCCTTCAAATTGACGCTTGTGCTGGCGATTTTTGTGGCGATCCCCTACGTGTTGTTTCAGGTCTGGGCATTTGTGGCCCCCGGAATGTACAAGCAGGAAAAGCGGATCGCATTTCCTTTGCTCGCCTCAAGTGTCCTGTTGTTTTATTCCGGTGCAGCCTTTGCCTACTACGTCGTGTTCCCCCTGATCTTCGCCTTCTTTACGAGCATCGGCCCCTCGGGGGTGACGGTAATGACCGATATCAATCGATACCTAGACTTTGTGCTCAAGCTGTTCTTTGCGTTTGGCGTCGCCTTCGAGATCCCCATTGCCGCGGTGATTTTAATCTGGAGCGGTGTCACGACCCCGGATAATCTAGCCAAAAAACGGCCCTATATTGTGATCGGCTGTTTTGTCATCGGCATGTTGATGACACCGCCGGACATTATTTCGCAATCGCTGCTAGCCATTCCCATGTGGCTCCTGTTTGAATTAGGCATATTCTTTGGCCGCCTGATCAAGTCAAAAAGGAATCCCGACGCCGATCCAGCGGCGGAGTAAGGATCTAGCACAACCGGATCTGCCACAATAAAGCCGCACTCTTCCGACCCCGTAAACTAATAGTGCGCAGGGTCCGCACCTCCGACTACACTAGGGTTATGTCCTCTGCCAGTCGAGAGCCCGAACATGCGCCTTGCCAGACCCATTGTTGCCGCTTTATGCACCTCGTTTGCCCTTTGTTGGGTTAGCGCAGGGCTAGTCGCGCAGGAGAAGTCCCTACAAAAGGCGTCCGCGGTCGCCGTTTACGAAACCGAGCAAAAGACGGCTGAACTACTGAACGCAAAGAGTGACCGCAAATTCTATCCCGCAGCGGCACGAACCCCCCTCGAAGCATTACTTGGCTTCCGGAAATACATGCAGGAGGGGGATTACGAGACTGCAGCTGAGTATCTGGATCTACGCTATCTCCCCAAAGAAATAGCCGATGTCGAACCGGTGAAACTCGCGCGAGCGCT
>Ga0181561_10005558_pt1 | contig 10742 bp, 9 predicted proteins | sample 011ome_19_FD_133760 | JGI IMG/M metagenome (GOLD analysis project Ga0181561, IMG submission 133760) | Coastal salt marsh microbial communities from the Groves Creek Marsh, Skidaway Island, Georgia - 011510BT metaG (megahit assembly) | ecosystem: Environmental > Aquatic > Marine > Intertidal zone...
AAGCTCCATGAACAATCGTAATTTGGTTCGACGCTGCAACGGCGACGGCAACGCCTCTACCTCGCCCTCTGCCATCTTCAACAACGTCTCGGGCTTGGGCGGCAATACGTACGCGCTCAACGCCGCGATGAGCGGCGCCGCGAAATCCGCGTACGTCTGGTGCATGCAAGAAATGATCTCCACCGCCGCGTTGACGTCCGAGCTCTTCATCTTACCCTCCACGCACGCCGTCGCGGCCTCGGTGACGTACTTACTCACGTTCACCCTGCTCAACTCTTGCGCGAGCGCCGCCCCGTTCTCCTCCGTAATCGTCCTCAACTTTTTAATCAGCGTCGTGTTCTTCTTAATGCTCGAATCTCTCCCCTTGAGCGCTTGTTCGTCCGGCCTCGACGGCGACGCGTTCCCCTCGCGCGCCTTCGCTCGCGTCTCTCGCGCCCGCTCGATCTCCCGTCGCTTCGCCTCGAGCTCCGCGCGCGCCTTCGCCGCCGCCGCCTCCGTCCTCGTCGCCTCCTCCGCCGCCCTCTTCGCCGCGTGCGCTTCCTCGCGCGCCCTCGACCGCGCCAGCGCCGCCTCTTTCTCATCCTCCGTCAGCGCCTCCGTCGTCCCGCTCGCGCTCGCGCCCCCGCCTCGCCCGCGTCCCCGTCCCCGTCCCCGTCCGCGCGTCGTCGCGCGTCGTCCCTCGCCGTCGCATCGCGCCCCCGTCGTCGTCGTCGTCCCGCGTCCGCGTCCACCGCGCGCGCCGCGCGCGGGCGCCATGTCGACCGACGCGACGCCCGGTCGCGCCGTCGTCGTCTCCCGTCGTCGAGCCGTCGTTCGCGCGCGCATCCGCATCGTTCCACGCGCGCATCCATCGCCTCGGCCATCGCCGCGCGCCGCGCGTCGCTCGAGACCGCGCGCGGGCGTCGATCGCGATCGCGATCGATCGCGCGATCGATCGCCGGACCCTACGCGTCGTATAGACCGCGGCGCGCTTTTTTCGAGGTCGAAAACGAACGAAAATTGTCATCGACCGTTCGTGACTCGTCGTGACCCCCATAGCGATCGCCCGCCGCGCATCGAATCCCGCGCGCCGAATCCGAATCCGCACTTCCCGCACGCACGCACGGTCTAAACACGATGTTCACCATGTCCACCTCGATGACGGCGCTCAGGGCGCGCGTCGCGACCAAGTCCGCGCAGGTGCGCGCCGCGAACGCGAACCTCAAGACCGCGTCGCGTCGAAACGGGACGCGCGGACCGCGAGACGCGGTCCCGGGACGACGCGCGAGCGCGCGATCATCGCGGACCCTATCCACGAGGCGCGCGCGAGACGGGACGCGCGAGCGAGACGGGACGCGCGAGAGAAACGCACGCGAGACGCGAGAGAAACACCCGCGAGAGGACTGACGATGGGCGAAACGCGAACGCGACGCGAACAGGGACGCAAGACGCAGGCGAAGAGCTTCACGGTGCGCGCCGCGAAGGAGGAGGGCGAATCTCAAGGCGCGTCCTTCGCGCGGGCCGCGTTCTCGGCGGCGCTCGCGTTGACGCTCTCCGCGACGTCGGTCGAACCGTCGTTCGCGACGTCCACGACGTCCCCGGCGGCGCGACGATCGGGCAAGAGCTCGGCCGCGGCGGTGTCCCCGAAGACGGCGAAGCCGGCTCCGGCGGCGGCCCCGGGGGTGAAGGCTAAGAAGGCCACCGCGTACAAGGCGAAGAAGACCACCGCGGCTGCGACGACCACGAAGCGCACGACGAAGCGCGTTCGCTCCAAGACGAGCACCGCCGCCGCCCCGGCCGCGCGCAAGACCGTCAAGCGCACCGTCAAGTCCGCGCGCAAGCCGGTCAAGACCGTTCGCAAGTCCTCCAAGACTGCCCCCGTCGCGGCGAAGAAGTCCAAGACGACTTCCCCGGCGCAACGCAGAAAGTAAGCTATACGCGTGTGATCTCTCAATTGCGCGCTGTCGATATTTGATCGCGCGTGCATAAATGGCAAATGTGGCTCTGAATTCTCTCGACTCGCCGGGGCGCTAGCGCCCGCGGCGCCTCGTCGACTGGCGAACTCGAGAGTACTTTCTCAATACGCATTCTGTCCATATCCTCTATCTACGATCACCGCGCGCGCCGTTCGCTCGCTTTTCTCGATTCGAGCGTCCCGATGCTCCATCGCTCGCTCCGTCTTCCCGCGAGCGTCCCGCAAAGACCAAAAAGCGCCCGCGCGCCGGCGAGGCTGGGGACCGACGTCGGCATGACGTCATGGCTTTCGCTATTTCTCGACGCTCAGACGATCATGTTGGCCTCGATGAACGCGCTCACCGCGCGAGTGACGCCCGCGAAGGTTGTCGAGGTACGCGCGCGCGCGCGCGCCCGCATCGCGCTCGAGAACGCGCGCGAGCGTTGCCGATGGTTGTTTCGAGGCGAAGACGATCCATCGGGACGCGTCGCGACTTTATCGGCGATTTGCGACGCGTCGCGAGCGAAGACGCGCGAGACGGACGACTGACGGCGAAGATAACTATTACACGCGTAGGTTCGACGTTCCAACGCGCGAAGCGCGGTGGTCGTGCGCGCGAGTGCGAGCGAAGAAGGCGCAGCGGGGAAGGCGTTCGCGGCGGCGCTCGCGCTGACGCTCGCGACGACGTCCGTGGAGCCGGCGTTGGCCACGACGGCGACGTCGCCGGCGGCGCGAAGAGAGGGCGTTCAGTCTGCGGCAAAGGTGAAGTCCACGAAAGCTAAGGTTGCGCCGGATGTGCAAATCAAGGTGAAGCGCACGTCGGCCAAGGCGACGCTCACTCCGAAGCAACGCAAGGAGTTGGAGCAAGCGGCTGCGACGCGATACCAAAAGGTTGCGCCGAAGCGCGCGGAACCGAACCGATTGAAGGGAACTGCACTTAAGTCTGCCGCAGAAGTGAAGAAGACGAAGACTCCGGCCCAAACGAAGGCGGCGGCAGCGGCGGGCGCTGCGACCAAGAAGCCGACGACGAAAAAGCCGGCGGCGGCCAAGAAGTCGGCCCCGACTGTGACGGCCCCGGCGCCGAAGGCTGCCCCGGCGACTAAGTCGCCGGCGGCGACCAAGGCGGCGGCGACAAAGACGCCGGCGGCGACCAAGGCGGCGGCGACAAAGACGCCGGCGGCGACCAAGGCGGCGGCGACCGCCAAGCCGGCCAAGGCGGCGACCACCAAGCCGGCGGCGGCAAAGCCGGTGACGGCGCCGATCAAGACCACGACGCCGGCGGCGGCAAAGGCGACGACCACCAAGCCGGCGGCGGCGAAGGCGAAGACCAAATCTACCAAGAAGGTTACCCGACCGGTCAAGTCCGTCACGAAGAAGGTTGCCAAGCCGGCGGTGAAGAAGGCGGCCAAGCCGGCGGTGAAGAAGGCGGCCAAGCCGGCTCCGCGCCCGAAGAAGGTGAGCCGCGTGAACCCGCTCTCCATCATTGCCACCGGTCTCGGTCTCGGTCTGTTCGCATACTCAAACCGCAGAGAGGGTCAACCGTCCGTATCGACGGCGGCGACGAAGACTACCACAGTGTCTAGCACCCCGGCGAAAACCGTGGCCAGCGCTCCAGCCAAGCCGACCAAGTCTGCCACTAAGGCTGATGAGGCACAAGCGTGGATCGAGAACTGGAAGAACAAGTAATCGCAACGCGCTCGATGTAAATCGGTCAATTCATCAATAACTCTTATATTATCACACGAAATATATGCTGCAGCTGCCTATTTCCCCTCTTCCGGACGCAAAACATCCATGCCACCGAGGTACGGTCGCAACGGCTCGGGTACGACGACGCTTCCATCTTCTTGCTGGAAATTTTCGAGGATGGTGACGATCATACGAGGAATCGCGCACGCCGTCGCGTTGAGAGTGTGGCAGTGCATAAGCGGCTGCTTCTTGCCATCGACGGCATTCGGTCTGTACTTTATATTCAGCCGCCTCGCTTGATAATCCGTGCAGTTCGAGGCACTCGAAATTTCGCCGTACCGTTCGAGCGCGGGCATCCACGCTTCGACGTCGAATTTGCGATATGCCGGTGCGCCTAAGTCCTCCGTGGGCATGTCCAAAACTTTGAAGTGGAAGCCGAGCTCTGCAAACATTTCAGTCTCGATGCCGATGAGCTCCTCGTGAAGTGCGTCAGATTGCTCAGGCGTGGCCACGACGAACATCTCCACCTTGCTAAACTGATGCAAACGATACATGCCCCGAGTCTGCGCGCCGGCGGCGCCGGCTTCAGTGCGGAAACAATGACTGAAGGCCGCCATTTTGATAGGGAGTTGCGATTCTTCCACAACTTCATCCATGTATACTCCACCCAATAATAGTTCAGCCGTACCCGCCATACAGAGATCGGAGTTTTCAATGCTATACACTTGCGTGTTCTCTGCCCGCGGCTGGAATCCGCACTTCTCCACCACGCTGCTACGCACCATGTCTGGCACCATCATGGGCTTGAAACCTTTGCTCAAAACCTTGGCGAACGCCCAGTTGATCAGAGCTAACTCAAGCATAGCTCCAACACCGGTGAGGTAGACGAAACGACTACCACTCACCTTGCTTCCAGTCTCGAAGTCGAACATCCCAAGCTTTTCGCCGACGTCGACGTGATTTTGCACTGGAAACGTAAACGCGCGCTGCTCACCCACCGTCGCCCGAGTCACCGTATTTTCTTCGCTGCCGATCGGCACATCCGGGTGTGTCAAGTTTGGCAACCTCTGCGCCATGGTTTGTAACTCGCTCTCGAGTCCGGCGAGATCGCCTTCGAGCGCCGCGAGCTCGTCCTTAATCGCCTTGCCCTCGGCAATCAACCCGTCCCGAACCTCTTTATCCATCTTCCCCTTCATGCTCTTCGCGTTCGCGTTTCGACGCTCGCGAAGTTCATCGCACTTAAAGTTCAACGCGTTCAACGCCTCGTATTTCGCGATGATTTCCTGCACATCCACGTCCACCTTTCTCGTCGTCGCGTTCTTTTGCACCAACTCGGCGTTGTCCCGCACAAACTTGAAATCGATCGCCGCCTTCCACGCCAGCGCCTTGTTCGTCTCCCCCGACGCATTCAACGCGGGCGCTTCGCTCGTTGCGCTCGCTCGCGTGGCGAGCGTCGCGCGCTGCGCGGGACGTCCGGGCGTCCAACGTCGCGCGACGACGCTCGCGGCGAGCGGCGAGGACGAGGACGAGGATGACGTCGTGCGCGTGCGCGCGGCGGCGGCGGCGACGACGCGGCGGTGCATGGCCGACCTGACGAATGTTCTGTGCATCGCGCGCGTCCGGCGCGACGTCGATCGTCGACGAGCGCGGTGTGGCGTCGCGAGGCGCACGAGCTATGGTGGTGACGTCGAGCCGTCGGGTTTTTTTCGCTTTTTTCTATCTCTATTGCACAACACACGACGCGCGGGGAAACAATGATGAGCTAGGACGGGTTACGCCGGAGGCGACCGCACGACTTCGGCGATGGTGGAGACCTCCGCCATGGCGCCGACGCCAAAGTCACCGCACGCGAGGTGCTTCTCGATCGGCGGAACGACGACGACGCCGAGCTCGCGCGCCGAGCGCAAATGTCGCTCGGTGAACGGGCTCTCCCACATCTTTGTGTTCATCGCGGGCGCTATGAACACGCGTTTGGCGGGGTCTTTAAAATCCCACGCGCGAAATACACACGTGAGGAGATTATCACACAACCCGTTGGCGATTTTAGCCAGGGTGTTTGCGCTGAGTGGCGCCAAGACGAAGACGTCAGCCCACTTGACCAACTCGATATGCATCACGGGATCGCCCTTTTCGCCCCATTCACGCCACTCGTCGTGATCGGTGAAAGTTTTTATGTTATTTTCTTCCGCTCGTGCGATATCTTCCGCATCGATGAACTTCAACGCGTTATCTGTGAACACGAACCGAACCTCACACTCGCCGCTCGCGCTCCACCGCTCGCGCGCGAGCTCGTCGAACTTGATCGCCGCCACGGATCCTGACACTCCGATGAGAACCCTCGTCATCGCTCGAGGTCTCACTTCGCTCGCTCTTCCTCGAGTTTTTTCGCCAATCGCGCCTTGGACTCGCGCGCGAGCTTCAAGTTTCTTCGACTCTTCCACAGCTTTTGCTCCTTCAGGCACGCGTCGAGCGTCCACTTTTCTTCGTTGCACTTCCCGAGGAACTTGCCCAGGGCGTTTTCGGCGTGACAGCGCTTGAGAGCGATGACGGCTTCGCGGCAGATCGGGTGCTTGTCCAGCGTCAGCGGCGGGTGCATCGCCGACACGCGCGTCGCGGTGTCCCGAGCGTGCGGGCAAAAAAGTGTCTCGAGCGGGACAAACGCGTCGGACGTCAAAGTGCGCCGCGTTGCCGCGCATCAGCGCGTTCGCACGGTCACGAGGACGAGGTGCGCGACGTAAGCGTACGTGCGTCACACGTCGCGCGTCATGGGCGACACGCGAGATGCCCTCACGCTTTGGTTCGCGCCGGCGTTGGGGAGCGCGTTGGCCCAGGTCATGTTTCTGAGCCCGTTCCCGGAAATCGAGCGGTGCAAGACGAAGCGCTCGCTCGGACACCTGAACGCGCTGCCGTATCCGTTCGTGGCGGCGAATTGCGCGGCGTGGATGATTTACGGTGGTATCAGTGGGAACTATTGGGTGTATATTCCAAACTTTACTGGATACTTTTGCGGGACGTATTACTCTTTTGTGGCGTATGCGCTCGACGAGAAGATACGGGGAACGATGGAACGCATAGTTGCGGTATTAATCATCTTGGTTAGTTTCATAGGGATGGTAGTGAGTTGTGTGATGAAGAATTCGAGCGAGAGCGCTCGCCTTGTGGTGGCTGGGATCTTGGCAAACTTGATTCTGGTGGTGTACTACTCGGCGCCGCTGTCGACGATGGCGGAAGTCGTCAGGACGAAGGATTCAAAGTCCATGCACTTTCCTCTGGTGTTTTGCAACGGACTCAATGGCCTGTGCTGGACCACGTATGGCATAGCGTTGAACGACTGGTGGATCGCCGCGCCGAATCTTTTCGGTTCTGTGCTCTCCATCGTACAGGTCGTTCTTATTTTCTTGTACCCAAGCTCAGAACGCTTACGCAGTCGGATCACGCCGACTCCCTCCGTCGAAGGGCTAGTGTCGATGAGTTCGGATTCTTCTCCGCTTTGATATTATCAAAAGCGTCGATATTCTTTGGTAGAAACGAAATGCAAACTAGAATTAGGCGGAGAGTTGAGCGCGCAGTGACGGCGCGTATCCTCAACAATCCGCGAGTGTATCAATTAAGCACAGACTTTGTCATTCAAAAGCTAAGGCCTAACGCGCCGCAGAACACACCAGTCCCGTCGCATCCGCTCCGATTTTGCCTAAGTTACACACACCGCAAACGTTCCCTGCTTCTTCCACGACGTAGTGCGCACCACACGTAGGGCACACGCAGTCCTTCGTCCCCTTGTAAATTGGAACAAAGGTAGCAGAGCAAACGGCGAACGGATTGTGAGGATCGTAGTTGACCTCGACCTCATCCTTAGGTGCTCGTTCGCACGCTTGTAACACTTGTTTCGCTTGCGTAGCCACCTTGACAGGCGGGTTGAGTTCAAGTAATCGACGGCAGAACGTTGCGGCGGTGACATAGTTCTTCAGCTTGAAGAAAATTGACATTGCCGATCGCAGAGAAAGAGACAGGTGAATCGGCTGCATCTCAGAGTGCGTAAAATACGCGGCGAGCTCAGCTTGTCGAGTCGCGTCATCCTTGACTTCCTTTCTAGCAATCTCAATCCTCAGCGCACACGCGTATTCGCGAGCCACCTTCAAGAGCTGTTCCACGTCCTCAACTTCGCTCGGATCCTCCACGCTCAACAAGGTGATCGCGTGAATGATACCGACAAACACTTTCAAAGCTTCCACAAACTTGCCTTCAGTAGTTAACTTGAAAGCGGACTTGAGGCGTTCCTGGAGAATTTCCGGAGAACAGATCATCGCAGGCGGCAAAACACCCGTTGCGCGCGAAGACCAGCCGCGGCCGAGCGGCATCGGTATCTTGGGACTTGCGGGCATGCCCTCGAGGGTCACATGCGACGCATACGCCAAATCCACGAAATGTTGCTTGAGTGGAGCGAAATTGACGATCCCTAACTGACGGCTAAGCAATTTCATGGCGCTATCGAAATCGCCCGCAGCCACGTGCTCGCCGGCAACGGCACTCTTCTCAGTCCATCGTCGCGACGGCGGAACGCCGGCGGTTGGTGCGATGAAGACATCGCTATGAAACGTTTCAGCGCCAGTGTCATCCACTGCACCACCCATCAACTCTTCCGGTAGTTCTAATTCATCCATGCCCCAGCCATCGTTTTCATTGTCGACGTCGTCGAACTCAACATCGGGCGCAATACCAGCCTTGGCGAGCGGATCGACGCGCTCGTCGTCACCGATATCAATGTCAGCGTCACCCCATCCAAGACCAACACCACCCATGCCCATGACATCATCTTCAGCGTACTCGTCGCCAGCGATCTCGCCAGATAGAACACCTTCGAAGAATCCCTTGGACACCGGCAACAACGGCCAGTTATCCCCTCTAAACAAGGGAGCGGGCGGTTGAAGCAGCTTTCCTAAGCCACTCACGTCTGGAATAGCGGCACCGTTCTCGTTTAATGTTTCTGCTATGCGCGCTGCATCGTCTTCCAATCCATGTGTCTTGGCGGTTAAGTACGCGAGCGGGTAGTGGCCAACATTCTCAAGCACCTTGACTCGCTCGGCTACGTCACCCAAGTAGAGTGCGTTGTGGAACTGTCCCATGACATCGGCGCGCATTTCCGAGATCTTCAACATCTTACTCAACTTTTCGAGGTTACCGGTGATGAGGTACAAGAATGAAAGACGCTCAAAATTCTTCGTCTTTTGGTACGCAAACTCAACGATTTGGTGGTTACCTTGATTCAACGCCGCAACACCAAGCTTGTGCCATGTGTCTTTGTCGTCGATCTCTTGAGCGCTAGTGAGGGCGACTTCGATGTTACCGCATTCCAACGCCAACTCAAAGCGAGTGCGTTCATCCTGTTTTATGAAAAGAATAGAGACGTTAGTCAAGCCGCCGTCGGCGAAAAAAGAGCAGCAAATGCAGTGTCGCTGGAACACTCATACAAAAAAATAGCGAACAAGAAATCTTCATAGACTCTCGGCATTCACCAAGGAAGGATCCGTAAGGTTGTAGATAATCATCGTGTGCCAAAAGGTCGTCGAGAAAGCGCCGAAAAAGTTGCACGAGAAACTCACCTGAACGAAGTGGAGCGCGATCTCCGGGTAACCCTTTTGCTGCAAGTACGCGATGATCGATTGGCCGCAGAGCTGTCCACTTTTGATCATCGAAAGCACTTGATCGAACCTCTTCGCATTGAGCGCGAGCTTGAACATGTACTCTGACGGGTCAAACTGAAGCTGACGGTTACGTCCATCACGATCCAAACAGAAAATGACATTGCCAAACACCTTGGTGAGGTACACGGGGTTATCCAACGTGCGAATAATGCCCGAGTCACCATTTGGTAAGGCGTATTTGATGTGGTTGAGCGTAGTGTAGATGAAGACACCGTGATCGTCCCAGGCTCCCGACTTTACGCGAATGGTTTCGTGCACCGTGACAGAGTGACCAAGCTTGCGATCCGCGAGAACGATGGCGTGCTTACTCAGCAGAGCAACACGGCTCATATCTGACGCCCAGACGACGTACTTGATGTGTGGTGCAGCAAGCTCGGCGATAGCGGCGCGCTGTTGGAGATCAAACAACACCATCTTCTCATCGGAGCGGCACAAGAGCGATCCTGTGCCAGCATAGAAGATCATGTCAGTGCCCGGGGTAGGGCAGGCACACTTCTTGGTCATTTCGTTGTCCAAGTTCTTGATGATGATGTTATTCGATTGCTTATCCAGTGTCGCAAATCGGTTTCTGGCCACGAAGACCGCGCCAATACCGTTACCGCGACGTGAGTCGCCACTGACTTCGCCTCGGCCGCTATCCTTTGGTAACATGAAAAGCTCGTAGTTTTCACCACCGGCATCGTACGTAATGAGCACCGCATTCTCCGCTGGGTTGTATGACATGGATCTCGGGCTCGAGTTGGGACCTCCAACGGTGCGTCGGATGGACACCAACGGATTATCCCGCTGAGACTGAAAGTCATAGCAGCGCAAGTAGCGATCCTTCACGTAGAACAAGCTACCTTGGTGGCTGGTGTACGCCGGACGTTCACGTTCGAGCTTGAAAACAATCATACCACTGTCATGGCCTGCGGCTAACAAATTGACTTCAGGATGCGCGGCCAAGATCCAGAACCGATCATTCTCTCGTCGGAAGGTTTGCGCGTCGGCTCGCTTTGACATGTCCCACACACGGATCGACTTGTCCTCTGAGTTCGACACAATCACATCCTGCCTGGCATGGAAAGCGACACAACTCACGTTGTTGACGTGTCCACGAAGAGAGTCAACTTCCCAAGCCTTCGTGTCGTTCATGCGCCAAAGCTTCACTTGACGATCGTCCGCACCGGACACAATCAGCGGCAACGTCGGGTGGAAAGCCGCCCAATTGACGCCGCGGTCGTGACCTTCTAGGATGTACTTCACCACAGTGTCACCTCCACCAAACAGATCGTTGTTCATTTGCGGCATGCGGAGCTCATCCGCCGGACTCACAGCCTTGCGCCGGAGACCGCTAATGTCCCAAACTCTCACCGTCTGATCCAATGACGCGGAAACCACCAAGTCATCCTTGTGATGGAAGCGCGCACACATCACAT
>Ga0181561_10005563_pt1 | contig 10738 bp, 11 predicted proteins | sample 011ome_19_FD_133760 | JGI IMG/M metagenome (GOLD analysis project Ga0181561, IMG submission 133760) | Coastal salt marsh microbial communities from the Groves Creek Marsh, Skidaway Island, Georgia - 011510BT metaG (megahit assembly) | ecosystem: Environmental > Aquatic > Marine > Intertidal...
AATATTCTGCACATTTAGGGCAAAATCTTGGCACATTTTGACCCAAAGTGAGGAAAACTGGCCAAACGAGGACGATAGAACTTTGTCACCAGCAGACAAAAGGTTGCTGATGGCCGCCTCCCATCCTCCCGTTCCTGAGCCAGGGAAAACAAATACTCGGCCGGTTTCAGTCCGAAAGATCGTTTTGAGATCAGCTAACAGCGGCAGCGTGAAACTTGGAAAGTCGGGAGCGCGGTGATCTTCCAGCGGGACTTCCATTGCGCGCTGCACTTCATTGGGCATGTTTGTTGGGCCGGGTACAGCCAAAGTTTTATAACCAATCATTGGGTCCTCCATTGCGTGTGACGCAAGGTTTAAACAAAAATAGTCAAATATCACCAAAAATAGTGTTATTGTGTATAGTGTTTATATAACAATAGTGCTTTTTGTTAATTTGTTAATTTGACGACTGGAGTAATTGGAATATGCAAAAAACATTTATCGGAACACAATTACGTCAGCTCCGACGCGAAAAGGGCCAGACACAGGCAGAAATGGGAAGCATCTTAGGAGTAAGCGCCGCCTATATTAATCTCCTCGAAAAAAATCAGAGAAGTTTATCAGTCTCAATTTTGATGGCTTTGGCAGATAACTACAACGTCGATTGGCGAGATGTTGTAATGGATAAAAACACGAATCTGCTAGCCGACTTACGCAACGCGATACAAGATCCGCTGTTTGCAACTACACAACCTGACTTACAGGAGCTTCGTGCTGCAATAGACCATGCCCCATCTCTGGTTCAAAACTTCCTAAAACTTCATCAAAGTCATCGTATCGCAATCGACAATATAATGAAGTTTGGCAATGAACGTATGCCGACAGAGTTACTTACGGCCTCGCCTGACGCGATCATTCATGATTTTTTTCGTGACAATTTCAATCATTTTGATGAGTTGGAGCAGGCGGCTGAGACACTTCGATTAGAAGAGCCAAGTCAGCCATATGAAATGTTGCACATGCTCAAACAGCGTCTCCTACAAAAGCACGGCATCACCGTTGAAACAAAGCCAGCCGAAAAAATGAATGACTCTTTGCGTATTTACGATACAGATATTGGGGTCATCCAGCTTTCTGAAGCCTTGGATTATCAAAACCGTACATTCCAACTAGCACACATACTATGTTTTGTTGAATTAGCGGACGTTTTGGATGGCATCACATCAAATATCAAAGTTGGTTCATCGCAAGCAGTTGCGCGCTGCCAAGTTGAACTAGCAAATTACTTTGCGGCTGCTGTTTTGATGCCATATGATGACTTTCATGAAATGGCAGAAAAGAGTAAATATGACATCGACAGGATGGCATCTGCCTTCGCCGTTTCATTCGAACAAGCCTGCCAGCGATTGACTACTATGCAGAGAGAGACCAAACGCGGCGTTCCATTTTTCTTTCTTCGCGTTGACAAGGCTGGAAATGTAACAAAGCGGTTTAACGCTACGAGCTTTAACATTGCTGAACACGGTGGATCATGTCCTGTTTGGAACCTCCATACAGCCTTTCGGACACCCGGAGTTATTTTACCTCAATATGTCGAATTACCCGATGGAGAGAAATTTTTTACGTTAGCGAGAACAACCGAACGCCCAGTTTACTCAATGCAAACTCAAGATCGACGATTAGCCATATCACTGGGCTGCAGTATTAAACATTCAAGCAAGTTGATATACACATCAGCTTTTCCCCCGCCAGCTAAAGACAACTTTAGCAAGATAGGCATAAACTGTCATTTTTGCCTGAGGCATAATTGCTCACAACGGGCGCATGAACCGTTGTTGACGGAACTCAGCACCGACACGACAAAGCGGGGTGAAACTCGATATGAGAGCTAACTGAAAAAAGGAACCATCCCCTATAATCCTTTTTTTCACACTTTATGACGAAAGCAAATGTGGGGTCGGAATTTAGTCTTCTGAGTCCGAATAAGGCTCCATATTAGCCTCTGCTTCTCGGTTTATCCAAACCATATTGCCATCAATCACGACCAAGCCTTTGTCTTGGAGCTGCTGCCTTGCGTCACGATAACACACAGTGTGTAAAATGGAGAAGGCGAATGTCGAGCTGTTTACAGGTGCTGAGGGTAGATATTTGGACGTCTTGAGGGCGGTTAATGAGCGTTTGATAAGATGAAAAAGAGACATGCATATTTTATAAACCACCCCCGCCATTTGTTTCGATGTGGGGTATGGGCGGACCAGGCGCTACGGTCGTACAAATGGTCGTGCATCCGACTTGCCGCGCGTGTCAGTAGGTAGCCAAATCTCCAGGGTTATTGGGCTATCACAGTGTTGCTAACTCTTCTCGGCCGCACGATTTCCCTTTGTGTTTATTGATCAATGTCAGCCGTTTTCTGTCCGGTGGTTAGCGCATCTGTGTAACTGCTTCGAATTTGATCATAGGGGTTGAAAGGCAAAAGCCCTATGCCTAGTCCCTCTTGATCGGTGAAATCCCTTAATCGCGGAAATTTTCATATTGCAGTGGCAGGTCGATATCCAGTGCCTTGATCATCGCCATGGTGGCCTGCAAATCATCACGCTTTTTGCCTGACACGCGAATTTCATCACCCTGAATTGCGGCCTGCGTCTTTAATTTGGCGCCCTTGATCGCCTTGACAATCTTTTGCGCAACCTCGCGATGCACGCCTTGGCGCACAAGTACGGTCTGGCGAACGCTATTGCCACCAGCCTGTTCCGGCTTTTCAAATTCCAGCGCCTTGGTATCAACGCCCTTGCGGGTGAGGTGGGTGACGATCAATTCTTCAACCTGACGGCGTTTCAATTCATCATCGGCCTTGATCAGGATGGTCTCGTCATTGCGCGAAACCTCACATTTGCTACCTTTGAAATCATAGCGAACGCCCATTTCCTTGGTCACGCCAGCCAGCGCATTATCGACCGCAGTCGTGTCAATCTTACTTACAATGTCAAAACTAGGCATCTGGCAACCCTTTCGAGGTGTAATTGCGTGCATGGATTATCCGGCGATCAGGCCCCGATAATAGCAAAAGCGTAAATAAGGGGCAATGAAGCGAACCTTTTTATGATTTCTAGGGGTCGTGGCGAGGATGTTCTGCCCAACAGGATTGAGCTTAGCAGTATTTTTCGGGGCCAACCCATTGCTCGTCTGAATAGCGGTCGCCATGCGCCCAGCCGATTGGCAGCACGGTCTCAATCCGCGCGATATCATCCGCCGTAATTGATTTCGCCGTACCCTCGCAATGCTGACGAAGATGGTTGGCCGATCTTGTACCCGGAATAGGGATGATATGCCGGCCCTTATGCAACAGCCACGCAATCGCCAGCGCGGCGGCACTCATGCCAAATTCGGCGGCCAATCTGCGGAAACCGGCGGTGGCCTCAATATTGGCGGAAAGGTTCGGCTCTATGAACCGTGGGTTGCTCCTCAGCCAAGGGTTGGCCGCAGCAGTTTTTGGGGAATGCGGTTTGTCGGTCAATAGCGATCGGCCAACCGGCGCAAAGGCGACCAACGACGTCCCCAACGTCGCAGTTGCCTGCAACAGGCCCATTTCTGGACTGCGCACCGATAACGAATATTCCGATTGTACAGCAGCAACATCATGAATGGCAGCGGCCCGGTACAGCGATGTGGGAGCAATCTCGGAAAAGCCAAACGCGCCAATCTTGCCGGATTTTACCATTGCCGCCAGCGTTTCGGTTACCTCTTCAATCGGGGTGTCGGCGTCGCGCCGGTGGATATAATAAAGGTCGATATAATCCAGCCCCAACCGTGTCAATGATGCGTCAAGCTCGGCCTGCAGATAGGCCGGGCTATTGTCGAAATAACGGCGCCCACTTGCCTTGTCGACAGCGATACCGGCTTTGGTGGCAATATGGAAAAGGCGGGTTTTTTGCGCCCCCTGTTTTGCCAGAAAACTGCCGATCACCGTCTCGCTAAGGCCGCCGCCATAGACATTGGCGGTATCAATATGGTTAACCCCCAGATCCAGCGCCGCCGTTAGCACCCGATGTGATTCTGCCTCTGAGGTTTTGCCGTAAAAATCGGTAAAAGACATGGCACCGATGCCGATGGCGGATAGATGCAGGCCGGTTTTGCCTAATTGTCTTTGCTGCATGAGATTCTCCGTAGCCAAGGTGGTTTGGGTCTGGGGTGTTTTAAGGCTTTGTGCTCTTGGTAGGGACGGCGATCGCTTGCCGCCAGAACAGCCTTGCCGCGATAATGTTGTTACTGCGGTCACTGGGTGACTTACTATTTCATGCCAGAAAACTGGCTTCAAGCCCTAACGAGTGATCAATCGGTCGAAGCCGGGTGTTAATGGCTGTTCTCATCGCCCAATATTATTGTCTTTGTCGCGGTGCTGGGTCAGACTATGAGCGATTTTTAACGCTATTAAGCGATATCTGGACGGTCAATGTGCGGGCATCTGTATCAGGAAAGAGGTTAGTATGGGTAATAATGTGATCTTAACCGCGGTAGATGGGCATCAGCTGGATGCGTATCTTGCTGCCCCTGCCGCAACGCCGAAAGGCGCGGTGGTGGTCATTCAGGAAATTTTTGGGGTAAACCCGCATATCCGTGAGGTAACCGACCGCTTTGCCGCGGCGGGCTATCTTGCGATTGCGCCAGCGTTGTTCGACCGGATTGGGCCAGCAATCGCGCTTGCCTATGATGCTGATGGGGTTGCCGAGGGGCGGCGCCTGAAAGAACAGGCAGATGCAAACAGCCAAGATGATGTCAAGGCGGCGATTGATTTTGTGGCGTCGGCCGGCAGGGTGGGGGCAGTTGGTTTTTGCTGGGGCGGATCACTTGCGTGGCGAATGGCTTGTGATCGTGCAAGCGGTCTCGGCTCTGCGGTCAGCTATTATGGCGGCGAGCTGCCGACATTGGCGGGGCGTGACGCGACCTGTCCGGTAATGGCGCATTTTGGCCTACTTGATGCATCTATTCCTGAACAGGGGGCGCGTTCTTTTGCCGCTGCCCAGCCGGATGTTGAAACCTATTTCTATGACGCCGGGCATGGTTTTAATTGTGATCATCGCGGGCAGTATGATGCCGCGGCTGCGGCAATGGCGTGGGGCCGGACGATGGCGTTTCTGGAAAATCATCTGACGTGATGTGGTCATTCTCGTGTGATGATGATCTTTGCCAGACCGTAATTCTGCGATCATGCCCGAACAAATCTGCATAGTGACCAGTAAATACAGCTGTTTAACGAGGGGTGATGATGATTAAGCAGACCATGCGGCCGCGTCCAAAAGGGCGTGATGCCTATCGCTACTTCTCCAGTTTTGCAACACGCTGGCGTGATAATGACCAATATGGTCATATGAATAATGCGGTCTATTACGAGCTGTTTGATTCCGCGGTTAATAAGTTCCTGATTGATTCGGGTATTCTGGCACTTGCTGGTGATGAAACCCTATTTTTGGTAGCATCATCGGGCTGTGATTACTTCACTGACGTTGCCTATCCGGATGATGTTGAGGTTGGAATTGCAATCCGTCGCATTGGTAGCAGCTCGATTACCTATGATATTGGGCTGTTTCTGGCCGGTGCAGATACAACAGCGGCAACGGGTTTTTTTGTTCATGTGAATGTCGCCAGCGATGATCAGCGCCCCTGTCCAATTGATGCGGCAACCCGCGAGAAATGTGCGGCGCTAGTGGTTAGTGCCGACGATTGATGCGGACTGCTGTTGCGGATAATCCTCAAAACATCCTGGCGGAAAATTCTATCACGCTAGTCCAGCCCCTCGATGATGCGGATTTCGCGAACCGCGCCATCGCCCAATGCCTCCAGGGCGGCGCTATAGCCGGGGCTGTCATGCGCCTCGATAGCGGCATCAAGGCTGGGAAAGACACTAAGAACGGTGCGCTCGGCGATGCCAGCTTCATAGACTGCCTGGGCGACGCCGCGCGCGAGATATTGTCCGCCGCAGGCCTCGACAGCCGGGCCTGCCAGCTTGGCGTAGGCCTCGACCTTGCTGATGTCAGAGATACTATGATAGGTGGTGATCCAATAGGCCTTGGGCATTGACCGCTCCCCTTAAAACTATAGTAACGCGCTGGATTTGGTATATCTGTCTAGACGGGCCTCTCGCCAATCACTGTGCAGCGTTCCATGTAGCGCGGCTCATCATCAGGGTAATCCATTACCGCAAAATGCATCAGTGAACGATTGTCCCAGATCAGCAAATCCCCCTCGGTCCAGCGATGACGATAGAGAAATTGTGGCTGGATCGAATGCTGATATAAAAACTCGAGAATGGCGCTGCTTTCAGCCGTATCAAGCCCGTCGATATGTGATGTAAACCCCGGATTTACGAACAGGCTCTTTTTACCATTTTCGGGCTTTGTACGCACCAGCGGATGCCGCGCACGATTGCCCCCATCCATATCATTTTCAACAATCACCGGCTTAGCATACTGGGTGCGCGCGGCCACTTCAAAATCATGCCATGCGTAAAGTGGCATTAAAATGGCCTTCATACCGTCACTCAGCGCCTCATAGGCTGCGGCTTGATCAGCAAAGATTGTGTCGCCGCCAACCGGTGGAATGGTTTTGGCGTGCAGCAGTGACGCCTGCGCTGGCCGGTCACGAAATGACACATCCGAATGCCAATAGGTGCCAGCCCCCTTTCGTCCTTTTGGAGCACCATCTTCGCCAACCTGATTAGATACCCGATAGATTTCTGGGTGATCCGGATGAATATAGCGGCTTACCGTATCTTGTAGAGGGTTTTCGTTCGGGTCGCCAAAAAGTGGGCCAAAATTTTTAGACAGCGCAATATGCTGCTCGCTGGAGAGGGTCTGGCCATGGATCACCATCAGGCCGCCTGCATCGTTCCAGGCTTCAACCAGATCCTGGGCAAGATTGTCACTATATCCAGCGGCAAGATCGAGTCCGAAGATTTCTGCGCCAAAGCCCTGGGTTAGGGGCTTGATTTCATACTCCATTGTGAGCCTCTCATGATCTAACAAATAATCTCGGATCTATTATCTTGTTGGCGGGTTGTCAGGCGGGACACTTGGCCAGTTATTTGGCCCTTTATTCGGCTGCTTCAACGATGCGGATTTCACGCACTGCGCCGCCATCCAGGGCGTCAAGTGCGGCGCCATACGCCGCACCATCATGCGTTGCAATCGCGGCCTCAAGCGAGTCAAACTCGATCAGAACAGTGCGCTCAAGTACTCCAGCCTCATAGGCCTTTGCCGGTGTGCCGCGGGCGAGAAACCGCCCACCGCCAGCGCTAATTGCCGGCCCTGCCAGCGCTGCATAGGCAGCCAATTTACTTTCGTCAATGATTTTCTGATAGGTGCTAATCCAATAAGCCTTGCGCATTTTAAAATCCGTTTTGCCCGCATTAATGATGGAGCCAAGCCTGTAGTTTTGCGGGATCAAAACCAAGTCTGGATCAATAAGGAATATGCCATATCGCGGCACACTCCCTATAGATGTATAAAAGTTTGGCAGGCGATCAGACGAATTACAACTGGAAAATATTTTGCGTAGTTAACCGATTTAGATGTAATATGTTTTGCTAAAACAGCGATAGCTAATCTCACTTTCTGCCAGCGCTATTTGATCCTGAAACGGCGGTGTCAGGGGCATCGCTTATGACGGTTTCGGCGATGATAGGATTGGGCACAGGTGAAGTGCTCATGGGCAAATATTTAGGGGAGGTAATATTTTTAAAAATGCCATCTGGTAAACATTCAGATCAAATCATCCCGCAGGTTGAAGGGTTTTTCCATGCGGCGAGCAACACGATCAGCTACGTGGTCAAAGACCCGAGCAGCAATGCCTGTGCGGTTATTGATAGCGTGCTTGATCTTGATTATGCCTCGGGCACAATCGGTTATACGCACGCAGATGCAATTCTAGATTATATTGAGCAGCATCAGTTGGCGGTTCAATGGCTGATTGAAACGCATGTTCATGCAGATCATCTATCGGCAGCCCCCTATATCCAGCAGGAACGCGGTGGGCAAATTGGTATCGCCCAGCAGATTGTCGAGGTGCAGGAAGAATTTGGTAAAATGTTCAATGCCGGCACCGAATTTCAGCGGGATGGCAGCCAGTTTGATGTACTGTTCAAAGATGGCAGTCAGTACATGATTGGCGAGCTTTCGGCTTATGTGATCCATACGCCCGGCCACACGCCGGCTTGTATGACCCACGTTATTGGCGATGCAGCTTTTGTTGGGGATACGCTGTTCATGCCTGATGGGGGCACCGCACGCGCCGATTTCCCGGGTGGGGACGCCGGCCAGCTTTATCGTTCTATCCAGAAAATTCTGTCGCTTCCTGATGAAACGCGTATTTTTGTCTGCCATGATTACAGCCCCGGCGGGCGCGAGGTCGCGTGGCAAACCAGCGTTGCCGAAGAACGTGCGAAAAACATTCATATCGGTCACGGCGCAAGCGAGGCGGAATTTGTTGCAATGCGCACAAAACGCGATGCGACGCTTGCCATGCCGACGCTTATCATGCCGTCAATTCAGGTGAATATGCGGGCCGGTCATATGCCGGCTAGTGAGCCTGGAGGCGGCGTCTATCTGAAAGTTCCCATTTCAGGACTGAAGTCTAAAAAATCATCCTGACCCTGTTTTCAGCGGTGCCAGATGGCAGGCTGCAACCGGGCGCCCCGGACTCAAATATTGTTACAAAAGGAAAATCTATGACGATTGCATGGGCAAGTTTTACCCCGCTTAGCGCATTTCTAGGCGGCTGTCTTATCGGTCTTGCGGCACTATTATTAATGGCATTTCAAGGCCGCGTGATGGGCGTAAGCGGCATTCTTGGCGGCCTGTTTGGTGCGGCGTCCTCCGGTGATCGCAGCTGGCGGCTGGCGTTTTTATTGGGTGTTGTTGGTGGCCCGCTTTTATGGCAGGCACTAAGCAAAGTGCCAATTATTTGGCAGGCCGTTGCCAGCGGTCCACAATTTTATATTGCGGCGTTTTTGGTCGGGCTTGGCACGGCTATTGGATCGGGCTGTACATCAGGGCACGGCATTTGTGGGCTTGCCCGCTTTTCACCGCGCTCATTCGTTGCCGTTATGGCCTTTATGACAAGTGCGGTGGCAACCGTTGCGATTGTCAATCAGATATAGTCGTGGAGGTAATTATGACACGTTTGATTACAGCCCTGATCATTGGTGCCATCTTTGGTATCGGCCTTGCGATTGCCGGTATGTTGAACCCGGCTAAAGTTGTTGGTTTTCTTGATGTTTTTGGTGATTGGGATCCGTCTCTTGCGCTGGTTATGGGCGGCGGTGTATTGGTGAATGCCATCGGTTTGCGTTTTGTGCTTGAGCGTGAAGCGCCGATTCAATCGGCAGAATTTTTGCTGCCAACCGCGTCTAGCATTGACAAGCCATTGGTTGCCGGCAGTGTGATTTTCGGCATTGGCTGGGGTATTTCTGGCCTTTGCCCGGGACCGGTGGTTGCCAGTTTACTATTGAACAGTAACGCGATGTTGCCCTTTTTTGGCATGCTGATTGCCGGATTGCTGCTTGGCCGAATTGTGATGCGGCTGGTGGCGGCGCGGCATCTGGCCTGGGCTGAGTGGAGATTTTATCTTTTTCTCAGTAGGGTTAATGGCCATAACCGCCCAATGCAGTTTTTTGATGGGGATAGCGAAATGGAACCAGATTACAACGCGCCGCTTGATTACCTGCCACGGATCAAGAGCTATTATATCGGTCTTGGCTATGGAGAGCCCTATGAATGGGCAAAACTTGATCATGTGCCGTTTACCCACCTAGAAAAACCGCTTTGTGAGGCGCGGATTGGTATTGTGACGACCGCGTCGATCTTTGATCCGGCGAATGGTGAGCAGGGGCCGGGCGCGCCCTATAATGGCAAGGCGAAATTCTTCCGCTGCTATGCTGAACCGATTACACCTTTCCCCGATGTTAGGATTGCGCATATTGCCATTGACCGTGCGCATACAACGGCGAGTGATATGGCAAGCTATTTCCCGCTTGCTGCGATGCAGCGGCTTGCCACAGCTGGCTATATCGGGTCGGTATCTCCAAATTTCTATGGTCTGCCGACCAACCGTTCCCAGCGTGTAACGACGCAAACAGATTGCCCAGAGCTGTTGTCATTATGCAGAGATGATGCTGTGGATGCGGTGGTGATGGTGCCGAATTGTCCGGTCTGTCATCAGTCAGTGGCGTTGGCAGCGGCGCATTTGGAGGCGGCGGGTATTGCAACAGTGATCATGGGCTGTGCCCGCGATATTATCTCTTATGTCGGGGCGCCGCGCCTGTTGTTTAATGATCTGCCGCTGGGTAATGGAGCTGGCTTGCCGCATGACCAGCCGTCACAGGATCTTGCGGCAAGGATGGCGCTAGATCTTTTGCTTGATGCCTGCGAACCACGGACGATTAAGGCATCGCCGTTGAAATGGGTGGGGGCGGCCGATTGGAAAAAAGATTATTCCAATATTGCACTTTTGTCAGATGCAGAGATCGCCCGTTTGCGTGCCGAATTTGATGCGGTGAAAAAGGACGCTGCAGACTTGAAAAAGGCGCTTTAGTTGGCTGTTTATCTGATGTGCAGATATACTACTAGTCAAGTTTCTTGATCTCGGCTGCCAGTGCTTTTGCCGCGTCACTGCCCGGCTCCATCATCGTTAGCAATGTCTGCCATGCGTCACGGGCAGTACCATGATTTCCAGACAGGCGGGCAAGATGCCCTTCGAAAAACAGTGT
>Ga0181561_10005566_pt1 | contig 10737 bp, 9 predicted proteins | sample 011ome_19_FD_133760 | JGI IMG/M metagenome (GOLD analysis project Ga0181561, IMG submission 133760) | Coastal salt marsh microbial communities from the Groves Creek Marsh, Skidaway Island, Georgia - 011510BT metaG (megahit assembly) | ecosystem: Environmental > Aquatic > Marine > Intertidal zone...
GCCATGCGTGAACTCGAAGCTTGCGAGGCGAACTTGAAGAAGAATCCAAAGAAGAAGTCTAATGTCGACTTGACCGCTGTAGCGGGCGCATCCGGTGAGAAACCCGCAAACTCGGACTCATCCGATTCCGATTCCGATTCGGACTCGGACTCTTCGTCTTCGGAAGGCGGCGACTCGAATCCCGAGAAGGGTAACAAAGCCGCCGGCAGTGGCGGGAACGACGATGGGACCTCAAATGTTCGACCAGTCTCTCGAGTCGAACAGTCGACGAATCAGCTCTTACAACCCGCTGTTGACGAATTGGGCATCAAACGCGACCAAAAGCAACCCGTCGCTGCGGTGCAAAATCCAGAGGGTTGGTCCGATCTCAACAAAAAGGATGACACTGCAAACACTGGTGCGGCACCCGCGGCGGATGCAAGCGCACCCACGGAAGCCGTCGATGCTGTCCCGGATGACTTGTGGTCCGATTTTGAAGCCGCAGCAACGCAAAAGAAGGACATTGAGGCGAATCGAAATGCGGAGATTGAGAAGCGCGAAAAAGAAATCGCCGAAGCCGAGCAAAAGTTGAAAGATGAGCAAGCGCAAAAAGAAAAGGAAGAACAAGAAAAAATCCGAAAACAAAAGGAAGAAGAAGAAGCAAAGATCCGAGCCGAGGAAGAGGAGCGCGAAAGAGCGAGAGCGGCGGCGAGAGCGGAGTTACAAGCGGAGACGAAACAAACGATCAACATCGAAGAACAGAGAGAAGCGATGAAGGAGTTTGGAGGCGAAGGCATGGTCAGTGGCATGGAGAAGCACGCCGCACAGATCAAAGAAGCTCTTGGAAATGGAAACAATGGAGAGCAATAGTGATCTTCTGCAAACGAAATCCAACAATTAAACGGAGTACTTTTATACATATATAATAACAACATTAGCAAAACAAAACGAAAAAACAAGAACAACGAGAAGAACAATGGAAACAATAATAACGCCAAGACGATGGATATGGTGCGCGAGAAGTAAAGATAGTTTATTTGTCAATTAAGAAAGAAACGTGAACATAATTGTCTCGCTCCAAAACGACGGTGTGAAATATCTATAATTATTCGAGGACGCGATACGAACACGTGATGCTTGTCTTGTTGTTGTGTGCATGATAATAATCAACACAATAATATGCGTATCGTTTCTTCTTTACAAAACATCTAAAACGACGACGAAATATCAAGCGCGTGTGTTGAACGCAAAATGACGACTCTCACTTTCTCTCGTCCTCCGCTTCCTCTCTCTCTCTCTCTCTCTCTCTCTCCTTTTCTCTCCATTATTCCTGTTTGCTAAAACACTTTGTTCTACAAAAATTCTCTCCTCTCCTTCACTTCCCTCTCTCCTCTCTCTTTCGTCGGTAGGCGAACTTACAAGGCAGAAGTCAAGTAGATGGCGAGCGCACCGGAACCGATGATACCGGCGAGCGTAACCGCCCAGTACAACAAGTTACCTTCGTACTTGTCGCCGTCCGACTTGAATTCTTCCGGGGTGTAGATCGGGGAGTATTCGTCAACGTTCGCCTTACCGTTGCGGATGCCCAAGGAGTAGACGTAGCCAGCCTTGCCGTCGCGTCTCTTCGGGGCGGAACCGGCTTCGGTGGAGCCCTTGTAGCCGACACCGGCTTGGCCACCCTTGGCTTTGGTACCCTGTGATGTTCAAACGAGAAGGAAGATTCGATGGTCAGCTTCGTGGATTAAAATCGCGCCAGAAAGAGGAGCACTTTACTGCTCTGAATCTGATTTCTCTCTCTCTTCATTTTTTTTTTCTTTCCCCGAAAAAGCCGATCGGCTTTTCTTTTTTTCCCTCTCGCTCTCTCTTATCGAGAGGCGAGAGAAAGAGCGTATCAAATATTATGAAAAAAATAAATAATAATGAATCGAAATCGGTCGCGCGCGGACGCGCGGACGCACTCGAACCTCTCGAACTCACGCGCGATTGAACTCGAGAGATACTCTCGCGTTCGAACGAGCGTCGATCGATCGACCCCAAAACTCGCGCGTCGCGTCGAATACGCTCACAGGAAATTTCCAAATTGTTTTTTTCTGTTACAATTTGGCACTTCCTCCCTTCTTTACTTTCGCCCATCGGACGCGATGTTGAAGATTTTTAAGCGTACAAAAAAAAGAGAAAAAAAACGAAATCGGAATTCGTACCCTCTTCGGTCCGCTCGCGTTCGCTTGAACGGAGAACGCGGCTCTCTTGGAGACGGTGGTAGTTTTCGCGACGGAAACTTTCGCGCCAACGAACGTGGATGAAGTCAAAGCAGCAGACATGTTTATTATTACGTGTGTGTGTATAAATGAGTGATTTTATAAGGAAAAAATAGTTTTGGTTTCGTTTTCCTCCTTCTTTTGCAGAAAGGAAGCACAAAAAACGAGATTTTCATCGAGAGAGAAGAAGATCGATCTTTTCTTTTTGGGGGGGGGAGGGAGACACACAAAAAAGAAAGAAAAAAAGGTAGAAAACAAAAAAAAGCGAAGAGAGAGAACAAACAACAACATCGAGAGAGAGAGAGAGAGATGAAGAGAGAACGAATTCTCATTCGTCGAGACAGACGCGCGGGAGAGAAGCAAAAACATACACTTCGGTGCAATCCATAACAATAATTCAGAGAGAAGAAAATAGTTACATTACACGCGCGCGCGGCGAGATAAATAGAAGAGAGAAAGAAAGAAAGAAAAAAAAACGATGAAAAAGCGAGCATCATCGATGATGCGACCCGGCGGCGGCGGCGGCGGTAGGGTTCGCGGCGTGTTTCTGTGCGTCTGCTTGTGCGCGATTGCGATGATTTTGATGATGTTTTCGACGATGATGGTGCCGCCTTCTTCTTCTTCCGACGGTGAATCGTCGTCGTCGTCGTCGTCAATAACGCCGCGAGGAAGGACTCGGAGCAACGCGTTCGTCGCCTTCGCTTCCGCTGCCTCCGACGATGATTTCGAAGACGACGAGGATGAGGAGGACGACGACGACGAAAACAACGGCGATGACAACAAAGTGTTTCACACGGAAGTGCGAACGTTGTACGACCCGAACACTTCCGGCGTGTATGGTTTCCAGTCCTCGGAGGAGTTCAGGGAGAAAGTTTTCGAGACGAGGGACGTTTGGGTGGTGCAAGTCATCGCGCCTGGGTGTCAACCGTGCAAAGAAATGGCACCAGCGTTCAGCCGAGCCGCGTTGTCGTTAGAGTCGGTGAATATAAAGTTTGGAGCGATTGATATCGCCGGTAACGAAGATATCGGACGGTTGCTGCAAATATCGAGAGTGCCGGCCATCCTCGGTTTCGGAGGGAAGAAGACGTGGAATCCGTACAGAAAAATAGCGCAGAAATTGTCCAACGAGTATCTGGGGGACGCGTTGACCGCGAGAGCGTTGAGAGAATTCGCGGTGAAGAACTTACCGGACGACGAAGTCGCGAGAATCGATTCCGTGGATGAGTTGAAGAACCTCGTTTCGGACGAGATGCCGACGTTGGTGTACGTGACGGATAAAAGCGAGACGCCGTTCATGTTGAAAGCGTTGGCGTGGAACCAGAAGAAAAGAATTCGCGTGGTGGAAGTGACGTATGACTCTTCCACGGATGATTTATTGCCAACACCGGTGCTTCCTGGCTTGGAACCGCACGAAGACGAGGAGGACGCCGTGAAGTTGGCGTTGTACAAAGATGCGGATTTGACCAAGAAACCGATTTTGTTTGACGGCGAGAGCATGAGTAAAGACGAAGTGTTCGCGTTCGCGGGAAAGCACTTGGGACCAGAAGTCGGAGAGTTGGAAGTCGAGGTCCTTAAAAACAAGAAAGACGGCGAGGAGAGTAAATCCGCCGACGAAAAGCAAGAAGGAGAAGCGGGAGACGAAGATTTTTCGTTGTTCATTGAAAAGAAACCGAAAAATTTCGAGCAAGACGTGATGGAAGTGAAAGAATCGGTGGTGGTCATGTTCACGAAACGAACGGACGAGTGTGGCGTTAAAGTGAACGAAGCCATTGACGCGTTTGCAAAGCTTCAATTCCAAGCGGAGCTTTACGAATACGTCGTGAACCGAGACGGCGAGGATATTCCGAAAGCGGTTAAACTCGCCGAAACGCAAACCTTGGGTAAGTTTCCGAACAAAGACGAGTGCTTCTCGTTGATGTATTACCCGTTCAGTGACAATAAAGAAGACGATGAATCGTACCCTTTTGAAGTTTCTGAGGATCATCCAGTGAACGACGCGAATTTGAAAGCGTGGATGTACGAAAATACGCCAGATATCGTTTTAAGAATCACCCAGGACAACTTGGACCAGTATTTAGCCTCGGATCCGTTCACTCCGAAATGCGTTTTGTTCTCTCAAAAAGACGAGACGCCTGGAATGTATAAAACCTTAGCGGCTAACTTTAAGGACGATTTCCACTTCGGTTTCTTTCGAGCCGAGAATAAAAACGATCCAAACTTGCAAAAGTTCAACATTCCGAAGTTACCCGCGGTGCAATTACTGTTCATTAATCCCGCAATAACGCCACAACAAGAGGCGTCTGGAAACGTCCAAATGAACTCTGCGCCATTTCCTGGACCGATGAACTACATTTATCTTCGTCAATGGTTGATGGAAGCTAGAAATCAAATCAAGAAGAAAGACGAGGCAAAGTCGCCCGGGAAAGTCACACCGCCGCCGCACGTCACGACGCAGAAGGAATTCCAGGACGAGTGCGAATCCAAAGGCGGTTTGTGTGCCATCGCTTTTATCCCTGGAACGAGTTCTTCTTCTCAATCTATGTTTGAAGACCGCGTGGAGAGAGCGTTTGAAGCGGCAAAACTTACGAGCGGACGACCGTTCTCGTGGATCATTGTCGATCCGATTGTCCAGAAAACGTTTGCAAAAGCCTTCGACGTTTTACCGCACAATTCACCAACCGTGACGGTTTTGCAACCGAGAAAAGGAAGGTACGCGACTATGAGTGGATCTTTCGATCCTCGCGAGCTCGCCAAGCACTGCGAATTAGTCTTGAATGGCAAAACGAGAACGTTTATGATTCAAGACGTGCCGAAAATAATCGACGGCGGCGAGAGCGAAGAAGAGAACGATTACGAACCCGAGGAACCAATCGAGGAAGAGTTTGATTTGAGCGACATTATGGGCGAAGAAACCGAAGACGCTACGCTGGGTATGACGAGAGCAGAGATTGCGGAATTAGAGAGAAAGAAGGAAGAAGAGGAATTAGCGGAAGCGGCGCGCATCAAGGAGGAGGAAAAGAAACAACAACAAAAGAGCGGCGGAGGAAAGAAGAAGAAAAAGAAAGGAAAGAAGGGAAAGAAGAAGAAAGAGGAGCTCTGATTAAAACAATTAACGTTGTCACGCGATCTTTTACGAATGACTCTTATCTACGTTCTTTTTCACTGTGCACTATACAAGCGCTCTATTCGTTATCTATATACGTAAACTACACTGTCTAAGTCCTCACCAAGGAAGCCGCGTCTATTCTCTCTCGAAACGGCGTATACAACCACGCTTTAAACTCGCAAGGCGAACCGTCGTCGTGCTCCCACTTCTCTGTGAATATTGTATCCTCTTTAAATTCGTACAAATGAGGCACGTGAGGTGGTATCCGTATCACGTCGTCTTTACCGTATTCAATCGTCCTTTCGCCCGTACCTCCCGCGACGAGCGGTTTCTTCAAAGTCGTCAAGAGCACTTTCCCGAAAGCGATGTAATTCACTTGCCAACACTTGTGCACGTCTCCCGAACGCTTACTATCTCTCTTCGAAAACACCACGTTCACGTATAAATCCGCGTCGTCGTTCTTCCCTCCTTCCGGCGCAAATCGTAAATACGACCCGCGCTGGTCGGTGAACACAGCGTTCGCGTTTGAAAGCGAAGCCGGTGGCGCTTCTTTTACGTTTTCGTTGTTTTCGTACGTGAAAAATGTGTCGACGCCGTTGGCGTCGCTCCTCCTCCTTCCTCGCGTAAAAATCATCATCGCGAACAACACGAACGACGACGACGACGCGATGATGATACCACAAAATGACGACGACATCGAGAACGTGCCGCGTTTTTGCGCGACACCGCTCCTCATTCGATGAGAGAAGAGAGAGAGAGAGAGTTATTTACGTTTACTGGGTTATACATCAGATATTTTGGCGAGATATTTCTACTTTTTGTTTGTGTGTGGTAAAAAATTTTGGTGTGTGATGTGCGCTATAATATATTTCCCTTCTCTCTCTCTCTCTCTATGACGATGATGATGACGTTAACGATAAGATTTTACGCCCCGGTGCGCTCGACCCCCTCTTCCGCCAACGGGTTAACCGTCGCTTGGTACCCTTTCGTCCAGTCCGCTCCCGGGTAAAACACTTCCCACCATCCCGGCGAGTACTTGTTGTAAGGCGCGGTCCACTTGGACGGGTCCACCTTCGGAAACGCGTCCGCGGCGATCAACTCGTTCGATTTCAACAACTCCGCCCCGGTTCCGTCCACGGAGCCTTTGTACACTCGGTCCATTCTTAATTTGATAAACGTGTTCCACACTTCGTCCGTGGTCATCACCGCCACGCACGGTTGGCGGATTTTTTTCTTAACCTCTGGCATCGAGTCCAAAAACGTCGGATTCGGGACGATCCAAAAGTCTTGCGGTTTCTCGGTTTCTCGGTAAAAGCGTCGGCGTTCGCGCAAGATTTCCGGGAAGTGTTCGTTGTTTTCGTCGTTGAGCATGAAGTCCGCGTTCGCGATGCAAAAGTAATACTTGCGAGACTGTCGTTTTGTTTTCAGAAAGAAGAAGAAGAGAGTTTGAAAGTCAATATTTATTCGTAATCGCCGCTCTCTGCGCTTTGCTCGCTGCGTGTGATTTTATCCGATATCTCGGGAAAGATCTCTCGTCTCTCTTTCGTCGTCGTCGTCGTCATCGAGTTCTCGGCAACACGCGAAGATCGCGGAGAAAAAGTACACACAAAAAAAAGGAAAAGAACACCACATCACTCACCTCGTTCATGTCGATGGTCTTCTGCGCTTCGGCGCGAACCGAGACGTTTCTCTTGGTGAAAGTCGTCTTTCTCGATCGGTGCGAATGCAAAGACACCGCGTTCACTTTCGTCGGGTTTTGCACTTTAGCGGCGGTAGTGGCAAACATATTTTTACGATGACGACGTGTAGTTTAAAAGAATAACGCGCGTTGTTTTCTCTCTCTCGTGCGCCAGAGATGTAGCTTCTCGTCGCGCAAAGAGCGAAGTTTTTGATGTTTTTTGTTCCCAAGACACACACAAAACGAGAGAGACGAGAGAGATTTTTCGCAAAAACAAGAGAGAGAGATCTTTCTTACTAAACCCTACACCCTAAAAAACAGACGAGCGAAAAAAAAAAAAGCTCGCGAAGAAAAGCCGTTGCAAAGAGAAAAGGAACGCAGAGGTGTGTGTGCCTTCACAAACAGGAAGGAGAGCAACAGCAGCAGCGGCGGCGGGGAAAACGACCCTCTGCGAAAAAAGAGCGGCAACAATGGGAGTCTTTTCTGCTGGAAGCGGCAGCAACAACAGCGGTGGTGGTGGTGGTGGTGTCGGTCAACATCGCAACGCGCACGCGCAAGATTTGCTTTCCCGAACGGAACACTTGCTGAAAAAGTACCAAAACCACCTCCCGGAAAACGCGGACGAACGAGTGAAGAGAGAGATTGGCATCGAACAACGAGGACGACAACAATATAATTCACGAGCGAAGAATGGTAACGGACAGGCGATGACGAGTGGTGGTGGTGGTGCGATGGGGAAGTTTAGTAACAATAGCAACGTGGTTGAAGATGACGAGAGCGGTAGTACTAGGAATAACTCGTTCGAACAGTTTTTATACGCGCTGGAAGCGAAACTGGACGACATCTCGGACGTCTCGGAACGAGCGAAAACAGAAACGAACCGAGCGGCGATCGCGGCGATGCACGCCGAAGTGAGAAGAGGGAAGAACAGCTTGCGAGGAGAAATACCAAAGTTGAGGAAATTAGCGACGAGCGACGCGAAGATGAAGAAGAAAAAGAAGAGCAACATGGACGACGACGACGAAGACGCGTCGACGATGTACGAAAGAGACGAGAGAGAAACGCTGATTGACCGGCTCGAGCAGAGAATAGAGGACGTTCCTGATGGGGTATCGAGAATGATTCCACGAACGCCGTCGAAGAAAGTTCCACATCAACACAAACGGTCGTTATCGAGAGACATCGAACTCGGGTCGATGGGATTCCCAAACACGAACCCGTTCGAACAACCGGAAACGCTTCGCGAACAACATTTGTACAATAATAACAAAAAGAAAGACAATAACAGATTCGAAGGCATGGAACACACGGAAGAGAGTCGACAGTTTCGTCAAGAATTCGAAGATAGAAAGAAAAAACAAGACGTCGATTTGGACGAAATCAGCCGAGGTTTGCAAACCTTGAAACGTCTCGGCGCGGACATGGACGAAGAGATGGCCCGGCAACGACCGGCGATTGAAAACATAGACTTTAAAATGGACGGCGCACAAGCCGAGATGAAAACTGCCAACATGCGTTTGAAAGAAACCGTGGAGAAAGCGCGGTCATCGAGGCATTTCTGCATCGACGCGACGTTGATTTGCGTCTTACTCGGCATCGGCATGTATTTGTATCGCACGTTGAAGTAAAAAATATATAAGTTTTAATATACGATAATAGCAAAGCACATTAAAAATACACACGAACAAACACCCACGCGGCGGCGCGCTCGAAACCTACTCACTGTTGTTCTTCATCTTCTTCTCGTTCTCGATACACGCGTGAAGAAAACACAAACTCTCTCTTAAAATAATAATACATCGACAAGAACACAGACAGAGAGAGATTCCACATCGCATCTCTTCTCACTTCAATTTACCATTCGCGCTGTTAAACGCCGGGTGCACTCTCACCACGAAACAGCTCGCCAGCAAGAGCAAACTCGCGTACCTCCCGTCCATGGCGTCCACGAACCAGTACAGGAGAAAAACAATCGCAGAAATGCACGCGTAAAGGTACCCGAGCGCGGTCAGTTTCCCTCCTCGTTTCGTCGTCGAAGAAGACATCTTGTTTCGAAACTCCCCAAACTTTTTGAACGACTCCCACTGGTTCTTTCGCTCTCTTTGCAACGCTAAGATGACTTCTTCTTCTTCAGAAGTTGTTGATGTCGTCTGCTCCGCCGTCGTCGCCGCAGACATACACAAACACACGGAGAGAGGAAAGAGAGAGAGAGGAAAGAGCGTGGAAGACTATTTGACGGCGTGAAAAGAGTAAAAAATTTGAAAATTCGCTTCAATTTTTTTTACTCTGCGCGCTCTTTCAAAAGTACATTTACACACACACTTACACACAGAGAGAGACAGAGACGGGGAGAGAGAGAAAGAAATAGAGGAAGAAGAATAATAATAATGGGTAAGAGTTACGTGTTAGACGACGACGATTCTTCGGACGACGACGACGATAAAGTTCCAGATATCGTTTCGCCTCTGAAGAAAATCGATTCGGTGATTGAAAACACGCAGAAGAGAGAGAATGAAAAAGAGGAGGAGGAGGAGGAGGACGACGACGACGACGAGGAAAAGGTTAATTTGACCTTGGACGATGACGACGAAAAGAAGAAGGAGGAGAAGAAAGTGGACGCATCTTTTGATGACGGTAAGATTGCAAAGATTGAAATTAAGTCGGATTCGGACGAACCGGATTGGATGAAAGAGTATCAACCTCCCGTGGTGGAAGAAGATTTGAACGAGAAAAAGACAGCCAAAAGCAACACGCCGAAGAAGAGGAAAACAATCATCAGAGACGACGATAACGACGACGACGACGACGACGACGATAAGAAAAGCAACAGCAGCAGTTCTGGGTGGGGGTCGGATGATGACGACGAGGACGCGAAACCGTTAGCGGTACGTCTGTCGGAGAAGAAACAGAAGGAAGTTTTGATGATTGACGACGACGACGACGACGACGACGACGACGAGGATAAAATGGACGTAGATGGTGACGGTACGGAGAAGGAGAGAAAGGAGAAATCGACGACAGGCGATGATAGAAAGAACAAGGAAAACGCAGAAGATAGTAACAAGACGAATAAGAGAAAGATCCCACCGGCGTTTATCGGCGGCTCCGTGCCGAAATCAAAAATGCCTCTTTTGATTAACCACGGCGCATTGCAGAAAACTGCCAACTCGACGATTTTGTTCGAGTGCAAAGGCTCGGGGGAAGCCGTAGATTTGTCAGGCGACGTTGGCGTGGTTGGACGATTATTAGTCGAGCGCGAAGCGCAACCGACGGGAGGAGGAGGAAGTAAAGCGTCCACGTCGAAACAACAATCGCAAGCTTCCATTAAAGTCGATTTAAAAGGCGTCATGTATTTAGCGAGAACGCACTTACTATCCTCCACGGTTGCCATCATCAACGTCGGCGCCGAAGACGCGAAAATCGAAACCTTCTTCGACGAATACGTCCAATTACGAGAGGACCCGTCCGCAGAAAACGTCGCGTGCGTTGGTACCGTCAACGACAACTACATACCTCTCGAACCCGGGGATGAAGGGTTCGAGGAACAAGAACAGCGAGAGACGAAAGCGACGAAAGCCGCCGCGGGTAGAGGAGGCGGCGCCAAACGCAAGAAAGCGCCCGCAAAGAAGAAGAAGAAACCGGCGAAGAAGAAACCCGGTAAACGCTAGTAGACCACATATACAAACATTAATAATACCAAAAGAGAGAGAGAGAGA
>Ga0181561_10005568_pt1 | contig 10736 bp, 7 predicted proteins | sample 011ome_19_FD_133760 | JGI IMG/M metagenome (GOLD analysis project Ga0181561, IMG submission 133760) | Coastal salt marsh microbial communities from the Groves Creek Marsh, Skidaway Island, Georgia - 011510BT metaG (megahit assembly) | ecosystem: Environmental > Aquatic > Marine > Intertidal zone...
AAGCTCCAGTAATTATCGCAGCCCGGCTTGGAGCGCATACCCCTGCAGTGGCAAATACTTGGTTGTATTGAACAGATTCAGCGGCAAGCGCATTGAGAAAGGGGGTTTTACCTCCTGTACCTCCATAGGTCTCCAGATGTTGGGGGGATAAATCCTCGCATACAATCCATACTATATTTGGAGGAATTACCTTTTGGATTTCTTGACCAATGGAATTAATTATTGAAGAAAAAGAAAGGCAAAGAATAAGAATTTGCCTTTTAGGAAGAGAAGTATTTTTCATGTTAAGTCGTAAAAAAATGGTCTGAAAGATGTGCATTAATGATTAGCAATAAAAATATGAATAAATGAATTTATACCCTGTTAATTGATGATGAAATCATGCCCATGATGGTCTCCATGGTATGCTGAGGCTCCAAAGATTAGGTTAAAGTTCTCTTTTTTCAGTTTCTCTCGTGATATATAAGAAGATTTAGCATTAAGTAGGATTATTCCACTTTCAAGTTTTAAATCACCTAGGTTTATAATAGTATAGGTTATTTCAAAACAAAAATTGGATAAAACCACAAAATCAAACGAAAATCTGATTTTAGTACTATTTATTTTTTGTTAAAAGGTTCAATTTTAAAGGAATCCACATTTCCTTTCATAGTAATTAAAAGCAATTTAAATTTTTCATTCTTACTTATATTGGGGTTCTATTGCAAGAAATCAATAATCAAAACACAAAAGAAGAAAGTATTACGACCTATTTTTTTATTGTAATTGATTCATCATTGATAAAACTATTACGATAGTGGAATTTTGATAAAAAAAACCCTCCAAAGGGAGGGCTAATTTAATAATGAATGATTTTTTTATTTAGCTGATAGTGTATTTATTTCTTGCAGTTTTAGAATTGAGGAAATAGCAGAAGGATAGGCATCCAATGCTTTATTGTAATAAATTTTTGCATTTTCATAATCTTTTTGGGCAAAATAAAACTCTCCCATTGAGTCATGTGGATTATACCCATTTGGATAAGATTCTAAGTATTCCTCAAAAGAAGATTTTGCTTTGTCTAGCTCACCTGATTGCATGTAACTATATCCCAAAGCATTTAAAATATGACCATTGTTAGTTTCTCCACTTTCCTTTCTTTTACGAAGTAAATTTTCTAAAGCATCTATTCTCTCTTCGATTGTCGTTCGCGACCAAGCATGTTGAAATTGAATAAAAGGACCGTCAGGTGCGTCTTGAATCATTTCATCCCAGATTTTAGTTTTTTCACCTCTTCCTAGGATATTTCTTTTACCGTTTTCTCTTTTTATATCTAATAAGGAAACAAACCTTTTAGAATTTTCATTTTTATCTTGAACTAATTCTTTTGCCATCTTATAATGATATTCCTGTTGTTGGGAATTTGGTCTTGATAAACTTGCAAGCATCACATGAGGAGCAAACAAAGAAGAATCTAACTGAACTGCTTTCTCAAAACACACATATGCTTTTTCATATTCAATATTTTGAAAATGTCGAATTCCTTCAATAATAATTTCAGTATGATCAGAATTATCATTAAACCACATAATCCCAGTTCCAGGACTATTTTCTGCAATATTGCTCTGTTGGCAAGAATAGATTAACAATGTGAATAATAGTAAAGATGCTATTTGCTTCATGTTAAATTGATTTATGGTTAACAAAAAAATTAAGATAGAGAAAAAAAATGTAAAAGAAAAACCCTCCGCTTGAGTAGGGTGATATTAATAAGTTATAAACTAATGTGTATTTCTTAAGTTCACCATCACTATTGAAAGATATTATAACTCTAAAAAGTGCCTTATTTCTTTCTTTTATTTTCTCAACAAATTCACAATTCCTCCTTTAATTTCGTTCTTCTCTGCAATTTCTACTACGCAATAGTAGGAGCCTACTGGATTCTTTTTACCATGATTTTCTTCATGCTATCGGATATCTGAAGTTGTCGGTTTGAATCTACAAAAACCTTCATTCTTATTTACCTATAACCGTGGGCCTTCGTAAAAGCGAATTTCAAAAAGGGTCCTTTCTAATGCAATTGGATGGAGCTAAGGTGTGAGTTTTGTGCAAATCGTGTGCAAATGCAAAAAGCACCTACAATTTTTATCTCGTAAGTGCTTGATAAATAAGTGGGCCCACTTGGAATCGAACCAAGCACCTACTGCCCCGAAGCATCGGGGGAGTCAGTTGCTCAGATTTTAGTCTTGTCGATCAGAAATTGTAGACTTTCGGGTACATTTTTAAGTTTTTTAATAAAAATCTGGCTTTTCATTCTTTTGATAAATATTTCCATTTTTCTGGCATGAGAAATGGATTCAGCCTCTATGCATAGATATAATTCCCAGTCTGAAATCTTGGCTGTAAATCGATGGCTACCATAGGCTTTTGTAAGGTGTTTTACCAATCTTTCTTCAACAAGTTCTCGAGTAATTCCTGTATAGAATTTGTTTGAAGATGGACTGTACAAAATATAGCAGAAGCACATAGTTGAAAATTAAAAAATTGAGCCAATAACCAATTTTAGAGTTGGCTAACTAGCCATTGACCTGTTTTTGTGCAAATCGTGTGCAAATGAAAAAAGCACCTACAATTTTTATCTCGTAAGTGCTGGATAAATAAGTGGGCCCACTTGGAATCGAACCAAGCACCTACTGATTATGAGTCAGTTGCTCTAACCGAATGAGCTATAGGCCCAAAATTTGGGGTTTTCCCAAGTCAAAATTCGGATAGATTACCATCCTGACCTTGGTTTTGGGACTGCAATGTTACATATTTGAGTTCAATTAATCAACTCTAACCTTGCATGAAAAACTGGCCTAATGTAGACTTTGTCATCTTTGATCTAGGCAACGTGTTGATTGATATCCACTACCAGCGATCCCTCACCTTAATCAAAGCGCAGCTTCCTAGTATCTTGCACGAGAAGGTAGACGGATGCTATACTACTGAATTTCACAAAGCCTACGAACGAGGAGAGATAGATTCTTTTCTCTTTCGCAATGCCTTTCGAGATTACTTTGAACAATCTTGGTCGGATGCTGAAGTAGATTATCTCTGGAATAGCCTCCTCGGGGAACTTCCAGCCCATCGACTGGAGCTAGTCCGAAGGCTAAAGTCGAGGTACCAGGTAGGGATCTTAAGCAATACCAACGAAATCCATGTGGAAGCGGTGCACGCACTCCTTAAAGCCGAACACGGGATGGAAAATTTTCTCCCACTTTTTGATCACGTATTTTACAGCCAAGAGATGGGTCTTTCCAAGCCAAGTGCCGCCATCTACCAACAAATGATTCTAGAATTAAAAACTAAACCTTCCCGGGTACTTTTCTTTGATGATCTGCTCGCCAACGTGGAAGGAGCTGCAGCAGTAGGAATTAATGCCATTCAGGTAACAAGCCCAAATACTATTTTTGATTTTTTTGAGCATGTATAAACCAAAGGAATACCTCATTCACGGCACCTTATTCCTTTTGACCTTGGTCACCACCACATTAGCAGGAGGGGAGTGGGTGTATGGCAAATCCATTCTTGCATCTGGTGAAGCGGCACTTACCTGGCCTTATTTTTTTAAATCCTTGCACTTTTCTATTCCTTTTATTGGGATATTATTCGTGCATGAATTGGGACACTTATTTACCTCCATTTATCATAAAGTACGTTGTACTTTGCCTTATTTTATACCTGCTTGGCTTGGATTCTTGGGAAGTCCTTCCCTAGGCACCTTTGGTGCCATTATTAGGATGAAAGGGCATATAAATAGTCGTAAAAAATATTTTGATATCGGTATTGCAGGCCCACTCGCCGGTTTTGTGCTGGCCTTGGCTGTGCTCACCTATGGCCTGCTAACTTTACCTTCTGCGGATTACCTCTATGAAATTCATCCAGAATATGCCGATCCCAACTTCCAAGGATATGGAGAAGATGTATTGGAATTTGAATTAGGTAATAACTTACTCTTTTGGGGGTTAGGAGAACTTCTTGCTGATCCAGAGCGGTTGCCAGAGCTATCTGAAATGATTCATTATCCCTATCTATTTGCGGGCTATTTGGCACTATTTTTTACTGCACTTAACCTGCTGCCCATTGGTCAATTGGATGGAGGACATGTGGTATTTGGGCTATTCCCCAAGCACCATGCTCAAATTTCTATTGGCATTTTTTCCCTATTCCTTGCCTTTGCAGGTCTCGGCGTGATTCGTCCTTCTTTACCCATAGAGGAACTCTTGATCCGAATTCCGCTGTACCTTGGATTTCTCTATTTCTGTTTGAGTAAGTCGGGATTATCTCAACTCAATCGGATTACCCTAGCGGTAAGCTTGGGGGCTGGACAATACCTAATTTCTTTCTTTAATCCTGCTTTAGAAGGGTATCAAGGCTGGTTATTTTTTGCTTTTTTGTTGGGAAGAGTAATGGGATTGGTTCATCCTGAAGTGACTGGCTTACAGGCAATAGGCTCCAAAAGAAAAGTGTTGGGTTGGATTGCCTTACTTATTTTTATTCTCTGCTTTTCCCCTCAGCCCTTTCAAGTGAATTAAATTTTCACAAAGTAATAGGTTGGCCAAGCACGATTGGCAATAGGAACTGAATTTTGAACATTAGTCGGCTTCCAATTCTTGACATTTCCAATTAATATAGAATGCAGAACGCCGATTGAAGAATGAATAAGTGGGGATTCGTAAATTATACGAGTCTCCTATTACCACGAATAAATCTTGCCTTTTGGCTCTACTCAACCTTAGTACTTAGTACAATTTTGTGAATTGGGTATCGCTATTCGGGCAAGGCTCGGTATGCAAGAATTCCTCCCAAAACATTCCGAACCTTTGTAAAGCCTTTGGTTTCCATAAATTTCTTGGCATTCCCACTTCTAGCACCTGAGCGGCAATGGATAACGATTTCCTCGTCCTTGATTTTTTCAAGTTGGTCCAACTGATGCGCAAGTTCTCCCAAAGGAATATTATCGGCTCCTAAGTTATCTTCCTCATACTCCCATTCCTCACGCACATCGATAAAGTGAAATTTTTCGCTTTTCTCTAGTCTTTCTTTCAGTTCGTTTACGGTAATGTCTTCCATGCTATTTTTTTACTAAAATTCGAAATGAGGTGATCTCTACGTCACGAATTACACGGATCAAGTAGAGTCCCGGTAGTTGATCCCTAAAATTAAGGACTTCTCCTAGATTCTTAGCTATGCGTGGAAGGGTAATCTCCCGGCCGTAAGCGTCAAGCACCTGAAGGTAGGAAAATTCTCCTTCGACCATTACTTCATCTATTGCTGGATTGGGATAGACCCTTAGGGTAGGATTGGTGCTTACATTTCCCCCTGCATTACTAGCTAGACGCACGTGGGGTCGGATCAATAGCGCACCCGCCACATCTTTATTTTGAATCCATCCCCCTCCTACATTGTAGTGGATGCGGTCCCCAAAATCAGTGGATTTGTCCAACCCAACTTGCAAGAAATCGTTGGTAAATTGAGTAAAACCGACATAAAAGGTACCGGATACAGGTACTGCTTCTTCCAATTGGAAATAAATGATGGGTTGTTCAGGAGACTTGGCCGGTAGAGTCACTTCTTGAGTGTACAGCGGAGTTTGGTCTAAAGATGACCAGACCACTAGGTCCACTACCTGATTGACCTGCCTTGCACTGGAGAAATCAATGGAGATACCGGTTAGATTGACTGGTTCAGGGGTGGTATAGGCTACTGCCAATTGCCCTGAACGTTGATTGATTCCTGCCGTATAGTCTGCTTGCCCTTGATCATAGGCAAAGTAATCTCGAAGAGAGAACTTGGTTCTTACGTAGTCATTAATTCGGAAATCCACTTGAGCATATCGAGTGGTATCCGTTCCATTAATGCTTGTTAATAGCCCATCTCCAGTAATGAGGGCGGTTTCAAAGTACACCTCCCCAGGTTGACTTGGCACCGGGATTTCAGAAAAGGTTCTACTGATAATAGTCCTCCTTTCCAAGGCATTGGGCACGGGGTTGAATGGAGTTGTTGTGTTGATTGATAGCAAGTTGGTTCCGATACTATCTTGAAGGGTTACCGAAAACTCCATTGCTCGAAATCTATTTTCAAGGTTTTGAAATTCACTTTTAACTGTGGACCAGTTGTCTTTTTGATGTTTGGCTACAAGTTCCCAAGGATATGCGCCAAAATCACCCAGACGTACGGCACTTGGAACGGTTAGGGCACGGTCAGGATAAGCAAGGAGGGAAGCACTTCCTTGGCTATTTAAATAGACATAGTCCAATAACCAAGAATCAAAAGGACCGCTTTGCCTTCCATTGGAGAAAAACCGAAACTGAAAGTTAGCATGCTGCCATTCGGGTAGGATAGAAATGATTTCTTGGGTAAATAGACTGCGGTCTAAACCATCTCCCCCTGACTTTTCCCATATGGTCTGCCAGTTTCCTGAGGAACTTAGAATTTGAAGAGTGAGGCGATCTGATTGATCTGGTACTTCAGCTTTGCCTCCTGCTTGCCAAAAGAAACTAAGGTACAGACTACTTTGCTGTACTACATCTAAGGAACTTAAGTCCAAGGGAATACTGGTCAAGTAATCGCTTTCTCCTTGATCCTTTTCTTGTAAGGAATAGGAGCGCCCAAGTTCATCTACTCCATTAAAGAGGACCATTCCTATGGAGGGAGCATTCGTTCCAATGGTTTCGGTATAGGAAGTTCCTGCTGCTATCCATTTGGAGGGGTCAATTCCTTGAGAAAAATCATCCCAGAAAGGGATGAGTCCATTCGCTGCTTGACGTTCTTGAGGGCGAGAATCAGAGAGGGAATTAGCCGGATTTCTATGCGTTGGAGCAAAAACAACAAATTGAGCACTGCTAGGGGTACTTTGACTCAACAAAGCAATTAGAAAAAGTAAAAATAGATAGGGATTACTTTTCAAAACTAGTTGTTTTTGGAAATCCAAAGATCTATTAAATCTCCTGTTTTCAGTTCTACCCCTAGAAGTGGGTTTTGTAAGTAAACTTTTCCTGGACTTAAGGAATCAGTTTTTTGGTAAATTTTTCTACCCAATCGAAGGCCTGATCCTAATATCAGAAATTCGGCTTCCTCTTCCTCTAATCCTACAAAATTAGGGGTAGTTAAAAGTTGATTGCCTAATCCATCGCCAACAACCAAATCTATTTTTGATCCTTTAGGTATGGGTGATCCTTCAGCAATAGGAGAGTCCTTAAATCGTTGTTCCAGCACTACATTGATACCGATATCTGGAACATATATAATGTCACCCCGCATCAATCCAAGGTTGGACAGAATTTCTTGGACATTTTTCAATGGCATGTTTACCAAACTAGGCATTTTTAGAATAGGCGCATTTCTAGCATTGAGTGTGAGGTAAATCTTTCGGCCCTTTTTGACCAGGGCATTGGCCTCTGGACGTTGTTTTAAAATTGCCAAGGGGTCTTTTTCAGCGCTAAATCCTGAATCGGGAAGAATTTCAAATTCGAGCGAAGTCTTGTGCAGCATTTCCTCGGCTTCCTCATAGGACATTCCTTCTAAGTCTGGAACAGAGACAGTTTCCCCGTGGTTGGTGTAATAGGGAAGATAAAGCTTGAGGAAAAGTACCCCTAATGCAATCGATATACCTGCAATTAGGAGTAGATGAATCCCAACTTTTTTTAATTGTGGGAGAAGTGATTGCATAGAATTAAATTAGAGTCAATTGAATCGTTGGCTTCTCTGCTAGCATGGAAATGAGTCTTAAGATACCTGGCCGATAGGAATCTTTTCAGCCTATTATCATTTATTGAATTAAAACTCGTTTTATCTCTTGAAGGCTAGGGCTATTTATTTTGAAAACAAAAAGACCTGAGCTAAACATCTCTCTACTTAACGTATACGTTTGGTTTAGCGTATTTGGAAACGATAATTCTCGTACCACAGCTCCTGTAGCCGAGATAATCTGGATGGTTACATTTTCTCTTCTCGGAAGGTTAAATGCAATATTCACAAATTCTGAAGCTGGATTGGGATACACTACGCTGTTTTTTTCAGCTGGAATCACTGGATCAGGATTTGCACTTAAGAAAAGCTCAAAGTTGTCTAAGTAAACTGATGAATTTTGATTGCCTTGCCCTTCCAATGCAAACGCAAGTCTTAATTGATTTTTTCCTTCCCCCGTAAACTCCGTGAGATTGACATATTTTCGTTCAAAATCCCCTGCATTAGTTGGGTTAACAGGACCTCCACTTACAGTAGCTAGTTCAGCACCTGCTGCTGACCAAATTACTTGGTAAGTTTCTCCCTCGTTGGTGCTCGCAAGTAAGGAAAGGGTGGTCGAAGGATCTGCAGGCCCAGAAGCTACATCGAAGAAAATACTAGCCTGGCGACTTTTTGACAAATCAAATATGGGAGAACCTAGCCAGTAAGAGTTTCCTGAAGTAATTTGTTGAATAAAAGCTAAGTTATTTGGTCCAGTACCCCCACTTGACGTAGTCACCTCCCAAGGAGTTTGACCACGTTCAGGATTGATGCTTAGCCAAGGGGACAATTCGGTACTTCCGTTAAAATTTTGTCTCCAAGGGATTTCAATGCGTCCTGTATTCTCTATAAAATTCCAATTAACTTGTGGTGCAGCAGGAATATTTTGGTCAAAATTCGGTTCAGAAACCCCAAATTTTAAATTATTTATCCCATCAGTCGAGGAGTTTGCCAGGGTAACGTTGATCGATTCTCCAGGAGGGATTACAAACCCAGAACCAAGAAATAATCGGTTTCCAGAATTATTCGTATTTCTGCTGAATAAAAACTTGGAAATAGGCAAATTCCCTGTATTGGTCAAGCGCACGATCTCGTCCTCGTGGTTTCCCGCGCTAATGGGGCTTGGAGCTAGAATGCCTTCGATTTTTAGATCGTATTTAAATTCTTCATTGGGGAGGACACGCAGGTTTCGAATAAAAATATTGTTGCCAAAAGCATTTTTCGTGACGATAGCTACTCTAATTTTCCCTAAATCCTTGAATTGACTCAAGTTGACCAGTTCTGTTCTAAATTGGGAGTCACTGGTTGGAATAAATTCTTCCACGGTTGGGTCGGAAGTTTGAAGACGGGTTCCATTTTTCTTGTATGGAGCGCTAATGATATCAAATTCTAGGCTACAATCTGGAGCGATTGCTACAAGCAATTCGTCTTGGAATCCCGGTTCGTTGTACGGAGCATGAGCCAACTCAAATACCAACTGTGCATTGGGGTATTGGCTCAGATCAATTTGAGGCGAAATGAAATAATCTAATTGACCTTGCGCTTCGTATTCGTAATGTCGAATAAAAAGTGCAGGCTCAGGTGTTCCATTTAGGGTTACATTGGTTTGCTCCCAAGTCAATGACTGGTCAGGATTTCCAATGATCCAAGTAGCCGGCAGTGCGCTCAAGGACAGTGCATAGGGAAGGGTCAGTTGCCCCTGTTGAACGGGTTTGGAACTTAGCGAATTGTTAGCCGCCACAAGATCTGATAGATCATTCACTTGAACTATTGAGAACACAAATTCATTGGTTTCACCGGAGGTTTCAAAACTTCCAAAAGTGAGGATTGCCGTATCGGCTGTGTTGAGTTCGGTCCCAAATCGCTTACTTTCAATCAGGCGTCCATTCCATCTAAATTCTACGGTTACGGAGGTAATGAATTCGTTTCCACGATTTTGAATTTCAATTTGAGGAGTTAATGTGCTTTGGCAAAGTGCATCCGCAGGGTTAACTACTTTAAGGATGGAAACATCTCTTGTAGCTAGATCAGGGTCTTTGGTTGCTCGATTATTTACCAAAGTGGCCCTTCTTGGACTGTTGGCAAGCACCGCATCAAATCGTTCTACTTGTCCCTTTGTAAACAAATTCATGCATAGATCGGGGGTATAATCCATGTAGTTTTGGATCATATTGCTGTTTTCGCAAGAAACCCGTATCGGGTTATCGTTGCAAATGGTATTGTTAGGTGCATCTTGAACAGGGGTATCTACCACAAAATCATCTACTTCGCAGCCTCCATCACCCCAAATATGACGTAAGCCCAGGAAGTGTCCAACTTCGTGGGTTGCAGTTCTTCCATTGGTATTGGCGGCAGTACCTGGCCCAGTTCCAAAAAAGAGGTAATCGATTGTTACCCCATCACGAATTGTTGCTGAGGGAGCGAAATTAAGTCCGGGTAAATTAGAAGTAGGAAAGGTCGCAAAACCTAAATATGGAGAAACCAAAGGTACCACCCACATATTTAAATACTCTTCAGGATTCCATTGGGATGTCTGACCTAGTAGGGTTGCGTCTCCCGGCCCATAACTCTCTTTAGGCCCCTGCTTTCGTACAATACCTGTGGTAGGAAGTCCATTTGGATCTTGCTTGGCCAAAACAAATTCAATATTCGCATCTGCTGCCACTGGAACAAATTCCGCTTGAGTGAGGATGGCATCTGCATTTAATCTTCTGAAATCTTCATTTAAAACACGAATCTGTTCAAAAATCTGTGCGTCTGAAATATTGGCTTCGACACCTATGTCGGTTCCATTGTGGATAATATGTACGACTATTGGAATCACTCTTTTTTCAGCCTGAACCCTCATGATTTGCGGTTTGCTGTTCTTTTCGGTGATTTTACGCGTAATCCAATCTTCAAAAAAATCTTTCGTACCAAACACACCCAACTCTTTTTCTTGCTGGATTTCCAATAAGGTGTGCCCGCATTTTTCACCATGTCCCATA
>Ga0181561_10005569_pt1 | contig 10735 bp, 9 predicted proteins | sample 011ome_19_FD_133760 | JGI IMG/M metagenome (GOLD analysis project Ga0181561, IMG submission 133760) | Coastal salt marsh microbial communities from the Groves Creek Marsh, Skidaway Island, Georgia - 011510BT metaG (megahit assembly) | ecosystem: Environmental > Aquatic > Marine > Intertidal zone...
ACGAGTCCGATGGCGTCGCGCGCGCGCGGGAGGCGTCGAGCGCGTCGCGCGGGCGTCAGGCGCGACGAGGCGCGGCGACACCGTTGGTGACTGTTGAAACTTCAGACGATGATGATGATGATGTTGACAACGACGACGACGATGGGATGGATTCGCGCGCACGAATACATGGACGTCAAAGTATCCCGTTTATCGTGGCGACGGCGTGCGTGACGGCGACCGCGCTCGTGGCTGTGGTGCTTCAAAGCATCAGCTTGCGTTTGAATGCGTTTGCGGTGGCGTCGGCGCGCGTGAGCCAAACGCACGTGGATTTAGCTCCCATGACGCGTCGATTGCGAGACGTTGAGCATGCGATGAAGAAATGTGAAGAGCGTGATGCTGGACGAGCGTCGACGATGCGGGAGTTGAGGCATGAGATGGATAAATATGCGAAAGGGGTGTCTCCTTTGGAAGCCGCCGTCGACGCGTTGAAAGTGAGTCAACGGGACGTCGTTAAAATGGTGCAGGTTGATGAATTGAAGAAGCAAATCGCCACGCTCGCGACAATGTCGCAGAAGAGTAATAACGCCAACAGTGGATTGCTTAAAAAGGCATCGTCAAAGGTGTCTGAGACGGATTTCAAAGCGCTGGAAGCCGCCGTCGACGCGTTGCGAGGCGCGCAGGACAAGTACGTCACGCGCGACGCGTTGAGCGCGCTCACTGCCGTGGATGTCGCGACAGAGAAGCAATTGAAGACGTTGAATGATGAACTCGCGACTGCGACCGCGCAATTGAAGGCGTTCAAAACATCGTCGGCGAAAGATCTCGCGGCGTTCAGTTCCGCTACGTCGAGCGACGTGAAAGACATGTTGGCGCAAATCAGTGCGCTCTCTGGATCTGTGGATACACTTAGCAAGAGTCAAAATGACTTTGCTAGAATGTCGCATATTGATGAACTAAAGAGGCAGATCGACGCGCTTTCAACGAGCTTGCAAACGAAGAAGTCGGGCGGATTCTTCAAAAAGACGCCCGCCCAAATCGCCCAAGTTTCGAACGCGCAAATTACCGCAATACAAAACACTATTGATGCTTTGAAAAAAGCGCAGGGAGAGTTCGTAACTGCGACACAGCTCAATGGTATTGACAGCGATATTAGTGCGATTAAAAAGAATCAGGCAGGGTTTGCAAAGTCGGGCGATTTGAAGAAGCTCGAGGCTCGCATCGCCGCCACCCCGGCTCCACAGTCGGCTGATTTCACCTCGTTAGAGAAGCACATGACGGAACGCGTCGATCAGTACATGAAATCCTTACCGCGCACGATGCCGAAAAGCATATTTTCGAAAAGCGCGGATGTGTCATCAAACTTGTGGTATGCTGACCGCACAGGTCGTCCTGATTACGCGCTCGCGTCTGGCGGCGGACGCGTCGTCGCGCACTCTCCTATTTCACCTTTTGTTGCCCGTGGCGATGGCCCCATAACCGCCGCACTGACTTACTTGCGATCTGGTGTGCATCCGAGAAGTGATGACTGGCTGTTAACGCCATCATTAGAGCAACCCGGCGATTGCTTGGCTTTGCATTCGCCGACTGGTTTCATCGACGTTCGACTTCGCCAGCCAATCACGATTGCCGCGGTTACCCTTGAACACTCGGATAGTTTGGTTGCCTACGACACGCACAGCGCACCAAAAGATTTTGGAATTTTCGGCTGGCTCAGTAACACGAAGAAGAGCAAGGTACCCAAGTCTATGATGCCGTTAGGAAATTTTTCATACTCTGTGGATCTCGGCGCAGTGCAAACGTTTGATGTCGAGGAGCCTCAAGTCGTAGATCACGTGCGCTTATTCGTCAAAAATAATCACGGTCACAAAGGCTGGACGTGCGTGTATCGCTTCCGTGTGCACGGTACGCCAGTGTAGCGTGAGTCTTAGGCATTTAGCGGGCTAATTATGTGTGTAATGATAACCATCGCCAGGGCATCGATTTTCATGCATCTTCAAGCACGTCTCTGGGAGAGTGGTTATTTCAAGCTAAATCTAATGACATTCTACGCAGTCGATGCACTTGATCGTACTGCTGTCAGTGTCACACTGAACGTCAGTGTTTACATAGCGAACGCCCGCAAAGGCGTCGCGGAGTGGGTGATTTGTGTTACACGGCGATTTAAAAGAGAGACGTCTTCTTCATGATGCGGAAGAATTCCTCTTCGTTAACTTCGCCATCACCATCACGGTCGGCTTCGTCAATCATTTCTTGGAGTTCTTCATCAGTCATGTTTTCACCCAATTCCTTGGCGACGCGCTTCAAGTTCTTGAAGGAGATCTTGCCCGTTTCGTCGTCGTCAAAGAGACGGAACGCCTTCATGATTTCTTCGCGGCTGTCGCGTTCGCCCATCTTGGCGGTCATCATCGTAAGGAATTCTTCAAAGTCGATGGTACCGTTACCGTCCTTATCGATATCGGCAATCATCTTCTTGATTTCGTCCTTGTTCGGTTCAAAGCCGAGGGCGCGCATGGCAACCTTGAGTTCCTTGGCGTCGATCGTCCCCGAACCGTCGGTATCGAAGAGGTCAAACGCCTCGCGGATTTCTTGCTTTTGCTCCTCGGAGAGGCCGGAGGTGCGGCCTTTGCCCTTAGTACGCGTAGTTCCAACCTATTCGTGCCAAAACAAACAACCATTGTCAGTACGCGCAAAAAGTCAACAACTCGCGCGTCGGCGCAACTGCATTCAGTGCAACCGACGCGCGCAATTCTCTCAACCCACGCCTCCGCCCTCGCCCAACGCCCGCACCCAACGCCCACACTCCCGAGAAATTTTCATCCCATCGCTCAAACCTCGCACACGCGCCAACCCACGGTCGCACGACGGCCAACACCCCCCATTTAGTGTTCAGAATGCGCGATCCGTTGACGCCAGCACAATCCACGATCGCCAACCCGCGCCCGCACCGCGTCGCGCGACGCCGCGTCTCGCGCCCGCACCGCACAGAACGCCGCCACAAAACTCCATCGCGCATCACCGTCACCCGCGCGCCGAGATCCGCGCGTCTGCGCGCGCGCGCGGCGATGCGCGCCTCGACCAATCCACGCGCGCGATCGCGGGAATCCACCGACGCGCGCGCGACGCAGCGACGCGCCCAGCGCGCGACGCAGCGACGCGCGCATCGACGACGGGGCGAAACGCGCGTCAAACATCGCGATCGATTCGCGTCGCACGCACCATGATGTTCGTAGCGGTCGCGGCGACGGTGTGCGGGCGACAGCCGGGCGACGTCGCGGCGAGTTCGCGTGCGTGAGAGGGGGTGCTCTTGGAGTCATGATTGGTGGAACGTACGACGAGTCCTGACTCAAGACGTGGAGGGGGGTGGAGAATTCAAAATGGGTGCGCGACAGGCGACCGGCGCGGCACGACGCGACGTGGACGACGACGTCGGCTTTGGCGGCGTCGGGCGCGAGATATCAATATATTGAGCTCGAGGTGAGGATGCCGCCGAAAAAGGCGTCGATGGCGTCGACAGCGAGTGGGAAAGGGGATAAAAATCTCACCCAAAAGTCACCCGCCGAGTTTTTTCAAGACAATAAAGGCATCGCCGGGTTTGAAAACGCGGGCAAGTCGCTGTACACGACGTTGCGGGAGTTTATTGAGAATTCTTTGGATAGCGCTGAGGCGATCGGGACGTTGCCGGAGATTGATATCACGGTGGAGGAGGTGTCGGTGTCGCAGTACGAGCGGTTGATTGGGTTGAAGGCGCACGTGCGGTTGGATGATGAGTTGTATGCGGATTTTGAGAGCGAGAAGGCCAAGGCGAAACGGTTAGCACAAGAAGCGCGTAAGGCTAAGGCGGCGGAGAAGAGCGGTAAGCGCGGTGGTGGGGGCGGAGGCAAGCGAGAGCAGGCGAAATGCTTTTATAAGATAACCGTACAAGACAACGGAAAAGGCATGAATCACGAAGACATTCCAAACATGTTAGGCCGCGTTTTGAGCGGCACTAAATACGGCGTGCGGCAGACTCGAGGTAAATTTGGTCTTGGGTCGAAGATGGCGTTAATTTGGTCCAAGCAGACCACGGGATTGCCGATTAGCATTCGAAGCGCGCAGCCGAATCAGTCGTTTGTGTCTGAATACGAGCTCGACATTGACATCGAAAAGAATGAACCGAATATTCACAAAGAGGCCAAAGTGCCAAACGATGATAAATGGCACGGTGCAACGCTGTCGGTGACGATCGAAGGGAACTGGACGACATATAGACAATACGTGCTATCGTACTTGAGGCAACTCGCCATCGTGACGCCGTACGCGCAGTTGCGATTTCGCTTCATCACCTCTGCAGCCACGACGTCTTCGGCGAAAGATATCGACATTTTGTTTAGACGTCGAACAGACATCATGCCTGCGTTACCATCGATCACAAAACATCACCCCACGGCGGCGAAGGAGAATATGTTGCTCATTAAGGACCTGTTGTCGCAAACGCGTGAGAAGAATTTAGTAAACTTTTTGCACAAGGAATTCACGTGCATCAACAAGGATTTATCGATACGTTTGATTCAAGAGCTTGGCTATGGATTTGATACGGACATGCATCCCTCCGAAGTGACGGATAAGCAAGCGACGAGAATTCAACAACTGTTGGCCGACGCGCGCTTTGACGACCCAGACGGTTCGTGTTTGTCGCCCGCAGGCGAATACAACCTACGTCTCGGTATTATGAAAGAGCTTGGCCCAGAATGGATCGCGTCATTTTGCGCGCCAGCGCTCGCATGTGGTGGGCATCCACTCATAGTCGAAGCTTGCGTATCGCTTGGTGGTCGCGAAGTCAAACCCGGCTTCAACGTGTTCCGATTCGCCAATCGCATTCCTCTATTGTTTGAAGGTGGTAACGATGTCGTCACTCGTTGCGTGCAGCGTTTGAACTGGAGCACGTACAAGATTGATAAGAACAATGATAAGATTGGTGTGTTCGTATCCATCGTATCGACAAAGATTCCATTCAAGGGGACGTCTAAAGAGTACATTGGCGACGAAAACAACGAAATCGCGGAAGCGGTAGACAAAGCCATCAAGCAGTGCGCATTGCAGCTCCGAGGAAAAATCGTGCGCGCGCAAGTCGCTCGTGATCGTAAGGCTCGTAAAAAACAATTAGTCAAGTACATCCCCGATGTCGCGAGAGCGGTGTTTGCCATGTTAGCTGCAGCGGCGGATGCCGACCAACCGCCCTCAAAGCGCGCTCGCATCGGCGCCGCGTTGTGGAACATTGACGAGAAGTGGGAGTCTAATGTTTTGGAGCAAGCGCGCGAGGGTGAAGTGAGTGAAAAGGTGCTCATATCGAAGCTCGAGGAGCACGTGCAGCGCAGTGATCACGAACAGGCTCTAGAATTTGCCATGCAGAACAGCAAGGATGGTTTGAACGAGCACTTGTATTTGACTCCGAAGACACCAGCGCACGAGTACGTGCATGAGATTCGCAACTCAGTGTGTGCATTTCGACTGCTCAAGGCGTCTGAGATGCGCTGAAGTGACAAAAAATGTAGCAAGTAGTGAGAGAGCATGAAAAAAACGATGATGAGTAAAAACGTCTCTTTTTTAAAAACAACAAAGATTTTCTAGTATGACCTGCGTGATTACCACCCGCCTTTCGAGAACTCAGTGGGATTGTAAAACTTCTCATAGCCCCACTCCATGGGCACCGCGAACGGCTCACCAATCGTCACGCCATCTTTTGTGACTTTGCAAATTTGAAACTTGTTCATCATTTGCTTGTCGCGCATGACACACGCGTACAACGCCATCTTCATAATCTCTGTCGCCTCTTCCTCGCTGAGATCGTCTGTGTAGCGGTCTCTAAAGATCGGTCGCGCGATGTGATTCCCAAACCCAGCCGCAACGTGATCGTCTTCATAGTGCGTACCAATCATCCCAATCGTACCTAAAAACGTTGCGCCCTCCCCGTCGACGCCGGCGACCACGAGCGAGTTCCATAACGGGTCAAATTTGCACCGTCTGTTATACATCACCCGTGTCAAGTACTGATAAATCTCCCGCGCGTTCCTCACCGTTCCGTTATCGTCACAGAAATCCCCGGTGGTCAACTCGTCCAACAAGTCGCACACGTACGCGAAATCGCTCAACTCCCCAGAGAAACCAATCGCGCACTTATCATTCACTCGCTTCATGCGCTCGACGTTCTTATACCGTTTCGTACTCCCATAGCACGCCAACGTATCGCACGCCATCAACGTCCCGCCTGCGAATTTCAACCCGAGCACTGACGTACCCGTCACGTACGGCGTCTGCGTCCGCGTCGTCGGCGTCTTCTCTCGCTGTTTCCCATCAATCGTAAACGCCCGTCCACCGCCCGATGGCACGTGCGTCACGTGCTTGTACTCATTCGCGTACTGTGCATCGTACTGCGGATCAGCACCGAGCGGTACGACGCCCGGACCGATGATCGGATTGTGAGACACCCGGCGTGGAATCATGGGGCCGTCCTACGCTCTTCCTCGCTCGTCGCGCGCCTCCTTGCAGCGTTCGTCGTCAACGCGCAGTCGAACGCGTCGCGGTTTCGCGTGTCACTCGCGCCGCGTCGCGGTTTCGCGTGCGATGCGTCGGGTAATGGCGAGATCGCGGTCGCGAGGCCGTTGCGTCAGAACGCGCGGCGCGCGCTGCGATGGCCTCGATCGAGCTCGCCGATCGCGCCGCCGCGCGGCGCGACGACGATGACGTTCCATCGACGTCCGCGGCGACGGCGTCGCGCGACGACGACGACGACGACGACGTCGAACGCGGGCGGCTCGACAGGGACACCACAGAAGACGACGAGAAGTCATCGATCGATGGGTTGAACGAGGATGGATATTTCGGGAACGCCGACGGCGCGTGGATCGCGAGCGATCGCGTACCGCTCGTACTTCGCACGGAGGAGGAACGCGTGCGGCGCGAGAGGGCGAACGCGGCGACGTCGCTGAGGGAGGACGTGGAGCTCTTGTGCGCTCAGTGGGGTTGGTTGCTCGTCGCGGGCACGTTTTGCGTCGGGCTATTGCTCGCCGTGCTGTGGTTCTTCGTGTTGGAAGTCGAACCCGGGCACCCAGGGGTGTGATGATATTGATTGATTGCTTTTTATTTGACAGCGTAGCGTGTGTTTAGCGTGTACTTAGAATTGTAACGCGGCGTCCCGAAGAAGTCGCGAAAGCTCCAACAGCTCACTTGTCATTCGTCATTCCTCGACGCCATCGCGACGCGGTAGTCATGTATTCGACGACGCGCGCGATGTTGACGCGATGCGTCGTGCATGTGCGGCGCGGGGTGAGCGCGTATGGAACGTTTGGGCGACGACGCGACGGCTCGAGACCTTTGCAACAGCACGCCAACAAAAGCGCCGTCGGTGGTGGCACCGCTCGCACGCGCACGCTGTCGCACGCGCACGCGCCGAAAAACACCGCGGACGTCTCGTCGGGTGTATTCTTAGGTTCGGGCGCACTCAACGCCGGCGCGCGCGTGGAGGTGAACGCACAAACGTTGGTGCTGGGCATCGAGACGAGTTGCGACGACACAGCCGCCGCCGTGGTGCGCGGCGATGGTGTCGTGCTGGGCGAAGCGATCGCGTCGCAGGCGGCGATACATGGTCCATGGGGTGGTGTTGTGCCTAATTTAGCGCGCGCTGCGCACGAAGAGGCGATTGATGCGGTGGTGGCGGCGGCGCTCGCGGAGGCGGGAACGACGGCTGAGGCGTTGAGCGCCGTCGCCGTGACGTGCGGACCAGGGCTATCCATGTGCCTGCGCGTGGGCGTGCGTAAGGCGCAAAAGATGTCAGCGCAGTATTGTTTGCCGATCGTACCCGTACATCACGTCGAGGCGCACGCGTTGGTGGCGAGGCTATGCGCCGGGACGGAGGCGGTGACGTTTCCATTTTTAGCGCTCCTCGTGAGCGGCGGGCACAACATGCTCATCACTGCGCGCGGGGTTGGAGATTATACCATATTAGGTTCCACTTTAGATGATGCTTTGGGCGAGGCGTATGATAAAACGGCGAGGTTGTTAGGATTACCAGTGGGTGGGGGTGGCGGGCCAGCGTTGGAAAAGCTTGCGCTCGAAGGCGACCCGACCAAGTATAAATTTCCAGTGCCGCTGCGGCAGCGAAAGAATTGTGACTTTTCGTATGCTGGGTTAAAAACTGCGGCGCGCATGGCGATAGATGCCGACATCGGTGGTGGTGATGGCGATGATGTCGAATGGGATGGCCTCGATAAACGACAGACGCGCGCCGACATCGCTGCGAGTTTCCAGGCCAAGGCGGTCAAGCATCTCGAAGAGCGCTTGAAGCGCGCAATCGTGTGGGCGCGTGAAGACACTCCTGATCTATCGTGCATTGTCGTCGCTGGCGGTGTAGCAGCGAACGCCACCGTTCGTTCCACGCTCGTCAAAATTGCCGAAGACGCGGATTTACCACTCGTCTTTCCTCCGCCCAAATGGTGCACCGATAACGGCGTCATGGTGGCGTGGTCTGGGTGTGAACGTCTCGCCCTCGGACTCGCTGAAAGTGCCGTCGATGCGGATTTAGAACGCAAACACGAAACGATGGATCCTCGGGATATCCATTGTAATCTCCTGCCGAGGTGGCCCATCGGCGAAAAGGATAGCAGAGCGACGCGGGAGAACATCAAGAGTGCAAAAACCGCACGCATCGCCGATCCTTTGCGTGGCGCTGATGGCGACCGCGATATTTCTGGCTCTTCCGTTCGCGCTGCTGGCATTGAGTAAACAATTACGAATGTTTCGTGCATCAGTGTTGTATTTTTATACCAACGTTTCTTGTACAGACCTCATAGCGAGGCTAACCTCCACGTGCATCCCGCGCGCTCGCGCGATAATCATCACGCGGTCATTCGCAATAACGCGCGCGCTTTTAGCCGCGCGTACCAACGCGCGTAGGTCTCCGTCTTTCGGCTCTTCTCCCGCGTCACCGTCGTCGTCGAACCGTCGACGCCTCACAGCCGCCGCCTGCAGCCATCGCGGCGTGATGTCTAGCACCACCCTCAAGCCCGCCCCAGATGTACGCATCGACCGAGCAGCGTTTGAAACGTCTATGACCGTGCGCGCGCTGCGAGTGCCCGTGGAGAAGACCGATGCGGTGTTGCGTGCACTGCGTGGGTTCGCGTTGGACGTGCCGCGGGTCAAGGCTGTAGTCCGGGACCCGAGCGAAGGCCGGGAGCGCGAGCGATTGGTGCTTTTGAACGATCGTGTCGTGGATGACTCGCTTCAAGGCGTGCCGGAAGATAAGTTGAGCGCGGTGAAGGCGCATGTAGAGACGTTTGACATGACCACGTACGAGGTGCCATTGACGTACGAGTACTTTAACGCGGCGCAAGCATTGAGCAAGTTATTACCACCAGGTGTTGAGATTCCGAGTTCGTTTGAGACCATCGGGCACGTCGCACACATGAATTTACGCGATGAGCATGCGGAGTATAAGTATTTGATTGGCAAGGTGGTGCTGGATAAAAACGAACGGTTGAAAACGGTGGTGAATAAAGTCGGCTCCATTGAAAGTGAATTTAGAGTACCGGAATGGGAGCTGTTAGCGGGTGACCCGAGCTTGGTGACCGAGGTGAAACAGCACGGGATGACTTTCAAACTTGATTTCGGAACGGTGTATTGGAACTCGAGATTAGAAACGGAACATAAGAGACTGGTGGACTCGTTTGCAGATACCGACGTCATTTGCGACGCCACGAGCGGAGTCGGACCATTCTCCGTTCCCGCCGCACAGCGCGGTATTCGATGCTTCGCCAGTGACTTGAATCCAGACTGCTCAAAATACCTCAAAATCAATGCCCAGGAAAACAGGGTGAAGAACTTGGTGAAGTGTTACAATATGGATGCGCGTGTATTTATAAAGGCTCTTTTGTCGCCACTGGCAAGTGATGACGTCGACCACGAGAAAGCTTGGGTCGCGCACAAGGCGGCGTACGATGTAGCTTTATCAGAATTCAATGCCAAGAAGAGAGAGGCAAAGGAGAAGAAGATCCCGTTTCGCGAGACTAAGCCTAAGCTTGTTTGGGCTGCCGCCGAAGACGACGGCGAGCCCCCAGCTGGGTCGACGTTCGATCACCTCATTACGAATTTACCGGCATCAGGAATAGAGTTTTTAGATTGCTTGAAAGGTTCGTTTGATCGCAAAGTTTGGGCGGATCGAGATTTACCCATGATTCATACGTACACGTTCAAGGCGGCGACAGAGACGGATGACGACGTCGTGCGAAGAGGCTCGGGGCATCTTGGAGCAGAAATTACGAACGCAATCGTCAGTGAAGTTCGCGATGTGTCACCAAATAAGTTGATGGTTTTACTGTCGTTTAGAATTACACCAGACGTGGCATTTCCTTCAGAGAATGAAGAGACGGATGCCAAGCGTCAACGCGCAAACTGATGTTTCTTGTTGTGACCGTCGTGCGGATACGAGGTAATAGCCAACGCACCTAATAAGTCTGATGTTACAGGATGAATAATGTCTATAGCTATAATAATGCGAACAAATAATTGTGATTGTTTTTAATTTGCCGTTACGTGGAACGAAGAGCGTATGGCGTTCTCGAGTTCGTCAACATTTGAACCGATGAACGCAACGTGCCCGTCAGGGCGCACGAGCACCAATACCTTGTCACCGAATGTTCGAGTTTTCAGTGCCCACGTTCCATCGATATCGATAACGTTATTTTTTGATAACGAATCGTCGCAATTTTGATCTAATATGTGG
>Ga0181561_10005571_pt1 | contig 10734 bp, 8 predicted proteins | sample 011ome_19_FD_133760 | JGI IMG/M metagenome (GOLD analysis project Ga0181561, IMG submission 133760) | Coastal salt marsh microbial communities from the Groves Creek Marsh, Skidaway Island, Georgia - 011510BT metaG (megahit assembly) | ecosystem: Environmental > Aquatic > Marine > Intertidal zone...
CCTCGCGAGCGGCGCGAACGCGTCGCGCGCGAGCCCGGGCTCGCCGATCGAAACCCCGAGTCCACCGGCGTCCAGGCGCGCCGCCATCGCCGCGAGCCGAGCGCGGACAGGCGTCTCTTCGTCCGGGTTTAGGGTCCCGCGAGAGACGCGCGGAGCGCCGAAGGCGAACGCGTCTTCGTCTTCGTCTTCGTTTTCGTCCCGAAAGAAATCGCCGATAGGTCCGCCCCGGAGAAGGTCTGTCAGGTCTGTCGCCGCATGCATGGGGGTCGGTCTCTCCTGCGGTCGCGCAGACGTCTCGCGCGTCTTCGCGACGCGCGTCTTCGCCACCGCCTCGGCCGCCGCGACGGCGCCCGCGTCGCGGTCGAAGAAGGAAAACGAACCGCGAACCGCGAGACGTTCTCCGCTCGGCGCGCTGAAGGCGAACGCGTCTTCGCCGTTCGTCAAAGGACTTTCTTTCGTCAAAGGACCGCGCGAAAACTGCGATGACTCTGTTTGCTGTTTGCGCGCCGCGCGCCGCGCCTTGGCCGAGCGGAGGCTCTCCTCGATCTCGGCGAGCGTCTCGGCGGCGTCGCCGGTGGCCGCCACCACGCAGTCCAGCGCGGCGCGCGCGGACGCCGAGGTCGCCGCCGGCGACAGCGCCGCCGTCGCCGACGCCGCCTGATCGTCCATGCGCCGCGAGAGCGTCGCCAGCGTCTCCATCACCTCCGCCAGCGGGCGCTCCGCGCCCGCGGAGCTCGCGGAGCCCGCGGACCGAGGGGAGAACGCGTCGCTCACCGCCGCCGCGGTGCGCGGCGTGCTCTGGAACTGCGACGCGAGCATCGCCGCCGCGCCCGCCGCGCGCCAGCGCGTCTCGGGGTCGTCGAGGGAAAGGTCCAGCGGGTTCTTTTGTTTTTCTTCCGCTTTTCCTTCTTCGGCTTTTCCTTCGTCGGCGGCGTCCGTCGCGGAGCTTCGCGGCGCCGCGGCGCTTCGACTCGCGGCGGCGATTTCGGCGTCGCGCGCGCGCGCCTCCAGGGCCTCGAGTTTCCCAGCCGTCTCCCGCTCGGACGCCGCCTTTTCCTCCTCCGTCTCCACGAGTCGGGCCATCAGCGCGTTCTCGCGGTCCGCCGCGCGCTTCCGACGCGACGCCATCGCCGCCTCCGCCTCGTCGACGCGGCTCTGCAGCGACGCCAGGCGCGCATCCTTCACGTCGCGCTCGATTCCCCACTTCTCGCGCTCCTCCCGCCAAGCCGCCTCCGCGGCCGCGCGTAGTCTCGAGGCTTCCGCGGTCTCCGCGCGCGCCGTCTCCGCGACGGCCGCCGCGGCCGCCGCGCGGTCAGCCTGCGAGTCCGCGGCGCCGCGCGCGCGCGCCGCGAGGAGCTCCATGGCTTCCCTCTGGCGATGCGCGTCGGCCGCCTCCGCCCGCGCGGCCTCGACGGCGGCGTGGGCGTCTCGAAGGCTCGAGGCGTGCTTCGCGTCGAGCGCGCGACTGGCCTCGTCGCGCGCGCGAGAAGCCTCGAGCGCGTTCGACGCGTCGAGCTCGACCGCCGCGCGGAGCCGGGCCAGCTCAGCCTCGAGATTGTCTATGTGCGCGTCGCGCTCGCGCAACAAACGCAGGTTGAAGTGGAAGTCCTCCCGCAGGGCCTCGAACGCACTTTCGTCGCCGCGCTCCCGCTCGGGCGCGACGTCCCCGCCGGGATCCGCGCCGTGCGCCTCGGGCGGCTCGGCGTCCCCCATCGGCCTCGACGCCGCGGACGAGTGAAGTTGTTGCTTTTCAAAGTCTTTAGAAAAGTGGGCACACTTCGCATAGGTCTCGTGGGGCACAACGCGTTCCGGCGGAATTCGTAGACTAATACCACATACTACGACTTTTTCGTCGTTCTACAAATAATCGTGATACGCCAAAGTGTGGCTCTAAAAACAACAAAAAGATGCACAGCTGGTGGTCCAAGACTGCCCACCGCACATCCGCGCGCGCGTTCCCACCGCGCACGCACATCCGCGTGTACGCCGCAAGCGCATTCGCTCGACCGCCACCGCTCGCCCGACCCCTCCCCCGACGGACGGCCGTTCGACGCCCCGCTCATCGCCGATCGTTTTCGCAGCGACAGCTCGGACGCCGCTATGGTGTTCGGCATCGGACGCGGCGGGCGCGACGGCGCCGCGCTCGCGGCCGCGCCCGCGGCGGCCGGCGCGGCTCCTCCGGCCGGCCCCGAGACGCCGATCGCGAAGGCCCAGGGCAGGCCGGCCCTGGCGCCCGTGCGCGTCCGCCCCCTGTCCGACCCCGGCAGCAGCCCGCCCACGCCGGACAAGGCGTTGGCCGCCGCGCGGAGCCTCGTGGTGTCCTCCCCGAACGCGCTCGCCGCCGACTCCGGCCGCCTCGCGTCGATGGCGACACGCCTGCGCGCGCAGCTGGTGGAGTTCGCGGACGGGCTCGCGAAGCAGGACGCGCTTCTGTCCGCGGGCCAGGACGAGTGCGCGAGGCTGCACGGCGAGCAGACGGACGTGAACGCGCGCTTCGGCGCGTCGGTGGTGGCGATGGTTTCTGAGCAAAAGCATCTCCGCGATGCCGCGGCGAGCCGCATCGAGACGCAGCGCTCGACGCTCATCGCCGTGAACGCCGAGCGGGACGAACTGAGGGCGGACAGAGACGCGCTGACCGATCGCGTCGCCGAGGCGGAGACGGTGATCGTCGCGAAAGACGCGGCCATAGAGGCGCGCTCAGCCGCCAACGCGGCGCTCGAGACTGAGCTCAAGTCCAAGGACGCGCAGCTGTCGCAGACGGAGCGAGAGCTCGAGGCGCTTCACGAGGAGAACGCGCGGCTGGCGGCCGAGCTGGAGGAGCGCGAGGCTGCGGTAGGCGAGGCTGAGGGCCGCCGCGGCGTGGTCGCCGAACGCAACGACGAGCTCACGCGGCGCCTCGAGGCGGCTGAGGCGGCGCGCCTCGCCGCCGAGGAGGCCACCGCTTCGCTGGCGCAGGCCAACGCGTTGCTCGAGAATGAGATCGAAAACGGCGAGGTTGCGGTGGCGGCGCTGCAGGCGGAGCAGGAGAGCGCGTTCGCCAGCCTGTCCCTCGACCGCGAGGCTCTGCTCTCGAAGAACAGGATGCTCGCCGTGCAGATGGAGGAGTCCAGGCGTCGGCTGGAAGCGACGCGCGCGGAGGCGGAGGCGATCATCGCCGAGGAGCAGGACCGCAACGACGCGCTCGAGCGGAAGCACGAGGCGACGCTCGCGGAGTTACAGAAGGTCGGAGGCGACGCCGCGCTCCGCCCGATGCTCATCGAGGCGCAGCAGCAGCTCTCGCGCGAGCGAGAGCGGCTCGCCGCGCTGCGCAGGGAGAAGGAGGCGCTGGAAGAGGCGCGCGTCACTTCGGAAGCCGCCGAGCGCGAGCGCGCCGGAAAGCTGGAGCTGCTGAACCGCTCGCTCGCCGATTTCGAGAAGCATCGCGACCGGAGCGCGGCGGAGCTCGGGCCCGGGTTCCAGGGTCTGGATTCCGGCGAGACCGAGTCGGTGGACGGGTCGCGGACGGGCGACGGGTATAGCGACCTCGCGTCCACGACGTCGGAGGCGCACGACCCGAGCGACGTCGACGGGAAGCGCGCGGCGGCGCGCCGGGCGAAGGCGGCGCAGAACAAACAAAAGTTTGAGGCGCTCAAGGCGCAGCGCGACCAGTACAAACGGGGCTTGCGGAGCGCGCGCGACGAGGTGGAGCGCATGCGCGCGGAAATGCAGACCGTGGAGGCGCTCAAGGAACAGGTTCAGGCGTTGCAGGAGAACATGTTCGTGTGAGAATGACGCGTGCTCTCAACACGAAAGTATAAGACTTCGAACCGACTTCGAACGTCTCGTCTCGATATGACATATTTTGAGCCGCTAAAACACGAACCCGAACCCTATGATCTCCGCAGCCTCCACGAGCCTGTCCCAGGCGCCGCCGCCGTAGTGCTCCGCCGCGCCCATCGCGTCCACCCAGAGCTTAGCGAAGACGTCCTCGAAGGGCGCGGCGCCGACGCAAAACGGCGCCGCCGCGGCGACGGCGAAGAAGAAGCCCGCGCGGCCGGCGGGCCCGGCGGCGTCCAGCGCGGCGCGGACCCACCGCGCGCGCCACGTGCACACCGCCACGAACCCGACGTACGAGCGCCACAGCTTGAGCCACAGCGCGCCGTCGCCTCCCAGCGCGTCCACGGCGGTGCGCCCCAGGTGCCCGCACCCGAACCCGAGCAGCGCCAGCAGCACCGTCGCCGGCGCCGCCTGGAACCGCGTCACCACGTTGTACTGGAGCAGCTTCCAGCCGACGAGCGCGAACACGAGCCCGCCCCAGGCGGCGCCCACCAGGCTCTTCGCCACGCACCACGCGTACTCCGCGGGGCCGGGGCCTCCCGTCCCGGAGGCGTACGACCACAGCGTGCGGCTCAGCGAGAACCGCGTCCGGGAGGCGGACGCCTCCGCCGCCGCCGCGCTCGCCGCGTCGCCCGAGGCGCGGAACCACCCGGGCGGCGCGGGGCAGACGCTCACCGTCGCCGAGAGCGCGGCGACGGCGCGTCGCCACCCTCCGGCGAGCGTGGCGGCGAACACCACGGCGAGCCCCGCGTAGAAGGCGTCCGCGATGAACGCGAGCGTCTCCGCGTGCTGTTTCTCCTCCAGCGCCGTCGCGCGGTCCTTCATGTCCCCCTCCAGCTTCTCGGCGGCGAGCGAGTTGGCCTCGTGGTGCAGCTGGTTCTTCTCGGAGAGCACGTTCAGGTTGAGCCGCTGCGTCTCGAGCGCGCGCTGGTTCAGAGAAAGGTGCTTCTCCGCGATGTCGTTCGCGCGCTCCGAGGAGAGTACCTCGCGGTACCGCACCGCCAGGTCCAGAACCTTGAGCTGCTTGTCGTCCGCCGCCGACGCCGCGGCGAGCACGGCGTCGGCGTCCGGCGACAGCGCCGCCAGCGGCGACGCGCGCGCGCCCGGCGCGTCGGGGACAGCCACGCCCCACTCGCGACCGTTTTCGTTCGCGACGGGTTCGTTCGAGCCCTTCGTCTCCACGACGACGACCGTTTTCGTGGCGCTCTTCACCGCGAACGCCTCGGTGAACGACCCGATGGGGTCGGCGAAGCCGGAGAACCACCCGCCCGAGGTTCCGTTCGACGTCGCCGACGTCGCCGACGTCGCCGACGTCGCGTTCGCGTTCGCCGACGTCGCGGAAACTTCCGTCCACGAAACGTCGACGCTTTCGGCGTTCTTCTTCGGTTTAGGGTCCTCCGCCGCGTTCGCCTTCACAGGCGGCGGTTTCTTCTCGACAACGAACGACGTCCCGTTCGTTCGCGCCGTCTCCTCCGCGAACGCCTTCTCGGCGGCGTCCTCGAACGTCGCGCGGAACGCGTCCGCCGCCGAGTCGCCGGCTTCGAGGTACGCCGTCAAGGCGGAGGCCATATCTCCCGCGGCGGCGCGCGCGTCTGGCGCGGAGACGCTCACGCCAGCGTCGGCGCCGTCCCTTCTCATTTTAGAAGCGAGATTCGCGAGGCAAACGCCCATCGCGGCACCGAGACGCACGCCCGAAGGCGTCGTCTCGTCGTCGTCGCCGCCGTCGTCGCCGCCCGTTTCCTTCTCGCGTGTCTCGCGACGCGCGCCTCCCGCGCCCACGGCGGCGTCGAGGAGCTCGACGACGCCTTCCACGAGCCGTGCGACCGTATCCAGCGCCTTGAACGAAGCCGTGGGCTTGGTTTTGTCCGTGTCCGCCGCGGTGGCCGCCGCGCGCGCCCGCCGCGCGAGCGCGCGGATCGCGAAAAGCGCGGTCCACGCCAGCACGACGAAGATGGCCCCCGCGATGCCTACCGCGAGGAGCAGGGTGACGAGCGTGGGCAGGGGCATATCGTGACTCCCCGCGTTCGTGCCGATGGTTCCCGAGCCGCCCGCGGCGACGCACGTCCCCACCGATGGCGACCACCGCGCGCCCGCGGGACATCCCCCCACGGGGATCTCCCGCCGGGGAAACGCGTTGGTGAGTTCCTCCGCGCGGTACCGCCGCGCCTCCGCGCGCGCCGCCTCGCGGGCCGCCTCGTCCGCCTCGGCGCTTTCGAACCCCCGAGGGCTCGGCGACGACGACACCATAGCGCGATACGACGACGGTGGTCGGGGACCCCGCCGCCGCGCGTTTGGCTATGCCGAGGGCTCGTGCCGGATTCACTACTAGCTACCGCAACGCGTTTCCGTATGTACGCGCGCTCATATTTCGCGCCGAACCGGCGGCAGACTGGAGAAAACAAGCGAGACTGATGCGCATACGAAAGTACCTTTCATGTAGGTTATGGGTGAAATGGCGAAACGAGCGGAAGCCACGTATCCAATCGCGTTTTGAGGCCGCTCGTGGTTTGGCTCCGCCGTATCGCCCCGCCATCGCGGCGCTCCCAGGCCACAACACCCCGCGTCGCAAGATGGCTTCTACCGTCGCTTCCCTCCGCGTCGTCGCTCCTGCGTCGGTCGCGTCCAAGCGTGGCGTCACGCTCCGCGCGCGCGCGCCCGGTACGTCCCCCGCGGTCGCGACTCCCCGCGCCTCCGCTCGTGTGGATAGGAAGGAGCCCACGCGAGATGCCGAGGCGCGCCGTGACGTCGACGGCTACTCGGCCACGAGTCGCCGCGCGCGTCCGTCGGCATCGGCTCACGCATCCGACGCGCATATCTCCGCTCGCGCTTCGCACGCGCACGCGCGTCTCCTCGCGCCCTGGCTGACCGCATCTCTCCCCGCTCTCGCTCCGTTCGTGCGCATCCCCGTCTCCGCCACCCCTCGCAGCCACGGCTCCCCGCGCCGCGCCCGGCCGCATGATGGCCATCTCCACGGAGACCGAGGCGGAGGCTGAGGTTTCCAAGGCGCTCAAGGAGGGCGGCGTCACGGTGGAGTACCAGCGCAAGAAGGCGAAGGAGATGGTGAAGTTCTTCAAGCAGCAGCAGTACAACCAGGCGGTGGAGGATTCGCAGGTGTTTGGAATGACCCCGAAAAACGAAATCAACAACGGCCGGTGGACCATGTTCGGCCTTCTGGTGGGGATGATGACCGAGTACGCCACCGGCGTGGACTTCATCGACCAGATCAAGCTCACCATCTCGGTGATGGGCATCGCCGACGTGTACGATTAGATCGCGCGCCGCTCGAGCGAAAGCGCGCGTAGTACGTAGGGGTGTTTTCTGGTGAAGAAAATGGTTGCTGCGAGCAAACGACGCGCGTCGGAGAGCGCGAGGATATGTCTTTTACGCCCATCACCGTAACAACGCGCGACACGCGAACAGGCATCACTTCTGCATGTATCCGACCCCGGTCTCGAGGCACGACATCCCGTTCTTCTCGAGCACGGCGCCGGAGCCGGTCCACCACTCCTTGAACGCCTTGAACGGCGCGCTCTGCTGGTGGGGATCCTCCAGCTCTTTCCGGGAAGGGTACCGCTCGACGATCATGAACTCGTCCGCGGCTTGGTCCGAGGCGCACAGCTCGTCTGCGAGGGGTTCACGACAGGGGACGAAGGAAGCGCGCGTGACGGGACGTCAGTGGAAAGAGAAGCGCCGTGCGAGTCGAGCCGGGGAAGACGGGAAAACGTCTAACACGTGTCGATGGAGACGCACAGCTCAGCGTGAGCGGCTCGTTGTCCTTGACGTGCTTCGCGAGGACGCTGAAGCGCCGCTTGAACTCGTCCACCATGTCCGCCTTGATCTTGACGCGAATGTAAAGGCAGAAGATGTCCATGACGCCCCCCGGGTCCGACGCGCGAGTGCTCTGAGGGCGCGTAATCGATGCGACTTTACGTACGAGTGCCGGAGTGCGAAAAGTTCGTCTTGAGAGCGCGAAAACGGCACCACCGGCGGAAGGTTCGAAAAACACGCGGCAGTTCGAGCCGCGCGTGGCACGCGAACGCACGGTCCCCGGGGCGTCGGGATGAGCGCCACCTCGACGTCTTCGGACTCGCGCGAGGTGCGCGGGTCCGACGACGACGATACCCCCCGCGGCGCGACGCGCGAGAGGGCGACGCTTCGAGATGTTGACCGAGCGATTGAAGAGCTTCGAAAACGCAGAAGCCAGGCGCGCGCGGCGAGGCAGCGCGTGCAGAGTTCGCCCGCCTCCGGGTCGACGCGGGCTGCGCCTGAGGAAATCGACGAGGAGCTCGCCGCGATGGACGCGGAGGTGGCGGCGGCGATGACCCAGCTCGAGTCGGACCAGGGGAGAGGAGAGGAGGCTTCGCTCGAGGCGGACGTTCAAAAGGAGAACGCGGAGCGCGCGATGGGGCCCCAGACGACCGAAAACGCGAAAACCGAAAAAAACGCCAACTCGTTACAGTCGTCGCCGGCCCGGGTTCGACCCCCACGCGCTCGGCGCGCCGCCGCGCGCAGCGTCGGGCCCGCGCTCGGCAGCGGCGTTTTCGGCGCGCGCGAGGCGTCCGCGGCGGAGGCCCAGGCGGAGGCGGCGGCGGCGAAGGCCGAGGCTCGCGCGAGCCTCGGGAGAGCTTTCGGCGCCGACGCCGACGCGACGGCGGCGGTGACTTCGTGGACCCGGGACGTGGACGCCGCGCTCTCGAAGCTCGACGCGTGCGATGAGGTGGTGCGCGCGAAGCGCGCGTACTTCAAGGAAAGGCGCGAGCGGAATGAGAAGTAGCGCGCATGGAGACCTGTTTAAGGATCGTATAGGGACACGCAGTAGCTCGTACGTGCCGGTATCCGGCGCGCGTCGCGACGTCGTTTTTCGACGTCCATAAAGGCGAGGATGAAATCTCCGTAATAAGCGCCCGAAAGACGCCTCGGGGAGGTCGCCCGAGTTTTGACCCGCGGTGTCGCGCGCCGTGGCGCGCGCGGCGTCGCGCACTCCGACGCACACGTCACCATGCGCCCTCCCGCGCGTCGCGCTCGATGGGCGGGGGCGCGGATACGCGCGATCGTGTCGTCCGCGCTGCTGCTGGTTCTCCCCGCGCGCGCCCTCGCGAAAGACCGGACGCTGTGCTTTCGTCTCCCTCCGCCCTCCTCCCTGACGGCGGCTCCCAGCGATCCCGACGCGGACCCGGACCCCGCGCGCGCGTACCTCGGCATGAAGGCAGAGCGGTGCGTGCCTCGCGCGGAGCGCGACCTGCGCGCCGCGGCAGTCAGAGCTCGTCTCCCCGAGGACGACCCGGCGCTTCGTTGCGTGGACGCGCACGAGAGCTTTCTGTGCGCCGCGGACCTCGCCGCCCCGGACGACCCGTTCTCGTGCGAGACCCTGGACGGCGCCGAAGTCTACCGCCGAAACGAAACCACCATGCACACGTGCGTGTGGCCCGTGTGTGAGGCGCTGTGCGTCCAGCACCCCGCGCCCGGCTCGAGCCGAGCCGTCCGCCGGCGCGGGGCGCCGAGGAACGCGAACGCGGTGGCCGAAAACAAACCACCGTCCTCCGAGCGCAGACACCCAAACGTCTGCGCTCGGTGCGGACGCGCGTGCGCGGCGTCGCCGCCGAGCGGCGATACGCCCGGGGGGCGATACTGCGCGGCGCTCGACGCGCAGCGCCGAGACGCGAGCGCGCGGTACGGAAACGCCTGGGGCTGTCCCGGCTGCGACGGCGGAACGTCCTTCGGCGGATCCTCCTTCGAATTCCTCGCGGCGGCGACGACGCCGCACGCCGGAAAGCAGATTTCGCAGATTTCAGCCGCCGCCGCCGCGCTGGGGTCTGCGTCGGCCACGGCGGCGAGCGGTGCGGCGGCCGCGTCGGCGGCGACCGCGGCGACCGCGGCGACCGCGGCGAGCACGGCTTTGGTGAGCAACTTTCTTTTCGTGTCGGCGCGCGTCGCGTTGCTCAACATGCTGTTCTGGGCCGTGGTCGACCGGCTGTACGTGGTCGCGCGTCCCGGCGAACCGATCCCGGGGTACGTCTACGGCGTCCCCGGCGGCGAAGGTCCGAAGCTTCCCGGGAAAACGCCGGTCGTCTCGCCGCCGCCGCCGCCGCCGCCGCTCGTTCTCGGAAACGCAGGCACGTCAGTCACGTCGATCCCGGGAACGCCGCCCCCGTCCCCGGCGTCCCCGGCGTCCCCGGCGTCCCCGGCCGCCGCCTGCGGCGTCGGGGACGTCGCGCGGAGCTGCGTGGGCGAGTGCGGCATGTGCATCTTCGCGCCGGACGCGGAGTCGCCCAACTGCTGCTGCGACGTCGAGTGCGGCGAGATGGGGGACTGCTGCGGCGACTTCAAGACGTGCTGCGGCGCCGGGTCGCGTCTCGAGCCGGGTGTCCGCGTGGACGCGCGCGCCGGCGCCGAGCGGCGCGTCGCGCGGCGCGAGCGACGCGAAAACGAAAACGAAAACGAAAACGACGCGGTTTCGTTTCCCCTCGTCCCCTCGACGTTTGGTTTCGAGCGTTTCGAGACGCGGCCGCGGCGAGTCGCCTCGGGCGCGCGCGCGGCGGAGACCGTCCCGATCGTCGTGGGGGCCAGGCGAGACGTGCGCCGCGGCTCGCAAGGGTCGACGACGCACGAGAGGTAGACGGACGGGAGACGAGGCACGCTCCCGACGCGGTTCCGTTCGCGTTTCCCGACGGGAAGCGACGTCGGGAAACGTTTCCCGACGGCGACGCCGCGCGACGAAGGCGAAAAACATAAATTTTTTAGTGAAAAAAGTATCCCTCCGTCGTCTCATCGCCGGAACGCCGGGTGCGTCCACTCGCCGTCCCACCGCGGTTTCTCCCCCAGCAGCAGCCGCTTCACCTCGTCCACCGCGCCCGCGACGTCGTCCCGCGAGGCGGGGTACGCCACGAAAAAGTCCAGCGCCCACGCGCCGCGCGCGTC
>Ga0181561_10005577_pt1 | contig 10727 bp, 8 predicted proteins | sample 011ome_19_FD_133760 | JGI IMG/M metagenome (GOLD analysis project Ga0181561, IMG submission 133760) | Coastal salt marsh microbial communities from the Groves Creek Marsh, Skidaway Island, Georgia - 011510BT metaG (megahit assembly) | ecosystem: Environmental > Aquatic > Marine > Intertidal zone...
CCCGGCGTCTCTCTCCGCCCAGGGTCCCTCGCTTTCAATCCCGACACACCTCGACGCCTTTCAACTCCGCTTCTGACGCCTTTCAACTCCACCCCCACGTTCGCGTGTATGGAACGACCCTAAGTGTCCGACGTTGACGAACCCGGCGGATTTTTTCATGGACGTCACGTCGATCGATTTTCGAAGCGACGCGAAGGAGGCCAACTCGCGAGAGCGCGTGCGGACGTTCGCGAGGGAGGCGGAAGCGCGCGGGTTAGGCGACGCGAGCGTGAAGGCTGCGATGGCGTCGATGCTCGCGGACGCGGACGCGGCCGCGCGCGAGGACGGAGAAGGGAAAGGGGACACGAAGGAAGAAAACGAGACGACGACGGCGACGACGACGGGCGGCGCGTCGTGGCCGACGCAGTTCGCGCTGCTTCTCGCGCGCGCGCATAAGTGCCAACGACGCGACACCGTCGGCGTCGGCGTGACCGTCCTCCTGGATATCGTCTACGCGCTTCTGCTCTCCGCGCTGTTCCGGAACGTCGCGGACGATCAAGAGGGGGTGCAAAACCGCCTCGGGTGCCTCTTCTTCATCGCGTTGAATCTGGCGTATTCCTCCGCGTTGCCCGCGATCAATTTGTTCACCGCGGAGAAGTACATCGTCATCCGCGAGCGAGCGTCCGGGGCGTACACCACGAGCGCGTACTACGTCTCGAAGTTCATCGCGGAGCTGCCTCGGTTGCTCTCGCGGTTCGTGTTCTGCGTGCTCGTGTACTGGATCGTCGGGTTCAATCCCACGTTCGCGCGCTTCGCCATCTTCGTCGCGATCGTCCTGGCGCACTGCCTCGCCGCGCAGGCGATCGGGATGGTCATGGCGACCGGGCTGCCCATCGGTGCCGCGCTCGCGTTCGGCCCGGCGACGATCACCGTGTTCACGCTGTTCGGCGGCATCTACCTCAACGTGGACACGATACCGGAGGGCGCCGGGTGGGTGAAATTCATTGACTTTATCTACTACACCTTCAGCGCGCTGTGCGTGAACGAGTTCGATGACAGTTCGATGACCTTCTCGTGCGACGCCGCCGCGCGGTGCCTCGAGAACGGCGACGCGGTGCTGGAGCTGTACGGGTTCGAGGACGTGCGGGTGAGCACGCAGATTTTGTGTCAGCTCGCGCTGACGTTTGGGTTGCAGGCGCTCGCGTTTCGTCTGCTGGTTCGGAGTACGTCGCGGTTTTTGCCGCTCGAGATGGATCCCGCGGTCGCCGTCGCGGCGGCGGCGGGCGGGGAGGAGAAAAACGCCGACGCCGACGCGAAGGAACGGGGGACGCGCGCGTAGGGTTGCTAACGTAGAAATTCGTATTTGCATCGCGTGATACCCTCGTCGAAATATATCACGCCTTCTCGCGCTGCACCCGCTGCCTCAACCCCACCATCGCGGACATGCACTGTTTCGTCATCTCGCCGTCGTCCCCGAACGCCTTTCTGGACACGTCCAGGGCTTGCATCGTGACGCGCTCCGAATTCTGGAACTGCTTCTTCTCCACGAGAACCCGCCCGAGGAACAGCAGCGACCCGGCGACCTCTTTCGCCGCGCGCTTATCCTCCGGCCCGAACGACGCCCTCGCGGCGACTGCGGCTTGAAACGCGCCGGCGGCGAAATCGAGCAGCCTCTCCCCCGCCGCGCCGCCGCCGTCGCGCGCCTGCATGCGCTCGTGGAAGTACGCGCAGCCGAGGTAGTGACACGCCGCGCCTTGCTTCCACGCGTCGCCGGTGAGCATCGCGGCCGCCGCGCGCAGCGGGCGCTGCGAGTCCTTCCACGCCTCCGTGCTAAAGATCCTCTGGCCGACGACGAACGCGTGCGAGCCCGCCTCGGTCGCGCCCTCGAACGGTTCCTCCTCGTCTTGCTCCGCGCCCCGCATCTTCCACGCGTCTCCAATCTTCATGAGCATCTCGTACGCGATCTGCTCTTGCCGAGGCGTCGTGCACGCGGCTGCGAATATTTTCTTCGCGTCCGCGGCGGCCACCGCGGGGGTGGACACGGTCTCGACCTCGCCCGCCGCCGCCGCCGCCGCCGACGACGACAACTCCCCTCCGCTCGCGGGCGCGCCCCCCCCGCGTCCTCCTCCGTCCCTCTCTCCTCCTCCTCCTCCCCCCCCCACGCCACCCTCCCTCAACAAATCTGCGCTCCACGCGACGGCCTCGACGCCGTCCCTCTCCAGCATCAGCTCCCCGATCGGCGTGAGCCCTAAGAACCGCTCGCTCGCGACGAACGCGGCGGCGGAGCGCTTCAGAAACGCGTTGGACTCGTTTCGCATCTTCGCCCCGTCGAAGGCGCCCGCGATGGACTCGTACACCTCGTGCAGCGCGACGCACTGCTTCAGCGGCCGCAGCGCGTGCGCTTCTAACCGCATCGCGCACTTCATGAGCGCGCCGGCTCGGAGTTGGATCGACCTCGCGAACGCTTGCGGCAGCCCCGACTTGGCCGTCCCCGCGGCTTTCTCGTTGAGAAACATCTGCGTCGCCTGCAGCAGCGCGACGTCGCCCTCGCGCGATTCCCCCGTCGCCCCCGCGTCTCTGATCGCACCCTCCCATCGCTTCAACACCGCGTCGTACTTCTCGCGCATCTTCTTGTTCCTGAAGAATATCGCCTGATGCAGGAGCTTGTCGCTGAGCTCGACGACGCCGCGATCCTCCACCGCCTTCGCGGCGGATTTGTAGTGCGACTCCGCCTCCGCGATCTTCCCGAGCGCGGCCTCCGTCGCGCCGAGCCACGTGTACGCGTCGCCCAACGTCCCGTTGTTCTTCTCCACCTCGATCTGCATGAACTCAGGGGCGTCGCCGTCGAGCTGCTTCGCGAGGTGCACCGCGTGCTGGAAGTACCGCTCCGCGAGCGGCAGCGTGTCCGCGCCCTCGCGATGCAGCGCCGCGCCAGCTTGCATCACCCACTTGGACGCCTCGCGGCTCTTCCCCGCGACGCGGTTCCGTTCGCCGTGGCCCAAGCATTCGAGGAGGCGCTGGCGGTCGACCTTGTCCGGCGGCAGCGCCGTGATCGCGTGCGCGAGGCCCTCCATGGCGCCACCGCGAGTGTTCGATCGCCCGAGATCGCGCCTCGATATGTACAGTACTGTACAAGTTCCGCGGATCGACGCGCGCGCCCGCTCGACGCGCCTCGATGCGTTCAGCGCGGCTGGCTGGGAGGCGTTTCGAAGCGTTCGGTCGTGACGTCGTCTCGTCTGCGCGTCGTCCTTTCAAATTCGAGCGTCGCTCGAGCGGTACTATCGTTCGTTCTACAGGAAGCATCCTCGCGTCGTCGTCCTCCTCGTCCTCCTCGTCGTCGTCACGCGGTCCCGTAGCGCGCACTAAACTCGCCGAGCGGCGTCATCGTCGCCCAGTCGCGTCCGACGCTCACCTTCACCGGCGTCGGCACCGATACCTTCGCCGCCCTCTCCATGCACACCTTCGCGAGCGCCGCGACGCGGTTGACGCACTCCCTCGCGTCGTCGCACTCGAACAGGAGCTCGTCGTGTATCTGCGCGATCAGACGCGCGCGCGTCGGGTCCGCTTTCCCTCGAACGTCCGCGTGCGCGTCGCCCTCGGCGCCACCCGGCGAAATCGCAGACGCCGACGCCGACGCCGCCGGCGCCGGCGAAATCGCGGCGAACCACCGCGCCATCGCGGTCTTCATCATGTCCGCGGCGGTCCCCTGCACGAGCGTGTTCACCGCCTTGCGTTCCGCCTCCGCGCGCGCGCTCGCGGCGGCGGCGTCGATCCCGGGAAGCGGCCGGTGCCGCCCGCTCGGGAGCTCCGCCGACTTGGTCGCCCTCGCGCGTTCCTTGGTCGCGACGACGAAACGCTTCAATCCGGGGAACGTTCGGAACAGCGCGTCGATCAGACCCTTCGCGGCGTCGGTCGAGCACGCCAGCTTCTCCGCGAGCCCGGCGACGCCTTGGCCGTACAACACGCCGTACACCGTGCGCTTCGCCTTGTCGCGGTCCTCGGCGCTCACGGGCGCGTCGCGCGGCGCGTCGCGGCTGAGGTTCCAAATCATCTTGAAAACGTCGCCGCCGTCGCCGGCGACGCGCAAGACGCCGCACAGTTTCTCGTCGCGCGTGAGGTGCGCGAGCGTTCGGAGTTCGATCTGGGAGTAGTCCACGGCGAGGAGGACCTTCCCCGGGGGCGCGACGAACGCGGCGCGGAGGTTGAACGTCGCGAGTTCCTCCTCGCCGGCGCCGGCGGAGTGCTCGGCTCTTCCGACAGCCTGGAGGTTCGGGTTCGAGGATGACAGCCGCCCGGTCGCGGTCCTCGTGTTGTTCCACTCGCACCGTAACCGTCCATCGGCGTCCGTTAACGACGCGTACGCGTTACACATCGCGACCGCGCGAGTCACCGCGCGGTATCTCAACACCATCCCCGGCAGCGGATGCGCGTTGGGCCGAGACGCGAAATCGCGCAAGACGTCGTCCTTCGTCGTGAGCTGCGTCGTCTTCGCGCCCTGCATCGCGTTCGACGACGGCGGCGGGAACCCGAGGAAGCCGTACAGCACGTCCGCGACCTGCTGCGGACTACTCAGGTTGAGAGGCTGACCGCGCCCGGGCAACGACCGCGACGCCTCGGCCTCTATCGACGACAGCTCGCGTCTCAACCCGACCGCGGCGGCTTCCACGACGGAGGCGTCGAACGGAAGCCCTATCGACTCCAACGTCCCGAGACCGGCGGCGATCGCGCCCTCCAGCGCGACGACGCGCGCGAGCCCTCGCACGCGCTCGTGCGCTTTCAGACGCTGCGTGAGACGCGCGGCGGCGAGGAGGTCGAGACGGAGACGCTCGAGCGGCCGATCCGTCGCCGTCGCCGTCGCCGCCGCGCCGCCGCCGCCGCCGTCGTCGCCGCCGCCGAATTCGCGCGTCAACGCGTCGATCCCGCCGTCGTGCGCGTCTTCCGGGCTCGCGAGCCACGCCATGATCCGCGGGTCGAGCACGCACGCGACGGAAGCGTCGAACGCGACCTCTGAGTCGCGCGTCAGAGAGAGCCACCGAACCACCGCCTGCGCGTGAAGCGCGACGGTTTGTTTCCCGCAGCACAACGCGCGGATCAACGCGGAGAGAAGCGCGTCGTCCGCGCCGTCCGCGCCGCCGGGCCCCGCGGGGAAGAACCACAGCGAATCGTCCGCGCCTCGGCCGAGGAGGACGACGCCGAACCCGACAGCCTCGGCGCGAGCGCTCGTCGCGGCGCCGCCGACGCCGCCGTTTTTCGTCGCTCTCTTCGCCGCCGCGACGTCCGCGGCGGCGGCGGTGCGGAGCGAACTTTTGAACCCAAACTTGGCGTTTCCGACGACGTCTCGAAGGAGGACGCCGACCGCGCACGCGGGCGCGCGCGCGTGCGTCTCGAGGAACGTCGTCAGGACGTTCGCGTCCGCGACGCGCTTGATCTTCCCGCCAAACTTCAGGAACGCTTTCGTCGCCGGCGTCGCCCACCGCGACTCCGCCGCGCGTTTCCTCGCCTTCGCCGCCGCGCTCTCCGTCTCCGTCGCTTCATCGTCATCGTCGTCGTCTTCGCACCCCCTCGCTCCGCCGCCGCCGAAGACTTGCGACAGCGTGACCTGGTTCTTATCCATCGTCACCTTCGCCTTCCGCTTCGTCCCCGCCGCCCTGGCCTTCGCCGGCGGCGGCTCCTCCACGTTTTCCTTCTCCGGGACGACGTACCGCAGCGTCGGCCGCGGCGGGAGCTCGTCCACGCCGTCGCCGTCGCCGTCGCCGTCGCCGTCGCCGTCGCCGTCGCCGTCGCCGCTGCCCTGCGACGTCTCTTCGCTGCGCCCGAACAGGTGGTCGAGCTCGTCTTGAAGCGGCTTGGGGTGCTTCGGGCGTCGTCGTAGCTCGGTCGCGCGATCGTTGTCGTTCGGTGGTCGAGGCCGCTCCCCGCGCGGCGGCGACCGACGCGCCGGCGCTCGCCCCGCGCCGTGAGCGGGCGCGTCCGCGGACGGGAAGAACCGCGATGGCGCGCGCCCGCGGTCGTGTCCGCTGAATCCGTTGTACCTGCGACGACGACGGCGCGAGCGCGCGTGAGACGGCGCGACGACGCTTTCGAATCTCATCGCACAGCTGTGCGTCGAGGGTGGACGACGGAAGGGAAAGGGACGAGGGGGCGAGGAGGGGACGCACCACGTGCGCGTCTGCTGACGCACATCCCGCGGATCCGGCGGCGAGCGCGAGTACCGAAGCCGATACATCGGCTCCGCGCCGTCGCCGCGCATCCTCGCGACGCGGCGCCGCGCGCGCGGAACTGCGGACGACGAGTCCAATCTCGCGCTTGCGTCGCGTCGTCCGAGTTTTTCATCGCATCGCGTCGTCCGACCACATCGCATCGCGTCCTCGCGCCGGACGCCACTCGCCGCGCGCGCGGCGCCCCACCCGACGATGCCCGAGCGCGCCGCCGCGACGACGGACGCCGACCCCCCCCCGCCGGAATCGGCGGCATCGACCTCGACCTTCACCCTGGACGACGTCGCCTTCGTTCCCTACGCGGGCGAGGACGTCCACATGCCCGTCGTGATGGACCTCATCGATCGCGAGCTCTCCGAGCCGTACAGCGTCTTCACGTACCGATACTTCATCAACAACTGGCCCAAGCTGTGCGTGCTCGCGTACGCGAACGACGTCCCGATCGGCGTCGTCGTGTGCAAGCTCGAGAAGCACAGGGACATGTACCGCGGCTACGTCGGGATGCTCGTCGTCGCGCGGACGCATCGAAAGCTCAAGCTGGGGTCGGCGCTCGTGTCGAGAGCGCTCGCGGTGATGCAGAGCGAGGGCGCGGACGAGTGCGTCCTGGAGGTGGAGTCCACGAACGTCGGCGCGCTGCGGCTGTATCAAAACTTGGGGTTCATACGCGACAAGAGGCTGGAGAGGTACTACCTCAGCGGGAACGACGCGTATCGGATGAAGCTTCTGTTTCCGCTGTCGCCGGAGAGAGCCGCGGAGCTGGAGGCGCAGAGCGCGAAGCTCGCGGAGGAGGAGGAGGAGGCGGCGGCGGAGAGGAAGAGGGCGGCGGAGAAGCAGGGTACCTAGGCGACGCGCAGACGCGGTAGATAGGCGATAGAAAGTGATAGAGAGGGCTCGCTTCGACGAGCGAGAGCTCGAGCGGCGAGAGCGAAGCGCTCGAATCATCTCGCGCTCGAAAGATAGATCAGAACCTCTTGACGGTCCGTCCCTCCCCCGCGCTATCGATCGATCGAGGCGACGCGACGCGAGACGCGACCGCGCGTTTCGTCAAACTGAACTCCAGCGGGTTACAAGACACCTTCTACGCTATCGCGACCGCTTCGTTCCGCCCGCCAGAGTTCCACCCGTTCGCCCGCCGCGAGAGCCGGGGGCGCGAACCGCGACCGCAAAGACCCATCCGCGCGCGCCCGCGGCGCGCGCTGAGACGGTCGATCGCGCCTTCACACCCCCCCACCCCGTCGTCGAGCCCGTTCGGAGCGTTCGCTCCGCCCACGCCGCGCACCGCGGCGGCCCAGGACCTCGACGCGCCCCGCGCGAAGAAGCCCTACGCAGCACGCTAAAGATTTACTTACGGCGGCCCGTCGTTTTCGTGTGCTGCCCGCGGACGCGGATCCCCCAGTAGTGGCGAAGGCCGCGGTGGTTGCGGATCTTCTTCAACCGTTCGAGGTCGTCGCGAAGCTTCGTGTCGAGCGCGTTCGACGTGAGTTGGACGTACTTGCCGTCCTTGTAGTCCTTCTGCCGGTTGAGGAACCAGTCCGGGATGCGGAACTGGCGAGGGTTTGCGACGATCACCATGAGGGACTCGAGCTCCGCGGCGGAGAGCTCCCCGGCGCGCTTGCCCATGTCGATCTCCGCCTTCTTGCACACGACGTTCGCGAACCGGCGACCGATACCGCGGATCTGCGTCAGCGCGTACATCACCTTCGTCCGGCCGTCGACGTTCGTGTTCAGGACGCGGAGAATATGTTGGAAATCATCGCCGACGATGAGAGAGCCCATCTTTACGGACGGGGGTTCCTTCCTTTACGAGAGGCAAGGAAACGCGAGAAGAGACGTGCGAGGTCTCGACGCGCGTGAGCGATGAAGCGACCGACACGAGTTCGTGCGGTGCGTCGCGTGAAGAGAGCGACACGCCCGGCGTCGTCCGCGCTTTATTTTTCATTCGCGAAGCCCTAAAACGACAAAGTTTGGTCGGTCGCCTTCAGTTTTCTTCACGCGCGATATCTTCACTGGTACGCCCATCACTGTATCCGTGTGTTCCACATCCCCTGACTGCTCCTCGTACGAATCCGCCGGTCTCTCGCCGTCCGCCCAGCGTCCACATTTGGTATCGCGCGCGCGAGCGAGCGTTCGCCTTCTTCCCCCACGGTTGCCCCCTCGCAGTCATCGACGACCGCGCGCTCGACCGTCCGCGCGAGAGAGGGATGAGGGTCAAGGGCGGGACCGGCGGCGGCGCGAGCCTCCACGGGCCGAGCCTCCCGACGCCGTACCAGCGATGGGAAGCGGTGCGTGTCGCCGTCGCCGTCGCCGTCGTCGTCGTCGTCGCGTCTTGAATGCGCGGATTCATTCCCACCGCCCTCGCTCCTCGCGATCAATCGCCGACGCGTCCCCCCCCTCCCACCCACCCACCCCGCGCCTCTCTCGCGACAGAAACAAAACCTGGACCACCTGAAGACGAAGATCAAGAAGGTGAACGCGTCCGTGGACAACAAGGGCACGACGCCGCCGAAGCACCTGGTCGTCAACGCGAAGAAGGCGCAGCTCGAGGAGGACCGCCTCCTAGAGATCGAGTCGCGGAACAAGCTGCTGCTGCATCACCTGCACAAGATCGCGGAGAGGAAGGGCGTGGAGGGGTACGAGAAGTCGCCGAAGAAGAAGTCGCTGTTGCGAGGGCAGGCACCGGACAAGCCGAACACGAAGTCGCTCAACGCCATCAAACGCCGCGAGGAGATGCTGAGGATCGAGCGCGAAAACGCGCTCATCCTGAAGCGCATCCAGAGCCAGAACCACAAGCAGAGCGAGTTCAGCGTCGCGCGCATGGAGAAGGAGTGGAAGGAGACGCTGGAGCACAGGAAGTACGCGTCGCAGTGGGTGAAGCCGCCGGAGTGAGGAGCAGGAGGAGGAGGCGTCGCGAGCAGAGGAGAGGGCGGGAGGGACGGTCGGTCCGACGAATAATGCGATTGTAATCCGTCCATCGTTTCGCGTCCTTCGTCGACGCGCGCGCGGATGTTCATAAAAATGTATAAATCCTCCTCGCGTCGTCGTCGAGAAGAACGGAGGGAAGACGCGCGCGCGCTCATCACATCCCCGTGACCTTGATGTCCCCCTCCTTGGGCTCGTTCCGCAGCCGCGACTTGGTGTCGTCCTCCGCGATTCTCGACTCGACGCGCTTCAGCACCCTCGTCGCGAGCGCGTCCACGTCCTCGCCCTCGGAGACGCCGTCGTCGCCCACGAGCAGCTGCACGCTGATGTCCGCGTTCGCGTACATCTCCGCGCGCTCTTTCATCATCTCCTGTATCTTTTCCGCGATCTTATCGACGTCGCCGTCGCAGTCTTTGAACAGCGGCCGCGACGCGCCGCCGTCCGCGTCCGCGACCCGACGCGCCAACAGCTTCGCGGAGCCGCTCAGGCACAGCACGATGCCGTTCCGAAGGTGCATCCAGTTCGCCTTCCTCTTGACGATCCCGCCGCCGGTGGCGACGACGCATTTCTTATACGACGCGATCTCCGCGAGTATCTGCGTCTCGATCTCGCGGAAGCCGTCCTCGCCCTCCTCCGCGAAGATCTCCGGTATCGTCATCTTCGTCACCGACTCGATGACGTCGTCGCTGCGGCGGAGGACGCGGAGGGCGGCGCGAGGGGAGGGAGCGGACGCGTCAGGCGCGGTCGGTGGGACGGCGTCGTGGACGACGCGTGGACGACGCGTGGACGCGCGATGCGAGGCGCGGCGCGCGCGAGGAGGCGACGCGGCGCGGGCGGAGCGCGACGGACGACGGACGGTTTATCCGACGACGGATAATGCGCGCGACGACGACGACGACGACGACGACGCGCGGGCACGCACGTGTCGAAGAAGTTGTAGCCGAGCTCCGCGGCGAGCTTCTTCCCCACGGACGACTTCCCCGTGCCCATCATCCCGACGAGGAACACGGACGACCCGTCCAGGGCGTCCGCGACCTCCGCGCCGGCGGCGGCGTCGCATCGGAACCGGGGAGCGGCGCGACGCGCTCGACTCGGCGCGGCGGCGAGCGCGGGGACGGCGTGCTTCGCGCGGAGTCGCGCGGCCGCGGCGTGGGCCGGGGCCGCCGCGTGGACGCGCGCGGCGCAGGAGGACATCGCGTCGTCAGCTGTGACGTGCGGCGCGCGCGCGTGGAGTGCGGTCGTCCGTCCGCGCGTCGGCTGATGGCTCGATGACGAGGGACTCTTCTTGAGTCGCTTTTTTGTTTTTTCTCGGACAGACGAGATTCGCGCTCGCCACTCCCCGCCCCGCGCGCGATGGCCGCGTGCGCGGCGGTCCGCGAGAGCACCGCGCGCGTCGCCGCGGCGGCGACGCACGTCGCGATCGACGACACCGTCATCGCGAAGCTCGTCGATGAGATGCCGCCGGAGGTGGTCGCCACGATGTTGGGCCCGCGCGATTTCGACGTCGACGAGATCCACTTCTTGGACGCGTCCGACGAGGACCTCACCGCGCGGTACCTCCTGTGCGTGGACGCGATCAACTTTTGCTTCTGGCCGGACCACGACGGCGAC
>Ga0181561_10005586_pt1 | contig 10719 bp, 9 predicted proteins | sample 011ome_19_FD_133760 | JGI IMG/M metagenome (GOLD analysis project Ga0181561, IMG submission 133760) | Coastal salt marsh microbial communities from the Groves Creek Marsh, Skidaway Island, Georgia - 011510BT metaG (megahit assembly) | ecosystem: Environmental > Aquatic > Marine > Intertidal zone...
CCCGCCGGTGCTTCCGTCATCAGCCGCCGCTTCACCGGCCAGGCCACCTGGCGCCGGCTCAAACCACCGCGTACCCGACGACCTTCCTCGCCCTCACCGACTGCACCTCCATTAGTTTCGCCCGCCGCAGCCTGCGCTTCCGCACTAAGTTCGACGTCATCAAGGTTCGCGTTTTCCGTAAGACTGTTTTGCTCGTCGTCACCGAGATTGCCTTCGGGATTGGGTTCGTCCCCGTTTACCCGGGTAACCCTCGCGCTGATCAGAGGGTAGAAAGCAGTGCCCTGAATACCGTTATCAGCGAAAAAATTCTCAATCTCGCCAATCTGGTTGCGAGTGATATTCATCATGAAGTGATTTGGCGTGTCCTCCGGCAACTGCGCCTGCCATTCATCGATCAGGTCAGTTCGCAGCAGCGTCAGAATCAACAGAGACATGATGGTCACGGAGAACACCATAACCTGCAGCACGTTCTGACTGCGCCGCCTGCGAGCCGCTGTCATCGCCAGCTTCCAGGCGTTGCCAGCCTTCATGCCAGCTGAGCCACCTGAGCGCAGAAATAGATAGGAGACAATCGACAGGAACAGAGCAATACCTGCTACCGAACTTACCAGCACGGAAGTCAGTACCAAGTCCTGACTATACCAATACACCAGGAAGATAGTGCCAAGTATCCCAAACGCATAAGGAACTTTGTCACTGATCTTCTGTTGACTCATGTCTTTGCGCAGCACACGCAGGGGCGGTGTTTCCCGTAGCGCTAACAATGGCGGCAACGCGAACGCCAGCAAACAGATGACAGCCGTCAGCGCGCCAATCACATATGGCTGAAGACCCGGCTCGGGCAGTGTCACCAATAAAATAGATTGCAGTAGCTGCAGGATGCCCTGATGTACCAGCCAACCTAAAACCCAGCCAGCGAGCACAGCAAATGCCGCCAGCACGAGCTGCACTGTCAGGTAAATGAAAGTTATCTGGGAAGAGGTGCACCCCAGCGTTTTAAGGATCGCAACATAATCGTAGTGACGCTCACTGTAGCGTTTAGCTGTCAACGCAATCGCTACGCCGGCCAGAATAACCGCAAACAGCGAACCCAGCAGCAAGAAACTCTCTGCGCGATCCAGGGCATCGGCCACCTCCTGGCTCTCATCTCGCACATCACGGATGTAGAATCGACCCCGCCATTCTTCCTGAGCACGGAACCACTGTTCAAACTCGTCCAGTTCGGATAGCTCATCGCTGGCGAACAGGTAGCGGTAGCTAACCCGACTTCCCAACTGCACGACGTTGGTGGATGGCACATCAGCCATGTTGAGCATCAGCCGCGGGCCCGCGTTATCCATCATGCTGCCGCCGGTCCGATCCGGTTCGGTAATGATAATCTCGCTCACCAGGAGTTCGGCTTCACCGACGAACACGGTATCGCCTACTTCTATTTCAAGTGCCGGCAGGGCCCTGGCTTCAAGCCACACCTCCCCCGGAGGAGGTCCGCTTAAAATAGGTCTACCCCGGGTGAATGCCGCCTTGGTAATAATGACTTCTCCGCGCAGCGGATAGGCGTCACTCACCGCTTTCGCCGCCACCAGCATATTGCCGGATTCAGAAAAAGCCATCGACGTGAAGGAAAGTGTCTGCGCGGTGCGCAAGCCCCTGGCCCGCCCCTCTTCTAGAATCTCTGCCGGTAACTCTCCGCGCCCGCTCACGATGCGATCTGCTGCGAGCATATTCGCAGATTCCAGCAGCAAGGCTTTTTCCAGTCGATCAGTGAACAAGGCAATGCCAGTGACTGAGGTCACTGCCATGACAAGGGCAATAAATAACAGGCGCAGCTCGCCGCCATTCCAGTCGCGCCAAAGCAGACGCAGAGCCACAGTAAAGAGATTGGAACTCATGGCAGAAGGTTTGTTCAAGCTGTTGAACGCGGCTTCAGACACTCACTGATTCCTCTACGGTATTCTTTGTGTCCTCCGCGATTTCACCGGCCACCAGTTTAATGACGCGATTGCAGCGCTGCGCGAGGCGCTCATCATGGGTCACCAGTACCAGTGTGGTGGAAAACTCTCGATTGAGCTCAAACAGCAGTTGAACAACTTTTCTACCGGTAGCTGTATCCAGATTACCAGTTGGTTCGTCGGCAAACAGGATTTTCGCCTGAGTCGCGAATGCACGTGCGATGGCAACCCGCTGCTGCTCACCTCCGGATAACTGATTAGGGTAGTGATGCCAGCGTTCTTCCAGTCCGACGCGCTGCAGGAGCTGCTTCGCCTTGTCCCTAGCCTGGTCATCTCCTTTTAATTCGATCGGTAGCATGACGTTTTCCAGCGCAGTCAGACTGGGCAGAAGCTGGAATGACTGAAACACAAAACCAACCAGTTGCCCCCGCAGCATGGCGCGCTGCTCTTCATCCATTTCAGTCAGATTTTTTTCGTCCAGCAGAACATCGCCGCTACTGGCACCGTCCAGCCCGGCCATCAGACCCAGCAAAGTGGATTTACCCGAACCCGACGCACCGACAATAGCGACTATCTCACCCTCGTTTACCTTGAGAGTAATGCCCTTTAATATCGTTAATAGTCCTTCGCTGGTGTCCACGCTCTTCACCAGGTTACGAGTTTCGATCATGTCATGCAGCTCCGAGGCATTGGGGGCCTGATTATAGACGATTACTGACGGGGTTACCTTACAGGGAGGATCCTATGTTTGCTAAATTGAGGGTTGAAGCATCAACTTCAACGTCCAATACGGCAGTAGCCTCACCAGATAAGGGATCTTATTTAGCTCTTTTTACGTTACCTATGTTTTTACGTTACTTTCAAGGACACGGTTTACGAGATTGCCAGCTGCTTGAAATTCCGAGCTTTAGGAATTGATGAGAGTCAATTCAGATCATTGTGCTGGATAGTTAACATAGATAGCCCCGACAATACCTGACGATGCGATGAAACACCTTACTTTCAGACTACTTACCACTTTTCTGCTCTGCCTGGTTTGGGCAGATAGCTCACGTGGCGACGAAGATAAGACGGTGCTGGTGTTCGGAGACAGCCTCAGTGCGTCCTATGGCATTGAAGAGGAACAGGGTTGGGTTAATCTGCTGTCTGAAAAACTGCGCCAGGCACAATCACCTTACTCCGTGATCAATGCCAGTGTTAGTGGCGAAACCTCCACCGGCGGTTTGTCCAGGCTGCCCGCCGCCCTGGCAGAATTTCAGCCCAGCGTAGTAATTTTGGAACTTGGGGGTAATGACGGATTGCGCGGATTACCCCTGGCGACCCTGCAATCAAACCTGGAGGAAATGGTCAGTCTGAGCCAACGGGCAGGGGCAAAAGTGCTGCTGGCAGGAATTCAGATTCCCCCGAACTATGGGCCCCGATATACCGAACCTTTTTATGCCCTGTTCGGAGACATTGCGGAGTCTGAACAATTACCTTTCGTCCCCTTCCTTATCGATGGTATCCCGCAACAGCCTGAACTCATGCAGAATGATGGTATTCATCCCCGCGCAGAAGCACAGCACATGATCCTCGACAATGTGTGGCCGGTTTTGGCGCCCATGCTGCAATAGAATAGCCCGCAACGGCTGCAATGGGTTGCTACTCGCTGGAACTCAGCGGCAAGGCAATTTTGCATTCGTGTTTACTGATTTGCTGGGACTGCAAAGACAGGCGAGCAAGAAAATTCCGCTCTCGCAACAATGGGACAATAATCAGGGCAGGAATTGAATCAGCGGGAGGCTCAAGCGCTAGACGATGCTGAGTTCAATATTGGCGGACTGGTCCATCGCGAAGCCTTTACCTTCATACCATTTGCGCAGGATCTCAAGCTCTCCTTTGGCTTCGCCGTAGATAGAGCTCACCCGCTCTTCTTTGCAGAAACGAATCACTTCTTCCAGCAGAGCGCTACCTATGCCCTGGTTTCGGTAATTTTGGGAAACCTCGATAACCTTGAGGCAATAGCTGACACCTGGCGCTATGGAACCGTCTTTTGCACCCCCGCGCGCCCGCTGCCGAGACTGATTCTCAGGCTTTGAACTCAGCTGGGCATAAGCTACCGGGTTGGCGCCGCTGTATGCCTGAAAGAACAGACGTGGCGCCAGGCCATCTGGCTTGGTCAGCTTGATATTCGGTACGTTGCAGTCCAGATTGCTCATAATTATGGCTTTTCCCAGGGGGCCGAGAACTTTACCGCCTAAGCATGGAGCCTACAAGAAGTAATTTCCGCTGAGGGGGGATATTGAGCCGTCTCAAAGCCCTTTTTACACAAAAGATTGTATGAACCCTACAAAGCTGACAGCGTGATGGAATTCACAGTATCGCGGAACTCACAGTCCTGTGAGCCAGTTATCGTGGGGCGTCGGAGGGATTTACCACATCTTTCGTGGTATCGGCCTCATTAAGCCGATACAGCATGAAGGCAGAAGCGAGGTTGCAGCTTGCGATCACCACCAGGGACAAATCGTAATTGCCTGCAATGTCATAGTAATACGCCACCAGGATGGGGCCCAGGGCCGACATGCCAAAGGTAAAGGGCATGGCTGTGGAGCGCACGGATCCCAGGTAGCGGCGCCCAAAAACAGAGGCCCAAATCACTTCCTGAAGCGGCAGCAAACCACCCCAGCCTACTCCCATTAACAGGAATCCCCCATACACCCAGAAGTCGAGTTGCTGATTAATGCTCCAGACAATCAGCAGGATAGCGGAACCGGTTATCGCTGCGCCTATAGCCGCCAATTTCTTTGGGCTATACAAATCTATCAGGATTCCCCAAAACGGCTTACTGAAGAATGCTGGCACCGAGGCAAGGGAAATCATGCTTGAGGCGACCAATCTTGAGTAGCCCGCGTCCGTCATTAGCGGGATGGTCTGGGTCAGCATCACGGTTATTGATATCTGAAATAGACCAAAGGCCAGCACGAGAAAGTAAAAGCTGGATGTGCGCATGGCCTGTGCCCTGGTCATAGACTTGTCAAAATCCAGCCGCGCCGCGGCCCCTTTGCCGGATGCCACCTCATCGTGACTATGCCCATCGGGGTGTTGGTCAAAATCTTCGGGGCGACGCCGCACTACCAGCGCAGCAGGTAGGGTAAGAAGCAGCGCCACCAGGCCCAGAATGCGCCAGGAATCCCGCCAGCCGAAGCTATCTACCAGCAGCGTGGCCACTGGTGGCAGCACGATACCAGCAAGCGAGATCCCCATTCCTGCCAGGGCAACCGCCTTACCCCGTTTCTCGACAAACCATTTGCCAAGTGTGACATTCACCACGAGGTTGCCAATCATCGCCGAGCCCATGGTTAGCATCAAACCATTAATCAGCAACCATTGGCCCAGGGTATTGATACTGCCAAGGCTAAACATGGCTGCAGATAGCACCAATGCGCCCACAACAATGAATGGCCGCCCACCCCATCGATCAATATGTGTGCCAATCAGGAAACCTGTGGTGGCGAGCACAACCTGACCAATAGAGCGCGCGGCGGTAAACTCCGCGCGGCTCCAGGCAAATTCCTCGGTCATAGGTATCAGAAAAGAACCCACCACATAATTTGCCATACCCACAGCAACGAACTGGGTTACGAACCCTGCCGCTACAATCCAATAGCCGTAGTAGACACGAGACATATAAATAATTGATTGGGTTTAGGAAAGACGCCGAGGGATTCTATTTCAAAGCATCGCGATAGTACAGAATCGCAGCAGAAAGACTGAATATCAAGTCAATAAGAATTACATCTGACCCCATAATAAGGATCGCCTCACAGCGAAATCAGTGAGGGATGCTAATGAGCGCAGGGTAAAAAGCAGCCCGCTTTCTGCAACTGCAATCAGCTCTGCATGCTTGAGCGCAAATCTCTGGCGACTGATATACATCTCACACGGCTTGCCGTGAATTACGGGACTAGAATGCCGTCCTGATTGTTCCCGTAGCACGCCGATTTGGCTGGGTAGATTGGCCAGATGGTCTTTGCCCATACCTGCCGTTGCGGGAGCGATCGGTATGGTAGGGAGGCAAGCGATAGCGGGTCACAACCGGAGGTGTAGCGATATAGACGTCAGGCGCAGGCTGCGCATACCTTGCATGGTAAAACTCAGAGTTCAATCCGGTAAACAAATTGCTGACTGTTCCGACCGCGTGATAGACGTTGCGGTCATGCTCTCGACTGAGACGGAGAAACGCCTGTTCCATTTCCTGGTAGTGGCGCGCCACGTCGCGGAATTCAGAGCGCAGAAATGAGGGAGAACGATTGCGCCGAATAGCATTAAGCAGATCTGCCGAGGCCCGAGTCAGACGCTGCGCACTAAAGCGCACGCTGTGGTAGCCACCACCCCTAAGCTGCTTTGCAAGCTGACTGCTGGCGGCATTTAACTCGGTAGCAAGCCGCGACATCTCGAATTCAGTAGCGAAAACCGGCTGGCTCAGGGCGATTACCCCAAGCAATAAGCAGCCTGTTTTTAAAAACTTATTGCTGAAAAACGCGCTCAATTCTGCACACATGAAACTCACCCTTAGTCCCACCAGTGTATGAGGCTTCACCCCGAGAGTAAGCCAACGTTAAATCGATCGGCATGAACCTCCGCTGAATCGCGGCGCACTAGTAATAATGAGAGAGCCCTTCTTCGCCCGCACAGATCGCCAGGTATTCTTTTATAACCGGCTCCAGCCCATGCAGGATAGATTCTACAACCAGGGCGTGCCCAATCGAGACTTCAAGAATATTGGGAATTTCCAAAATCCTTCTCAGATTCTTAATATCCAGATCGTGACCTGCGTTGACGCCAATACCAAGCTGCTGCGCCTGCTCTGCCGTCGCCTTATAACTCTCAAACAATCGATGTTCAGACTCCAGACCATAATGCTGTGCGTAGCCCTCGGTATAGAGTTCAATACGATCAGCACCCACTTTCTTCACGCCTGCCACCAACTCAGGATTAGGATCCAAAAACAGGCTACTACGAATACCCGCCTCTGTTAGCCGCGCCAAAACGCTGCTTAACAACGTTTGATTTACCCCAACATCCCAACCATGATCAGAGGTCAACTGGGCCGGGTCGTCAGGCACAAGCGTGCACTGCGCTGGCTTTGCTGCCAGCACCAGCGCGAGAAATTCTTCGGAAGGGTAACCCTCTATATTGAATTCGACATCCGGGTACAGACTCAAAAACTCCGCCAGGTCATGGACATCCTGACGCGTGACATGCCGCTCATCTGGTCGAGGATGCACAGTGACTCCTTTAACGCCCAGATTTATCACCTTGCCGACAAAATTACATAGATTAGGGAAATCACGCCCCCGGGAATTTCGCAGCAAGGCGATCTTGTTTACATTGACGCTCAGCATAGTCATCGTGTTGTCTCCTGAAACTGCAGGCCCACAGGGCCCATAATCGGAATTGCTAAAAACAAGTGTTTATGCGCCGGCGCATAAAAAATCCATGGCTATTTTCTTAAAAGCTTGCGGCTTGTCGGCATGGAGCCAGTGTCCTGCACCCATTATGATCTTCACGTCAGAATCAGGAAACAGGGACAGGATCTCCTCTTTATGGGAAGACTGAATGTAAGCGGATTCAGCGCCTTTCACAAACAGAGTCGGTTTTTCAAAGCTGCCTGCATGTGCAGGCATTACGCGCAGCGCGTCATAGCTGGCCTCAATCGCGGCGAGATTCAAACGCCAGCGAAAACCACCTTCCGGTCGCCTTTGCAGATTGGTGAGGACGAACTTCCGGGTTGGCTCATCTATGATGTAATCGCGCAGGAATTCCTCCGCCTCTCTGCGACTCGCAATGGATTCCAGCGGCAAGGCTTTCATTCCCGCAATGACCCGCAAGTGTCCCTCCGCCTGCTCCGGATAAGAGACCGGTGCGATATCCACCACCAAAAGCCGTTCAATGAGATTCGGTTGAGTTAACGCGAGCTCCATACCAACTTTCCCCCCCATGGAATGACCGAGGATAACGCAGTCTTGTAGGCCAAGGTCTACAATCAGGGCAGCTACATCGTCTGCCATGACTGGATAGTTGAACTCGGCCGCGTGTGGCGAATCACCGTGGTTACGCAGATCGACTCCATAGACTGAAAAATGCTCGGCGAACTGCTTGCAGTGCCAACCCCAGTTGGCCTGACTGCCAAACAGACCGTGTAACACCAGCAGGGCCGGCCCATCGTCTGAATACTTTCTAAAACTGAGGGGAATCGCGGTCAACTTAATCAAGCTCCGCTAGCAGCGCTTTAACGTCTTCATGGTGCGACTTGGTCTTGAACTTGTCCATGATGCGGACCAGCCTGCCTTCTTGATTGATGATAAACGTGGTGCGAATCAAGCCCATGAATTCGCGCCCCATGAATTTCTTTAAGCCCCATACGCCATATTTGTCAGCCACTGCATGATCTTCATCTGATAGCAGGGTGAAATTCAGTGACTCTTTGTCTTCAAATTTCTTCAGGCGAGCAATAGGGTCGGGACTCACACCCAGCGCCACTGCATTGAATTTTTTCAATTCCTGCTGTGAATCGCGCAAGCCACAGGCCTGCACGGTGCAACCCGGCGTCATCGCCTTGGGATAGAAGTAAAGAACCACGTGGCTTTCGCCGCGAAAGTCCTTCAGCGAAACCTTGTCACCGTTTTGATCCTGTAATGTGAATGCGGGGGCTAGATTGCCAAGCTTGGGGACACTCATCGACTGCTGACCTCTCCTGTTGGGGTGAGTTTGGGGATTGATAGATGGAAAATTTGCCGGCCTGAGTCCGTCAGGCTCCAGCACACATTATACCGGGGCTGGGCGAGCCCATGTTAAACTCTCTGCATGAATTCACGTCCCCGCTCCATTGTGGTTTTGACCGGCGCAGGCATCTCTGCCGAGTCAGGTATAGAGACTTTTAGAGCCGCAGACGGCCTGTGGGCAAATCACCCCGTGGACGATGTGGCCACACCCGAAGGCTTTGAACGTAATCCACAGCTGGTATATCAATTTTATAACCAGCGGCGGCGACAGCTGCTATCACAAGAGATAAGGCCAAACCCGGCACACACCGCACTGGCTCGATTTGAGCATGAATTCGACGGCGAATTTCTGCTAGTTACCCAAAATGTCGATAATCTGCATGAGCGCGCAGGTAGTGACAAGCTGCTGCATATGCACGGCGAATTGCTGAAGATGCGATGCCTGAACTCAAAGCTGATATTCGATATCAACGAAGACCTGGACTTCGATACCCACTGCCGCTGCTGCCGTTCTGCGGGCAATCTGCGACCCCATGTGGTCTGGTTTGGTGAAATGCCCCTCCACATGAACCAGATTAACAATGCGCTCGAAAGCTGCGATTTGTTCGTTGCCATAGGCACGTCAGGTAATGTCTATCCGGCTTCTGGTTTTTACCAGACCGCGAAAATAAGGCGCGTTCATACTGTGGAGTTGAATCTGGAAGAAACCGGTTCATCATTCGACACGCACGTCTATGGCCCGGCTACGGAAACAGTGCCGCAGTTTTTTGACCAAATCCTGCAGCCGTCATAGAGGCAATGATCGCGTAATTTAATCGACAGTGTGGTGAACTCACAGGATGGACTCTCAGCAAGTTGAGCCAATCTCCATTATGTTCCGTATACTCCGCGCGCTGTTCGCCACACCACCGCGCAATAATTTTTATTGGTCAAGGAAACTGAATTATGCTGAAGAAAATTCTGAAAGGACTCGGTGCAGTGCTGGTACTGGTCGTCAGCCTGGCAATCGCAACCTATGTCGCCACCGGCCCCAGCCGTCCAGACTCAGCCTCAAGCAGTGCAGAATGGCTGCAGGCGGGGCCACATAGGGTCGCCAGCGCTGACTTCACCTTCGTCGACAGCTCTCGCCCCACCAATGAAAATCGCGGATTCCCCGGCAAACCCGAACGCACTCTCCCCACCACGATTTGGTATCCACAGGATCTCGACGGCCAGCTACCCCTGATCATTCATAGTCATGGCATTGTCTCCAACGGTGCAGAGATGCCTTACGTGGCAGAGGCCATGGCCAGCCATGGCTATATCGTAGCCGCCGCCGACTATCCCCTGACATCTGGCTCTACACCAGGCGGCGCCAACGGTGATGATGTGGTGAACCAACCCGCCGACGTGAGTTTCCTGATTGATTCGGTACTGAATTTGAGTGCGGACGAGAAGCCGTTTGCGGGTGAAGTGGATGGCAGCCGCATCGGTTTAAGTGGTTATTCATTGGGTGGCCTGACCACGTATCTCACCACTTACCATCCGCGCTGGCGCGACCCCAGGGTAGCCGCAGCAGTCGCAATAGCAGGTCCCTCGGCGATCTTTTCCGCCCCCTTCTTCGGCACCACGGATGTGCCTGTGCTGGCAATCGCCGGAACCGCCGATGCTTTAATAGAATACGCAAGAAATGCAGCAGATCTGGATACTCGCGCCCCTGATGTGTCAGTTGTCACTATTGAGGGCGGCTCTCACCTGGGATTTGTTGGCGTATCCGACCCTACGTTCCGCTTCATGGATAATCCTGACACGCTGGGCTGCAGCGCGGTAATGGCAGTATTGGGAGATGACCCCAACGCAGTCTTCAGGACCATGGGAAGCGTCGCCGAAGGCATAGATCCTAATCGTGACCTACCTGGAATCTGCGATTATGGCTATGGTGAGACTACCCATCCAGGCAGACAGCAGATGATCACTCAACTCGCTACTGTGAGTTTCTTTGAATCGGTGTTCAGCGCTGACGGCGA
>Ga0181561_10005588_pt1 | contig 10718 bp, 9 predicted proteins | sample 011ome_19_FD_133760 | JGI IMG/M metagenome (GOLD analysis project Ga0181561, IMG submission 133760) | Coastal salt marsh microbial communities from the Groves Creek Marsh, Skidaway Island, Georgia - 011510BT metaG (megahit assembly) | ecosystem: Environmental > Aquatic > Marine > Intertidal zone...
CCTTCAATTTTATATTTCAGATGCCACATTGAACTTTTTTGTTCAATTTGTTCGACCTCCAGATCGGAAATCGCGGTCATTAGTTTCGGATCCCAATTGACTAAACGCTTGTCACGGTAAATTAATCCTTCACGGTGCATTTGAACAAACGTCTTAATGACAGCTGCCGACAAACCGTCATCCATGGTAAAGCGTTCGCGCTGCCAATCGGCAGAGGCACCAAGGCGGCGCAGCTGTTTATGGATCATGCCGCCGGACTCGGCCTTCCATTCCCAGACTTTCTCAATAAATGCGTCACGGCCAAGGTCACGGCGAGCGATATTTTGTGCGGCCAGCTGGCGTTCGACAACCATCTGCGTGGCAATGCCAGCATGGTCGGTACCTGGTTGCCACAAGGTGTCACGTCCGGCCATCCGATGATAACGGATCAGCAAATCCTGCAAAGTAAAGGTTAGCGCATGCCCCATATGCAGGCTGCCCGTGACGTTTGGCGGCGGCATCATAATTGTATAGGGCGTTGCCTTTGAATCAGGTGTGCAGGCAAAATGACCGCTATCTAGCCATGTTTCATACCAGTTCGCTTCGATGGATTTCGGGTCATAGGTCTTCGCTAAGGTTGGCTCGGTCATGGTTCCAGATGGGTCATTATCATTGGTTGGACGACGCAATCGCGGTTCGCCTATTGGTCGTCATGTTAAAACGCCTTCACAAGCATCCAGAGTTATCATTCTCTAAATGCAGAGTATACTTTGATTTATCGACAGGGTTTGTACGACTTTGTGGGATGGCTTGCAACGCATCTTCAAACAAATTAGCGATATTCTCGTCAAGCCAGCGATCAATTTGTGCATGAAGCCGATGGCGCAGGCGTGATTTCAGCGAGTTATGCTGCGCCGGGCTTGAATGATCCTGGATGTGACTGGCTGCTTGCTGCCAATTTTTAACAGATCTTTCCGGGCAGCTGATGATTGCCATTCAACCGGATCATGCAGTTCGCATGGGTTCACTCCAACATCTTCGAGGATAATGGTGTCTGGCAATTAAGGGGTAGCTGTGGTCTGACCCATAGCTTTCCGGGCGATTTTATCGTCCCAGCTGACGTCAGAGGGGGCGCCTAGCCACATCTCTTAGCCGTAAAACACCGACCTCTCTATTCGCCAAACTGGGCTGCGGCAGGTGCTCCTGTCCAGCTGAGAAAATACCAGATACCCCGTGAATATAGCCAATTAGTCGGTGCTGGTGCGGCGCTGGAATGGAAATGTGGTGTAAAACGGGTCTTGCGGCGCCGGCATCTCGGCCAATGACCCAAGAACCTCGCCTAGCCCCAGCTTTTCGGCTGTAAGGTCGCCGGTTGCGGCCTTTAGACGGAATGCAGCCAGCAGTTGATTATGCTCGGCGGTTACAAGGCTCAGTTCAGCGTCATTGACGTCCTTTTCCGCATCAAGAAGATCAAGCGCAGTTTTTTGTCCGAACTGAGCTTCGCTGGCAATGCCTTTGGCAACCAAGCGGAAGGCGTCAATCTCTCTGGCAACAGCTTCAAGCCGGATTGCTGTTGCTTCCCAGTTCCGAAACGCCTCGCGCGCGGCGACTTCAACCTTTCGCGTTGCCTCGGCCCAGTCTAGTTTCGCCTGCTTGTGGTTGGCAGCGACTCTACGGGCTGCGGAACGTGTTGCATTTGTCGACAATAATGGTGATGAAAACACCAGCTGGGCGGCGAGTTCGTCCTTGTCCTGCGAAGTGCCAGTTGCAGCTTTGGTGTTTGCGGACAGGCTAAAGGCCAATGTTGGCCGAACCCCTGCCTGTAACGTGTTAAATGCCTGATCAGCGGCACGCTCTGCGGCTATAGCTGACAAAATATTTGGGTGATCAGCCCGCGCCTTTGTTTCAGCGGCCAGCAAGTCAGTCGGCAGATAACCGCTGATGGTTGGCTTGTCTAGGCTATCGGCGGCTCTGCCAGTTAGCGAGCGATAGCTATCTTCGGCGTTGGCCAATCGCGTTTGCGCCAGTATTTTATCAGATTGCGCCCGTGCATAGCGCGCCCTCGCCTCGGCAAGCCGTGTCGGCGTTGCGGCCCCTGCTTCCACGCGAATACGTGATGCGTCAACATGCGCCTTTAACCGGGTTAGATTTTGCTCGTGAAGCGCAACTTCGCGGCGGGCTTTCAGCACATTGAGATAAGTTTCAATTATGCCTAGAATAACTGCCTGTTCGGTTTTGGCATAATTTGCTGTTGCCATTTGCAGATTAATTTGGGCAAGCAGCGTCTTTTCTTTGGTCTGGCCTCCATCATAGATGTTTTTTGATAGGGTGACGCCAGTTGCTATCGAATTCGTTTGTTTAAACCCTGCTCCATTCCTGCTATCAGTCGTGCCAACTGTACCGGTGGCATTTAACCGGGCAGATAGATCACTTGTCGATGTGTTGGTGCCGATGGCTTCTCGCATGGCCAACCAGCTCTGGCGCGCTGCCGCAATTGCGGTTGAGTTTTCTAAACCGGCACGAAGTGCATCATCAAGTGATATCGCGATTGCTGGCGATGTGGACATCCCCATGCATCCAAACAGAATCGAAGCAGTAATCTTTTGGCGGATTTTCAGCATAGACATGGTTTGTTTTACCGATCTTTCTAAAAGGTAAATTCGGGTTTTTTGTTAAATTCATCAAGGTTGGGTACGCAAGCGTCGAAAAGTGGTTTTCGTACAAAGCTGCTACCCGACCGCATCCAAAGGCTAGCCACCCCAATTGGCGCACTAGCTGGACGGTACACTGCCGCCAACTTACCTTTCGGGGCAAGCTGCTGAAGCAGAGAGTCCGGCATCATCTCAACACTGCCCTCAACCAGAATTTGATCATAAGGTCCCTCTTCTGCATAGCCATCAACAAGCCGGGACTTGACTACTGCCGCATTATCAACACCGTTGGATACCAAAATTTCTTGGGCCTTTTCAACAAGCTGGGCACGGGTTTCAACGGCAATGACTGATCCGGCAAGATGCGCAATGATTGCGCTGCCGTAACCGCTGCCGGCTCCAACGACCAGAACACTGTTGCCAGCTCTGATTTCAAGCGCCTGTATCAACCTCGCCAGCACCATTGGTTCCATCAGGTTACGCCCACCCGGCAGCAGTAGGTCTTCGTCGATATAGGCAACGGCTCTTTGATTTTTGCCAACAAACGCCTCGCGAGGCACAGTCAAAAACGCTTCTAGCACCTTTTGATCGGTGACTTTTGACGGGCGGATCTGGCAATCCACCATCATTTTACGGGCAGTTTCAAACGAGGTCTGATTCATCTTGTGGTCACTCATTGTTAATTTTGTGTTGGGCAGTCTTTTTATCCTGCATTTGCCGCGATGCCCCGCAGGTTATCCCCTCTTATACGGCCAGAATGATAGCTATTCAAGCTGACAATATTCTCGGTGTGCAGCCGCATCAAACGCAATGTGATTGGCGATTGTAACTTCGTGGCCATCTGACAAAATGAGACGACATTTTTTGGCATGGCACTCGTGGTGAAATTCAGCTTGGCCAAAGAAGAGTTTACTCTCAGCTGGACCGCGGCAACCGCATTTGGATCAAGCGTACGCAAATCAGTCGGTGCCATTGCGCTAACCGTATCCCCGATTAATTCCAGATAGTTGGGCGTTGATAACTCAATCCCGCTTGAGACTTCATCGCGGCTTTCAATAAACGACGTATAAAAGCGTGACGGTTTGGTCTCCTCAAAGCCTACGTAACGGGGCATTATGATGTGGCTGTCTTTCGGGAGGGGTTTTACTGGGGTCTCTCGCCAGTTTCAAACAGCCCGGGTCATCAAAAAATATAGTGGAAACATTACCAGCGGTGGTGTTTTTGATTGGAATAATAGCAGTGCAACGCGTCCCAGCGACGTCAATCGCAAAGGCACTTCTCGCGCCAGCTTTCAGAGGGACATTGATCAAATTGGCGATGGTTTCGCTGGCAACCACTTGGCAATCTGCAGCAAAACTAGAATAACCCTGACTGGCCACGACATCGTCCAGATGAACGCATTTTGGGATGGTAAAGGCAAAGCGGTGGCCTTTTCCGAAAATGGTCTCAGGATTTAGCTGGTGATCGCCCTGCAGATCACCCGGCATGGCTGTGTTGCGGTAAATAATCGGCGTTCTGGTTTCGCTAAGCGTTTTATTTTTGAAAGCATGTTTGATAAAGGTCCTGATCGCCTGATTTTTTTGCTGAATGTTGGGCTGGATCCTGCCTTCTGTAAAAGTGGTCTCACTTAGCTGCATAACTCTAAGTCCAACAATGCTTACCAATGCAAGCAATGTCATCGCGGTCATCAGATCGGCGAGGAAAAATCCTGCCGTTAAATGACGATCAAACTGCTTGTCATGCTGTCTTGCCACGGAGGCTATGTCTCACATCAATTGTGTTTTTGTCAGAACCGTATAACCATCAGCAATAACTTTGAAATTAGAGCTTTCTAATTTTGTGAACGGATTTGACATTGCAGATAGTTTAGATCGTTGACCTGATCAAAATCATCGTATATCACCGGCGCATAGCTTCCTTGTGGCCCGGTGGCAGAGTGGTTATGCAGCGGTTTGCAAAACCGTGTACATCGGTTCAATTCCGGTCCGGGCCTCCATTTTTCCTGTTATGTTTAGGGGTGTAGTTGCCAATTGCGGTGATTGCCCAGCAGGCTTAGGGGTGCTTTTGCAGACGAATGAGCGGGCGGCTTTGCCTGATGATGCGATCGTGGCGCCTTTACCTATTGGTTAACTGAAATTGGATTGGAGACGGAATGTCGCGCACGATGGCAAATTTCCTTATGTGCTGCGCGGCCTTGTTTTGGGGTGCGACCTTTATTGCGCAAAAAACCGGAATGGAAACCATTGGACCGATGGGCTTTACCTTTGGTCGTTATGTCATTGGTACGCTGGTGCTGGTGCCGTTGGCTATTTGGGAAGCGCGCAAGGTCAGTCTGATACCTTCCATGGTTCGGGATCGGAGGCTGTGCTGGGGCGCTCTTGGGCTGGGCTTCTTAATGTTTGGCGGGATCGGGCTTCAGCAAACCGCACTTATTTATACAAACGTCACCAATGCGGCGTTTTTAACAGCACTTTATGTGCCGCTAGTGCCATTGATTGCGGCTGTTTTTTTGCGCCGTCATGTTGCGGTGAATATCTGGCCTGCTGTCGTTATCTCGTTGGTTGGCAGTTTCCTTCTGTCCGGCAATTCTAGTCTATCAGCGCAATTTGGTGATACACTGATCGTCGGCGGTGCGGTATTTTGGGCTGGACATATCTTGTTGATCCAGTCGGTAATGGCAAAAATAAATGCACCGTTTCAGCTGTCAGTATTGCAGTCAACAGTGACTGCGCTGATCGCTGGATTGGTGATGTTGCCGCTTGAAGCGCCAGGCCCGGGTGATTTTCTGCCGATGCTACCCCAGCTTGCCTTTGCTGGCATTATTGCGGTGGGGCTCGGCTTTACTATTCAGCTTGTGGCGCAGCGTCATACCACCGCCCCTGCTGCAGCTCTGATCCTGTCACTTGAGTCAGTGTTTGCCGCTTTTTTTGGTTGGTGGTTGCTTGGTGAGACACTTGTTCTACTAGCGATTGTCGGTTGTGTTCTGATTTTTCTGGCGGTTATCATTGCCGAAGTGTTATCAGAGCACCAAATCAAGACGATTTTTAGAAAATTTCGCAAGCCTAGATGACGACCTTGGGTCGGGCGTGCTAGAAGCCATCAGCAATTTTTAGCAAACTGTCCGCTTTTGGTAGGATTTTTGGTAATCTGGGGGTGCGGTGCCCTTGGTGATTTTTTTCTTGTGGTGAGGCCTGAATGACAAAACCTGCTATCTCCAGCGATCAATCTGTGACAAGTGCGGCATTGCGGGGTGCAATGGGGCAATATCTGACCGGGGTAACAATTGTTACGGTTACAGGTCCTGAAAATGTTCCATATGGTCTGACGGTAAATTCGTTTAATTCGGTCTCATTAACGCCGCCGTTGATACTGTGGTCGCTGGATAACCGGAATGATAATTTGGCGTTATTCAAGGGTGCTAGAGGCTTTGCGGTAAATATCCTCTCGGCAGATCAACTGGATTTATGCAAGATTTTCTCTGGTGCTGAAAACAACCGATTTGCTAATTGTGATTGGCATTTTGGCTCCCATGGTCAACCGCTGTTAGCGGAATCGCTTGTAAGTCTGGAATGCCGGCCTTGGGCGAAATATGATGGTGGCGACCACACAATTTTTGTGGGTGAAGTTATGTCGATAAAACAATGTGATGGCAAGCCAGCCGCCTTTTATAACGGCAAGCTCGGCCAGTATGACGGTGGTTAACGAGACGCAACAGATAAGGCCGGTTGAGCCTGAAACACGTTAAAGATGAAACGCGAAACTCCCATTTTGGCCGATCTGGTTTTTCTCGGTGGCGGCCATGCACAAATTGCCGCGATCAAAAGTTTTGCGATGAATCCGGTTCCGGGTTTGCGCCTAACGATTGTGACTGCAACAACACGCACTCCCTATTCCGGTATGCTGCCGGCCTATGTTGAAGGGGTGTGGGACGATGATGATTTGCACATCGATCTTGCCCATCTGGCCCAGTTCGCCGGAGCAAGGCTGTTGGTGGCGCCCTGCATCGGCATTGATGCCGATGATCGCAAGCTGTTCTTTGACGATAGGCCACCGCTGCATTTCGATTTATTATCTATCAATATTGGCGGGCAGCCCGATTTGGACGCGATTGATGGAGCCGTTGATCATCTGATACCGGTGAAACCGATTGCCAAATTTCAGCAGGCTTTGGACGGTTTGCTCGCTGCCGGCTTTCTGAGGCGGCTTGCGGTGATCGGCGGCGGTGCGGCGGGGTGTGAATTGGCTTTGGCGTTGAGGAAACGCTTGCAAAGCCTGGGTGCAAAGCCGCAAATGACGCTTTACAGCCGCGCACCTAAGTTGCTGTCCCAAATGTCTCCCCGTGCCGGCCAGCTTATGCTTGCGGCATTATATGATGCTGATATTCGGCTTCATCTAGGATGTAGGGTTGATGCTGTTGAGGCTGGGCGTTTGCGGATTGGCGACAAAACCGAGGAATTTGACGCCGGATTTCTGGTATCGGCAGTGCGCCCGCCGCGCTGGTTAAGCTCGACCAGTCTTGCGCGTGACAAAAATGGTTTTCTTGCTGTTCGGCAAACCCTCCAATCGATAAGCCATCCTTATATTTTTGCTGCTGGCGACATCGCGACGGTTGAAGCTAATCCAAGGCCAAAGGCAGGTGTTTTTGCGGTGCGAGCCGGGCCAGTTCTGGCAAAGAATTTGCGCAAATATCTGCATGGGCACAGGTTAAAAAAATGGTCTGCGCAAAAACGCTACCTTGCCATTATTGGCTGTGCCGACGGAGGCGCAATCGCATCTTGGGGGCAGTTCGGCGTAAAAGCGGACTGGTTGTTAGCGTTGAAATACCGGATTGACCAGCGGTTTATGGCGAAATATCAATATCTATCGATGCCGGCCTTACCTGCGCCAGTGCCATTTGCGGGGATTAAGCGCGATCAGAATATCCAGCAAGATGGCAGCGATGATGTCGCATCAGGTTTGCGCGCCAATGATCCAGCCTATGCGGCAATGCGGTGTCTTGGCTGTGCAGCCAAGGCTAGTCACGCGGTTTTAGCCACCGCGCTGGAAGATGCTGTAAATTTGGCGATATCACAGGGTGCCGAGCGTGCATTGATGCCTGATCAGGGTATCGAGAGCGATGCAGCCATCATGAAGGCGCCGCCAGCGGGTAGCAACCTGGTTCAATCGGTCGATATTCTGTCCGAAATTGTCTCTGATCCGTTTTTGCTCGGGCGTATCGCTGCTGTTCATGCGCTGAGTGACCTCTATGCGGCGTTGGCAAAGCCGACATCAGCTTTGGCGATTGTTAACCTTCCCGAAGCCAGTCTGGCGATCCAGACCAATCAATTGACGCAAATACTTGCTGGCGGCTTATGTGCGCTTAGCGAAGACGGGGTTCGGCTAAATGGTGGCCATACCAGTGAAGGTGGTTCGCTATCGGTCGGATTTTCTGTCACCGGATATTGTCATGCCAAGACAGCACCGCCGCTTACTCAAACGCATGAAAATCTGGATAAGCTTGTTCTGGTATTAACAAAACCGATTGGGACTGGCGTAATCATGGCGGGGCGGATGCAGCTTGTTGCCAAGGCGCAATGGGTCGATGCCGCAATTGCCCAAATGGCAAAATCCAACAGGATTGCTGCTCAAAAATTTGCAGCTAGAGGTGCCATTGGTGCGACCGACATAACTGGTTTTGGGCTGGCGCGGCACGCCTATAATCTAAGTCTCCGGTTGGGGGCTAGTGGCTGCATGATTGATCTTGCCGCCCTTCCTGTTCTTGATGGTTCGCTGCCGTTAATATCGTCTGGCATTAGGTCAAGCCTGCATGATCAGAACCGTACCGCGGTAATGTTGGACTCCAGTCACCTTGACGATGCGGCTGCCAGCTATTTTGCCGCGCATATCGAAATTCTGTTTGATCCTCAAACCAGCGGTGGCTTGCTTGGTGTTTTCCGGTCAGAAGACGCAACAGTGCTGATTGATGAATTGTGCGGTGATGGCATTGCCGCCGCGATTATTGGCAAGCTGGATTCTGGCCATGATGGCATCAGGGTAACCAATAAAGTGCACCACGGGACCGGTCATTTGCGGAATTTGAGCCAATGATGCGACTTTGCCGGATAACGTTTCTTTCCTGTGAGGCTGGATGAATGTCGACACCGATTAATCGCATTGCCGCCGATCTGGAGATGATCAAAGATGCCAATTTTAACAGCATTATTGACGTGCGCTCACCGGCTGAATTTGCTGATGATCATATGCCGGGCGCTATTAACCTGCCGGTACTTGATGATGATGAGCGTGCGCAAATTGGCACCATCTACAAACAGGTAAACCCGTTTGAGGCAAAACGCGCCGGGGCGGCACTTGTGGCTAAAAACATCTCGGCACATCTGCAAAGCCAGCTTGCCACGAAAGGCCGTGATTGGCGGCCGCTGGTCTATTGCTGGCGGGGGGGGCAGCGAAGCAGATCGATGGCGCGCATCTTCAGCGATATTGGCTGGCATAGCACAGTGATTGAGGGTGGCTACAAAGCCTATCGCAAGACTGTTCTGGATCAGCTAGACGACGTGCCAGCACGGTTTCGCCTGATTGTGTTATCGGGTGCAACCGGCACGGCCAAAACCCATATTTTACGCGCAGCTGCCAAATTGGGTGTACAGGTTTTGGATCTTGAGGCACTCGCCAATCATCGCGGGTCATTGCTTGGCAGTGAGCCCGGATCGCTGCAACCTGCTCAGCGGCTATTTGAGTCTCATTTGCTTGCTGTCATGTTGAAATTTGATCCGGCGAGACCAGTTTTTATCGAGGCTGAAAGCAATAAGATTGGCCAGATACACCTTCCGGCCGCGCTATGGGCGTCAATGCGTCAGGCTAGCCGTGTCAGCCTTATTGCCCCGATTGACGCACGAATTGCCTTTCTGCAACGTGATTATCGACACATCATTGAACAGCATGAAAATCTGATGGAACTGCTTGGAGGGCTGCGCCATCGTTACAGCGCGGTAACCCTTTCCGAATGGCAGGAAACGATTAAGGCGGGTGACTGGAACCGCTTTGTTCGCAGTTTGCTTAAAACGCATTATGACCCGTCTTACGCGCGCTCAACCGCATCGAGGCCGCTAACCGATATTCTGGCACTCACAGCAACCACGCTTGATGACGATGACATCCACCGCCTTGCTGGCAAGCTAGCTGAACTCGACCCGCGCTAGCCTTCGCAAAAGCCATTTTTACCGCGTAGTTTTCTCTTTTGATCGGCTCGCGGTTATTTTGCTTGAAAACGGGCTTGCATATCAGGTTTTGTCCTGTATAACGCTTGGCAAGGCATTATTCCCCGGTAGCTCAGCGGTAGAGCAAGCGACTGTTAATCGCTTGGCCGGCGGTTCGAATCCGTCCCGGGGAGCCACTTTCTTTCACGCAATAAATCAGTCACTTAGGTCTTTATTGGCTCCGCTCTCGGGTCAAGAGATTAATTGGCTTCGTTCACATTTAATTTACATTTATCACCTAGTATTTCGCCAATTCACCTGCAACCATTGTAAGTGCTTTTTCGGTGTTTTTTGTTGAACGACCTGTGATGAGTAAATTGCTCACAAATGTAAGCTGACTTAGCAGCGATGTATAACGAATACAGAGAACGGAGATCAGCCGGCTAACGAGCCGCAATCGATGCTCGTAATGCAACTGAGGAAGCCGTTAGAGAAAAAGCAAAAGCACTCGGCTACGGCTACCACAGAATTAACTCTTCATTTTGGTTCTAGCTAGCACAAAGAGTGCAAAGGAAGAGCATCCGTCTCCATAATCTAAAGGCGACTATTGACAATCAGCCCCGTTGGTTCGCCAGTGGGGCTTTTTGGTTCAATGAGGACAGCACATGCTCAGGAACCATTGAATAATGATGTGGCGAAGACTATCTAGATTGCTCATTGTCTAAACAAACAGGGGAATTGACCAATTATGGCAAAAGGACCAGCAGCGGAGAAACAGACAGTACCGAAGAATGCAGCAGTGCCTAAAGCAGCTGCAAAGAAACGTGGTCGTCCGGCTAAAGCTGCACCAAAGGTTGCGCAGGCAGTTGTTGCTGAAGCACCTCAGAAGAACGCC
>Ga0181561_10005597_pt1 | contig 10705 bp, 8 predicted proteins | sample 011ome_19_FD_133760 | JGI IMG/M metagenome (GOLD analysis project Ga0181561, IMG submission 133760) | Coastal salt marsh microbial communities from the Groves Creek Marsh, Skidaway Island, Georgia - 011510BT metaG (megahit assembly) | ecosystem: Environmental > Aquatic > Marine > Intertidal zone...
ATGGATGCCCAGCTTGTGTTCAAGGCCGATGGCGTAGGCGTCGTTGCGCTCGCCAAGAGAACCGTCGTCATTGACCAGGAATTTTGGGACGAGGAACAGGCTGATGCCTTTCACCCCGGGAGGCGCATCGGGCAGGCGGGCGAGCACCAGATGGATGATGTTGTCGGTGAAATCCTGCTCGCCGAAGGTGATGAATATCTTTGTGCCCTTGATGCGATACTGGTCACCTTCGCGCTCGGCGCGGGACTTCAGCAGGCTGAGATCGGTCCCGGCCTGAGGCTCGGTCAGGTTCATGGTCCCAGTCCACTCACCGGAGACCAGCTTGGCGAGGAACTTGTCTTTTAGTGCGTCCGTGCCGTGGGCGATCACGGATTCGATCGCACCGATGGTGAGCAGCGGGCAAAGCGACCAGGAGAGATTGGCCGATTGCCACATTTCCTGCAGTGACGTGGTGATCGTCCAGGGCAGCCCCATGCCGCCGTGCTCAGGTTCGAACGGCGTGCCGTTCCAGCCGCCCTCGACAAAGCTCGCATAGGCTTCCTTGAACCCGTCGGGCGTTGTCACCACGCCGTCCTTCAAGGTGGACCCTTGCTGATCCCCGGTCTGGTTCAGCGGCCCCACCACATCACGGGTGAAACGCGCAGATTCGGTGAGAATAGCCTCGACCAGATCTTCGGTGGTTTCGCTGAAGACCGGCAGTTCCCGCAGACCGTCCATGTCGCAGAGATTCTCCAGAATGAACTGCATGTCCTGCACAGGGGCGTTGTAGTCCGACATTTAACTCTCCTAATCCGGGATCAGTGATTCCTAAAGAACCTTGCCCGGGTTCATCAATCCCTTGGGGTCGAGCATTGCTTTGATGCCTCGCATCATGTCGATTTCGACCCCGGCCTTGTGGGCGGCCAGTTCTGCGACCTTGATTTTTCCGATCCCATGTTCAGCCGAGAAACTGCCGCGCATGCTGTCCACGACGTCATGGACGATGTGGCAGATCTCGTCCCAGCGGGCGAGGAATTCGGCACCGTCTGCACCATTGGGCTGGGTCAGATTGTAGTGCACATTGCCGTCGCCGACATGGCCGAACGCGACCGGGCGGATCCCCGGACAGGCCTGGGTGACGGCGGCATTCGCCTGCCGGATGAATTCGGGCACGGAAGAGATCGGCACCGAGACATCGTTCTTGATGCTCGCACCTTCGGGCTTCTGGGCCAGCACCATGGCTTCGCGAAGGAACCACATCTGTTGTCGTTGAGTTTCCGATTGAGCAATGACCGCGTCGACGATCAGGCCGTCCTCGAATGCCGTGCCCAGAAACGTTTCCATGACATCACCAAGATTGGAATTGGCATCGCTGCTTTCAAACTCGATCAGCGCGCACCAGTCATGGGGGTCGTCGAGGAAATCGATGGCGCCGTCGATGTGACGCACGGAAATCTCGATCGCGATCCGCGGGATCAGCTCAAAACCAGACACCGTGTCTGCGCTTGCGGCGCGGGCGCGACCAAGAACCTCAAGCACGGAGTCGAGGTCCTTCAGCGCAATGAAAGCCGTATGACGTGAGCGCGGCTTGGGAAACATTTTGATGACCGCACCGGTGATGATTCCGAGCGAGCCTTCGGCACCAATGAACAGGTGCTTGAGGTCATAGCCGGTGTTGTTCTTGCGCAGCCCTGTCAGCCCGTCCCAGATGCGACCATCGGGCAACACCACTTCCAGACCGAGGGTCAGCTCGCGGGTGTTGCCATAGCGCACCACGGCTGTACCGCCGGCGTTGGTCGAAAGATTGCCGCCGATCTGGCAGGAGCCTTCAGCCCCCAGGCTGAGCGGGAACAACCGGTCGTGTTCATCGGCAACGTGCTGTAGGTCGGCCAGCACGCAACCCGCATCCACAGTCATCGTGAAATTCGCCGGGTCGACGGCGCGAACAGTGTTCATGCGTGACAGGCTGACAATGATTTCGCCGCTGGCGACAGCACCGCCGCAAAGCCCGGTATTGCCGCCCTGGGGCACAATCGCGACGTCGGCGTCGTAACAGGCTGCAAGCACCTGTGAGACCTCTTCGGTGGAGGCGGGTCGGATCACGCACGGCGTAATGCCGCGAAACAGCCCGCGCTGCTCGTCGATATAGGGTTCCATGTCGGCGGGGTCGGTGATCATCCCGACGGCGCCGACAATCGCTTCCAGCTGGCTCAGAAAACCATCGGGCAGGGGTGCTGATTCTGATTGGATAGTTTGGCTCATGGACAAAGATTTAGACCGGGATCGGTCGTGCGGCAACCGCGTGGGACGCCGTGTCTCACCCGTTATGCGCTTCGGCGGCGCGGCGCAGGCGGTCGTTGATGGCGCGACCAAGTCCGGTTTCCGGGATGGGCATCACCGCAATAGCCCGGTGTTCGGGGGAATCGAGGGCCCGCAAGGCTGCAAACAGGTTCGCTGCGGCCTCTGTCAGGTCACCCGACGGGCTGAGGTTTTGGACGCCTTCGGGGACACCCGAACCGAAGCCGAGAAGCACTTCACCGGCAACGGCGTCGCTGGCGTTCAGGCGAACCGGAATGGATGGCGCATAGTGACGGGCGATCTGTCCCGGCGAACGTGGGGCTTGGCCGTCGGCCGGACGGGTGGCGTCATCCACGACGCCAAGCACATCCTGCAATTGTTCCAGCGTCACCGCGCCATGGCGCAGCAGAGCCGGGCGGTCCCCGCAGAGATCAATCACGGTAGACTCAAGTCCGACTGCGCAGGCACCACCATCCAGAATGAGGTCGACATTGGTGCCAAGTGATTGCGCCACATGGCTGGCCAATGTGGGGCTGACTTCACCCGCTGTGTTCGCGCTGGGGGCCGCAATCGGCCCGCCAAAGCAGGTCAGCAGGTTCCGGGCGAGCGGATGGGCCGGCGCGCGCAGGGCGACGGTGTCGAGCCCGGCGCTGACCAGCAGGGACAGCCCGCTGTCGGCGCGCCGCGGCACAACGAAACTCAGCGGGCCGGGCCAGAACGCGGCGGCCAGTTGCTGCGCGCGGGCATCCATCTCCCCGTATTGGGCGGCGCTGGGCAGGTCGAGGACATGCACGATAAGCGGATTGAAACTCGGCCTGTTTTTGGCTTCAAAAATGCGCGCCACAGCGCGGTCGTCACGCGCATCGGCCCCAAGTCCGTAGACGGTCTCGGTCGGGAAGGCGACCAGCCCGCCTGATTTCAGACGTGTTGCGGCGGCGGACAGGTTTTCGTCATTTGCAGGCAGTATGTTGGCGGCTTCCGTCATGCGGCCTGTATGCCGTACCTCGCTTGGCGGGTCTACCGCCGCCCGAAGGCGACGAATCCCGGGTTCAGGAATTTTGGCTTCTTGCCGTAATTGAAGGTGCTGCCATCCATCATGGTCAGACCGCCGCCTGCGGCCAGCACAATCGCGTGGCCGGCGCCGGTGTCCCATTCGCAGGTGGGACCAAAGCGGGGATAGATATCTGCCACGCCTTCGGCCAGGCGCCCGAATTTGAGGGCGCTGCCCTGGGGCATCCGGTTGCGGACGGTTTCGTCCTTCAGATAATCCTCAAGCTTCTCGTTGATCGAGTGGGACCGGCTGACAAGCACATCCATGCCATCGGCCGGGATTTCGCGGCAGGCAATCGGACGTTCGGGTTTGTCGCCCTCGATCAGGGTGGCGCCACCGTTCAGGGTTCCCGCATACATCAGGTTCAGGGCTGGGGCATAGAGCACACCAAAGATCGGCACGTTGTCTTCGACCAGTCCGATATTACGGTGAACTCGTCGTTGCGCTTGAGGAATTCCCGTGTGCCGTCGAGGGGGTCCACCAGCCAGAAACGGTTGCTGACTTCGACCGGGCTTTCGCCGGCGGAATGCTCTTCTTCGGAAACAACAGGGATGTCGGGTGTGAGCGCACGCAGCCCGGGCAGGATGACGGCTTCAGCTGCCGTATCTGCCAGGGTGACGGGGGACCCGTCATCTTTACGTTCGCTGTCAAAGTCAGTGCGATAGACCGCCATGATGGCGTCCCCCGCTGCAAAGGCGAGGTCTCGCACCGCTGGTATCAGGGCCGCGGTGTCGATTGGGAGTCTCCCCGGTTGGGGCAGGTGGCGCCTATTCGGCGGCCAACTGCTGGTTGGCAAGCGCCCAGATCACATCCGGGGTCGCGGGCATGTCGACGTCGTGAATGGCACCACCGTCCGAAAGGGCGTCAACAATCGCGCTGATTGCCGCCGCCGGTGCGCCGATGGCACCGGCTTCACCGGTTCCCTTGATGCCGAGCGGGTTGGTCGTGCATTTCTCGTTTCGCATGGAGAAGTCGAAGTTCGGCACATCTGCGGCACGGGGCATGCGGTAGTCGATGAAGGAGCCGGAGACGAGCTGACCTGAGTCCTCGTCATAGACCGTGTGCTCATGCAACGCCTGACCGACACCCTGCACAATGCCGCCATGGACCTGACCGGCGATCAGCATCGGGTTGATGGTGTCACCGAAATCATCGACCACTGTGTAGCGCATGATCTCGGGGATGCCGGTCTGCGGGTCGATTTCCATTTCGCAGATATGGCAGCCATTCGGGAAAGTCGGCGCATCGGGCTGATGGCTTTCTTTGGAGTCGAGACCGGGCTCCATGCCATCAGGCAAATTGGCCGGGTCCTGCGCCGCCTTGGCGACTTCGAACAGGGACAGGGACCGGTCGGTGCCCGCCACACGGAAGGTGCCATCCGAATATTCAATATCGGCTTCGGCGGTTTCCATCATATGGGCCGAAATCGCCTTGCCCTTTTCCTTGATCGCTTCCGACGCTTTGGAGACGGCAACGCCACCAACCGTGACCGAGCGTGACCCACCGGTCAGTCCCGGCGGCACGATATCGCTGTCGCCCTGGACCATGGTCATCCGGTCTGTGTCGATGCCCAGCCGGTCGGACATGATCTGCTTGTAAGACGTATCGTGACCCTGACCGTTCGACATGGTGCCGATATAGAAGGTGATGGTCTCGGTCTCCGGATCGATGCGGACATCGGCGACTTCGGGATTGCCGCCGCCACATTTCTCGACATATGTCGCCATGCCGATGCCACGCAGCATGCCGCGTTTGGCGCTCTCGGTCTTGCGGGCGGCAAAACCGGCCCAGTCGGCCTTCTTCATGCCTTCTTCCATGATGGCGGTGAAGTTGCCGCTGTCATAGGTTTCGCCAAAGGCCGTCTTATAGGGCAACTGGTCGGGCTGGATGAAGTTGCGGCGGCGCAACTCGTCGGGCGCGAGGCCCAGTTCGCGCGCGCATTTGTCGACCAGCCGCTCGATGCAGTAGATCGCTTCGGGACGTCCGGCACCGCGATAGGCATCGGTTGGTACGGTGTTGGTCAGGATGCCCTTCACATTGGCCCAGACAGCCGGGAAGGCATACAGGCCGTTGAGCATGGCCGTACCCGCTTCGGTCGGAATGAAGGTTCCGAAATGCGAGAGATACGCGCCCAGATTGGCGTAGGTGATGACGCGCAGGGCGAGGAATTTGCCATTGTCGTCACAGGCGACCTCCGCCTTGGTCACATGGTCACGGCCCTGAATGTCGGACATGAAACCCTCGCTGCGATCCGAGGTCCAGCGCACCGGGCGTTTGACCTTCTTTGCCGCCCAGACGGCCATCGGCTGTTCGGGATGGGTGAAAATCTTCATGCCGAAGCCACCGCCCACATCGCCGGTGACGACGCGCAGTTTCTCCTTGTCGATCTTCAGGATGTTGTCGGCAATCGTGTTGCGGATGCCGTGGGTGCCCTGAGACGAGGTGTAGAGGGTGAGCTTGTCGGTGGCTTCGTCGTAGTCGCCGATGGCCGCGCGGGGTTCCATCGAGTTCACGACGATCCGGTTGTTGATCAGCTCCAGCGTGGTGACGTGGCTGGCTTTGGCGAAGGCCGCCTCGGTCTCGTCCTGCTGACCCTTGCCCCAGTCGAAGCAGACGTTGTTGGTAACGTCGTCATACAGCTGCGCCGCGCCGTCCAGTGAAGCGGTATAGGTGTTCGTGGCCGAAGCCAGGACGTTGTAATCCACCTCGACCAGTTCGGCCGCGTCGCGGGCCTGCTCCAGGGTTTCGGCGACAATGAAGGCCACCGGCTGGCCGACATGGCGGACCTTTTCCTGGGCCAGCAAAGGACGATAGGTTTCGCCGCGGTCCGTGCCATCGAGATTTTTGACCGGGAACATGCAGGGCATGGCACCGAGATCATCGGCTTTGACATCATCACCGGTCAGAACCAGCAACACGCCCGGTGCTGCTTTCGCGGCGGCAATATCCATGCCCTTGATCTCGGCATGGGCATGGGGGGAGCGCAGCACAAAGGCGTGGCTCTCATTTTCGAGCTGCACATCATCTGTGTATTTGCCGCTGCCTGTGAGCAGGCGAAGATCTTCAATACGTGTGACGGACTGACCGATGCCGAACTGGCCCATGGGACACCCTCTTCATGGCTTGAATGAAATGGAATTCTGTTAGGGAGATGATATGCGACGCGGGTACTGCAAACCAAGCCCCCCGCGACGATTCATCTGGTATGGTTTTCCCCAGTGATGAGCGATTCAGACCAAATTGACAGCGAAGTGACCGAGGAATTCGACGGCGTGCCGGGCCGGTACTGGCACGCGTTGGACGATGGGCGCATTCAGTGCGACCTCTGTCCGCGCTTCTGCAAACTGAACGAAGGGCAACGCGGCCTGTGTTTTGTGCGCGCGCGGACCGATGACCAGATCGTCCTGACCACCTATGGCCGGTCGAGCGGCTATTGCATCGATCCCATCGAGAAGAAGCCTCTCAATCACTTCCTGCCGGGCACCCCGGTGCTGAGTTTTGGCACGGCGGGCTGCAACCTGACCTGCAAGTTCTGCCAGAACTGGGACATTTCGAAGTCCCGCGAGTGGGACACGCTCGCCGATCGCGCGATGCCCGAAGCCATTGCGAAAGCCGCCGCCGCCCATGGCTGTCGTTCGGTGGCGTTTACCTACAACGATCCGGTGATCTTCCTGGAATATGCCGTCGACGTGGCGGCGGCCTGTCGCGAGGTCGGCTTGCGCACGGTTGCGGTGACGGCGGGCTATATCTGCGAGGAACCGCGCAAGGAATTCTTCCGCGCGATGGATGCGGCGAATGTGGACCTGAAGGGTTTCACCGAGCGGTTTTATCGTGAGCTCTCATCGGCCACGCTATCCAATGTTCTCGACACACTGGTCTTCATTCGCCACGAGACCGATTGCTGGCTGGAGATCACCAATCTCATCATTCCCGGCGAGAACGACGACCCGCGCGAACTCGCCGCGATGTCCCGCTGGATCGTAGATGAGCTTGGCCCCGATGTGCCGGTGCATTTCTCGGCCTTTCATCCCGACTGGAAGATGATGGACACGCCGGCCACCCCCCATGAAACTTTGGCGCGGGCGCGGCAGATCGCGCGGGACGCAGGCCTGAATTATGTCTATGTCGGCAATGCACACGATAAGGGGCGTCAGAGCACCTACTGCCCGAACTGCGCAACGCGCACCATCGGGCGTGACTGGTATGAACTCAGCGAATGGCGGGTGACCCCGGTTGGGAATTCCGGTGCGGCCTGCCCAAATTGCGGCACACGCATTCCCGGCGTCTTTGATGCAAAACCCGGCACCTGGGGTCGCAAGCGCCAGCCCGTGCGATTGGCGGATTGAAGTGGGTGGGTTTTAAACCGGCCTTTGTGACGGCTCAGCATCCTTCGAGACGGGCCTTCGGCTCTCCTCAGGATGAGGCCGAGAGTAAATCTCAAACCTCATCCTGAGGAGGCGCAGCGCGACGTCTCGAAGGATGCTGGGATGGCAGCCAAACTCGCACCATCATACGCGGACTTGATCCGCGTATCTCGCTCCGGTGTGAGTTGAGATGCCCGGATCAAGTCCGGGCATGACGGAATTGTTTGGGGGTCAGGCCGGCAGCGGTTTGCCCGCACCCTCACGCAGCATCAGTGTGAATACCAGCGATACGGCGGCGCAGGCCATCATGTACCAGACAAAGCTGAGGTCGTTATGGGTGCGGTTGAGCAGCCAGGCCGCGATCATCGGTGTGGTGCCGCCGAAGATCGCCATGCTGACATTGTAGCCGACGCTCATGGCGCTGACGCGCACGCGGCTGGGGAACATCTCCGACAGGTTGGCCGGTCCCGCGCCGAGCAGAAAAGCGACCAGCACGGCAAACCCGATCTGTCCGGCGAGAATGCGCAGGAAAACCGGCTCGTGCATTAGCAGTATCAGCGGATAGCTGAGCAGCAGAAATCCGGCCGCGCCGATCGCCAGCACGGTCTTGCGTCCGACTTTGTCCGAGAGTGCGCCCACGAATGGAATTAGAACCAGCATCACCACGAGCGCGATGGTGTTGATGTCCATCGCGTCGGATCGGGGCTCCTTCACCTGGTCGACAAGCCATGTCAGGACATAGACAAAAGCGATGTAGAACCCGACCGCGTTGATGATCGTGTAGCCGATCATCTTGCCCATGGCGCGCCACTCGGTCCGGATCGCTTCGATGGCTGGAGACCCGGCACCTTCTTCGACGGGCTCAACCGGGGAATCGGGCAGATGGCGGCGGATCAGCAAGCCCACAACGCCCACAAGGATTCCCACGAGGAAGGGAATCCGCCATCCCCAGTCCATGAGCTGATCCTCGGTCAGCACGTTGGTCACAAGCGCCCCGACGCCCGAACCCAGAAGAATTCCGCCGACGGCACCGACCTGGGTCCAGCTCGAGAAGAACCCGCGTCGTGCGATGGGGGCCTGTTCGGCCAGAAACGTCACGGAGCCGGTGTATTCGCCGCCGACCGAGAGGCCCTGCAGCATCCGCAGTCCGACCAGCATGATCGCCGCCGCGATGCCGATGCTGGCATGGGTGGGCAGCAGGCCGATGATTCCCGTCGGGATCGCCATCAGCATCACCGAGAGGACAAGCGCCTGCCGTCGGCCGATCCGGTCGCCGATGTGACCGAAGATGAACCCGCCAATGGGCCGCATCAGAAAGCCCGCCGCAAACGCACCGAAGGGTGCGATCAGGGAGACCGTCGGGTCACTTGATGGAAAAAAGAGTTGGCCGATGATCGGTGCGAAAAATCCGTAGACGCCGAAGTCGTACCATTCGAGCACATTGCCGCTGACGCCTGCGGCAATGATCTTGCGACGGGTTTTCGGGTCGGCAAAGGCTTCGCTGGCTGTATCGCTCATAAGACTACTCCGGCAGAGGTTTCCCGGCGCCATCCCTGACGGTTAGCAACACCAGGAATGAAACGACGGCGCAACCGATCAGGTACCATGCGATCGAGAGATCATTGTGAGAACGCGCGATCAGCCAGGTCGCAATCAGGGGCGTGGTGCCGCCGAAAATCGCCAGACTGATATTGTAGCTGATGCTGAGCGCGCTAACGCGGACCCGCCGCGGGAACATTTCGGTCAGTGTCGCGGGACTGGCGCCGAAATAGGCCCCGATCAGAACCGCAAAACCGAGCTGACCCAGCAGGATCATCATGAAGTCGGGATGATGCATCAGCCAGATCAGCGGATAGCCCAACACCGCCATGCCGGCCGCACCGAACAACAGCAAAGGCTTGCGGCCGATCTTGTCAGACAGGGCTCCGAAGAGCGGGATCAGAACGAGCAGCACAGCCATGCTTATCGTGTTGATGTCGAGCGCGTCCGAGCGCGGCTCTTTCACCTGCTTGATCAGCCATGTCACCACATAGACGAACATCATGTAGAAGCCGACGGCGTTGGCGATGTTGAACCCGATGACCTTGGCCATGGCGCGCCACTCGGTTTTGACGGCTTCCACAACGGGCGACTTGGGTTTGTCTGCACTCCTGTCTTCGGGCATTTCGGGCAGGTGCCGCCGAATGAGCAGGCCGACAACACCCACGAGAATTCCGGAGATGAAGGCGACACGCCAGCCCCAGTCGGAGATCTGGGCATCGGTCAGGATGTTGCTGATCAGCGCACTAACGCCGGACCCGAGCAGAATGCCACCGACCGCACCGCACAAGGTCCAGCTGGTAAAGAACCCGCGTCGGGAATCCGGTGAATGTTCGGCGAGATAAACGATCGAACCAGTGTATTCACCGCCAACCGAGAGGCCCTGCAGCATCCGCATCAGCACCATCAGGACGGCGGCGGCAATACCGATGGTCGCGTGGTCAGGCAGGAAGCCGATGATCCCGGTGGGAATGGCCATCAGCATGACGGAAAGAACAAGCGCGCGCTTGCGGCCGATCTTGTCGCCGATATATCCGAAGATGAACCCGCCGATGGGCCGCATCAGGAAGCCGGCGGCAAAGGCCCCGAAGGATGCGATCAGCGAAACGGTGGGATCATCGGACGGGAAGAACAGCTTGCCGATGATCGGCGCGTAAAACCCGTAAACCGCGAAATCGTACCATTCGAGTACGTTGCCGGTCACTCCAGCCGCGATAACCTTGCGGCGCGTGCGCGCCGTTGCCACATCGCTCATCGACGTGTCCTCCCCGTTTTGCCCCGGTTGAGATAAGCGCAAGAGGACGTGTCGAGGCAAGGGGGAGGCCCCGATACATGATAGTCGTCATGCCCGGACTTGATCCGGGCATCCATGTCGATGGTGTGTGGGGTGTCGGCAAGATACGCGGATCAAGTCCGCGTATGACGACCACGCCATTAGTGGAATGTCTCGGTGGTGTAGCGCCACAAGCGGATG
>Ga0181561_10005604_pt1 | contig 10701 bp, 6 predicted proteins | sample 011ome_19_FD_133760 | JGI IMG/M metagenome (GOLD analysis project Ga0181561, IMG submission 133760) | Coastal salt marsh microbial communities from the Groves Creek Marsh, Skidaway Island, Georgia - 011510BT metaG (megahit assembly) | ecosystem: Environmental > Aquatic > Marine > Intertidal zone...
GGCCGCGTCGTCGTCGTCGTCGTCGCCGCCGCCGCCGCCGCCGCCGCGGTACCTCGCGCGAACGACGAAGGAAGCCGCGGACCTCATCGCGAACGACCTCACCGTCCCTCGGCTCAACCCGGACGGGAGCTTCAACGCGAAGGGCGTGCTGGAATACTTCGTGGGCAAACCCGCGAACGCGGTCGACGACGAAGCGACGGAGCCGACCCCGTTCACGCCGGAGACGTGCCCGTGGCACCCGGACAACGTCCGCGCGCACGCGCTCCGGTGGTACGTCGTCGACGAGGACTGTAACCCCGTCCGCGAGGAAGGCGACGAGAGCGACAGCGACGACTCGAGCGACGACGACGACGACGACTCGAGCGACGACGACGGCGCCGCCGCCGAGGAACCCACGACGATAACGAACTGCAACATCGCGGAGCGCGTGCGACGGATGTTGCGAAGAGCGCCGCCGCCGCCGCTGCCAGACGCGGCGACGCTGAAGCGCTGGGTGACGCGGCAAGACGAGGAAGACCGTTCCGCCGCGCGCGTCCGCGCGTCGCGCGAACGCGGCGACATCGCGCCCGAGCTCGACGCCAGAGCGGACTCGGACGGGTACGTCGACACGGACGAGGAGCGCGAGGAGGCGGAGGCGCGCGCGCAGGGGCCGTACGTCGGCGGCGTCATCCCGGAGGACGTCCTGAGACGGTACCTCGAGGAGCTCGAGGCGACGCGTCTCGCGAGCGACCCGGACGCGTCGTCGAGCCGAGTCCGCGTCCGCGCGGAAGACCTGCCCTATCGCGCGTACCTCGACCTCGGGGATAAGAACACGGACAACGTCCCGCTGGACGCGCTGCACGAGACGGACCGGCTCGTAATCTTTCGCGCGTACTGCGTCGCCGCGGAGGTGCCCGTCGCCGTCGCAGAGAAGATGGCGGAGCGGAGGGAGCTCGAGATCATCGTGCGATGCCTCGCGTGGCACAGAGGCGTCGCGAACGGCGCGAGCGTCGTCGCGAGGAACAAGAACGCGTGCGTGCGGTTGCGGAGGGCGGTGAAGGAGCTCGTGGGGGGGTGGACGACGCGATGATCGGCGTCGGCGTCGTCGTCGTCGTAGAAGGGAGTAGCGCGAGGTGCGGCGAAGAGTCCGTCTCGCGATGGTACAGTACGTAGTCTAGCGGCGGAGGATGACGACGGGACGCGGCGTTCGTTCGCGACAGAACGAACGCGCCTCGTTCGTTCGTTCATCCGTTCATCCATCATCACTCGAGCGACTTCTTCAACACCTCCACCGCTTCGTCGTGCTCCTCCTCCTCCGCGAGATCGATCGGCGTGCTCCCGTCCTTCGCCTTCGCGTCCGCTCTCAGCCCTCTGCTCAAGAGAAGCTCGCAGAGGTCCGCGCCGCCCTCGCTCGCGGCGAAGTGCAACGCGGTCCACCCGTCGTCGTCCGTCGCCGCGACGTCGGCGCCGCCGGCGAGCATCGCCTCCACCGCCCTCGTCCGCCCAGCCTCGCACGCCTCCAACAGACGCGAGGACGCGCCCTCCGCGCTCGTCGCCGCGCGCAGGAGCTTCGCGCACGCGTCGCTCTTCTTCGCGGCGACCTCGTGCATCGCTTTCCCGTCCACCGGGCAATCGAACGCGTCCGCGGACGCGGCGAGAAGCGTCGCGGTCGCGTCCTCGCACCCCGCGACCGCGGCGGCGCAGAACAGCGCGGTCTTCCCTCTCTTACACTTCATCATCACGTCCGCGCCCTCCTTGACCAGCATCGCGACGCAGTCCGCGTGCTCCCCGGAGCACGCGAGCATCAGCGGCGTCGTCCCGTCGTCGTCCGTCGCGTCGATCGGCGAGCCTTTTCTCAGGAGCATCGTCGCGATCGCGTCGAGGCCCTCCTGACACGCCATGTGAAGGACGGTGAAGCCCTCGTCGTCCGCGAAGAGCGGGTCCGCGCCGTCGTCGAGGCATCGCTTGACGCCGGCCTCGTCGCCGGACTCGATCGCTTCCATGAGGTCTTCGCCGGACGACATCGCGCCGCGGCCGTGGAGAGAGGCGTCGGTCGGCGCGCTGGAAGAAATGATGGCGATCGACGGCGGCGATATCGCCGAGGTCGCGGTCGTCGAACGAGCCGAGGCGCGAGGCGAGGCCTCTACTCGGCGAGGTGTTACGCGATCACACGATGGAGCGCGAGCCTCTGCTCGAGGGGAAAGATGGCGCCGACCGCGCGCCGCCGCGTCGCAGCGCGCGCGCGACGACCGTCTTCGCCGGCGTCGTCGTCGCGCTCGCGGCCGCCGCGGCGCTCGTCGCGTCGCGCGGCGGCGTCGGCGTCGCGCCCCGTCTCGGGCATCATCAGCATCCGCGTTCATCATCGGGCGTCGTCGACGGCGCCGCGGACGATCTCGCGCTCCCGGCCTCGTCGTCGTCGTCGTCGCGCGTCGCGCTCACGCGCGAGATGGTGGACAGGCTGAACGCGCGCGAGGACAAGACGTGGACCGCGGCGATACACCCGGGGTGGGCGCGCGCGACGAGAGCGGACCTCGACCTCCTCGCGGGATGGAAGCCGCGGATGGACGCCAGGCGCGTTTTATACACTGGTTCCCATACGACCGCGTTGGCGTGGTGAACGCGGTTCCTTAAGGACTTTTGCCGGCGTTTCTCTCCGCTCACCCCTCGCTTTCAACGCCCGACCTCGACACCTTTCAAATCCAGCTGACGCCTATGAACTCCACCCCGACATCGCTTCGTATGGAACGACCCTCAGCGGAAGCGGGAAGGATCGTCATGATCGCGACGACGACGACGACGATCCGCTCTGGACGCGCTCGCCGTTCGCGTCGACGCCCGCGGCGCCGCCCGGGGCCCATCGCGCCGCGTCGCGCCTCGGCGGCCTCCTCGACGGCCTCGTCTCCTTCGGCGGCGATAGAGATGATGATGACCAGAACGCGACGACCGTCGCGGCGCGCGGCGCGTTCGACCCCGTCGCGGACGGCCTCCCCGAAGCCTTCGACGCGCGCGAGAGATGGCCGCGATGCGCGCGCGTCGTCGGCACCGCGGTCGATCAGGGCAAGTGTGGCTCGTGCTGGGCGGTGGCGACGGCCGCGGTGCTCACCGACCGCGCGTGCATCGCGACGAACGGCGCGCTGGGCGGCGGGGGCGGCGGAGGTGAATTTTTGAGCGCGTCGCAGCTGTTATCGTGCGGCGCGGCGGACGGCTGCGAGGGCGGCGACGAGCGAGACGCGTTCGAGTACGCCAAGACCCACGGCGTCGTCACCGGCGGGGCGTACGGCGACGAGAGCACGTGCGCGCCGTACTTGTTCGACGCGTGCCAGCACCCGTGCGAGAAGTCGCCCACGCCGGAGTGCCCGTCGAGCTGCGTGCGTCCTAAGGGAACGCGGGTCGAGGACGCGCCGGCGTACCGAGTGAAGGAGATCGTTTCGTGTCCGGAACGGGACTACTCGTGCGTCGCGAAAGAGATCGCGACGCGCGGGCCGGTGACGTCGTACGCGGGGACGATATGGGGCGAGTTTTACCTGTACGACGGACGCGGCGTCTTCGCGTCCAGCGGGGACGAGCGCGTTCGAGGGGAGAACCACGGCGGCCACGTCGTGAAGTTGATCGGGTGGGGGCGGGACGAAAAAGCGCGCGGGAAGCCGGCGACGGCGGGGGGATACCACTGGCTCGTGGTGAACTCGTGGCGGAACTGGGGGAACGACGGGTTCGGGCGCGTCGCGGTCGGGGACGTGGGGTTGGGGAGCACGGTGCGAACGGCGGTGATGGCGCCGCCGGGGGACGCGGAGGAGAAGGACGCGTCGTCGTGACGCGGTGCTCGATCAGTACACTAATGTCGTGATTATGCCGTTGACGACTCGTTCGCGCCTTTCCTTTCGCTTTCGTCCCCCCTTCTTCGCCGCGCGCCCGCCCGCGCGCCCGCCCGCGCGCCCGCCGCTCTCTCACAGCTTCGACGCGCCGCGTAGCGTGACCTCCTCGAGCGGCCTCACCGCGAACGAGAAATTCTCCGACTTGTTCAGACGGTCCACCAGCGTCGCGCCGAGCGCGGACGCGGGCGTGAGCACGCCGCCGCCCGTCACCGCGCCGCCGTTTTTCCGCCGCTCCGCCGGCAGCGCCAGGCACAAAGCCGCCTCGACCGCGAGTGCGGCGGTGCCCTTGTACCCCGGGTCCGCGTCCTTGAACTCCATGTGCGCGCACACCTTGGGCGTCGACGCCTTCGCGCCCTTGCCGACGACGTAGATGTTCGCGAACCCGGTCTCTCGCGTCGTCTCCGCGGGTCCTTGCCCGGGCGCGGGGAGCACCGTCTTCGAGAGCAGCCATCGCGACGGAGGGAACATCAACGCCGCGCCGAACGCGCTCATCATCGCCGTGCCGACCATCGCGGCGACGTATCCGCCGGAGAGGTCGCTCTCGTTGTACGCGAAGTCGGGCGGGTACGGGTTCGAATCGCCGGCGCACAGCTGCGCGCACAGCGACGCGGACCTCGCGACGACTTTCGTGTTGATTGACGCCATGATCGACGGCATCGTGTACGACTTGACGTCCTCGTCGTACGCGTAGCTCTTCTGCGTGCGCCACCGCGCTTTCGTCTCGTCGCTCAGACCCGCCCCGCCGCCGTTCGCGACGTAGAACGGCGAGCCCATCTTCTTGAGGACGTCCCACGGCGTCGTCGTCAGGACGTTGAGCGCGGACGCGATCGTGCCGCCGCTGATGCGGGCGAAAGTTCATTCATCGGTCAGTTGAAAGGGGACGCGATCAAATGTTGAAACTACGGGATGGGTGAAAAACTTCGCACCTGACGCCGCCCTTGGCCGCGCCCGCGTGGCCGAACGCGTCCACGCATCCGTCGCCGTGCTTATCTCTCAACTCTCTCGCGACCGCCCACGCGCCGAGGTCCCACGGCACGCTGTCGTACCCGACGCAGTTCACGAGCTTGATCCCCTCGCGCCTCGCCGCGGCGTCGTGCTTGTCCACGCACGCGCGGATGAAGTTCGGCTCGCCCGTGATGTCGCAGTAGTCCGTCGTCGTCTCCACGCACGCGTCCACGAGCGGCATGCCGAACCGCGCGAACGGCCCGGCGAAGGACAGCACCGTGGACGCGCGCGACGTCACCGCGCGCATGGAGCTCGCGTCGTCGACGCTGCCGACGAGGACGTCGATCTTCCCGGCGACGTGCGGGTGCTTCCGCTCGATCTCCGCGCGCACCTCCTCGAGCTTCCGCCGGTCGCGACCCGCGATGGCCCAGCGCACGGACTCGCCGCCGTCGGCGGCTTTGGGAGACGACGCGCCGCCGGGGGTGTACTTCCGCGCGAGGTACTCCGTGGCGAGCCTGCCGGTGAACCCGGAGCCGCCCCATATCACGAGGTCGTACGGTCGCGTCGCCATGGTGGCGCGGGGTGGGAGTGATGCGCGTGATGACGGGACGTTCCGACGTGGACGTCGCGTCTTCCGAGATGTTCGCGTGTCGATGTTTCATCGGTCCGTTGACCGGCGGCGCTGTCGAACTTTGACACCGAGGCGAGGGTGAAAAATGCCACTTTTGATCGGCTCTCGACGACTTGAGCGCGGTCGGTCAACACCGAACCGCTCTCGTTCGGTCAATGTTTTTCGGCCCGTTTCGAGCCGTTTAAACACCAGATTTAGCCCGCGGGCGGGGACGCGCGAGAAGACACACCCGAGCGCACCGCGACGTGACGCCGCGCGCCGACGTCGCGTGAGGTATCGCGGACGGGACGCGAGCAGCGCGCGCTTGGGATATCCGCCGGCGCGCGCGATACGCCAGGAGCGGCTCGAAGAGGCGCGCGACCGGCGCCTTCGAATCTGAAATCTGAAATCCCTTCGTCGCAGCCCCTTCTCCGAGCGATCGCAGTAAGCGGACGTTCGCGATGGGCGCGGGCGCGAGCACGGAGTTCAACCCCGAGGCCGTGTCCTTGGGCGACGCGGAATCCTCCGAGCCCGTGGACGCGGAAGGGTACGACTCCGACCTCGCGGACGACTTCCGCGACCTCAAAGCGCCGAGGGCGAAGCCCGCGCAGGGGCGACCCACGGTCGAGACGTCGAGAGGCAGGCTCGGCCCCGAGCCGAGCGGCGACGCGAAGCGCGCGCTGCCGTGCGCGAAGAAGATCGTCCCGCCGTTCCAGTACCCGAAAGACCACCCCGCGGGCGCGGAGAAGCTCCCGGACAACAAGCTCAGGCTCGAGTTCGTGCACGGGTATCGATCGCACGACGCGCGGCACAACCTGCACTACGACAAGAAGGGGCTCCTCGTGTATCACGCCGCGGCGTTGGGGATCGTCCTGAACGCCAAGACGCGGAAGCAGACGTTCTTCGACGCGCACAGCGACGACGTGACCTGCATCGCGAAGCACCCGGGGGGCGATTTCTTCGCGACCGGGCAGGTGGGCGACTTCCCCGCGATTCACGTGTGGCGCTCGAGCGACGCGAAAAAGGTGTGCACGATTCGATCCATGGAGCTTCACAAGAACGCCATCCTGTGCGCGGCGTTCAGCAAGTGCGGGAAGTACCTCGCGAGCGTCGGCGCGGACGAGGCGCACCTCGTCGCCGTGCACGAGTGGGGCCCGCCGGGGTGGGATCCGCTGAAGGGCGAGGCGACGCCGAAGCTGATCGCGACGGAAAAGTTTGGCCGCGCGCGTCCGTACGTCTGCGCGTTTAACCCCGTGGACGGTCGCCTCGTCGTCGGCGGAAAGAAGTCGCTGAAGTTCTTCACGATCGACGACGGGACGCTGCGCGTCGCGCCCGCGCAGTACTCGCACGGCGCGAGCAAAGGCTTCGCCGCGTGTTCGGTGCTGTCGATCGCGTTTCTTCCCGACGGCAGCACGTTCGCCGGGACGATGAAGGGGGACGCGTACAAATACGAGGAGGGCGGATGCCGCGCTGTGCGAAAGTTCGCCGCGATTCACCACGGGCCGATACACGACATGGCGTTCACCGGGAAGGTGCTGGCGACCGCGGGAAAGGACGGGAAGATCAAGCTCTGGAGCGTCTTCATGCAGCCCGTGTTCGAGGTGGACACCGCGAAGGTGGCGGAGGGGTTGCTCGACGCGCACGCGCAGCCGCGGTCGTACGCCGCGGGGAAGGCGCCGTCGATTCGCGCGTTGGCGCCGAGCGCGGATGGCCGCAAGCTTGCGTACGGGACCGCGGCGTCGGAGATTTTCGAGATTGACATCACGGACGAGAAGGCGGCGCAGGATAAGACCAAGGCGAAGCTGCTGATGAACGGCCACGCGGGCGCGATCGACCCGAAGACGGGCGCGGACCGCGGCGACGTATGGGGCCTCGCGATGCACCCGCGAGAGCCGCGGTTCGTCACCGTGTCCGAGGACCGATCGATCCGGCTTTGGAGCCTGAAGGGGAAGACGCAGGATCGCATGCTTCGGTTGCCGTCCAAGGGACGATGCGTGGACTGGCACCCGAAGACGGAGCACGTCGCGGTGGGGACGTACCGCGGCGACGTCATCGTCGTCGACGTCGAGAAGGGGACCATCGTTACGCAGACGAAGCTGTCCAACGTCAGGGTCAACGCGGTGAATTACTCCCCGTGCGGGTGCTTCCTCGGGTGCGCGTCGCAAGACGGCGTGTTTCGCGTCTTGGGCGTGTACGCCGGGCAGAGCGGGTACCAGATCGTGGATAAAACCGACGACGTGAAGCCGTTTTTCGTCATCGACGCCGCACACGAGGACGACCGCGGCCCGCAGGCGATGACGCACGTGGACTGGTCGGAAGATTCGAAGTTCGTGCAGATCAACACCGCGGGGGGCGACTTGCTCTTTTTCACCGCGCCGCAGTGCGACCCGGTCGAAGCCGCGTTCGCGCCCGTCCGCGACGCGGAGTGGAACTCGTGGACGATCCCGATGGGGTGGGCGACGCAAGGCTTATGGAGCGAGGACGCGAAGCCCGGGGACCTCAACGCCGTCGCGCGAAGCAACCGCGGGGATTGGGAAGACGGCGAACGCGTGCTCGCGTGCGGGGACGACTACGGCTCCGTGAAGCTCGCCAAATATCCCGCGAACGTGGGCGTGAGCGACGCGCACGAGTACCGCGGACACAGCGCGCACGTCACGAACGTCGCGTTCAGCGCGAGCGACAAGTGGCTCGTCAGCACCGGCGGAGGGGACCGGTGCGTCATGGTGTGGCGGCACAAGGACGTGGACGGCCCCCCGGACGGTCTCACCCCGGAGGCGGAGGCGATGCTCGAGGACAAGAAGCTGACGCACGAGGAGAAGGAGGAGCGCGTCCTCGCCATCGTGCACGAGGCGGTCGGCCCGGACACGGACAGCGAATCGGACGAGGAGGACGTCGTGTCCTACGACCAGAACGCGGCGTCGTCCAAGCCGGTGATGATGCTGCAGACGGGGATGGAGCACGGTTTGGGCGTCTTCACGCCCGTCAACGCGACGGACGGCGTCCCGAACCCGTACAAGAACCACTCCCTCGCGGAGCTCGGATGCCGCCGCGGGTACAAGTCCCCGATGACGGGCAAACCGGTTTTATCGCAGACGCACGTGCCGTCGTGGTGGAAGAAGGACTCCACGAGCTACGACGTCCCGACGTCGCGTCTGAAGTTGGCGTGGGCGTACGGATTTCGAGGGCACGACGCGCGGCAGAACGCGTGGTATAACACGAAAGGCGAGGTGTGCTACCACACCGCGGCGTGCGGCGTCGTGTATAACCCCGCGAGTGAGACGCAGAGGTTGATCACGGACGATCCGGAGAGCGACGACGTCGCGGAGGGAAACAGCGACGACGTGTTGTGCATGACGCGGCACCCGGAGCGGCGGATTTTCGCGACGGGCGAGATTGGGGGCAAACCGAAGATCATCGTGTGGGACTCGCACGACGTGAAGGCGCTCGCGATGCTGCAGGGCTTCCATCGCACCGCGGTGTTGTGCCTGTGTTTCTCGCCGTGCGGGGACTACCTCGCGAGCGTCGGCGCGGACGCGGAGCACAGCGTCGCGGTGTACGAGTGGAAGACGGAGACGCTCGTGGCGACGTACAAGGGGGACCGAAATAAAATTCTCGGGATCAACTGGTCGCCGTTCGACGGGTCGCTCGTGACCACCGGCGTGAAGCACGTCAAGTTCGTGAAGTGCGCGTGGAAGGAGGGCGAGAAGATTGCGAAGGGGACGGTGTTCCGACCGAGACGGGCGACGCTCGGGAAGAAGGGGAAGTGGCAGAATTTCTACGCCTGCTCGTTCATCGACGTCGAAGGCAAACCGCCGCGGACGGTCGTCGGGTGCAAGGGCGGCCAGCTGTACGTCTTCGAGGGGTCCACCCTGACGCAAGTCATCCCGGGCGCGCACGACGGCAAGGTGAACGCGGTGTACACGCTGCACGAGCACAACGTGCTGCTCACGGGTGGCGACGACGGCGTCGTGTGCTTTTGGAAAGCCTCCGACCTGTCGCCGCTCCACAAGGTCAGGATCGAGTCCGCGGCGACCGGGAGGCCGGCGCCGATCTCCTCGCTCACCACGGACGCGAAAGCGAAGGCGCTCGTCGGCACCAAGGTTGGCGAGATTTGGGAGATCTCCGACCAAGCGCACCTGCTCGTGGAATCGCACGAGCGAGGGGAAATTTGGGGCCTCGCGCCTCACCCCTCCGCCGGCCGCGCCAAGGTGGCCACCGGCGGCGACGACGGCACGATCCGCATTTGGAACGTCAAGCCCGGGAAGAAGAGGCACTGCGTCGCGCGCGCGCGCGTCATCGAGAACGCGAAGCCGCTAAAATCCGGCGGCGGGCGATACACGACGGCGGCGGTGCGGTCGTTGGCGTGGCACCCGAGCGGCGGACAACTCGCCGCGGGAACCGTCTCCGGCGCGGTGTCGCTGTTCAAGGTTGACCTGGACGACCCGGAGACGACGCGGATCGATAAAGAGCTCGACCTGTGGCGCCCGAAGCTTCGCACCGGGTGGATCGCGGACATTAAGTACTCCCCCGCGACGCCGGATTTCCCCAGCGGCGGGCACTACATCGCCGTCGGGTCGCACGACAACGTCGTGGACGTGTACGACACGATGCGCGACCACGCGCTCGTCGGCACGTGCAAAGGGCACGCGTCGTTCATAACCCACCTCGGGTGGTCGCAAGACGCGAGGTACCTCTGGACCAACAGCGGCGATTACGAGCTCATGTTTTGGAAGATGCCGACGGCGACGCAAGTTAAGAAGGGCAAAGACGTGCAGGACGTCTCGTGGGACGGATGGACCGGCGTGCTCGGTTTTCAGACCACGGGGGTGTGGTACAAGGGCTCCGACGGCACGGACGTCAACGCGTGCGAGGTGGCCATCGTCCCCGGAGACCACGGCGTCGAGGAGAGGGTCGTCGCGACCGGGGACGACAGAGGGATCGTGTCGCTGTTCAAGGCGCCGGCGTTGGGGGGGAAGCCGCGGACGTACGGCGGGCACTCGTCGCACGTCGCCAACGTGCGGTTCGGTCCGGACGGGAGCCAGATGTAGTCCGCGGGGGGAGGGGACACGAGCATGCTGCAGTGGGACGTGTACATGCCCGCGCCGGTGGAGTGACGCGACGCGACGGACGAGTTTATTTATTAGACGGTTTAATGATACACATATTTATATCGCGAGCGTCCGCGACGCCCGTCTCGAGTCTGGACACAGCGAGTTCAGTCCAGCTCTTCTTTTCTTCCCGTCAATGTCATCAGGAAAAGCGTCCTTCTGCCCTAAAATACACGCCGTCGTTCCC
>Ga0181561_10005605_pt1 | contig 10699 bp, 5 predicted proteins | sample 011ome_19_FD_133760 | JGI IMG/M metagenome (GOLD analysis project Ga0181561, IMG submission 133760) | Coastal salt marsh microbial communities from the Groves Creek Marsh, Skidaway Island, Georgia - 011510BT metaG (megahit assembly) | ecosystem: Environmental > Aquatic > Marine > Intertidal zone...
CTGCACGCGCCGGACGCGCCGCACGAGGGCGGCGTCGAGGAGGTTTGGCGTTCGTGCTTCCCAGCCGACGCGCGCGTCGCCGCGCGCGACGGCGGCGATGGCGGAGCTTCTCGGTTCTCCAGCGACGAGACTCGTGACACACACGAAACCGCGTTCGGAGCGTTCCGGCGCGACTTGGCGTCGGCTGCGGCGCTCACGCAGAGGTTCAGGCGCGCGACGCAGGGCGATGCGCTTCTGCGCGCGAACCCGGACCTGCGCGCGCGGTTCGCGCGGACGACGCGCCGAGAATGCCGCGTCGCGGCTCTGCTCGGCGCGATGGAACACGCCGGGATCGGCTTCGACGTCGCGTACGCGCGGCGCGTCGTGAAGCGCTTCCGAGACGAAATCGAAACCGTCGAGCGCGCGGCGGACGCGCTCGCGGTGGTAAACGCGGACGGCTCGCGCGTGAACTTAGCGGCGCCCGCGCAGGTGGCGACGGCGCTGTTCCAGACGCTGCGTCTGCCCGCGCCGCCGGTACTGAAGGAACGCGGAGAGCGCGGCGGCGCGCAGCTCAGCACGCGGGACGAGGTGCTGCGCGCGCTCGCGTCCGGGCCGAACGCGCACCCTTTGGTCGGGTTGGTGGTGCGCCACCGCGCCGCGACGCGCGCGGCGGCGACGTGCGCGTCGTACGTCTCGACGTACGAGAAGCAGAACGGCTCGTCGACGGAGGGTTCGATCGGTCGTCTGCGGTGCGAGTGGAACAACACGCGCACGGCCACCGGGCGCCTGTCCAGTTCGAACCCCAACCTCCAGGCGGTCGGGGGCGTGTCCATCTCAGAAAAAGACGTCGGCGTTCCTCTCGGCGCGGACGACGGGGACGCGTGCGTATCCCTCCGCGGCGCGTTCGTCGCGCCCGAGGGGCGCGTGCTTCTCGCCGCGGACTACTCGCAGATCGAGCTGCGCGTGCTGGCGAGTCTCGCGCGCGACTCGCGACTGCTCGAGATTTTCGCTCTTCCGTCCGCCGACGCGTTCGAGCGCATCTGGAACGCGGGGCGAGGTTTCCCGGCGTCGGCGCCCGTGACGCGCGCCGACCGCGCGAAGGCCAAGACCACCGTGTACGGGCTTCTGTACGGCCAGGGCGAGGCGGGCCTGGCGCACAAGCTCGGCGTGACGCGGGAAGAAGCGAGGGACTTGACCCGCGCTTTGTACGCCGCGTTTCCGTCGTTGCGCCGGTTCATTCGCGAGACGCGCGAAGACGCGCGGCGGCGGCGCGGCGCGTTCCTGCCGCTCGCCGCGCGGCTCCGGCCGCTTCCCGGGCTCGTCAGCGCGGACGCGTCGGCGCGCGCCGAGGCGGAGCGCCGAGCCGTGAACACGCTCGTGCAGGGGACCGCCGCGGACCTCGTGAAGCTCGCCATGGAACGCTGGTGCCGAGCGATCGCGACGACGCCGCGCGACGCTTCGCCGCGAAGCGGCGACGCGCTTCCACTCGACATCGAGATTCCGGCCGGCTTCGACCCCGCGCGCGTCTCGCTGATAGCACAGATCCACGATGAGCTCATGTTCGAGGTGGACGGCGACGCGCGATGCGTCGAGGCGACGGCGGAGTGCGCGCGCGCGTGCATGGAGGGCGCCGCCGAGGAGCTGGGTTTGACCGGGCTCTGGACGCCGACGAAGGTCACGGTGGGGAAGACGTGGGAAACGCTCGTGCCGATCGAGGCGTTTTTAGCGAGCGCGCGAGCGAACGCGCCTTCGGACGACTGAAGCCGCCGCTCTCGGCGTTCCGCGGAACGACGAGTCCGCGTCGGTAGCGCGTCGGCGCGCGCGTAGTGAAATTTTTTTAGTGAAACACTCGAAACCGATCGGTCGTCCGAGTACGTTCGGTTTCGACGGTCGGGTTCGAAGGTTTGAAGTTTGAAAGGCGTCGAAAGGCAATTTTCGTCATCCGCTCTTCGTTCGTCACGATTCCGCGTCGAAAGAACAAAGAAGGCCGCGGGTTCAGCGGGTCCGCGTGCCGACGATCCCGCCGATCGCGATAAAGAGCGCGCGTGAGATCCGCGGCCAGAGCAGGCCGCACCACGCCGGACCCCTCTCTCCGGAGCGCGTGACCCGCCGCCGCCGCCATGGAGGCTCTGGCGCAGGCGATCACCACGCTGCCGCCCGACGCGGTGGACCGGCAGCGGCTGCTCGAGTGCCTCGGGAACGCCGAACGCAACGTGCGCGTGTTGAAGCACAAGGAAGCCTCGAAGTGGGTCATGCAGGTTGGCGCGCAGCTGCACAAGCTGGGCGGCGACGCGCTGAAGATCGCCGAGCGCGTGTTCCAGCACGCCGTGTTCCTGGCGAAGCAGCTGGACGACGGCGCGCCGGACTTCATCGCGATCGAGTTCGAGAGCAACAACACCGAGCTCGGCGACGCCTACACCTGGCTCGGCGCCACGGAAGCGGCGCTGGGGAAGCCGAACGAAGCGGAGAACCATTACCGAGCCGCCGCGCGCGCCGTCGAGGAGCGCGGCTGCGTGGAGGTCGGGGACAAACTTCTGCACCAGGCGATTTTCTTCCGCAACCGGAAGATGCGGGAGAAGTACGACGCCGTGATGAAGAAGTGGGAGAGCGCCATCCTGCGCGCGGGCGAGGGCGCCGAGCGCGAGGGCGACGTCGCGCTGTTGCAGGCGACGTGCGCGTTGCTGCAGGAGAAGTCGATGGGCGTGAGCCATCTGGTCGGCGGGCCCGGGGGGGGCGGCCCGGACTCGAAGGAGAACTTGCGGGCGATCAGAGGGCAGACGCTCGCCGCTGAGCTCAGGGCGGGGCGGCTGGCGGAGGCGGCGATGCGTTTGGAGGCGCACCCGCTGAAACCGCAGGGCGCGACGCCTCTGGCGGATGTGTTTGAGCTCGCCGCGTCGACGTACGACCGGGTGAAGAACCGCCGGCTCGCCATCGTGAACATCTCCAAGTCGCTCGCGGCGACGGCCGGGTCGAAGCGCTTCGCCGGCCTCGCGCCCATGGGCGAGATGCGGCGCATGGTGGAGGGGGACGCGACCGTGGAGTGGACGCCCGCGCTGGTGGGCGTGTGGGGCGGGCCGGGGGAAGGGGGCGAAGACCCCCCGCGGACGCTCCCGGAGTCCGCCTCGGACGAGGAAAAGCTCGCGCTGAAACAACAAACGGAGAAGGAGGAGCTCGCGAAGACGAAGCTGCCTCAGGTGATGTTCGCGACGATCAACCACGTGTTTAAGGTGGGTGACAGCTGGAAGATGCGCGGGGGCAAGCCCGGTTTGCCCCCGGTGATGGAGCACGCCGAGGCGGTGGGGAAGCAGTGCTACGTGCTCGGTCAGCAGATGTTCGCGGCGGAGGCGTGGAAGGAGTGCCAGCGCCCGCTGCGCGCGGCGGCGGCGCTGTTGATGCACCAGCCGTTCCAGCAGGGCGCGGCGTGCCACTACCTGGCGTGCGCGTACTTCCACGAGAACAACCGCGCGCACGGCGGGAAGAACGAGAAGCTCATGCAGTTCGCCGCGGGCGCGTTCCAGAGCGCGGCGGCGGCGCGACTCAGCTTGGGGCCGAAGCACCCCAAGGCGATCAAAGAAGCCATCGGGTCGCTCCTGTTCCTGGCGCGCGTGCTTTCGGAGCTCAAGGACTGGGGCAACGCCGAGCGCGTGCACGTGCAGGCGCTGGAGATCGCGCGGGACGCGCTCGGGGACGGCGCGGAGGAGACCAAGCAGTGCCTGCAGTCGCTCATGGGGCTGAAGCAGCGCATCAAGCAGGCGGAGTCGTGACCGCGAGCCTCGAGGAGATTGACGATACATCCATCATCGAACGCATCCTGAAAAGATTGACACACTGTTGTGTCGGCGTCGTTCGCCAGCTGGTGAACTCGCAATCTCGAGTCCACGTCCGCACCTCACGGCATATCGCGTCATCGATCCAACAACCGCGTCGCCGTCCCCTTGGCGTTCACTCGACGACGCGCCTCGCGCCGAATCCCGTCCCGTTCGCGATGTCTGCCGTCGCGTCCTCGCTCTCGCTCGCGGGAGGCGCGCTCCTGGGCGGCGCGCGCGCGCGCGGATCCGCCGAGCGCGCGTCCTCCGCGCGATCGCGCGCGTCGCGTCGGGGCAGCCTCGTCACCGCCGCGGGAACGCGCGAAGGGTACGAGCCGAGGGTCCGATCGGCGTCGTCGGCATCTCACGCGACGCGCACGAAAAACGAGTCCGCCGCGGTGTCGACCGCGGCGCTGTCCGCGCTCGCCTCCGCGGCGGCGCTGCGGCCGGACGCCGCGGCGCACGCCGCGGTGTCGACCGCGGCGGGCATCGACCCGTTCTTCAACTTCAACCCCGTGTGCCCCGCGTCGGACGGCGTGTTCCGCGTGGGCCAGAAAGCCGCGCTCGGTTTAGCGGGCGCGGACAACATCGAGAACTACCGTCCTTTGATCAACGACGTGTTGATTCGCGTGCGCACGGAGCTTTGCGTGCTCGAGTCCTTCTCGCGCGAGACGGCGCTGCCGTTCATCCGCGAGAAAGGGTTGGGATGGGTGCTTCCTCTGCACGAAACCTCGGAGACGTACCTCGCCGGCGTGGTGTTCATGGTGGGCGCGAACTTCATCCTGCTCGGCTCCACGAAGGTGGTGGCGATTCTGGCCATCTACCACGACCTCTCCGTGGGCTTGGTGTGCCGAGGCGCCGGCGGGTTGCTCGGCATGGCCACACCCGAGGCGGACGCGGAGACGCGCGAGCGCGAGTTTTCCGCGCTCGCCGAACGACAGTCGAGCGAGATGAAAGCGGTGATGCTGGACGCCGGTCTGGACAAAGCCACGAGAGAATCGAACGTCGCGGAGATCGCCTCGCGCTACGCCGCGCTGATGGAGGACACCAAGTCCGCGGCGGATGCGCGAGTGGAGACCAACGCGTCGTCGCCGTTGGCGTCGGCGCGGCAAATCGCCGGCGCGGTTTCCGTGCCGCTGAAAGTGTACGGCAAAGCCAGCGGGATGCTTCGGAGCGGCCTCGAGGTGTTCGACACGTTCTGCTCGCGGTACTTCGTGGCGTTCACGGTGACGTACATCATCGTCAAAACCACGCACTACGTGCTGTTCCCGAACATCTTCGACTGACGACGACGGCGACGTAGACGCGCGAAGCTTCGCGGAGGACGACGACGGGGGGCGTTTTTATGCCATCTGTGAACACTTTTTCTTTCTCGTCGATGTGCTCTCTCAGTCCGAAAAAAAACTTGAAATCGACCGTTTGAGTTCGGTGTCCGACGCGGATGGAAAGTCGTTGACCCGTGGGACGGCGCCGCACACGTCCCGGCGCGACGCACGAGCCGTAGGCGTGCCCCGCCGCACACACGCGCGCGCGCCCCTTTTTGCGCGCGGCTTCCTCGGCGCGCGCCGTCCGACCCGCGCGGGCCAGCGCCGCCGGCCGTTCCCGAGGCACGGGTCGGCCGTCATGGACCTCACGGAAGATGAGCTCAAGCCGCTGTACAAGTGGATCGACCAGATCCCGCTGTCGCGCCCGAAGCGGAACATCGCGCGCGACTTCAGCGACGGCGTGCTCGTGGCGGAGGTGATCGCGCACTTCTACCCCAAGCTGGTGGAGCTGCACAACTACAGCGGCGCCAACGCGATGTCCCCGAAGGTGTACAACTGGCAGACGCTCAACGCGCGCGCGCTGAAAAAACTCGGGTTCCAGATCCCGCGGGAGGATTTCATGGACGTGTGCAACTGCCGCGCGGGCGCCATCGAGCGCGTCTTGAAGCTGTGCAAGATCAAGATGGCGGAGTTCCAGGCGACGCACGGTGTCGCGGGGAAAGGGACCGCCACGGCCGCCAGCCGCAGCGCCGCGGGCGGACCGGCGGCGCCGGCGGCGGCGGCGGCGTCGCCGGGCGCGAGGGGGGGGCCGAGCGGCGACGCCGCCTTCGGCGGAGACGACGCCGCGCCGCGCGTCGTTCTCTGCGAGCAGTGCGGGCACGTGAACCACGTCGGCGTATCGGGTAGCGGCGGTGGGCTCCCACTCGCGGCGGACGGCACGTCGGTTCGACCGTCCTCCGGCATTTTGAAGGCGACGTCCGTCGATCTCGGCGGCGGCGACGCGGATGAAAACGCGCGCGCGGAGGATCCCGCGACGCGGCGCAAAGATCTCCTCGTCGCCGAGTTGCGGGAGACCAACTCCATTCTCGACGCGAAGAGCCGGAAGCTGGAGCAGCTCGTGCGTCTGAAGGATGCCAAGATCCAGACCCTGCTGAACAAACTGCAGGCGCTGGGGGCGTTGCGGCCGGAGTAGAGAGAAGAACTGTTTAGGCGACCGTCGCGACGAGAGACGAGACGCGTGTACGATGTACAAACGCGTAAAAGTATTTTATTCCCCGCTTGAAACGGCGACGCGAAGCTCGAGTGCATCTCGTGCCTGCCCATTTTCTCGTGCCTGCCCCGCGGCGGAATTTCTGATTCTTGACATGCGTTCGATCCGCGTGCGTGATGTCAGGGCGAACGCGTGCTGAGTGCGCTCCGGCGCGCGAGTTCGACCGCGCGTCGAATTGAGTGTTTCGTCGGGAGCGTGGGCACTTCCGATTCTCCGACGAAATCTCCGTCGATTTTCACCGCGGCCAAGCCGTCAGCGTGTGCGAAATGACTCCACTTTTTCTGGGTTGAGAACGTGCAACCCTTGTATGCGCTTTCAGTCAAGAAATCGGAATCTCGCACTTTTTTCGTCCAACGAAGGAGGTGTTACACTGAGCTCGAGTAATCCGAGGCTCGCCGCCTTCCGCGCGCACACCTCCGCGCGGCGCTCCAAGCGCGCGCACGCACGCCGTCGCACTCCGACGCGCATCGCCGCACCTCGACCTCACGTCGAAGCGCGCACCGCCCCCGTCGCCGGTCGCGTCTCGTCGCGTCTCGGTTCCTCTCGGAAAACTCACGCGCGCCTCCCTCGAGGCACGGACGCGCGCGTACCGGGTCACCGGCGCGTGACGAGGCGCAGAGCGCCGGGCTCGTAGGCGTTTTTAAACGCGACTCGCCATGGGTGCTTCCGGCGCGGCCGCGACGGCGGGCGCGAGCAGCGTGATGCTCGCGATTCTGTACGGGCTGGCGTACCTCACCGCGGCGTCTTCCATCATCCTGCTGAACAAGCACGTGTTGTCGGTGACGCCGTTCCACTTCCCCATCGCGCTCAGCAGCTTGGGGGTTTTGTTCGGGTGGGTCACGAGCGTGATCGGCGTGCACACCGGGATCATCTCCCTGGAGAAGCACAAGGACATCACGCTCACGAGCTGGGTCAAGACGGTGTTGCCGATCGGGTTCTTCACCGGCGTCACCTTGGCGTGCGGTAACATGGCGTACTTCTACCTCTCGCTGTCGTTCCTGCAGATGACCAAGGCGCTCGCGCCGGTGGCGCTGTTCTTCATCCTGTGGATCTCCGGCCTCGACCGCTTCCACATGAACGTGTTTCTGGCGATCATCGTCATCGTCGTCGGCACCGCGGTCGCGGCGTACGCCGAGGTGCACTTCACGTGGATCGGCATCGCGCTCATCGTCGTCGCGGAGACGTTCGAAGCGATCAAATCCGCGTGCTTCCAGTTTTTGCTGGCGAACAAATCCTTCACCATGTGGGAGGGCATGTACTTCGTCTCCCCCGCGTCGCTCATTTTTCTCGGTTTTCTCATCTATTCCATGGAGCTCGGGCCGATGGTCGAGGAAGACGCGTGGGGGCAAATCAAGGAGCACCCGCTGATGTTCTTCGCCGCGGGCACGCTCGGGTTTGGCGTCAACTACTGCTCGCTCGGCGTCATCAAGCACGCGGGGTCGTTGACGCTCAAGGTGCTGGCGCAGATGAAGTCCATCATCATCATCCTGTTCGGCATCGCCATCTACCACGACATCGTCACCGTGCAGACGGCGTGCGGCTACGCCACCGCCATCGTCGGGTTCGGGTTCTACAACTACGCCAAGATCAAGGCGAAGGAGGAGGACGACGCGCTGCTCGCCGCGGAGATCGCCGCCGCGGAGGGCGGCGACGGCGAAACAGAGCCCCTCGTCGGCGAAAAGAAGGTCTGATACCCGCGTGTACGTTTAGGCGTCGTCTTTACGACGGCCGCGACGTGACGTGACGAGGGAGAGAGAATACGCCCGTGTGTGCGCGTGCGTGGTAGAGAGAGTATTCAGTCTATGTGTTCGTGAGGGTCACACGCGCCGAAAGCGAGTCACCCGCGAAGACGCGTTTCTTTCCGGCTCGCACGCGCGTTGAACAACAGACGACTTGACCAAATCGAGGTGCACTGACACTCAGCCTGTGCACTTCAGAAAACTCCCGCCGCGGGGTGCCAACGATTTTAAAAACGCGCGTCTTCTCCGCGTCTCCGCCAGAGTCGCCGTGCGCGGACGGTCACGCGCGTGTTTCGGGATGTCGAACTTCGGGAGCAAGGGCGCGATGCTGGTGACGGACATCGCGCAGTCCGCGAAGGGCTCGATCCCGCCGTACAACGACGAGCTCGCGCGCGCGGTCGTGGATGAGGCCCAGGAGCACCACCGGAGCATCTTGAGGCTCATCGGGGACATCCAGAAGACGGGCGCGAGCCTGGACGAGGCCAAGCCGGACGACGCCGCGAGCATCCTCGTGCACCACCAGGCGGTGTTACGGAACAAGCGCGCGCTGCTGGTGTACCTCAACGAGCGCATGCGCCGCGTGCGTGCGCTGAGGTGGGAGGTGGGCACGGGTCTGCCCGAGGTGGTGGCGGAGAACCTGTCGCACTCGGAGCGGGCGTTCTTCACGCAGTACGCCGCGCTGGTGAACAAGTACCAGGGCCGACGCGGGGGCGTGGGCCTGAACCTGACGCTGGACCCGTCGCCCCCGCGCGACCACAAGGTGCAGGTGCGCGTCCTGGAGGAGTACGGCGAGGTGGTCACCCGGGACGGCGCGGTGGATCTGCGGAAAAACACCGTGCACCTGCTGTGGCGCGACGACGCGCAGCCGCTCATCGCGGAGGGAGTCCTCGAGAAACTAGACGATAACTGAAACACTGAAACACTGAAACGAAAAATATGCATACGTACGACGTGTGTAGTATCAATCATCCGCGTCGTCTCGTAGGAAGCGTTCACGCGGCGTACCAAATACCAAAGGTACCGTTCGCCACCGTTCGCCACATCCGCGTTCGCCGATTCACCGATTCGCCATTCCGGCGCGTAAGCCTCGCTTCACCGCCTCGACGTCGGCTTCGTCGCGCGTCCGCCGCTCCTTCGTGCCGAGCCTCTCTTGCCACGTCGAGAGGAACTTCGTGGACGGCAGACCGCGCTGGCGCAGCGCCTTGCCTCGCAGGTCCTCGAACCAGTCCAGGTTCGCCACCTCCGCCACCGCGGGGTGCGGCAGCGAGGCGAAGGCGTCGCCGCGGCGCCGCCGCGGTTTAGGGTCGCGTTTATGGCTTGGAAAAGAATCCAAGTCGACGCTCGCGCGCCTGGAAAACGCGACGCCCGGGTCGATGACTTGTCCCGGTCTGGCGAACGACGTGCCGAGTCCGTAGGCGTACGTCCCGGGAGCCGCGATGCGCACGGCATCCGTCAGAGGCGCGTTGTGGAAAGAAACACGGGCCCCCGTGTATCCCGGGCTCGTCTGCGTCGCCGGCGGAGAAGACGTCGACGTCGCGCTGAAAAACGCCGGAACGCGCGACCCCGGGGACGCCATCACCGGTACGCGCGCGCCGTACTCGCCTCGCGTCGCCGAACGCGTCGCCGCGCGATCGATCTCCAACGAACGCATCGCGCGGTCCACCGCGTTTGCCGCGTCGGGGTCCACATCCGTCGGCGGCGCGTACCCGTCGGCGTCCGGCTCGGACGCGAGACGGTTCTCGCCGGAAGGGTCTTCGTCGCCGCGTTTTTTCCGCGTCACCAGCCCCCCCACCGCGTCGTCGTACCCCGGGCGCTCCACCGGCGGGTCGAACGCCACCGACCGGCGCGACATCGGCACAGGTCGTTCGATCGGCGCCGCGAACGCGTCCCGGACCGGCGCGTGCGTCTGCTTCGCGAACGAGAACGGCCCCGACGCGTCGCGCGCGGACGCGTGGAAGCTCTCGGTCAGGTTGAACCGTTCCGGCCGAAGCCGGTCGTACGAAGGCGTCGAGCCGGGCACCCACGGTCGACCGGTGGTTTCGTTCCGATCGGAGCGCTCGAGCGTCGACCACGCGCGGTCCGCGATCGCGCGATCGACGAATACGTCGTCGGATCCCGAATCGAGACGTGTGGCGTTTGCGACGGCGCCGGCGACGCGCGTTTTGAGCCGGGGCGCGGGACACGCGTCACGCTTCTCGTTCACGCGCCAGTGCATTCGGTCCCCCGGGCTCTGCTGGTACCCGTACGCCGCGCGAAGCCCCCCCGCGCCGGGGCTCCGCACGTCGTCCGACACCCCGGAAGGCACCCACCCTCTCGGCACAAACGTAGATCGCGAAGCGTTTCGCGAAGCGTTCGCGATCTTCGAGACCTTCGAGACGGGCGGCGACACACGCGCGCTTCGGTTCGCCTCGCTCCGCGCCTTGGCGTTCTCGACGCTCCGCGCGTTGGCGTCCTCGCGCGTCCACTGGTTCGCGTGCGCGTGCACGTACAGGTCGTGCTCGTACGCTTTCGGGTCGTGCGTGTCGGAGGCGCGTCCGAGTCGGTTGTAGTTGGCGGCGCGTGAACCCGGGCCGAAGCGCCAATCGCTCCCCGTCTCGAAATCGTCGCGGTCCACGCGGCGCGCCGACTCGCGTTTTTCGC
>Ga0181561_10005609_pt1 | contig 10695 bp, 4 predicted proteins | sample 011ome_19_FD_133760 | JGI IMG/M metagenome (GOLD analysis project Ga0181561, IMG submission 133760) | Coastal salt marsh microbial communities from the Groves Creek Marsh, Skidaway Island, Georgia - 011510BT metaG (megahit assembly) | ecosystem: Environmental > Aquatic > Marine > Intertidal zone...
CGCCGCCGCGACGGGCGCGGCGAAGTAACGGCTCCGAGCGGACGCGGGCGTCGAACGCGGCGTCAGGTAAAACGGGTGCGCCTCGTCCCGGCGCGCCGCGCCGCGCGTCGCCGCCGCCTCGTCCGCGTCCGCGACGTCGTCCGCGACCCTCGCGTCGCCCTCCCTCGGACCCTCGACCCTCGTGAGGGGTCCGCGCGACCGCTTCGCGTCCTTCGCGTCCTTCGCGTCGCGTCCTTCGCCGAAGCGGCTCTCGAGCGGGCTCTCCGCCGCCCGCGACGGGCTCGCGCGCAACAACGCGTAAAACGCGCGTTTCCCGGGGTTCGCCGCGGTGAGGGCGGGGGGCGTGACCCACCGCTCGGGCGCGCGCGGAGGCTCCGTGCGCGCCGAGGGCTTCTCGGTTTCGTTCTCGGTTCCGTTCCGGCGCTCCTCGGCGTCATCCCGCGCCCCGGGTCGCGGCGTGGACAGCGCCGCGAGCGTCTCGGCGCGGGCGGGGGCCCCCGCGGCGCCGGCGCCGGCGGCGCCGGCGCTGAACGGGCGCCGCCGCGACGCGCCGGGAAAGAAGCTCGCGACGCTCGCGTTTCGGTCCCGGGCAGGCGCGCCCGCGGTGGGCAGCGGCGCGTACGCCTCGAGGGTCATGGGGTGGAGCGTGCCCTCCGCGACGCCGCGCGCCGCGTCCGCGGGGTGCCTCGGCCCGATGAGACGCTCCGCGTCCTCGCGCGAGAGCGGCGGGTCGTCCGCGTCGTTCGCGTCGTTCGCGTGGCTCGCGCGCGCGTTTTCCTCGGCGCTCGGCGGCGCGCTGGAGAGGTGCGCCATCTCGCCGCGCACGGGGCAGAAGACCCACTGGTGCTTGAAGACGCTGAGCGCGTCTTTGAAGCCCTGCTCGTACTTTCTCGGGACGGGCGTGCCCTCGAACCGCAGCGACCGCAACGCGGCGTCGTGCCGTTTGAATCGGCGCATCAGCGCGTGCGCCTTTTTGATCCCCACCCCGGGCAGCGACGGCAGGTAATCGCACCCGGACATGACGCACATCTCCAGGAACTGGTCAGGGGTGAACCCCGCGAAGGAAAGGTCCCGATTCGCCGTGACGTCCGCGTAGCGAATCTCCTGCCCCATCCCGTCGTTGTCCATCTTGAAGAACACGCTCGCGCACCGGTGCGGCACCAGATCGGAATCCTCCGTCACGACGCCGTCCACGAACCCGTGGCGCACGAGGTACGCCATCTGCGCGTCCGCCTCGTACGGCGCGACGACGGTGCTGAACCCGTCCTTCTTAAGCGCATGAATGACCGCGAGCGCCATCTCCGGCGAGACGTCCACCGCGCGCTGGTACATCTCGTTCGCGGCGACGTCGTTCCCGGCGCGCTTGTGCGCGCGCGCCTTGTGCTTCGCCTCGACGCGCGCGCGCCTGCGGTCCGCCTCCTCGTCCGCCTTGCCCGGCATGCGGCCGCCGTCGAACACGTACACCGCTTCGACGTCGCACCGGCGCAGCATGTGCGCGCGCTTCATGAAGCTGGTCACGAACTTGTCCGTGGGAATGCCCTCCACCAGCTCCACCGAGCACGAGTACGCGCCGCGGTGGAGCCAGCAGTACGAATCCACCGCCACGCGCTTGCCCCCGTACGCCTCGCCCACGTGTTTCGTGCGCACGATCGATCGCAGCGAAGGAAGCAACGAGCTGATGCCCATGGCGGCGGGGCGCGGTGGCCGGACTCGGTCGACGAGACCCGCGCCGATGCCGGTGGCGCGCGCGTGGTCGCTCGACGCCGCCCGCCGCGCGCGTCTCGGTTTCTCGGGCTCCAAGACAAAACTGGCCTTCTGGAAATCAAACGTGCGCGCCTCCTGCGCGGAAGCGGCAACAAGCCAACAACACGCGACGCGGCAATTTACCTGCCTGCAAAGGGGCAGGCAAACAGTCGCGAATAAAAGCAGGAACGACGAACGCGAAGGGACACGGAATCTTTTCCGTGCCCTTTCGCGGTTTGTGACTCGATGAGCGCTCCGACAGACCTCGCTCGGACTTTTTTCTCGCGGAAATATCTGACTGAAGCACACTCGAAACGTTTCGATGCTCCAGATCCGCGATCACTCACGGACGCGCTCACACACGCGCAAACAACCATGCAGGTACGCCCCGATCTTCACCAGCCCGCCTCGAAACCCCCCCCGGCGATTCGGCGCGGTACTTCGTCGCGATGCTCGCGCGCGCCGTATCGTCCTCGCGTCGTGCGCGACGCGCACGCGTAGCTCCTCGGTGTCGCGCGCCAGAATTCCTCAATCCCAAAATCGACATGGACTCCTCCAACTGTTTCTGACCTCCGCCACCCTTCCGCACGCTCGCAGGCCATCGGTGCTTCCTTAAACGTCACCGCCGCGGCGCCCTCGATGCGCCGCGCGGTCCGCCGCGCGTCCCCCGCCGCGGTCTCTACCAAGGTGCGTTCGAACCGCGACGCGCGACCCGACCGCGTTCGAAGCGTTCGCAAAACCCTCGATCGTCGCTTCCGGACGCTTTTCGTGACTGGACGCGGTCCGGACCCGACTGCAGCTTTTCATCCGACGGAGCGCGCGTGACTGGGAGGAAAAGAAAAAACTGGACTGTTTTTCGACAAAATTCTCTTCGTTTTCCGCGATTCTCGCGGCGCGCGCCTGACCGTCGCGACGCCCCCCTCCCGAACGCTTTCGCGTCTCCCAGGCCTCTGCCTTCTCCAAGGGCGCCGTGTCCCTGAAGGGGGCGGCGCGCGCCGCGCCCGCCGCGCGCCGCGCCGTCTCCGTCGCTCCGCGCGCGATGCTGCAGATGGGCCCCTCGGCGGCGCCGACGTCGCTGGACGGCTTCGGCGACCACTGCTTCCGCGGCGCGGTGGCGAAGAAGTACCTGTCCAAGTACGGCGAGTCCGAGAAGCTGCTGGACGACACCACCTGGCCCACGCAGGCGGGCAAGGCGGACATCGTCGCGAAGGCTGTGCTGGACTGGGCCGTGGACAACGGCGCGGGCGTGTACTGCCACTGGTTCCAGCCGATGGCGTCCTCCGGCGTGCGCCACGGCCTCTCCGCGCAGGTGCACCAGACCCTGTTCGAGTTTGACAAGGACGGCAAGCCCTTCTACAACTTCTCCGGCGAGATGCTGCTGCAGGGCGAGACGGACGGGTCGTCCTACCCCAACGGCGGCATGCGCGCGACGCACACCGCGGGCGGCTACCTCAGTCTGGATCCGATGTCCCCCGTCTTCATCCGCGAGGACACCGTGTTCATCCCCGCGTGCTTCGTGTCGTACAACGGCGACGCGCTGGACGAGAAGACCCCGCTGCACCGCGCCGTGCAGTCCATGTCGCGCGAGGGCACGCGTCTGCTGGACCTGATGGGCTTCAAGACGGACGGCCTGATTAACAACATCGGCCTCGAGCAGGAGATTTTCCTCGTGCCCCGCCACGCGTTTTACCGCCGCCCCGACTTGCAGTTTACCGGCCGCACCGTCATGGGCAAGGAAGCCGCGCGCGGCCAGGAGATGTCGGACCACTACATGGGCCCCATCTCGCGCGCGACCACCGCGTTCGACTGCATGCGCCAGATCCAGATGGAGTGCTTCAAGATGGGCATCCCGCTCAAGACGCGCCACAGGGAAGTCGCGCCCAACCAATACGAGTTCGCGCCTCTGTTCGGCAACTGCATCTCGCAGACGGATCAGAACCTGATGGTGATGCAGATCATCGAGGAGGTTGCGTCTGAAAACGGCCTCGCCGCGCTGCTGCAGGAGAAGCCCTTCGCCGGCATCAACGGCTCGGGCAAGCACAACAACTGGTCGCTCGGCACGGTGGACGGCGTCAACCTGCTCAACCCCAAGCAGATCAACGCGGCGTCCAAGAACCCCGAGATTTTCCCCGTGGTGATGGCGGCGCTCGTCTCCGCCATCGACAAGCACGGCGACCTGATGCGCCTCTCCATCGCGTCCCCCGGCAACGACTTCCGCCTCGGCGCCATGGAGGCGCCCCCCGCGGTGATGTCCACCTACCTCGGCGAGGACATGACTAAGTACCTGATGGACTTCATGGAGACCGGCAAGGTTGAGGCGTACGTGCCCCAGAAGAAGAAGCTCGAATTCGGCGCGGACGCCATCTCCGCCATCGAGGTGCCCGCCGAGGACCGCAACCGCACGTCGCCCTTCCCCTACGGCGGCGCGCGCTTCGAGTTTCGCGCCGCGGGTTCGGCGCAGAACGTGTCCATCGTGAACACCTGCCTGAACACGATGGCGGCGGAGGCGTTCCAAATCGTCGCCGACCGCATCGAGGCGGGCGAGTCCCCCACCGCGGTGGCGCAGGACCTGCTCAAGAAGCACAGCAAGGTGATCTTCAACGGCAACGGGTACGACCCTGAGTGGCCGGAACAGGCGGTGGAGAAGGGCATCTGGCGCATCGACAGCGGCGTCGACGCCATCAAGAAGCTCACCGACGCGAAGAACACCGAGCTCTTTGAGAAGATGGGCGTGCTGACCCCCCGCGAGTGCGAGGCGCGCAAAACCGTGCTTCTCGAGCACTACGTCGGCTCCGTGGAGATGGAGGCGATGACCATGGTGGACATGATCAACCAGCACGTCATCCCCTCGTGCAAGAAAGCCGAGCTCGGCTTCGTGAAGAAGCTCGAGGACTCGGTCAAGACGCTCAAGAAGGCGGTTGGCGAGATCCACGGCGCCTCGGACGAAGCCGAGGCGGCGGCGCTCGCGCGCGTCCTGCGCCTGGACACCATGATCAAGGTGCGCGAGGTGTGCGACGAGGCGGAGGGCTTGTGCCCCCCCTCGCTCTGGACGCTCGCGTCCTACTCCGAGCTCCTCTTCTTGGACACCTACCCCGAGGGCGACCTCCTGCTGTGAAGCGACAAAAGCGCGCGTCGCGACGAAGCGAGGCGTTTTTTAGACGTTTTTCGTTTAGACGTTTTCGAATGATGAAGTCAACTCCTGTATTTAGAATCACGCGCCGCCGCCAAGTGTGTCGAGTGCGTCGCGACCCATCACTCGCGCGCGGTACCCATCCCTCTCTCACCGCGCCTTTACGCGCGGTGGCTGTTTCGCGGCGAACCCCGCGGGCAAAACGCAGCCCCCGGCGGCTCGGCACACGTGCGCCGTTTTCGTTTTTTCGTTTTCGTTCGTCGTCGTCTCGCGCGGCGCGGGATCCGACGCGCGGGATCCGCGCGCTCTCCGCTCGAAGTACTCGCGCTCGGAGGCTTCGAACGCCTCCCGCGCCTCGCCGCCGAGCGCGCCCTGCCTGAAGAACGTCAGGCCCGCGGCGGCTTCCAGCTTGGCGAGCGGCACCGCGAACGTCTCCAGCGGCGTCTCCGGCGGAATCGGCGCGTTGGGCAGCACGAACGCCGCCGCCGAGACGCGCGCGCTTCGCAATTCTGATTCTTCGTCGCGAGAGCGAAGCGCGTCGTTCGCCCCGGGTTTAGGGTCCCGGACCAGGACAACCTTGAAGAAGTGCGTCGGGACGTGCACGAGCTCGGGGGCGTCGCCCAGGAGCGGGTACCGCATCTCCCATCGGGTCGCAGGGCGCGCCGCCGCGGAGGACGAGACGTCCACGAGCGCCGACGTTTTTTTTTCGACGTTTTTTTGGTCCGTCGCGTCGCGCGGCGCGACGGCTTCCCGAAACTCCCGCGCGCGCCTTTCGCTCGCGCCCGTTTCAATCGGGAGGAACAGCGGGCCGGTGGCCACGAGGACGTCGCCGCCGGCTTTCGAGTGTGTGGTCGCGAGCTCGCGCGTGAACTGTTCCAGGCGCGCCCAGTAGTCGCGGTTGAACCCATCGCCGACTTGGGGACACACGTTCAGCAGCGAGAAGGTGTCGTCCATGGCGCGCTGCGTGTTTTTATGCCCGGCGGCGGCGGCGAGGTGGCCGCGATCGTACCCGCTGCCGCGGTAGTCGCTCAGCTTCGCGGCGTGCGCGCCGTCCACCTCGTCGTCCTCCACGAAACGCGACTTCTTGCGCGTCCCGACGCCGGCGCAGCTCTCCGCGGTGATGCGCTCGAGCACCCAGCGCGGAGTACGCGTCCGCGCGTCGTACGACGCGACGTACCCGCTCCGCACGCGGAGCAGATCCTCGAAGCCGGCGGGCCAACCCGCGCGCATCGCGGGGTGCGCGACGGACGCCGCGCCACCCGCCTCGCTATCAGCGTCCCCGGCGCCGCGGCGAGACAGCAGGGCGTACGCGCCGACGCCCCCCGCGGCGGCGCCCGCGCAGACGCCCGCGAGGAACGGGAGGCGCCCGCCGCCGCCGCGGGCGGGCACGCCGGAGACTCCTCCCGAGCTGAACCCCCGCGCGCGAGACGCCCATCGCGCGGACCACGCGTTTTCAGATGCCCTCGCCGATCCTCCGGGCGCGCGATGGCCTCCCACCCTCGGCGGCGGCGGGCGCGCGGCGGCGCCACCCCAGCGCATCGCGGCGCGTCGCAGCGTGCCCGCCACGGTCGCCGGCGCGCGCCACCGGCGGTGCCCGGCAGAGTGAGGAGACCGGAGGAAGGGACGGAAGGGACGGAAGCTCGACGGGCGAGCGAAAGCTCATCAGGTGTGCCAACAAATTTTTGCTCAAAAGGTTTGCGTCGAAAAACGCGCGCTTTACGCCTCGTCAGTTTTCCCCCGCCGCCGCGAGCGCCTCCTCCGCCTGCCTCCTCGCCTTCTCCTTCTTCTCCTTGTCCGCCGCCTCCTTCTCCTCCTCCACCTTCTTGATCAGCGCGTCCACGTCCTCGTCGGACATCGTCGCCGTGCCCTCCTTGGTGACGACGGCGATCTCGATGTTCTTGGACGAGGGCTCCACGAGCTCCAGCAGCGCGCGCAGGCACAGCTTCGTCGTCGCCTCGCCCTCCGTCTCCTCGTGGTGCTTCTCCAGCCACTCACGCACGGCTTTGGAGTTGCGCCCGGTGGCGTTGGCCTTCCACTCCGAGTACGTCCCGCTGGGGTCCGTGTGGAACAGCTGCGGCGCGCCCTCGGGGGAGAAGCCGCAGATGAGCGTCGAGAGCCCGAAGGGCCGAACGCCGCCGCTCTGCGTGTACTTCTGCTGGACGCCGCCCACGTACCGCGTCATGTACTCCACGGACGCGGAGTCCTCCAGGGTCAGGCGGTGAGACTGCGCCTCCAGGCGGGCTTTGTTGATCAAAATGCGCGCGTCCGCGGTGAGGCCCGCGAACGCGACGCAGACGTGGTCGTCGATCATCTGGATCTTGCGCATCGTGCGCGGATCCTGCAGTTTGGCGATGGACTTCTTCTCCACGCCGAGCACCACGCAATCCGCGCCGCGCACGCCAACCGCGAGCGTGCCTTTGCGCACAGCCTCCATGGCGTACTCAACCTGCGCGCGGTTCGAAACGAAAAGCGAGCGAAAGAGGCAACGGAGGATACGCGTCGTCAGTCGTCAGCCGGCGGCGGAGCGACGGACGGTTTTAGGTTTAAAAATGGCCAGCCGCGTCTCGGCCGTCTCGGCTCGTGGCTCGAGCGGCGCGGGCGGACGACGAGGGGGCGAAGCGCGTCGCGCGTCTCGTTCACGCGCGATGGGGACGGCGGCGTACCTGGAACAGGTGTCCGTCGGGCGAGAACACCGTGATGGCCCCATCGTAACGCGACATGACGGATCGAGTTTTTTAAGATCGCGACCCGCGTCAGATCTCCGAACACCGGCGACGCGAACGCTCGCTGCGGGCGGACGAACGCGGGGACGCGATCGATCGGCCGGGCGTGTGACACGCGCGAGTTCGACGGCGGCGGGGCGCGCGTGCGAGTGCCGCCGAGCGCTCGGAGGTGGCTGCGTCGTAAACGACGCGTCGTTTCGCGCGAAACAAACACGAATAAACAGTCACACGGCTGGAAACTTCCATTTTTACAGTCCGTCCGCGTCTCGCGTCTCAGGCGCCGATCGGTCCGCGGCGCGCATCTCGAGGTGCAGCGTCTTCCCCCCCCGCGCGACGGTCAGCGTCAGCGGCTGGCCCGGTAGTAGGGCCTCCACCTTCGCGCGGACCTGCGCGGCGTCCGCCAGCGACTCGCCCTCCATCGCCACGCACACGTCGCCCGCGCGCGCGCCGGCAAAAAACGCGGGCGAGCCCGGAAACACCTCCACGATGACGGCGCCGGCGCGCGCGTCCGCTTCCTCCCCGCGCCCGCGCGGCGCATCCACCATGCGCACGCCGACGTGCGCGTGCGCGACCGGCCTGCCGGTGGCGAGGAGGCCCACCACGCGCCGGACCTCGTTGACGGGGATCGCGAACCCGATGCCCTCCGCGTCCGCGCGCACGGCGGCGGTGATGGCGACCACCTCGCCGAACTCGTTCACCAGCGGGCCGCCCGAGTTCCCGGGGTTGATGGCGCAGTCGGTTTGCAGAAAGTCCACGCGGCGGTCGGGGATGCCCAGCTCGCTGGACGTGCGCCGCAGGTTGGACACGATGCCCAGCGTGGTGGTGTTGTCCAGGCCGAAGGGGTTCCCCAGCGCGATCACCCAGTCGCCAACCTCCAGCGCGGCGCTGTCCCCCAGCGGCGGCGCCGCGGGGAGGACGAACGGCGCGATCTTTAGTCTGCAAAAGTCGTCGTCCGAAGCGTCCGACGCGACGGAGGCGTTTGCGACGTCCCCGCTCGCGCGACATCGCACGAGCGCGATGTCGGTGAGGGCGTCGACGCCGACGACGTCGCCGGGAACGCTCCGCCCATCCGCGAGCGTGACGCGCACGACGCCGCGACCCTTGATGACGTGCGCGTTGGTCACGATCAAACCGTTCTCGGAATCGATCACCAAGCCGCACCCCTGGCCGTGGCCGACGCTCTCATCTTTAAACGCCTTCGCGCCGACGCGTGACTGAGCACTAGCCGAGTGTCGCCGAGTGTTTTCGCGTCGTCGCGCCTCGGCGCCCCGACGCGCCGCGAAGGCTTCGCGCTCGCGGTCCAGCGCCTCGTCCGTCGCCGCGAACCCGCGCGGCGATTTCCGCTCGTGGACGAGAGTATGCGCGTTTTGCGCGTCGAAGTCGACGTCGATGCGCACGACGCACGGGCCGACCGCGCCGGCGGCTTCGCGCACGAACGCGTTGGCTTTCCGGCGCGGCGGCGCGGAGGCGGAGGACGCGGCGACGCGATTTCGGCGAGCGGTCGCATCCGGTTCCGGTTCGTCTTTTTCCGACGCCGCAGGCGCGCCACCCGAGAGGCGCTCGAGGTGGTGGAGCCGCGCCGCGGGCAGGGGGATCACCGTGCGCGTCTCCGCCGTCGACGCGCCCGCGCCGGCGGGCGTCTCCGCCGCGGTCCTGGCGGTCGCCGCGAGAGGCGTCCACAGCTGCATCAGCGCCGAAGCCGTCGTCACGAACGACGCGGCGAGCGCCGCCCGCCACCGCGGCGGCCGAGTCGCGGTCGACTCCCTGGCGCTCGTGGATGGCTCGGCGTCCGGGCAAACACGCGGACGGAAACCCGTCGGCGACGCACGCGGAACGGATGCGCGCGTGGGGGAGAGGCGGGGACGACCCGCGAGTGGTGCGACGCCGCGAGTTTGGACGTGCATCGCACTTTTTCGGCTCCCGGGAAAAAAGTTCCTTTACGGATGCGGCGAACACGCAGGGTCGGTCGCCTCACCGCGCAGTGCACGTCTCGGCGAAGAGGCTCCGGAGACTCTTGCCACGCGCGCGCCGCGATGTGGCCCCAGTCGGGATGGCGACGCCTCAAACCCGTGCCTACCTCTCACACAAGGAGTCATCACAGTTGAGCCCGAACGAGAAAATATCTGGTTTGGCAGTTTGGGCTATCCCGAAATTCGTTGTTTCGAGTTTTGTTTTCGTCGGCGAGCGCTCCTCCGCTCGGAAGCTCGAGGGTGCCGAGCTCCTCCCAGAGGGCATGTCGCGCTTCCCCTCTCGGCGCGTCCGCGGTCGACCCCGCGCGCGCCTCGCGGGCCTAGCTCTGGCACTCGGCCTCGCGATGCTTGCGTCGACGATGCCCCGCGCGAGCGGCGTCGAGCCCGCGGCGCGCGGCGCGGCGCGCGCGACTTGGCACGACTCGAGAAGAAGCGCGCGCGGGCCACTGCCGAATGATGCCGGCGACGCCGCGGCGAGGGCGGCGAGGGCGAGGGCCGAGGGCGCACACAGACTCGAGCCTTCGCAGAAACAGAGACGCGCGAAACGCCCCGACCCCGCGCACGACGGATGGGGCGCGCGACGGGGGCACGTGACCCGCGGCGGCTCCGGCCGCGATGGGCTGGGCGCCCTGCGCGACGCGGATTCGTCATCCGCCCGGCGACGTAAACTGCTCGTGGACGAATCCGCCGCGGCGTCCGAGGCGGCCGACGCCTCGAACGCCGTCTGGCCGAAACTGGCGGAGGTTCCCCCGCTGCTGCGGTGCAGCGGGTGCGAGCTGACGCTGGCGGCGCTTCACGCTCGCGCGGCGACGGCTGCGCGGCGCCTCCGGCCGCCCTCGTGGATCGTCGCCGCCGACGAGACCAAGGAGGCGCTCGTGTTCGATAACTGGAACGGCGCGTGCGGCGCGCTCGCGGCGGACGAGCGGCTCCGCGTGGTGGACGGCGTGTTCGACGCGGGGGACGCGTTCATCGCGCGCGTGTGGGAAGAAGCCACCGAGGCTGTGCTGAACGAACGAACGCGAACGAACGCCACGCAGCAGACGAACGGCGACGGCACCGAACCGAGCGCCGGCGAGACGAACGGCGCCAACGCGACAAGGCCCGCGCCGAGGCTCGCGCCGCCGCCGCC